>Ga0181517_10000504_pt1 | contig 51972 bp, 41 predicted proteins | sample PEATcosm2014_Bin_31_FD_119748 | JGI IMG/M metagenome (GOLD analysis project Ga0181517, IMG submission 119748) | Peatland microbial communities from MTU Mesocosm Facility, Houghton, MI, USA - PEATcosm2014_Bin01_30_metaG | ecosystem: Environmental > Terrestrial > Soil > Wetlands > Peat | place... | reverse complement strand
CAATGCCATGTTTGGGCAATTGCTACAGTAGCGGGCGAATATTCACATCGCCGCGTCGCCGGTGTCAACCCGAAATCGTCGCTGCGGCGCACAACGAGGAAAGCGGGTTCGGAATCAAGCGATTGTTTTATATGATATATCTCTCCGTCGACGCTCAGCGACGCAGCAAATGCTCAGCCGTCGCCTCGTCGGTCACCAGACCGGAGATGAGCTGCCCGACCAGCGCCCCGCGTATCCCCGCGCGTCGCAGCGGCCCCATCGCGACGCCGATCATCAGCCGCTTGGTCGGCTGGTGCAGCGGCGCGCTGGCGACGCGCTCGTTGGTCAGGCCTTCGATCAGATGGCCGCGCGCGTCGAAGGCCCAGCCGGTGATCTCTCCCACCGCGCCGGCGCGGCGCAGGGCGTCGTTCTCCTCTTCGCTGATGAAGCCGTCCTTCAGCAGCGGCGTGTTCTCGCCGATCGAGCCGACGCCGACGAATGTGGCGTCGGCCTGCTCGACCAGCGACAGCACCTTGCGAATCGACGGCAGGCCGGTCAACAGCTGGCACTCTTCGGCGGTGCGGGCCAGCACCGGCACCGCCATTGGATAGAGTGGCGCGCGCACCGTGTCGGAAACGCGCATGATGACGTCGTAGAACGAAGCCGAGCCGTCGGTCTTGGTGGTGCCGACGAGTCCGACCAGACGGTGCTGCGGACATTCCATCTGCGGCAGCTGGTCGCCGACGGCGCGCATCGTGCGTCCGGTGCCGATGCCGATGATCACTGGGTCCGTGCGGCGCAGCCAGCGCTCCATCTCGGCGGCGGCGATCTGGGCGATGCCGAGGGTCACCGAGTTCGAGGTCGGATCCGTCGGCGCGATTTCGCAATAGCGCAGCTCGTAGCGCTGGCGCAGCAGCGAGGCGAGCTCCATGCAGCGCGCGATCGGATGGTCGAGGCGCACCTTGATCAGCCGCTCGCTGATCGCCAGCGACACCAGGCGCTGCGCCGACTGACGCGAAACGCCGAGCTTCTTGGCGATCTCGTCCTGGGTGTTGCCGGCGACATAGTAGAGCCAGCCGGCGCGCGCCGCATCGTCGAGGCGCGCGCTCTCGCCGTCACCGCTTCTCGCCATCGTCGCGTCCTTTCTCTCGTGCGTCGCCGGCGACGCGGCGCCGCCGTTGCTCGCGGATGCGCAACGGCAGCTCGCGCATGTCGTCGAACACTTGCGCCGCGCCGGCGGCGCTGAGGCGCTCGCCGTGCGCGGAGCCGACGATATGTCCGCCGCCGAGGAAGCCGAACACCGTCATTGCAGCGCGCACCGCCGCGGTCACGCCCGGCTCGCTGTCCTCGATCACCAGGCAGTCGGCCGGCTCGACCCCCATGCGCTTGGCGGCGTGCAGAAACAAGTCGGGCGCCGGCTTGCCGTGCGCGACTTCCGCCGCCGAGAACAGGTTGGGTTCGAACAGCCGCGTGTAGCCGACGATGCGCAGCGAAGCGCGGGTGCGCTCGAGCGAGCTCGACGAGGCGATGCAGACCGCGCCGTCGCCGAGCTCCGCCAGCGCCTCGCGGACTCCTTCGACGCCCTTCAGCTCGCGTTCGAATGCGGCGATGATGTCCTGGGTCAGCTCGTCGAGGAAGTTTGCCGGCAGTTTCGAACCGAGATCGCACTCGGCCATGCGCTGGATCGCCTGCGCGCTGACGCCGAGGAAACGCTCGCGCGCCTGTTCGGCGCTGAGCGCGAGGCCGTAGCGGCGCAGCACGGCGCGCGTGCGCTCCAGCGCGATCGTCTCGCTGTCGACGATCACGCCGTCGCAATCGAAGATGATCACCTTCGGCCACGCCGCGGCGCGCTCCCGCTCGCCCGGCCGCGCTTCGCGCATGGTCGCGCGCGCCGTCCGCTCGGTGTCCTGCAGGACTTCGAAGACGCGCCGCTTGGCGGCGTGCAAGGCGGCGATCTCGCCGCCCGCCGGCTCGCAGACGCCCCCCAACTTCGACATCGTCGTCATCGCCTCGACGAGCGTCCGTCGTCCGGCAGCGACTGCGCCGAGCATCGCCGCGCCGAGCAGGACCGGCTCGGCGGTCTCCGGCGCGGCGACGGGCCGTCCGATCGCGTCGGCGACGATCTGCCTGACCAGGGCGCTGCGCGCCGCGCCGCCGCTGGCGACGAGCGTTTCGCAGGCGAAGCCGTCGCCCTCGAGCAGGCGGATCACCTGCCCCAGTCCCTGCGCCAGGCCGCACAGGCCGGCGACATAGAGCGCCATCGCGCTCTCTTCGTCGTCGCGAAGGTCGAAGCCGACGACGGCGCCGCGCGCCGCCGGATCGGCGTGGGGCGAGCGGTTGCCGAGAAAGTCAGGCAGAACATGCAGGTCGCGGGCGAGCCGCGCCGCTTGCGAGGCGCCGCCGGCGCGCGCGACGATCTCACGCTCCAGGGCGTCGAAGGCGCTCGGCCGGCCGGCGACGCCAGCGAAGGCCGGGCTCATCCGCATCAGGCGATCGATCGCCGCGCCGAAGGCCGACTGACCGCCTTCGACCAGCCATTGGCCGGGCGTCAGCGCCGAATAATGCGGGCCCCAGACGCCGGCGATGAAGCGCGCTTCGTCCGCGACCGCCATGCAGCAGGCGGAGGTGCCGAGCACCACGGCGACGCGACGGCGTGGATCGGCGACCTCGCCGCCGCGCGCGGCGCCCAAAGTCGCCAGCGCCCCCGCATGCGCGTCGATCAGCCCGGCGCCGACGGGCAAGCCCGGCGGCAGGCCGAATGCGGCCGCCGCCTCGGCGGCGAGCCCGCGCCCCAGCGCCGTTCCCGGCGCGACGATTTCGGCGCCGATGCGGACAAAGCCCGTCCCGCCGAGCGCATCGAGCCCGACGCTCGCGTAGAACGCCTGCGGCCAACGCCGCTCGCGCGCGAGATAGAGCCACTTGCAGGCGACCGTGCAGGCCGAGCGGGCGAGCGAGCCGGTGGCGCGGTAGGTGAGATAATCGGCCAGATCGAAGAAATGGCCAGCGGCGGCGAAGACGCGCGGCGCGTGGCGGGCGAGCCACATCAGCTTGGGCGGCTGCATCTCCGGCGAGATCGCGCCGCCGACATAGCGCAGCGCGTCGTGGCCGCCGCGGTTGATCAGTTCCGCCTCTTCGACCGCGCGATGATCCATCCAGACGATGACGTCGCGGGCGGGATCGCCGCTCGGCCCGACCGGAAGCGATTGGCCGGCCGGATCGAGGACGACCAATGAGCAGGTCGCGTCAAAGCCGATGCCGGCGACCGACTCCGGCTTGACGCCGGCCGTCTCGATCGCCGTTCGCACCGAGGCGACGGTCGCCGCCCAGATGTCGGCCGAGGACTGTTCGACAATGTCGCCGGGCTCGCGCCAGGTGGCGGTCACGCGCCGCGCATTGGAGAGCAATTGCCCGCGCGAAGTGAAAACGCCCGCGCGAACGCTGCCCGTTCCCACGTCGACGCCGATGAACGCCTCATCCATGACCGGCCCCGATGCGAAGCTGGGCGACAAAATTTCACTTGCCTGCATCCGGCGCAAGCGGTTGTTCCGCCGCGGGTAACGCGCAAGCCTATATTTCACATATTGTGAGGTTGTACAACTTGACTTACGCTAACCATATGATATACTTATTACAGCATCTTAGTGTGCTAGACGGGAGAACGCACATGTTGCAGATCGGCCAGATTGCGCCCGACTTCATCGCCGAAACGACCCAAGGCAAGATCCATTTCCACGAATGGATCGAAGGCTCGTGGGCGGTGCTGTTCTCGCACCCCAAGGACTTCACGCCGGTCTGCACCACCGAGCTCGGCTCGGTCGCCCGGCTGAAGGGCGAGTTCGACAAGCGCGGCGTCAAGGTCATCGGCCTGTCGGTCGATCCTGTCGCCGACCACCTGCGCTGGGAGAAGGACATCGAGGAGACCCAGGGCGTGGCGGTCAATTTCCCGATGATCGGCGACACTGATCTGTCGATCGCCAAGGCCTGGGGCATGCTGCCGGCGGCGACGCCAGGAAGCTCGGCCGGCCGCACGCCAGCCGACAATCAGACCGTGCGCACCGTCTTCATCATCGCCCCCGACAAGACGATCAAGCTGCAGCTGGCCTATCCGATGACGACCGGACGCAACTTCGACGAGATCCTGCGCGTCATCGACTCGCTGCAGCTGACGGCGAAACTCAAGGTGGCGACCCCGGCCGACTGGAAGGCGGGCGGCGACGTCATCATCACCGGCGCGGTCAGCGACGAGGAGGCGAAGACGCGCTTCCCGCAGGGCTGGCGGACCCCCAAGCCCTACATGCGGGTGGTCACGCTGCCGAAGTCGAGTTGACTAAGTCTAGAAAACTAGTATAATTATCGACGCATCGTGATTTGAGGGTCCAGAACAGCTTACGCGGCCCGTGGGCGAGCGTAGGAAATTTTAAATGTGGCCGCTCGCCCGCTGGCGAGCCGCCGGTGCGGACGACAGGGAACGGCGGATGTCGGAGTTTCTGAATACGATCAATCCGCTGTACTCGCTCTCCGGCCTCGTCGTCGGCGCGCTGGTCGGTTTCACCGGGGTCGGCGGCGGCTCCTTGATGACGCCGATTCTGGTGCTGCTGTTCGGCATTCACCCAACGACCGCGGTCGGCACCGACCTGCTTTACGCCGGCGTGACGAAAATTTGCGGCTCGGCGGTTCATAACTCCAACCACGCCGTCGACTGGCGCATCGTCCGCCGGATGGCGAGCGGCAGCGTCCCCGCCGCGGTGGTCACGCTTCTTTTGCTCAACCATTTCGGCCACGACACCAAGTCGGTGGGGACGGTCATAACCAGCGTGCTCGGCCTTGCGCTGATCCTCACGGCGGTCACGCTCGTTTTCCGCCGCTGGCTGCTGCAGAAGCTCGCCCATGCGCTCGACACGTACAGCGACCGCCAGATTGGGTTGTTGACCGTCGCGCTCGGCGCAACCATCGGCGCGCTGGTGTCGCTATCCTCGGTCGGCGCCGGCGCGATCGGCGTCACCGCCCTGCTCACCCTCTATCCCAAAATGCCGACCGTGCGCATCGTCGGCTCCGACATCGCCCACGCCGTGCCGCTGACGCTGATCGCCGGCGCCGGCCATTGGTGGATCGGCTCGGTCGACTGGTCGCTGCTGATCTCGCTGTTGATCGGCTCGCTGCCCGGCATCGCGATCGGCAGCGCGCTCGCCTCGAAGGTGCCCGACCGGGTGCTGCGGCCGGTGCTCGCCGGCACGCTGGCGCTGATCGGCGGCAAGCTGGTGTTCTGACGCCGGGAGCGCGTCGCGCTCGACCGTTTCGGCGTAATTTTCTCGCAAGATCGACGTGGCGGCGGACGCGGTCCGCACAAACCGGCCAGCGAAGCGAATATCCCTGCACGCAGGGAAAATCGACCGATTTCGCCCGTGAACCGGCGCCGCCGGCTAACCCTGCCGCCTTCTATGTTCTCATGCGGTTAGGACGCCGATCGACGTTCAGACCCGCCGCCGATTCCCACCCGCTTCCTTAACAAGGCGTCACCCGGCGCTGGCGAACAGCTTGAGGCGTGCATGATGGACTGATACTCATGGTCGACTAGGCGCGACGTCCGGTCGCCGGCGGTCTGCTGGCGCGTTCGCCTCCTATGGGGTGTGCATATGCAATTGGGCCCTGAAGGGGCGTTGGAAGAGGTGGTTTCCGGACGCGACCGCGAGCCGCCGCATCGGTCGCAGCCGCGGACCGCTGCGGTCAACCGCAGCGTCGCGCGCTCGCTGCGCCTGCTGTTGGACGTCGCCCACGGCTCACGCTCTTTGAGCTTCGCCGAGTTCCAATCGCGCCACAAGCTGCCTAAGGCGACGCTGCACAAGCTGCTCGCCACCTTGGAGTCGATGAATTTCCTGCGTCGCGACACCGCCACGGGCCGATATTCGATCGGCGTCGCCGCGCTCGAATTCTCCGCCGGCTACGCTGCCGGCCCCGACGACCTGCCCACCATTCTCGCGCCGATCATGAGGGGGCTGGTGAACGAGTGGAAAGAGACGATCCATCTCGGCGTGGTCTATGGCGGGGAGGAGGTCATGCTGCAACGGCTCGATCCCCCGGATCAGGTCGTTCGCGTGGGCATCTCCATCGCGCGCAGGCACCCGGCCTACGCCACGGCCGGCGGATTGGCGTCGATGGCCTTGTCGCCCGACAATTCGTTCCTCGAGTCCCTGCCGGCGGAGTTTCCACCGCGGACCAAGAACACCGTCAAGACGCCCGCCGAACTGCTTGCGCGTCTCGAGGCGGTCAGGAAAGACGGCTACGCCATTGACTACGAAGAAGCCTACGTCGGCGTGCGATGCGTCGGCGTCGCGGTCGCCGTGCCGCCGTGGCCGATGGTGCACATCAGCTTCACCCTGCCGCTGCAGCGGGCGCCGATCGAACGCCTGCGCGCGCTCGCCAAGCCGCTCATGGTCGCCGCCAAGGAGATCGAGAAGATCCTCCTAGTGACGCCGCCACGCGCCTAGCCGCCCGGTCGAGCCCGTTGGCGCAATCCAGGCGCAGCGGCGGCAGACGCTCCCCGCGCGGATTGACGTCAGCGCCGGCGGACGACAACTCAACGCCCCGGCGTCGGCCGATAGATCGCGCCGCGCGCGATGACGGGCTGCAGCAAATTGCCCTGCATGTAGTCCGGCGGGGCGTTGGGATCGATCGGGCTGCTGTCCTGGCCGGGATAGCCGATTTTCTTCCGTACCTCCGGATTCATGTAGTAGGCCGCCGAGGCGACCAGACCAATCGCGGCCAGCGCCGTCGGATCGCTGCCGTTGAGCGCCCGTGCGGCTGCGTCCGCCGGTTTGCCGACCACGGCGCGAAGCCCGCGGACGAAGGTCGCCTTGACGTCGTCGCGCAACGTCAGGATCCGGTCAAGCGGCTCGCCGCCGACATCGGCGCCGCTCGCCGCCGGAAGGTCGCCATAGGCGGGGATCAGCACGTCGGCGATCGCCACGAACGCCCGGCGCAGTTCGTCGTCGATGATGTCGCTCACGCCGCCGCCTCCTGGTCGCGCCGATTGGCGATCAAATGCTTCACCGAACGCAGCGCCACGGCGCAGATGGTGCCGGTCGGATTGAAGCCTGCGCTAGTGACGAAGACGCTGCCGTCATAGACGAACAGGTTCGGCACGTCGTGCGCCTGGCCCCACTGATTGACCACCGAAGCGCTGGGATCATCGCCCATCCTGCACGTGCCCATCAAATGGCCGGTCGCCATGAGGCTCGCGCCGGTGTTGTGCTCGCTGCGGTCAGTCATCAGCGGCCGCACTGTGACGCTTGTGGCGCCTGACGCCTCCATCGCCTCGGTCGCGCGCGCGAGGTGGAATTGCGACAAGCGCTTCGTATTCTCCGCGTAGTTGTAAACGATCTTCGCCGCCGGAATCCCGTCGCTGTCGGTCAGCGTCGAATGCAACTCAACGCGGTTCGCCTCTTCCGGCAAGTCCTCCGCCATGATGCCCCACTCGAACGAGCGGCCGAAGACGCTCTCGCGATTGCGGTGGAAACTCTCGCCCCACGCTTCGTCGAACGGGCGTCCTGGCTTCGGCGGCCCGCCGAGCGGCCCACCGCCTGGCAACACGTGCCACTTCGCGCCGCGCACGAAGCCGCGCTTGGCGTCGGTCTCGTAGAAATGCATCGACTGAATCGGCTGTCCCGCCGGGCCGCGCCAGCTGTCGAGCCAGTCGTCAAAATGGCCGATGACAGTCGAATACGGGTGCAGCATCAGATTGCGGCCGACCAGACCCGAGGAGTTGGCGAGCCCGTCGGGGAACTTCGCCGATTTCGAGTTGAGCAGCAGGCGCGGCGTGCCGACGCCGTTGCAGCAGACAATCACCGTACGCGCGAGCTGGCGGCGCTCGCGGCCGTTGCGGTCGACGTAAATCGCGCCGGAGGCGAGCCCGGCGTCGTTGACGGTGATCTCGCGCACGCGCGCGCCGCTGACCAGCCTGAGGCCGTTCTTCAGCGCGACCGGCAGATGGGTCAAGTCGAACGAGGCCTTCGCCCCTTCGACACATCCGTTGCGGCAGGTGCCGCGCAACGCGCAAGGATTGCGGCCCTCGAAAGCGCGCGAAGCGATCGAGTTCGGCGCCGGCCACCAATGCCAGCCGAGCTTGTTCATGCCCTCGGCCGCCTTGCGGCCCATCTTGCCGAGCGGCAAAGCCGGCAGCGGCGGACCTTCGCCCGGCGGGAAGGCGGGATCGCCGGCGAGCCCGGAAACACCGATCTCACGCTCCATCTCGGCGTAGTACGGCGCGAGGTCCTCGTAGGCGAACGGCCAATCAGCGGCGACGCCGTCGAGCGTCTTGACCCGGAAATCGGACGGCATGAAGCGCTGCCAATGCGCGCCGTAGAGAATCGTCGTGCCGCCGACCGCGCTGTACATCAGGATTGGCACGTCCGACTCCGACGTGTCGATCGGGTAGTCGCTCGCCAGATCGCGAACGTTGGGGTTGGGGTGCCAGAGCTTCTGGATCATCAGCTCGAACTCGGGCTTGTCGCCCCAGAACGAGCCATGATCGACTCGATCGCCCTGCTCGAGGCAGACGACGTCGAAGCCGTTGGCCGTCAGATGTTTCGCCGCGACGAGGCCGGACGCGCCCGCGCCGACGATGAGCACGTCGGCGACTCGATTGGACTTCTCCGTTGGAGCCATCTCACTCCCCTTATTGCAGCTTCTGAGGCGCCGCGCGAATCCAAAAAGCGCGGCGTCCCGGCTATTGTTCTCGTTAACAATTTAGTTGCCAGAAATCGTTGCGCCATGCAATAGGAAAAGACGACGGCGGATTCCGCCGTCCAAACGCCGGGGCGTGGAAGGCTTATTCTCGACCGCGCCGGTCCGCTGCGCAAGCGACGCACTGTCTCGCCGCTTCGACAGCGAGCCGAGCTGTCGGGACCCGGCGAACAGCGGTTGTGGAAGCCGCACACAAGGGAGGACGCCGTGCACATCGTCGTCGCGCTGAGGCTGGTGCCCGATCTGTCGGGCGACATCGAATTGACGGCGGATGGCGCCGATCTCGATCGCGAGTGGCTCGACCTCAAACTCAACGAATTCGACGACCACGCGCTCGAGGAAGCCCTCTTGCTCAAGGAGCAGTCGGGGGCGAAAGTCACGGCGATCGCGATCGCTGCAGACGGCGTTGATAAAACACTGCAAATCGCTCTCGCTCGCGGCGCCGACGCGGCGTTCAAGATCGCCGCCGACAGCGACCGCGGCCTGCCGTCGCGGGCGAGCGCGCCGCTGTTCGCCGCCGCCTTGCGCGAACTCGGCGCCGACCTCTTTTTCACCGGCGTGCAAACGCCGGAGGATCTGTTCGGCCATCTCGCGCCGTTCGTCGGCGCGCAGCTCGGCTGGCCGAGCCTCAACGCGGTCAGCAAGGTGCGCTTCGACGGCGCCGACGTGCTCGCACAGCAGGAATACAGCGGCGGCGCCGCCGCGACTTTCCGCGTCGCGGCGCCGGTCGCGCTCGGCGTGCAAACCGCCTCGCGGCCGATCCGCTACGTCGCCGGCAGCCAGCTCCGCCAATTCGCCGCGACGAAAATCGAAACGAGAAATGTGAGCGCTAACATTAGATCGGCCCTGGCCGAGCGGCTGGCCCTCCGGCGGCCGAGCCGCGCCGGCTCGGCGACGATGATCGAGGGCGACGCCGAGTCGGTCGCCGGCCAGTTGCGGGCGCTGCTGATTGAACGCGGCCTGATCAAGGAGATCCCGGCATGACCAGCGTTCTCACGCTCATCGAGACCAACGGCGGCGGCGTCCAGTCGCTCACTTACGAGCTGCTCACCGCCGCGCGCCAGATCGCCGAGGCGACCGGCGCGTCGGTCGAGGCGCTGGCGCTCGGTTCGACCGCCGCCAACGCCGCTCCGACGCTGGGCGCGGCGGACGCCGTGCTGACGATCGCGCATCCGGCGCTCGAGACTTACGTCCCTGAGGCCTATCTCGTCGCGCTCGAGGCGGCGGTCGCGGCGCGAAATCCGCTCGCCGTCGTGCTCGCCTACGATACAATCGGGCTCGATCTCGCCTCGTCGCTGGCGAATCGCCTCGATCGCCCGCTCCTTGCTTACGTCACCCGCATGAAAGTGGCCGACGGCGCGATCGAAGCCGAAAGCTTGGTCTACGGCGGCAAACTGCTCGCTGTTTCGAACGCGGCGTTGCCGACCATCGTCGTCGTCGCGCCCGGCGCATTCGCCGAATCGACCGCGACCAGGACGCCGCCGGTGACGGCTCTGCCGGCGCCGATCGGACTCGATTCGCTGCGCATGCGGCTCGTCGGCGAGACCGTGCCCGATCCAAATGCGGTCGACATCGCTCAGGCCGACAAGATCGTCTGCGTCGGGCGCGGCGTCAAGGACAAGGACAATATCGAGGCGGCGCGCGAACTCGCAGCGACGCTCGGCGCCGAGCTCGCCGGAAGCCGACCGATCATCGACAACGGCTGGCTACCGAAGGAGCGCCAAGTCGGCAAGTCGGGCCGCAAGGTCAAGCCGAGGCTCTATCTCGCCCTCGGCGTCTCCGGCGCGCCCGAGCATCTCGAAGGCATGAGCGGCGCGGAACTGATCGTCGCCGTCAACACCGACTCTGAGGCGCCGATCTTCGAGACCGCCCATATCGGCGCGACTTGTGACATCCTCAACCTCATCCCGGCGCTGAACAAGCGGCTGAAGAGCGGAGGAGCGGCCTGACATGATCGCGTCGTTCCTGCCTGGCTGGCTGCTGATCGGCACGGCCTTCGCCATCTTCCTCTGGCGCGGGGCGCGCTTGCTCAAGCCTTTGCGCGCGGCTCTGCCCGCCAGCCGATTCGACCAGCCGGGCCTGCGGCTCAAGGGCGTGCTGAGGGCGATCGGCCTGCATGAACGGCTGCTGAAAGTCCGCTATTCCGGAATCCTCCACGCCATGATGCTGGCCGGCTTCGTCGTGCTGAGCACGGCGATCCTTCAGGCGTTCGGCGCGGCGCTCTCTTCCGGCTTCACGCTCGCGCCGATCGGCGGCGACTCGTGGATCGCCCTGCTCCAGGACATTTTCGCGCTGGTCGTCTCGGCGGCGGTGGCGATGGCGATTTGGCAGCGCTTCGTCGTCAGGCCGGCGCGCTTCGCCGGCTCGAGCGCGACCGACGCGACGGTCATCTACGGCTTCATCGCCGCGATTGTCGTCAGCATGTTGCTGCAAGCTGCGTTCGAGATCGACGCGGGCTCGAGCGCCTCCGCGAGTTGGCGACCGGTCAGCCGCCTGATCGCCGCCGCACTGACGGGCCTCGGCGTTTCCGTCGTCGCCGCCGCGGCGAGCGCGCATGTGACATTCTGGGCGCACATTTGCGCCATCCTCGGCTTCCTCGTCTACATCCCCGGCTCGAAGCACCGGCACATGTTTCTCGCCGCGCCGAACATCTATTTCCGCAGCCTCAAGCCCAAGGGTCAGCTGCCCCCGGCCCCGCCGAAGCTGCGCCAAGGCGCCGCCGCTGCAGAGTCGCTGCTGAGCTGGAAGGACCTGCTCGACGTCTATTCGTGCACCGAATGCGGGCGCTGCCAGGCCGCCTGCCCGGCGTACGCCGCTGGGCTGCCGCTGAGCCCGAAGCAATTGATGATGACTTTGCGCGACCACGCGCTCGGCAGCCAGACTGGTCCGCTGGTCGGCGGGGCGGTCAGCGAGGAGACGTTGTGGGCCTGCACGACCTGCCGCGCTTGTATGGACGTCTGCCCGGTTCACATCGAGCATGTGCCGAAGATCGTCGCGATGCGTCGCTCGCTGGTCGACGAGGGCAAGATCGCGCCGATGCTGCAGGACGCGCTGTCGAGCCTGCAGCGCACCGGCAATGCAATGGGCGTCGCGCCGAAGATGCGCGCGCGCTGGGCCCGCGACTTGCCGTTCAAGATCAAGGACGCGCGCAAGGAGCCGGTCGACATCCTTTGGTTCGTCGGCGACTTCGCTTCGTACGACCAGCGCGCGCAGGCGGCGACGCGCAAGGTGGCGACGCTGCTCCACACGGCGGGCGTCGATTTCGGCATCCTCTACGAGGGCGAACAGAACAGCGGCAACGACGTGCGTCGCGTCGGCGAGGACGGACTGTTCGAAATGCTGGCGCAACACAACATTGACGCGCTCGCGGGCTGCCAGTTCAATCGGATCATGACCACCGATCCTCACAGCCTCAACGCGTTGGCGCAAGAATATCCGGCGCTCGGCGCCAATTACGAGGTCGCGCACTATTCACAAGTGCTGCTGGAGTTGATCGATTCCGGTCGCCTCGCGGTGAAGCCCAACTCCGGCGAGGTCGTCACCTACCACGATCCCTGCTATCTCGGGCGCTATAGCGGCGGCTTCGACGCGCCGCGCAAGCTGATTGACCGCGCTGGCTACACGTTGCGCGAGATGGGGCGCTGCCGCGAGAATTCGTTCTGTTGCGGCGCCGGCGGCGGCCGAATCTGGGCTGACGATTCACAGATGACCGAGCGCCCGAGCGAAAATCGCATTCGCGAGGCGCTGGCGCTCAACGATGCGAAGCACTTCGTCGTCGCCTGCCCGAAGGACACGGTGATGTATACCGCCGCCATTCAAGCGCTCGGCGTCGAAGACCGTCTCGACGTGCTCGATCTCGCCGACCTGATCGTGATCGCGGAAGACGTCCCGAAGTCAGCGCCGGCGGCCTTGAGAGCGCCGTGACTCAAGAGGCGAAGCTCGCTCGCGTTCGTCGCTCAGGCGAAGCCGTTGCGGCCTTCGGCGGCAAGCGGCTCGACGATCTCCCATAGCGCCGCCGGAACCCGCATCTCGAGCAGGCGCACGGTCTGATCGACCCGCGTCGGATCGGACATGCCGACCACAGTCGAGCCGATGCGGCCGTCGCGGGTCGAATATTGCAACGCCACCGCGGCGAGCGGCACGCCATTGGCTTTGCAGGCGTCCTCCATCTTCTTGACCCGCTCGATCGTCCGCGCGCTGGCGCGCGCATAGCAGTAGCGCGGGACGGCGACGGGCCCTCTCACCAGCATGCCGCCGCCGTAGGGCGCGCAATTGATGAAGCCGACCCCTCGCCGCTGCGCCTCGTCCATCAACGGCGACGCGGTCTGATCGACCAGCGTGAAGCGATTGTGGCTGATGCACACGTCGAACGCGCCGGCGCCGAGATATTGCAGCATCAAGTCGATCGGGCCGCCCGCGACGCCGACATATTCAATCACGCCCTCTTCGCGCAGCTTGACCAGCGCCTCGACCGGACCGCCCTTGGCCATGCCTTCAGCGAAGCTGATTTTCTCCGGATCGTGGAAGTGCACGACCTGCAGACGGTCGACCCCGAGGCGCTCGAGACTCTCGGCGACCGAGCGCTTGACGCGCTCGCCGGAGAAGTCGGTCGTGCCCGGACTCGGATCGACCTTCGTCGCCAGCACGAAGTCGCTCGGCAGCCCGCCGTTCTCTTTGATCGCCTGCCCGATGCGCCGCTCGCTGTCGCCGCCGTTGCCGTATTCGTTCGAAGTGTCGATGAAGTTGAAAGGCCCCTGGAAGACGCGCAAAATCGTATCGACGGCCTGCTTTGCGCCCACTTCATAGCCGTACTGCGCAGGGAAACTGCCGAGAGCGCTGGTGCCGATGCAGACCGGCGTCACGGAGTAGCGCGTTCTGCCAAGCTGCAACCTCTTCATTGAGACACCTTCCTGCGCGAGGTCTTCGACATCGTCGCCTTGACCGGCGGCGCCGCGCTGCTGCGTATGCGCAATTCCGGCGGCACCAAGGAAATCGAATCCGGCTCTTCGCCGGCGATCAGCCTGAGGAGTTGGCTGACGCACAGTCGCCCGACCGCGGCGAAATCGAGCCGCACCGTCGTCAGCGGCGGGCGGAAATAGGCCGCCTCTGGGATGTCGTCGAAACCGACGATGCTGACATCCTGCGGGACGCGTCGTCCGTTTTCCTCAAGCGCCTGGATGACGCCGAGCGCCATCTGGTCGTTGGCGACGTAGATCGCGGTGATGTCGCGATTGCGCGCGAGCGCGGCGCCGACCGCCTGCCCGGAGGCGGCGCTCCAGTCGCCAGGGATCGGCTCTTCCGCCACCCTGCCCTGAGCCGAAAGCTCCTCGCGCCAGCCGCGAATGCGCGCGTCGGTGCCGAGCCAACCCGTCGGCCCGCTGACGTGCCACACCGTCTCGTGGCCGAGGCTCAGAAGATATCGCGTCGCCATTCGCGCGCCGAGCACCTCGTCGACCGACACGCTCGCCGGGCCGTGGTCGGCGCCCGGCTCAAAGGCGATCAGCGGCAGCTTCTCGGAGAACCCGATCACCGCGTCCATCGCGCCCTTGACTGGTGCGATGACGGCGATGCCGTCGACGCCGATCGCCTCGAGATGCTCGAGCGTGGCGAGCACGCTCTCGCGGTCGGTATTGTCGACGGTCACGAGGCTCGTCGCGTAACCCGCCTCGTGCGCCGTCTCCGCCATCCCATGCAGCGTGGTCGACGGTCCGAACTGCGAGATGCCGAAGCAGACAACCCCGAGATTCATCGTTCGACGCGTGACGAGCGCTCGCGCCGCTCGGTTGCGCTTGTAGCCCAGCAGTCGAATCGCCGAGGCGACGCGTTCGCGCAACTCAGGGCTGACGAGCGGGCTGTCGTTGAGCACGCGCGAAACCGTCTGGTGCGAGACCCCGGCGAGTCGCGCGACGTCGACCATGCGGGGGCTCTTGGGAAGAGCCGCGGATTTCCTGTCGCCAGTCATCAGGCAGCGTCCGAATTCGGCCGGGTCGAGCCGCCAAGAAGCCCCGATACGGTCGCGGAGATGCGCCCGACGCCGCCGGCGCTCGACAGAAACACCGCAATGATGATGACCGCGCCCTTGATGACGAGCTGAGGTTCGGACGAGATGCCGACGAGGTTCATGATGTTGATGATCGTCGCGAGCACGAACACGCCGATCACGGAGTTGACCGGATTGCCGTTGCCGCCGGCGAGCGAGGCGCCGCCGACCACGACGGCGGCGATCGCGTCGAGCTCGTTGCCGCGCCCGACCAACGAGCTGCCCTGCAAGAGCTGCGCCGCCGCCAGAAGACCGGCCAAGCCTGCGAGAACGCCGGAAAGCGTGTAGGTGATGACGAGATCGCGCGCGACTGGCAGGCCCGAGAGGCGCGCCGCCTCGCGATTGCCGCCGATCGCGTAGAGGCGGCGGCCGAAGCTGCTAAAGCGGCTGGTGAAAGCCGCGATGGCCGTAACGACCACGAAGATCAACACCGGATTGGCGAGGCCGAACAGCCGCCCATCGGAGAACCAGACGACGAAGGTCTGGTTGTCAATTTCGATCAGGCTGCTCGACTGAATGATGTAGCTGAAGCCCTGGACCATGCTCATCATCGCCAACGTGGCGATGAACGGCGGAATGCGAACCCAGACGACCAGCAGGCTGTTCAGCAGACCGACGAAGCCGCACGCCAGCAACGTGATGATCGTGGCGAAGCCGGCGTCCATGCCCGTTCGGAGGCTCAGCGCGACGACCACCGTCGACAGCGCCAGCGTCGCGCCGACCGAAAGATCGATGCCGCCGGTGAGGATGACATAGAACTGGCCAACCGCGAGGATGGCGATGATCGACGAGAACGCGACGACGTTGCCGAAGTTCCTCACCGTAAGGAAGTTCGGCGTGACAAAATGGCCGACGACAATGATCGCCAGCAGAACAAGCAGGAGATAGGTCTGCGGCAGCACACGGCCGATGATTCCGAAGAGCCCGCCCTCCGACCCGCTTGTTTTGGCGCCGCTTCGATCGGACATGGCCGCCGTGCCCCCTAAATTTGACTGCCCCATTTTCTCCCCGCGCGCCCGCGCTTGCCGGCCGCCGCGCTCCTCAGCCGAAGTGGCTGATGATCGCCGCGCCGTGCCCATCGATCTCGTCGTGATTGAGTTCGGCGACCACTTGCCGGCGCGACATGACGAGAACGCGGTCGCAGAACACCGCCTCCGATATTTCGGAACTGGCGATAATGACCGTGCCGCCGGACTTCGCGAAGTCGCCGATCAGCTTGTACATTTCTTCCTTGGCGCCGACGTCGACGCCGCGCGTCGGCTCGTCGCAAATCAAAAGACGCGCCGAGCGGATCAGCCAGCGGGCGAGAATGCACTTCTGCTGAGTGCCGCCGCTCAAGGTCCGCATGGTCTGAGACACTCCGAATATGCGCATTTCCAATTTGCGCGCCATCGCCGACGCGGTCTGGCTGATCTTGGCGTCGTTGACGATGCTGAATCGGGTGAACATCGGCAAGCTGGCGATCGACATGTTGTCGGCGACGCTCATGCCGGGAACGAAGCCGTGCGCCTTGCGATCCTGGGGCATCAGGCCGATCCCGAGTCGAATGGCGTCACGCGGCGAGGAAAAATTGACGGGCTTGCCGTCGAACGTAACGGCGCCGCGGGTCCGCTTGCGGGCGCCAGCAAGCAAGCTGACGAGTTCTGACTGGCCGCTGCCGACGAGGCCGGTGATGCCGAGGACCTCGCCTTCGTAGAGCTTGAAACTCGTTTCCTTGACCTTGCCGTCCTCGGCGAGGCTGGCGACTTCCATCAGCACCTTGCCGCGTGCGCCGGGTCCCAGGCGCGGCGCCCGACCGCCGCTCAGCGCGATGTCGGCGATCGAGCCCTTGAGCTCCTTGCCGATCATCGCCGAGACGACGTCGTTGGGCTTGCTTGTCGCGGTCTCGATCGTGGCGGCGTTGCGGCCGTCGCGCAGCACCGAAACGGTGGCGCACAGCTCGAACAGCTCCTCTATCCGGTGGGTGATGTAGATCATCGTCTCGCCCTGCGCGGCGAGGCCCTTCAACACCTGGAACAAGCGCTTGACGTCGGGCGGCGGCAGGGTCGAGGTCGGTTCGTCGAGCAGAATGACGCGCGCCTTCTTGCGCAGCGCCTTGGCAAGTTCGACGGCTTGCTGCTCCGCCACCGAATACGAGCCCACCGGCTTGCGCACATCAAGGTCGAAGCCGATGCGCGCCAGCGCTTCGCGCGCGCCCCGCTGCATCAGGGGCCAATCGACGATGCCGGTGACGGGCTTCAACGGCACTTGGCCGAGGAAGACGTTCTCGGCCACCGACAATTGCGGCACGAGACTCAATTCCTGATGGATCGTCTGGATGCCGGCGCTCTGCGCTTCGGGCGGCGCGCGGAAGCGGACGGCGCGGCCGCCGAGATAGATCTGACCCTCATTGGGCTCCTGCGCGCCCGAGAGAATCTTGATCAGCGTCGACTTGCCCGCTCCGTTTTGTCCAGCAAGGCCGTGAATCGTGCCTTTGGCGACCGCGAAGCTCACCCCCTTCAGGGCCTGCACCCCCGGATAGGTTTTGACGATCCGCTCGACGCGCAACTCTTCCGCCGGTTCGACCGGCGAAGGCTTGCTTGTTTCAGCCAGGGTGGTCATCAGCGCTTTCGCCCCGTCGAAATGGCGGCGGCGCTCCCCTCGGGGAGGGTGAGGGGAGCGCCGCCCATGCGTGGGCCGGTCAATCGCCGGCGCGCATATAGGTGTCCTCAGGCTTGTAGTACTTGGCTGCGGTGTCGGGCGTGACCACCGACGTCTTCACGTAGTTGGTCTTTCCCGGGCACGCGCCATCGTCCTTGTTGTACCCGGCGACCGCCATCTTGACGGCGAGAACCGCTTGGTCCCACGGCTGATTCGACGCGTCGGCCTGCATCGGGCCCTTCGGGTCGTCCATCATTTGCTTGATCACCGCCATGCCGCCGTCGTAGCTGCCGATCAGGATATTGTCGCCCCACACGCCGGCCTGCTTGAGACCTTGCGTGATGCCGCCGTTCATGACGTCGCTCATGCTGAACAGGATCTTCATGTCGGAATTGGCGGTCGCCATGTCGCGGATCGGGGTCAGCGCCTTGTCCGGCTTCCACTCGCCGAACTTCATCGGCAGCGCTTCGATCTTCACGTTCGGATACTGATCGATGACGCCCTTGAAGCCCTTCATGAAGCCGCTGAAGCGCAGGTCGCTGATCACGTCGCCGGGAAAGCCGCCGATGCTGCCGAGCTTCCAGGCGCCGGAATCGCCGAACTTCTCGATCGCCTTCTTGCCGATCACTTCGCCGGCGAGAGCGCCGGTAGCGACCTGGTCTTCGGCGACATAGCAGAAGATGTCCGGCACGAGCTTCGCGTCGAGGTTGGAATTGACCGCGATGAGCGGGATGCCGGCTTTCTTCAGCGTCTTGACCGAAGCGCCTACGCCGATCGGATCGTTGGCGTTGATGACGACGACGTCGACGCCGCGGCTGATCAGCGTCTGCACGTCCTGGTTCTGCCGCGTCGTGTCGCCATTGGCGTCGAGCACGATCAGCTTGGCGCCGATTTTGTCGGCCTGGGCCTGGGCGCCGGCGATCATCGTCTTCCACCAGTCGCTGCCTGACAGGCCACGCTGAGTCCACCCGATCGTCAACCCCTTGCCGGTCGATTTGTCGTCGGCCTGGGCGGCGCCGATCGCGCCGCCTGCAAACATCGCCGCCGCGCCAAGCAGCAACAACCGGCGCATGACATTCAACGCCATAGGACGTCTCCTCCGTTTTTCGCTCTATTTAGGCGATCACGATTTTGAAGGCGGAACGAACACCCCGCGCTTCACCAGCTCCTTGATGGTCTTGGCGCGCGTCGCCTCTTCCCGCGCCAGCCAGCCCTCGGCGGGCGGTTCTTTCAGGTACTGGTTTTTCGGATAGATGGGCTTGGCGTAGATCGCAGCGTATTGTTCGGTCCGCAGGTCCTTGAGCTGATTGTTCAGGCCATTGGCGATGCGCGCCCGGCGCAGCGCCTCAATGTCGATGACCGTCGTCACGAAACTGTCGCCGGAGGTCCAACCGGTCTGCTGCGCGACGATCGCGCCGCGATGGTCGACGATCATCGACCGACCGCCAAACAGGTCGACGACGCCGCCGTCCTTCTGGATGTCGGGGCCGAGGTTTGGCGCGACGACGTAGACCTGGTTGAACATCGCGTGCGCGCGGTTCTGCAGCTCCCACTTGCCGCTCATCACCGCCGGCTCGATCAGGGTCGGACGGATGACGATCTCGGCGCCGTTCATCGCCAGCCCGCGCACGATCTCCGGATAGACGCCCTCGTGGCAGATCGCGATGCCGATGTTGGCGATCTCGGTGCGTGCGACCGGATAGATCGCCTCCATCGGATCGCCGCCGCCCTTCTTGGCGACCCACTCGTCCCAGTAATCGTGCGGGTTGGAGTTGCCGAGCATGCCGCCTTCATAGGCGTCGCTCGTCGCCTTGTAGCGCTTGTAGACGATCTCGCCCTTGGGGCTGCAGATGAAGGCGACGTTGAAATAGCGGTCGGGGAAATCATCGTCCTTCACCATGTAGAGCTCGGCGGCGATAAAGGCGTTGATCGCCTTCGCTTTGCGGCAGAGCTCCTCGGTCTCCGGCCCGGGAATCTCCATCGCGAATTCCTTCTCGCGCTTGCGATTGCCCGGGATATGACTGGCGGCGATCATGCCTTGGATCGCCATTTCGGGAATGACGACCAGACGCGCCGGCGCGCCTTCCCACGCGCCAACCATGCAAGCGGTGTCCATGAAATCGCAGATGCGCTTGACGTTCTCGAGCGCTTCAGAGCGCTTCTCGATCGAGAAGGTCCGCGGCGACAGGGCGACGCAGGCAAAGGGCTCGATCACGGTCGTTCCTCCCTAGAGATCGGTTCGTGGCTTTGTTTGTTAACGCTCACAACGATGCCGTAACAACCGAAACCTGTCAAGCGGCTTCTCGGGCCAACGACCGCTCGCCGAGCGGACGCGCCATTCACGAACGGAGGGGGACGCCAAGCAGCGCGGCGAGAGCATGCTGCACGGGGCGGCGCGATCGCGCTTTCGTCGATCAACCGACCGCGGCCGCGCGTCCGCGGACCGATCGCGGCGCGATTGAGGCCATCCGGACCCAGCTCTGTTAGCGCACACAAGACTGCCGCCCGGCACCGTCTTCGCGCCGCAGGGCGGTCGTGAAGGCCGCCGTTTTGCAAGCCCGGATGCGGAATTGCCTGTCGTCGACGCTCAGCTCTACGTGCTTCAAGGCGCCGCCGCCGCGCCCCCGACACGACACGCGCCAGGGTGACCAGTCGACCGTTCGCCTCGCCGCTGGAGGAACGGCGGCCCAATCAGGCGCCGCCGCCTCTCCCCACCGCCCGGAGGGCGTTCTTCAAGTTGGCCCACGCGCCTTTGGAAGACGACCCTTTTCCGCTGATGAACATCACCGCGACAATGATCAAGACGCCCTTCACCACCATCTGCGGTTCCGAGCTCAACTGGAAAAGATTCATGATGTTGCCGAGCACAGCGATGATCAGGCCGCCAGCGACGGCGCCGATCGGCGTGCCCATCCCGCCCGCGAGCGAAGCCCCGCCGACGACCACCGCCGCGATCGAGTCGAGCTCATATCCTTGCGCCAACAGCGAGCTTCCCTGATTGAGCTGCGCGGCCAGAATCAGGCCCGCCAAACCGCTCGCCAGCCCACTGAGAAGATAGACGCTGAAGATGCACTTACCCACCGGTAAGCCGGAAAGGCGCGCGGCTTCGCGATTGCCGCCGATCGCGTAGAGGCGTCTGCCGAATGTCGTGTCCCGCATCACATACGCGGCGACGAACATGACCACCAGGAAGATAACCACTGGACTCGACGCCGGCCCGATCTTGCCGGCGAACCAGTTGATAAAGTTGTCGTCCGTGATGCTGATGAGCGAGCCTTCCTGCACCATGTAGGACGTCCCTCGGGCGATGCTCATCATCGCCAACGTCGCGACAAACGGGGTGATGTCGGCTTTGACGACCAGCGCGCCGTTGATCGCGCCGCACAAGCCGCCTGCCGCAAGGCTCACAATCGCAGCGACAGGAGCCGGGTAGCCGGCTTTCATGAGAACCGCGGCGACGACTGTCGTCAGAGCGGCGATCGAACCGACCGAAAGGTCGATGCCGCCCGTCACAACGACGAGAAACTGTCCGACCGCGATCACCGAAACAACGGCGGCAAATGTCAGCACATTCCAGATGTTGCGCGTCGTCATGAAGTATGGGGACGCAAACGTGCCCAGGGCGAACGTCGCGACGAGAACCCACAGCAGATAATTGTAGAGGACGTATTTGCGGAACCCAAGCCACAACTTGGCGCCGCCGCTCGAAACATCCTGCAGCTTGATCTCTTGGCTGCTCATCTCAGTGCGTTCCCTGATGTTCGCCGGCATAAAGTTTCAAGATGACTTCGCCATGCGGATCGATTTCGTCATAGTCCAGGTTGCCGACGAGGCGCCCGTGCGACATGACGAGAACCCGATCGCACATTTGCGCTTCTTGTAGCTCCGAGCTTACGATGACGACGGAACCGCCGTTTGCGACAAAGCCTTTGATGAGTTCGTAGATCTCTTCCTTCGCTCCGATGTCGACGCCGCGGGTCGGCTCGGAGAAAATCAGGATCTTGCATTTGGTGGCGAGCCACTTGGCCAGCACGACCTTTTGTTGGTTGCCGCCGCTCAGGTTCTCGACCGGTTGTTCGGATCCCGCCCCGCCCACCTTGATGCTCAGCGACTCGATCATGTTGCGCGTGACGCTTCGCTCCAACTTGCGGTCAATCACCGAAAATCGGCTAAACGCCCGATGGCTGGCCATCGTGATGTTGCCCACCACCGACATCGGCAGCACAAGCCCTTGGGTCTTGCGTTCGTCGGGCAGGAATCCGATGCCGGCCCGGATCGCGTCGGACGGCGAGCGGATATCGACCTCTTTGCCGTTGACGGCGATCTTCCCCTTCGCGCAATCACGCGCCCCGAAAATGCAGGCCGCAAGTTCGCTCTGGCCGTTGCCGACGAGGCCGGTGACGCCGAGGATTTCTCCTTCGTGCAGGTCGAAGCTGACGTCGCGAACCGCCGAGCCGTCGTCGACGCCTCGCACGGAAAGCACGACCGCGTCGCCGCCTCCAGACCCGAGACGCGGCTTCCTCTCGCCGCCGACTGTTTCACCGACTCGCGTCGACTTCAGGTCCCTGCCGATCATCGCGCGGACGAGATCGGTCGCGTTTGTGCCGCCGACGCCGTAGCTCCCGATTCTTTCGCCGTTGCGCAACACCGTCGCAGTGTCGCAAAGCTGCCGGACCTCTTCCAATCGGTGGGAAATGTAGATGAGCCCAAGACCGCGCGATCGCAGGACCTTCAGGATCTCGAACAACCGTTCGACGTCGGGCTGGGGCAGAGTCGCGGACGGTTCGTCGAGCAGGACCACCTTCGCGTTGCGGCGCAGCGCCTTGGCGAGCTCGACTCCCTGCTTTTGCGCGACGCTCAGCGCCTGAACGGGACTGTCGACGTCGACCAGGTAACCGAGCCATTCGACGGCCTTGACCGCCTCGTCCCGCACACGTTTCCAGGAAACTCTGCCAAAGCGGTTCGTCGGCATGTCGCTGATGCAGATATTCTCGGCGACCGACAGCCCCGGAACGAGACTGAGTTCCTGAAAGATCGTGAATATGCCGGCGCGTTGCGCCTCGTGCGGCGTGCGGAACGAGACCTTCTGCCCGTTGAGCAGGATCGCCCCCGAGTCCGCCTGTTCGGCGCCCGAAATGAGCTTGATCAGAGTCGACTTGCCCGCGCCGTTCTGCCCCAGCAACGCGTGAATCTCGCCCTGCCTCACCTGAAGGTCGCAGCTGTTCAGCGCCTTCACGCCCGGATAAGCCTTGCACAGTCCCTGAACTTGGAGAACGACCTCGCCGCTCGAGGCTGAGACCGCCCAAGGGGCCGCTGCCCCGCTATCGCCACTCGCTGGGCCGGAATCCATCGAGCTCCCCGGAGCGACCTCCGCGGCGGCGCGATCCCCACTTGAAACGAACGTTTTCATTATTGCGGCCGATAGGTGGACGACAGCCCGTAACTCGTCACGACGTCAACCAACGGCTGGAGGTCGCCGACCTTGACCGGCTGCACCTCGGCCAAGGGATAGTCGCGTCCAACATCCTGATACTTGCCGCGCCCAAGCCGATGGTACGGCATAAGTTCGTAGGTCGCCACGCCGGGCAGGCGGTCGCGCACAAACGCCGCAATGCTGGCGATCGCGGCGGCGTCCGTAACCCCAGGAATGACCGGAGTGCGCACCACCATGACGCCCTGCTTCCGCCGCATGTAGTCGGCGACGCGGACGGCGTTCTCGATGATGGTCTTGTTCGAACGTCCGGTAAGTTCCTCGTGCCGGCGCCTGTCCATCAGCTTGATATCCATGAAGACGAAATCGACGAACTCCAGGACCTGCTGATACTTCTTCCACGAGGCGTAACCGCATGTCTCCATCGCCACGTGCAACCAGGACTCTTTGGACGCCTGCGCGAGCGCCTTGAGGAAAGCGAACTGGTACATCGGCTCGCCGCCGCTGAACGTCACGCCGCCGCCGCTCTGCTCGTAGATCAGGGCGTCCTTCATCACCTCGCGCAGGACGTCCTGCACGGTCATCTTGGACCCGATCAGCTTGCGCGCGCCGCTGTAGCAGCGCCCGAGACAGGGGAAGGAGCCGTCCTTGTAGCAGTGCTCGGCGCATATCGTCCGATCGGTGCGCATCGCGTTCGAGTTCGCGTCGATCGCGCCGTGGGGACAGAGGCCGACGCAACGACCGCAGCGGATGCACTTGTCGATGAAATAGGCGAGTTCGGGATGGCCTTCCTGCGACTCGGGATTGCAGCACCAAACACAGCGCAGCGGGCATCCTTTCAGGAACACGTTGGTGCGGATGCCGGGGCCGTCGTGCAGGCTCCAGCGCTGGATGTCGAAAACTCTGCCGCTGAAATGTTCCATAGGGCGGGCGCACTCCGTCGACACGGGCTCCTTTCCTTGCGAATCATCCGCAAGAGACGAGAGCGCGGGGCTGGGCGAAGGGACGACCTCCGCCCGGCGAACTCTTACTGCAGCCGCTCTTCGGTGCGTTCGATGATGTCCTGTTGCACGGTCTTGTCGAGCCCGACGAAATAGGCCGAGTATCCCGCCACGCGGACGATCAGGCTGCGATATTTGTCCGGATCGCGCTGGGCCGCCTCAAGCGTCGCCCGGCTCACGACATTGAACTGGAGCTGCATGCCGCCGCGGGCGAAATAATAGTCGAGAAGGTTGATGAGCCGCTTCAGGCCGGCCCGCCCCGTCGGCGCCGGACGCGTGATGGCTGTCGCCGCGACCGCCCCTGGGGTTGCGCCTGAAAGCGTCTGAACGGCCTCATTCATGGTGTGATCCCTTCTTGCTCGTGACTGTCGGTTTGGGCCGGTGCGGTCAGTCTCTCAGATCCTGCGGCAGCAGCTTCATATTATACAGCGAACCCTCGGACAGGAGGACCAGCCGAAGCTTCGAGACCGAGTTGAGCGCAGCGGTCGGACCCAAGGTGTCGGTGCCGCGGAACGGCGACTGACCGTCGGCGAGCGGCGTGCCGGCCATTCGACCGTCGGGAAGCGCGCCGATCGTCTGACCGAACGGCGTGTTCGACGACACGGTCGTCGTCGACGCCTGGAACACGCCGCCGATGGGCCCGCGCCCGTAACGGGTGTTCTTGTGCTTCGGATACTCCTCGCAGACCATCATCAGCGTGTCGCGGGCGATGAAGTCGACGTCGTCGACGTCGTTGCCGTATTTCGGAATCGACAGACACATCTGGCGGATCTCGGGACCGGTCGGATCCGTGGCCATATCCTCGAAGTTCGTCCGCAGCGCGTGCAGCAGTTGCGCGCCTGTCAGCAGCTTCTTCTCGAAGACGAGTTGCTTGATCGCGTAGAGGCTGTTGGCGACGTTCGCCAGGCCGATCGTTTGCTGGCCGGTGAAGTCGTACTTCGCTCCGCCGCGCTTGAGCGACTTGCCGCGCTCCAGGGTCGTTTCCGGGCAGGCCATCACCCCGCCCAAAGGCTCATCGATGTACTCTTCGTAGGTCCGGTCGATCGCGTTGTCCAAAACGACCTGAAGATGCAGGTAGTACATCGCCTGCTCTTTGAACGACTCCCACACCTCGTCGTAAGTCTTGAACGAGGAGAGGTCCTTGTTGGAGCTGTTCGGGTTCAGCGTCTCGCCCGAGACCGGATCGTGGCCATTGTACAGCGCCATCTCCAGGCACTTCGCCAGCGAGTACCAAGCGCCGCCGGTGCGCCCGCCGCGGCGACCAGCCGGGCCGGGCTCGGCGCAGCCAACGATGCAGTAGTCCGCAGCGTCCAGATAGGAATAACCACGGTTCATCAGCGCGGCGATATACATGTCGTCGTTGGAAACGGCAGGAAAGCCGGTGCCGAGCCGAATCGTCTCGGCGACCTTCATCTTGTAGGCTTCCGGCGCGTTCTTGTGCCAGCGCGCGTAGTGCGACGGCTGGACGGTGCGCGTGTTCTGGATCGCGTCGAGCACGAGGTACGTCACCTCGTTGGTGGCGTCCGCCCCGGTCGCGGGGATGGTTCCGCCGATCGTCAGATTCTGGAAGATCGGCTTGCCGCGGAAGAACAACGTGTCCATCCAGCTCCGCACGCGCTCGACGACCGAGAGCATGACGAAGAAGTTCTGGATGAGCTCGAGCGCGCCTTCGCGGGTCAGGCGTCCGGCCTTCACGTCGGCCACGTACAGGTCGTTCATATCCTGGTCGAACCGACCGAGGCAGACGGCCTGGGCGTTGTCTTCGACCTGAGCCGCGAACTGCATGAAGGTTACCGCCTGAAGCGCCTCGCGGAAGGTGCGGGCGGGATTCTCCGGCACCCATCGGGCGATCTCCGCCATTTCCCGCAGCTCTTGCTTCCGTTTGGGATCGGCTTCCTTCGCCGCTTCGGCCTCGGCGAAATCAGCGTAACGATGCGCCCAATCGATCACCGCCTGACAGGCGACGACGACTGACTCGTAGAAGGCCGTCTGCTCCAGCGATTCTGGAGCGGTGAGATCCAGCCCCGCCCGGTTCTCTTTCGCGGTGCGGATGATATAGCCAAGGCCGTGCTCGACGTGCCACTTGTAGGGAACGGCGAAGTGGCCGTCGCCGCCGTGGACGTAGTTAAGCTCGTTGATGGCGCCGATGCGGTCCTGGGCGATCAGCACCTCTTTGGGGAGCCGCGCGTAGACGCGGCGCTTGTGAGTCCGCGGCTTCCAATACTCGATGATCGTCTTGAGTTCGGGCAGCCACGATTCGTCGACGGCAAAACGATCGGCCGGCCGCTCGGGCATGTAATAGGGCTTCTTCTGAAAGATCTCGTCCTCGAGGAAGTCGACGGTGAATTCCGGGAAGAGCGGCGAGTAATTCGGCTTGCTGGCCAAATTGCCCAGCAGCAGGCTGCCGGGCAACACGTACAGGCTCATGTTCTTGAGAGCGTGCTCAAGCGCCCTGGCCCGACGCACAATATGCGGCAGGTGTTCCGTGCGCTGGTACGACTCGGTCGCATAGCGCGCGCGTTCGATGCAAATGCCGGCCTGCACCGAGTTCACGTAACCCAGCATGCGTTCGATGCGCTGGGTTCGGACTGCCGGGATGTCGTACTGAAAGTGGAGGGGCCGGTCAGTTGGTTGTTGGGCGGTGCTCACGGACGCCTCCTTTCGAGGCATAGGCCTGACGTTTGCTGTTTAGAGGCCAGACGGTTGAAACGGATAAGCCCGATCTTCGCCGTCTGGCCAAGTTAAAGAAACGATCTCCCGCGCCTCTACTGGACGGTGTCGACCAGGACCTTCGAGGGGTCATAGTACTTCTGAGCGTTCGAAACGTCGAAGGCGACCGTATCGACGAACACGGTTCCTTCGGCCGCGTTGCCAGAGGCGGCGCGGATCGCCATGTCGACCGCGGCCACGCCCTGCCGATACGGTTCGTTGGTGGTCAGAACCTGAACCGGACCCTTCGGGTTGTCGATCATCTCCTTCACAGTGGTTTCGTAGCCGTCGTATTCCGCCATAACGATGTTGTCCCAAATGCCGGCGGCCTTGAGCGCCTGCACGATGCCCGCGTGCATGACGTCGCTTTCGCTGAAGACCACCTTGAGATCCGGATTGGCGGTCGCGATGTCGCGCATGACCGGCATGGCGTCGTTCGGAATCCAATGGCCATAGCGCATCGGCAGATAGGTCAGCGGAACGCCCTTGCCCGGGTTCTCGTCGACCCACTTCTGGTAGCCCTGCGTGAATCCCTTGGCGCGAAGATCGCTGAGCACATCGCCGGGGTAACCGCCGATGACGACCGCCTTGGCGTTCTTCTGGCCCGCATACTTCGCCGCAACCGCCGGCGCCAGCAGGTAGCCGCCGCGCGCGCCGGTCGCGACCTGATCCTCGACGACGTAGCCGTAAATCGACTTCAGCAAGGATTCGTCCAAGGCGCAGTTCACGGCGACGACGGGAATCTTGGCCTCGTTCGCAGCTTTGATCGATTGCGCAAGCCCGAGCGGATCGTTCGGGTTGATGACGATGGCGCTGACCTTCTTCAGGATGAGGGTGTTGACGTCTTCGTTCTGCCGAACCGTGTCGCCGTTCGCATCAAGCACGTCGAGCTTGACGCCTTTCTTCGCCGCTTCGTCTTTGGCGCCCTGGATCAGGGTCTTCCACCAATCGCTGCCCGCAATCCTCCGCTGCGAGAAGCCGAGAACGATCTCTTTGCTTGAATTTTCGGCCGCTGTCGCCTCTGCGATGAACGGCGTCGCCAGCATGGCCGCGAAGCCGATCGCGAGTACCCCACCCCACTTCAACATTTGCGCTCTCCTCTCCTCAAGCGACGTGCGTTCCCTCGTTTCGATTTTCCATTGATTTCCGGTCCGCTAAGAGAGATCTTCGCGCACCAGCCCGGATCGATCTCGCAAGCTGGAGGGTCGATGGCTCGCGGAATCTCCCCAGCGCCGGAGCGGCGAAGCCCCCCTTTGGACGGCCCGGAGATCAACGCCCGAGGGGCGCCGCTCCTCCGTATCGCCATCGGCTTCGACGGCGGTGACCTCAATTCGCTCGCTTTCGCCATCCTTCATAACGCCAGCGACCAAACCCATCCCCGCTTAGTTCCTATATAGGAACTTAGTTTCTATCTGAGGGTGTCACCGAGGTCGCTGAGGGTCAATTTGACACGATGCCGCATCGTCCCGCTTCGGCGCGTCCAATAGGAACAGCCGGGCGACCTCGCGGTCGGACGCGTGTTCGCCCAGCTGCTGCGCCGAGCGTCAGCGGACGCAGGCGGGCGGCGAAACCGCGGCGTCGACGGCACGGCCGCAGTCAAGGAAGGAGGCGACTTCATGCAGATCGGCGTCGCGTTGCGGCTCATCCCCGACGCAAGCGGAGAGCTTGAAATCGCCGAAGGCGGCAAGGACGTCGATCGTGAATGGATCGATCTGAAGCTCAACGAATTTGACGATCAGGCGCTCGAAGAAGCGCTTACGCTCAAGGAATGCGGCGGCGCCACGGTGGTTGCGCTCGCCTTCGAAGGCCTAGGCGCCGATCGCCTGCTGCAGACCGCCCTCGCGCGCGGAGCCGACCGCGCGATCAAGTTGCGCAACCCTCTCGGAGACGATCCGCCCGCGCGCGGCGCGGCGAGGCTTCTCGCGCCGACGATTCGCGATCTCGGCCTCGATCTCGTTCTGACCGGCGTTCTGGCGACCGACGGGATCAACGGCCAGCTTGCGCCGCTGCTCGGCGCGACGCTCGATTGGCCCCATGCCAGCGCGGTCAGCGGGATTCGTTTCGACGCGGGCGCAATCGTCGTGCGCCAGGAGGCTGAAGGCGGGTTTTCGACAACTCTGCGCGTCGGCCTTCCCGCGGTGATCGGCGTGCAGGCGGCGTCGCGACCGATCCGGTACGTGTCGGGGACCAAGCTGCGGCAGTTCATCGGCGAAAAGTTCGCGCCGATGGGCTCCGACGCCGACAGCGGCGACCTCGGGACCGAACTTGTGCGTCTCGAGCGGCCGCAGAGCGAGGGCTCCGCGGTCATGTTGGAGGGTGACGCCGACACGGTCGCCGAAGCGCTGCATACGCTGCTCATCGAACGGCGACTGGCGAAAGGAGCGCCACGATGAATGGCGACGTCCTCGTCTATGTCGAAACCCGCGACGGCGCCGTCAATCCATCCTCGCTCGAATTGCTGACGGCGGCGCGACAGCTCGCAGACGCCCTCGGCGGCAAGGTCGACGCCGTGGTCGCCGGCAGCTCGCGCGGCGCCGTCGAAGCGCTTGCCGGGATCGCCGACCGCGTTCTCACGGCGACCCACCCGGCTCTTGAACAATACATTCCGGAGGCGCGCCAGGCCTTGCTGCGCAGCGTCATTGTCGAGCGGAACCCGGCGATCGCGTTGTTCGCCTACGGCGTCGCTGGGCTCGATCTCGCCGCTGACGTCGCCGTGCGAACCGACCGCCCTGTGATCGACTTTTGCACGAAGCTGTCGGCGACAGGAGACGAAATCGAAGCGACCAGCTTGATCTACGGCGGCAAGCTGCGCGCCGTCTCGCGAGCGCGGACGCCCGCGGTCGCCGTGATCGTTCCCGGCGCCTTTCCCGAGGCGCAGCCGGCTCCGACGCGGCGGACGATCACGGTCGAGATCGCCGCGCCGCCGCAACTTGACGCTCTGCGCACCGCCTTCATCGCCGAGACGCGTCCGGCCGAAGGGGAAGTCGACCTCGCCTCAGCCGCCAAGATCCTGTGCGTCGGCCGGGGCGTTCGCGACCAGGCGAGCGTCGCCGTCGCCCGCCAAGTCGCCGATGCGCTGGGCGCCGAAATCGCCGGAAGCCGCCCGGTGATCGACAACGGCTGGTTGGGCAAAGAGAGGCAGGTCGGAAAGTCGGGAAGTCGCGTGAAGCCCAAGCTCTACCTGGCCGTAGGGGTATCCGGCGCGCCGGAACATCTGGAAGGCATGAGCGGCGCCGAACTGATCATTGCGATCAACACCGACGCGAAGGCGCCGATCTTTGGCGTCGCTCACTTTGGCGCGACCTGCGACCTCTTTGATCTACTCCCCGCGCTTGGCGAGCGGCTCGAAAGAGGCCAAGAGGCCTGACGATGGCGGCGAGCACGGTCGTTCTTTGGACCCTGGTTTTCGCCACGGTCGCCGTGTTCGGCTGGCGACTTCGCCGGCTCGCCCGCGCGATGTCCGTCTCGGCGCCCGCGGCGCGATTCGACAATCCGTCCGAACGACTGCGCGGCGTGCTGTGCGCCCTCTTGCATCAACGGCTGCTGAACAACCGCTATTCCGGCGTCCTGCACGCGTTGATCTTCAGCGGATTCCTGGTTCTTCTGACCGCGATCGCGCAGTCGTTCGGCTCGGTGATGTTTCCGGGTTTCAGCCTGCGCTCGGTCGGCGGCGCCACATGGATCGCTTGGCTGCAGGACGTCTTCGCCGTCCTGCTGACGTTCGGCGTCGCGATGGCGGCCTGGCAGCGCTGCGTAACCAGACCGCCGCGATTCGAAGGATCCAACGCGCTCGACGCATATCTCATCTACGTGCTGATTCTCGCCGTGGTCGTCAGCATGTTGATCGAGGCCGGCTGCCGCATCGCAGGCGGCGACGCAGCGCTCGGCGCCTGGAGGCCGGTCAGCCGCGGCGTCGCAGACCTGCTCGGTTCAGTCGGGGTGAACGCGGCGGCCGCCGCCGACGGCCAGCGCGTCGCCTACTGGGCGCACATTTGCGCCGTTCTCGTCTTTCTCGCTTACATCCCCGGATCGAAGCACCGCCATATGTTCCTTGCGGCGCCGAACGTCTACTTCCGCAGCCTTGCGCCAAAAGGAATGCTGCCCGGCGCCCCGACGCAATCGGCCGACGCCGCGAACAACGACGAAGGCGTCGGTCAGCTCACGTGGAAGGACATGCTCGACGTCGCGACCTGCACCGAGTGCGGCCGCTGTCAGGCCGCCTGTCCCGCCTATGCGGCCGGATTGCCGCTGAGCCCGAAGATTCTCGTCGCCAATCTGCGCGACGAAGTGATCGGCGCCGCCGGCGACGCATCTGAGCGACCGCTGGCCGGCGGCGTGATTCAGCAAACGACGCTGTGGGCGTGCACCACCTGCCGCGCCTGCATGGAGGTCTGCCCCGTCCACATCGAACATGTCCCCAAGGTCGTCAGGTTGCGCCGACGTCTGGTCGAGCAGGGCGACGTCGAGCCGATGCTTCAGGAGGCTCTTTCGAATCTGCAGCAAAGCGGCAATTCGATGGGCAAGCCGGCGCGGGCGCGGGCGCGCTGGACCAAGGACCTCCCGTTCAAGATCAAGGACGCGCGCCGCGAACCGGTCGACGTTTTGTGGTTCGTCGGCGACTACGCCTCCTACGACGTGCGCGCGCAGGACGGCGCGCGCAAACTCGCGACCTTGCTGCACGCCGCCGACGTCGATTTCGGCATCCTCTACGACGACGAACGCAACAGCGGCAACGACGTGCGACGCGCCGGCGACGAAGGTCTGTTCGAACTGCTGGCGCAGCACAACATCGAAGCCTTGTCCGGGCGCCGCTTCCGGCGGATCATGACATCCGATCCGCACAGTCTGAACGCGCTCAGCCACGAATATGCGCCGCTCGGCGCGCATTATTCGGTCGTGCACCATTCGACGCTGCTGCTGGAGCTGATCGAGTCCGGCCGGCTCAGGCTCAGGCCGGCCGACGGGGCCGTCGTCACCTACCATGATCCTTGCTATCTCGGCCGCTACAACGGCGGCTACGACGCGCCGCGACGGCTGATCGAACGCGCGGGCTATCGCTTGCGCGAAATGGCGCGACGCCGAGAGAACGCCTTCTGTTGCGGCGCCGGCGGCGGGCGAATCTGGATGAACGACGGCGCGAGCGTGGAGCGCCCGAGCGAAAGCCGCATCAAGGAGGCGCTCGCGCTCGACGACGTACGCTCCTTCGTCGTCGCCTGTCCGAAAGACAAGGTCATGTTCGTCTCCGCCGTACAGGCGCTCGGCGTCGCCGACCGAATCGAGGTTCGCGATCTTGCCGACCTGATCGAACTCGAAGGCGATGCAAGGTCGACAACACCTCGATCGGTTCGCCGTGCGGAAGGTCGGGGCTGACAGGCGTCAGCACCCTTACGCCACTGCGGCGGGTCGGAATTCTCCAGACTGTGGGCTGGCGCCGAAGCGGGCCCCCAACGCGATGCGACGTCATCCATTGAGACTACGAAAGAACTTTGCGTCCACGCGGGGTCGCTGCTCGGCGCCGTTCGGGATTCATTTTCATCGCGACTTTCCGATACGAATCAATATCTCGGGCGCCCCGGCGCTGGCGGCCCGGTTCGGAGCAATTTCGCAGCGAGAGCTGCTTTCGGGCCAAGGCACGGCGTCACTGAACGCGTCGCGAGGGCGTCTTAGCCGTGTTTCGGCGTGCATAGACGCAAACCAATGCGCTCGACGCCAACCCGGTCGCCTGTCGCATCGGCGACGACCGCCTCGAGCTTGGCCTCGGAAGGTTAGGCTGCAGGGCTTGGAAACAGACCGCGTAGCCAGCGTCGCGAATCTTGTTCAGCAGCGGATGTCCGCCGCGAGCGACGCGCCCCCCGAGGGTCGCGCGCACCGGCGACGCACCGGTCCTTTTTCAGTCGGCGTACAGGCGCGCGTACATCTTCTCGTATTCGCCCATGATTGTCGCGTACGCAGCTTCCTGAACCGGGATTGGCTCAACGGCGTCCGCGACGCCGACCAGCGACGAGCAGGCCGCGGCGAGATCGGGATAGGCGCCGATAGCCCTGAGCCCCAGCGCCACGCCCCCCCAGGCCGCGCTCTCGTCGATGGCCGGGCGCCAGAGCGGCTTGCCTAAGCAGTCGGCCACGATCTGGAGCCAGACTGGAGACTTCAGGATGCCGCCGGTGACGACGAGATCGGGGCCCAAGTCGCCGGCCAGCATTCGGTAGAGAGCGCGAACGCAGAAAGCGAGCCCCTCGTACAGGGCGCGCGTCAGTTGCGGCGCGCCGTGGTTGAAAGACAGCCCCACGATCCCGCCGCGAGCCTCGGGGTGGTAGTTCGGGCAGCGCTCGCCGCCGAACAGCGGGAAAAAGCACAGCCCGGAAGCGCCCGGCGCGGCGCCGCGCGCGAGCTCGTTCATGCGATCGAACACCTTCTCATCCTTGGGCCGGGCGCCGAGAACATTGTCCGCGAACCAGCGGAGCGTGTTGCCCCCGTCGTGAGCGACGCCTCCCTGCAGCCAGCTCCCGTCGGCGAGGTAATAGCACCAAGCCTCGGAGCCGCGGATCGTGCGAGGCTCCGCGCGCCTTTGCCTCAGGGCGATCGACGTGCCCGCGGAGAGGCTCATGCGATCCTCGGCGAACCCCACGGCCCCGAGATGCGCCAAAGCGCCGTCCGCCGCGCCGACGACCGCCGGCGTGCCCTCGCTGAGCCCCATCGCCGCGGCGTAGCTCGGCTTCAGTCCGCGCACGACGCTCGTGGGCTCGACGCATTCGGAGAAGCGGGCCTCGCCGACGCCCACGGACGCAAGCAGTTCGTAATCCCAGTCGCCTCTCGCCATGTTCCAGACCCCGGTCCCGGAGGCGATGGAACGGTCGACGATGCGCGTTCCATAGAGGCGAGATAGGATGTACTCCTTGATGGAGACGAAGCGCGCAGTTCGCGCGTAGAGTTCAGGCGCCTGGTTCTTGAACCAGAGGATTTTCGAGAGAAAGTACATCGGGTGGAGAGCGCAGCCCGTTCTCGCCTTCACGTCCTCGTTGTCGAGCCGCGCCCGCAGCAGGGCGTTCTCTTTCGCAGAACGGAGGTCCGCCCAGGTGAGCGCCCTGCAGAGCGGCTCGCCCTTCGCGTCGAGAGGAAGGAAGCTGTGCCAGATGCCACCGAAGACGATCGCCTCGACGGCGGAGGCGCCGATGTCGGCGCGCTTCACGAGCCGGCCGATGACCTCCACCACAGCGGCGAGAACTTGGTCCGCGTCCTGCTCGGCCCGGTCCGGCCCAGGATAGTAGCACGGATACGACGCCCGCTCCTGAGCCACAATCGTCCCCGCGACGGCGCATAGCATCGCCTTCGCGCTCGACGTTCCAATGTCGATGGAGATGATGTGGGAGTCGCCGCTCTTGGCGCGATGAATCATCCGCGCCTCCGCTCCCTGCCGTAGAGCAGGAGCAGGAAGAGAATGAGGCAACCGGAGATGATGCGCCGGCCGGCCTCGGGCACCGAGAGTATGGGCAGTATCGACTGGATGAGGACCATGATGATGCAGCCCGCGATCGTCCCGACGTAGCTCCCCGAACCGCCCAGGATCGAGGCTCCTCCGACGACCACCGCGGCGATGGAGTTGATCTGGTAGGGGTCGCCGATGTTCAGGTAGCTCGTCCTCGTATAGCCGGTGAGCAGTATGCCCGCCGCGGCGGCGCAGAACCCCGAGATCATATAGAGGCTGATCAGGGTCCAGCGGACATTGACGCCCGAATAGAATGCGGCCTTGGGCGAGTTGCCGAGCGCGTACACCCATCGGCCCCACACCGTCCGATGGAGGAGGAGCACGATGACGACGGCGAATATCGCCCAGATGATGAGGACGAGGGGCACGACGCCGACGAGCCGCTCCGAAGCTATGGCGCTGAGCAGCGGCGCCGCGCTGCCCTTAGGCGCGCCGTTCGTATAAAGGAGCGCCAACCCCTGGACGATGGTCGTCGAACCCAGCGTCATGACCATCGGATTTATCTTCAGGTAGGCGACGCCGACGCCGTTGGCGAGGCCGATCGCGACGCCGATGGCGCAGCTGACGAAGATTCCCAAGGCGAGTTGATCGTTGGCGCCAGCCATGATGGTCGCGGACACGACGCCCGTTATCGTGACGACCGCGCTGACCGAAAGGTCGATCCCCCCGCTGAGAACCACGACCGTCTGGCCTATGGAGACAAGGCCCAGAAAGGCGGCGAGATTGAGTATGAGCAGGAGATGGTCGAAGCTCGCAAATCCGTTCGAGATGGCCGCGCCGAGGCCGATGAGAATGACGACGGCGGCGTAGGGCCACAGGTAGAGCGCGTTCACGCTCGGCGCTCTGCCCTGGGTGCGGACTTTTCTGTCACTCATAGCATTCTGGCAGCAGCTTGAGGCCCGACATCTGCTCGGGGTCGTGCGGATAAATCACCCTGGCGCCTGTTTGTTCGACGAGCATCCTTGTCTTGCGCGCCGAGCGCAGGAAGCCAAGGCTGTCATAGATGATGCCGGGAGGCGTTATTTCCGGATAGAGATTGCGCTTCATATAGATCGCGTCAGACGGCAGGACGACCGGGCCCGTTTTTGGCAGGTCCACCAACAGCCCGAGAATTTGCGGCGTGTGGCCTTCGAACTGGAGAACGCGCACGCCCTCGGCGAGGTCGAAATCGCCGACGCAGGGATCGATCAGATTGAAGGAGACGCCCGGGACCTCGAAGTGACGCTTGAAGTAGCCCCCTCCGCCAAAGACCTCGCCCGACTTGCGGTGCGTGACCATCAGCCCGTAGGAATAGTCCTTTTCTCCCGCCATGACGTTCCGCCCCGCCGGCGAGCCGCTGAAGAGCGAGAGTCCGCCGCCGTGGTCCCAATGCATATGGGACACAACGATCTGGGATATGTCGGAGGGCCTGAGCCCGATCGACTCGAGGCGCGGACCGAGCTCCGCCTCGCCGTCAAGGTCGGCGGGAAACTGCTCCTTGACGTGATCGGGCAGCTTGTCCAGATCGCCGGCGCGGAACCCCGTGTCGTAAAGGATCCAGCCTTTGGTCGCGTGCTCGACGAGATAGGCGAGGCACGGCACGCGAACCCATTGCGCCGGCCTGTGCGGATCGCTCCGGCTCGCCGCCGTAACGCCTGCGAGGTTCCACATCAGGTCGTTCTCGATGTGACCCACCGGGATCACGAACAATCTCTTCACTGCCCGGGAAGCGCACATGCGCCTGACCTCCTGCGAGTGCGTTTATCGGTCCGAGGCGCGCGCCGCAGATGCGAACGCTCTGTTCGCCCTTCGCGAGCGCGCCCAATCGGACATCGACACGATCGCCAGGGCGACGATCACGATCGCGCCGCTGAAGACGTACTGAAAATATGCTGAGACGTTGAAGAAGAAGAGCACGTCGACGAAGATCGTCAGAACGAAGGCGCCGCCGACGGTTCCGATCGCCCCGCCGATGCCCCCGGCGAGACTCGCTCCGCCAAGGACGCTCGCCGCGATCGAGTTCAGCGTATACGGCGCTCCCATCGCCGGGTCGCCAGTGAGCGTCTCCGCGGCGAGAAGAAAGCCGGCGAGGGCGGCGAAGACGCCTGCGACGACGAAGGCGCTGATCTTGGTCAGGTTCACGTTTACGCCGGAGAAGTAGGCGCCCGACTCGTTGCCGCCCACTGCGTACCAGCCGACCCCCAAGCGCGATCTGCGGATGGGAAGCCAGACGCAGACGAGGCAGGCGATCAGAATGATCGCGGAGTTGGGAATAGGCCCGACCGAACCGGATAGGATCGTGAGCAGGGACTCGGGCACGTATCCGCCGGGCTGCGGCATGACGTAAAGCGCGACGCCGCCGAATATCAACGAGGTGGCGAGCGTGACGATGATCGACTGCAGCCTCGCGTAGACGACGAACAGGCCGTTGATCACCTCGGCCGCCACGCCAATCGCCAGACAGAGCAGGAAGACGCTGGCGATGCTCAGCGCGGAGTCCCGCATCAGGCTCGCAGCCACGCACATCACGAGGCTGATAATGGATCCGAGCGAGAGATCGATCCCTTTGATCAGCACGATGACCGTCTGTGCGATGCCCGCCAGCGCGAGAGGCAAGGCCGTGCTGAACAAATTGCCGATGAGGCCCGGAGACAGGAAGTTCGGACTGATGACCCCGAGCACGCCGATCATCGCCAAGAGGACAAGGTAAATGATGATTATCGGCCCCGCATGAGAGAGGGACTCCCCCGCGCTCTTCAACAACGCGTTCGGTTCGCCGGCTCCCCTATGCGGCGGCATGGCGGTCTCCATTGACTCCGACCGCCGCTCCGACGATCGCCTCTTCCGTGATCGCCTCTCCGACCAGCTCCCTGGCTAGGCGTCCCTCGAACATCACCAGGACGCGATCGCAGAGGCCCACGAGCTCCAGCGTATCGGTCGAATTGACGAGAATCGCCACGCCTCGCGCCGCGATCTCCCGGATCTGGCGATAGATGTCGCTCCTGGCTTCGATGTCCACGCCTCGCGTTGGGTCGTCCATGAGGAGGACGCGCGGAGTCGTCGCGAGCCATTTCCCAAGCACGACCTTTTGCTGGTTGCCGCCGCTCAAGGTCACGAGGCCTGCGGCGGGGCCGGTTGCATGGATGCCGAGATCGGATATCGCGCGCAAAACGACGTCGCGCTCCTTTCGCCGATCGACCCAGCCCCAGCGCTGTCGCCGGCCCAAGCTCGCGAGCGCGATGTTTTCGGAGATCGACAGCGGCAGGACGACGCCTTCCGTCCTCCTGTCGACCGGAACCAGACCGACGCCCAATCGGATCGCGTCGCTCGGCTTTCTCACGACCGATTCGACGCCGGCGATCTTGATTTGGCCCGAGACAGCCGCGTTCGCTCCGAAGAGGGCCAGCAGCAGATCGTGCTGGCCTTGGCCCTCCAGACCGGCGAGCCCGACGACCTCCCCGGAGCGGACCGAGAAGGACGCGTCGTCCACCCCCTTCGCGCGCAGATCGCGAACCTCGAGCATGGTTTCGCGCGCGGCGAGTTCGTCGAGCGCCGTCTTTCGCGGAAAGACCTCGCTGAGGTCGCGGCCCACCATGAGACGCACGACGTCCTCTTCCTTGACGTTACGCCTATCGACGGTCGCGACCTTGGCGCCGTCCTTCAGCACGGTGATGGCGTCCGCGAGCTCCATGACCTCGGGAAGGCGGTGTGAGATCAGGAGGACGGCGCGACCACGGCGCTTCAGGCCCGCGATGAGATCAAGCAGCCATCGCGTGTTCGTCGCGCCCAGGGCGGAGGTCGGCTCGTCGAAGACGACGACCTTCGGGTCGAAAGCGAGCGCCTTGAGGATCTCGACGAGCTGTTGCTCTTCGAGTGAGAGATCCCCCACCCAGCGGCCCAGCTCCATGCTCATGCCGTAGCGATCGAGGAGCTCCTGGCTCTTGCGGCGGAGTTCGGCCTTGCTGGAGAGAAGGCCTCCGACGCCGCCCTTGCCAAGCCAGAGATTCTGGTAGACCGGCAAATAGGGGCTGAGAGAGAGCTCCTGCTGGACGGCCACGACCCCGAGGGATTGGGCGTTCGAGGGCGACGAGGGACGGTAGGGCCGCCCCTCCAGCTCGAGCTTGCCCTCGTAGGACAGGATTCCCCCCGACATGATCTTGACGAGGGTGGACTTGCCTGCGCCGTTCTCGCCGACCAAGGCGTGCGCCTTGCCCGGATCGAGCTCAAGGTCAATGTTCTTCAGCACCGGGTTGCCGGCGTAAGACTTCGATACTCCGGCAACCCTAAGCATGTTCGCCTCAGGCATTTGCGGCGGTTATTTCGTGGTTCCGAAAAGCGCCTTGAGATGCGCCGCGTCGAGGGTCGTCGGCAGCCACAGACTGTCGGGCATATCGACCTGGACGAATTTGTCCAAGGTGTCGTCCGTGACGATCGGCGGGTCGAGGTTGATGTCCTTGGCGACCTGCTCGCCCTTGAGCGCCTTGATCGCGGTCTGCAGCGCGTCGGCGCTGAGACCACAGGGATTGGAAGGAGCGATCGAGCTGAAACCGTTCTTCAGTTCGGCGTTCCAGACCTTGAAGAGCCCGTTGTTGGCCTCGCCGACCATCGGAATCAACGGACGATTGGCGGCCTTGAAGGCGTAGATCGCGCCGAGGGTCATGGCGCCGCCCTGAGAGTACACGCCGTCAATCTTGGCGAACGAAGGGAGCAGGTTGGCGATGGCCTGCTGAGCCTTGGCCTGGTCCCAGTCGGCATTGACCTCGGTCAGAACCTTGATCCCCGGGTACTTGGAAAGCGCCTTCTTGGCGCCGTCGTCCCAGCGCTGCTTGTTGACGGGGCTGCCGGCGAGACCGGAAAGGACGATGATGTCGCCCTTGCCGTTCAGCTTCTTGGCCAGCCACTCGCCGCCCAGTTCGCCGAACTTGCGCTGATCGACGTTCACGTTGATGGCGTACGGCGAGGTCACCGTGTTGTCGAACGCCACGACGATGATGCCGGCCTTGTGGGCCGCCTCGATCGCGGGGTTGAGCGCCGTCTCGGAGTTGGCGTCGATGACGATCGCGTCGACCTTGGCGGCGATCATGTTCTGAATCTGCTGGATCTGGCTCGCGGTGTTGCCCGTCGCGTCGCTGACGAGGTAATCCTTGAGGGTCCCATCCGCCTTGAGCTGGTCGGCCGCCAGCTTGAATTCCGCGACCATTTGGGCGCGCCACGAATTGCCGCTGAACGAGTTGCTCAGCCCGACGACGTAGGGGCCCTGCTTGGCGCCGAGAAGATGGTCGGCGGCAAGCGTCGGACTCACGACAGAGCAGAGCAACGCGGCCAAGACAGACGCGCAGATCGACACTTTGGTAGTTATTTTCATTCTGTAATCCTCCCGATCTCGGGTTGCGGTCTTCCCATCCGTGGATTTGCGTCCAACGGAGCCCCGCTGAAAGACCTGCCAACCGTCTCGCGACACATTCCCATCTTCCGTTCGACGAGGAGTCCCACTCAATGCAAATCGGGATCCCGTCGAAATCAGACGTCATTACATTCGATCAACGCCATACGCGGTCCCGGTTGCGGGGTCCCGGTTCGATGCGCATTCACACGCCTCGGATAGGGGTCGAACCACCACTATCCGACGGCGGACGGGGTAGGCGCACTTGGTAGCGTTGTCAACAAAGCTTGGTAGCGCTACCATCATTATTTGCTTGCCGCGCCGAACTCGATTCTTTCAAACTGCGCCGCAAACACCTGACTCTAGAGGCGCGTCTGGATGCACAGAGCAACGATCAAGGACGTGGCGAGCCTCGCCAAGGTGAGCCCGATTACGGTGTCGAGAGCGGTGCGAAGCCCTGATTCCGTTTCCGAGGAGCTGCGTGTCCGCATTCAGGCCGCCGTCAAGAAACTCGGCTACGTTCCCAATCTTGCGGCGAGCCGCTTGGCTTCGTCGCGGACGCATGTGATCGGAATCGTCGTCCCCACTCTCTACAACGTCATCTTCGCCGACTATCTCCTCGCTCTGCACGAAGAGCTGATCGGCCAGGGGTTCCATATCGTCGTCGTCAACAGCGGCTACTCGGAAACCGAGGAGGAAGAGGCGGTCAAAACGCTCCTCGGACAACGCGCCGAAGCGATCGTCGTCGCAGGCATCCACCACAGCACGCTTACCCGACGCCTTCTGACACGATCCGGGACTCCGGTGATTGAGACGTTCGAACTGTCTGAAGATCCGATCGGGCTCAACATCGGACTTTCACAGCAGGAGGCGGCTTCCGTCGCGACGCAGCATCTCTTCGGCGGCGGACGGCGGCGGATCGCGTATTTCGCCGGCAATCTCGACGACCGCGCGCTCGCGCGGCTCGCCGGCTATCGCCAGGCGATGTCGGAGGCGGGGCTCGAAGGCGAGATCGCGACCACCCAGATACCGCGCGGCAGTTCGATCCAACTCGGCTCGGATCTGTTGCGCAAGTGCGTCCAGGACCGCGGTCTGCCCGAGGCGATCTTCTGCATCGACGACAACTTAGCGCTCGGCGCAATGCAGGAGTGTCGCAAGCGGCGCATTGCGGTCCCGCAAGACGTGGCGATCATTGGTTTCCACGACCTCGAATTCGCCGCCTGCTTGTCACCGTCGCTGTCCTCTATTGCGACCCGACGTTACGAGACAGGCCAGCTGGCCGCGCAGAAGCTGATCGGAGCGCTGAAAGGCGGCAAGCCGCTGCTGCGCGAGCAGATCGACCTCGGTTTCGAACTGGTTCCGCGCGAAAGCACGGCGCTCGCGCAGGCGGGAAATTGAGGCGGCGAGCGAGCGCGCCTTTTCGCGTCGGCTGCGACCCGAAGAGAACGACCTGCGAATTCCGACGCAATCCGCCCGGCGATTGCGATTTGTCGCCGGCCGCCGAGGCCGGGTTTTCGGCTCTCGCCGCTCAACTCTCGGCGATCACGCTTGCTTCTCAGAAACAACTCGTAAGTTCACATGCCGTCGCGGGCGATCGCTTCGTCTGGACTGTCGACGGTTCACTGTCAGCGCTTGCGATGCGCCCGTGAGCCCGTTTGAAATTGGACGCATGAAATCTTCTCTCGCGCCAGATCCGCGATCCGCCGCCTTGTTTCAAAGGGACGCCAAGTCGCAATAACGGTTCGTGAATGTGTCGCGTCGTTCACCGCTCCGGCTCTTCCCAGGTCGCACCGGAAAGGACTCCGCCGTCGACAGTGATGGCCTGTCCGGTGATGTAGGCGGAAGCCCTTGACGCCAGCAGGAGGACGGCCCCGATGAGGTCGTCAGGGTTGGCGAGCCGTCCGGCGGGAATGAACCGGCGAAACCACTCCCCCCGATAGGCGTCGTCCCAGAGCGGACGCGTGAACTCGGTCTTGACGAAGCCAGGCTCGATCGCGTTCACCTGGATGTTGTCGTCAACCCACTCCCGCGCCTGCGCCTTCGTGAGTTGGCTGACGCCGGCTTTCGAGGCGGCGTAGACCGAGATCGTGTTGAACGCATGCTTGGCGCTCAGCGAACTGACGTTGACGATCTTGCCGCCGCCGCGCGCCTTGAAGTGCGGATGCGCGGCCTGGCCGAGGAAATAGACGCTGCGCAGATTGACGGCGAGGATCGCGTCGAAGTCCTCCGGCGTCACCGCGTCGATCCGTTTCCGGCGGTTGACGCCCTGGCTGTTCACCAGAATGTCGAGCCCGCCGAGGCTTTGTGACGCTTGGTCGACAAGAGCCCGGCAGGCGCTGGCGTCGGTCAGGTCCGCATTGAAGGTCAGCAGGTCGAGCTTATCGCCTTCGAAGAGGCGTTTGACGTCATCGAGCCGCTCCTGATCGTAGTCGTGGACGGCGACCCGCGCCCCGCTGGCGGCGAGCGCGCGAGCGAGAACTCGCCCAATCGCCCCAGCGCCTCCGGCGACGAGCGCCGTCTTGCCGCTCAAAGAGAACAGGGAGTCGAGGTAATCTGACATGACATTCGTCCTGTTTGAACTCGAATTGGATTGCAGGGCGGCTCACAATTCGACCGGACGGTTTGGATCGAGAATCCACTCGCTCCAGGAGCCGATGTAGTGACGGGCGTCGCCGAGACCGGCGTGAGCGAGCGCCACGAGGTTCTGCGCGGCGGTCACCCCCGACCCGCAATAGAAGACGACCCGCTCGGGCGGAACGGCGCCGAACAGCGCCTGATAGTGGGCGCGCAATTCCGCTGGCGACCGAAAGCGCCCATCGGCGTCGAGCGTGTCCGCCCGATTGGCGAGGCGCGCGCCAGGGATATGGCCGCGGATCGGATCCTGATAGACGCCCAGGCCGTGGAAGCCTTCCTCTGAACGCGAATCGAACACGGCCCACGCGGGATCCAATCGGACGTTGTCGACCAGCGCGAGATCGGCGAAGAGGTCTGGCCTCTCCCGACCGCTGAACGTCGTCGGCGCGCGAGTTTCCGCGCCGCCTCGGACCGGATTTTGCGCGGCCAGCCAGTGCCGCCACCCGCCGTCGAGAACGGCGACCTTGTCGTGCCCCGCCCATCGCAGCATCCACCAAGCGCGGGCGGCCGCCATCAGGCCGCCGGTCGCGTCATAAGTCACGACCTGAGTTTGCGGTCCCACTCCCCAGCGGGACAGCGTCTCCCGCCATAATTCGAACGGAGGCAAAGGGCGCCGCCCCGTCTTCCCCGGCGCCACCGTCCCGCCGAGGTCCGTGGCGAGATCCGCATAAAGCGCGCCGGGAATGTGCGCGCGTTGGTATTCGCGCCGTCCCCATTCTTCGTCGGCGAGCGTGAATCGAGCGTCGAGCGCCAGCCAGTCCGGGTTGTCCAAATTCGCAGCCAGCGCCGATTGTGAGATCACCGTTTGAAATGTCATCGATCCGTTCCGTTCACTGTTGCAGGCCGACGAAAAGGCGACCGAAGCGAACGCGCGCCACACAAGGCGTCCGCCGCTCGTCGGCGCGACCCGCAAAAAAACTACATTCACTCTATAGAATTATTGATCCCGCCCTTTCTTGAGTCCCAAGCCGCCGGATTTCCGACCCGGCGGCCGCTTTCCGCGCTTGTTCCCGCCATTTCGAGCGCTTTTCGCCGGCGGAGTCAGACGATATTGAGCCGACAGCCCGGCGAAGCCCGAGGTCCGCAACTTGACACATATTATCGATAATGTCTACAAACCAAGTCGACTAATGTCGCCTTGGAGTCCAGTTCATGTTGAAAACATTCGCTCTTTCGATTTCCCTCGCCGCCGCGGTCGCGGCGGTCGGCGTGCCGCCCGCGGCGGCCGCTCCCAAAGGAAAGGATGCGCAGGTCACGATTCTCGTCTCCGCGCTCTCTTACTCCTTCCCCCACTTCGTCTTCCTCCAGGAGCAGCTGGAAGACGAGGCGGCTAAGATCGGCAAGGTCAAAGTTCTGCGGTCGGACGGGCAGCTGAGCGCGCCCAAGCAGATCGCCGACATCGAAGCCGCGATCGTCCAGGGCGTGGACGGGATCATCATCGCTCCCGCCGACGCGGATGCGCTCGCGCCCGCCGTTCGCGAGGCGATTCAGGCCGGCATTCCGGTGGTGACCATCGACCGGCCGGTCAACGGCGTGCCGGAAGTGATCGCCAACGTCGCCGCCAACAATGTGATCGGGGCGGTGCGCCAGGGCGAGGCCGTCGCCGCGCAATTCCCCAAGGGAGCGACGATCGTCAATCTCCAAGGCATCCCGGGCGACAAAACCGCCAACGACCGCAACAAGGGCGTTCACCAGGCCCTCGACAGCAAGCCCGACCTCTACAAATTCGTCGCCGAGCAGACGGCGCGCTTCAGCCGCGACCAGGGTCTCGCCGTCACCGAGAACCTGCTCACCGGCCTCGCCGCGACTCCCGCCGTGATCGTCGCCGGCAACGACGACAGCGCCCTCGGCGCGGCCCAGGCTGTCGCCGCCCGCGGATTGAAGGGCAAGATCGCGATCTTTGGCTATGACGGCTCGTCGGACGCGTTGAAGGCGGTGCAGAGCGGCGACCTCGCCGCTACGGTGGACCAGTTTCCCGGCAAGCAGGGCCGGATCGCGGTTCGCACCCTCGTCGACTACATCCGCGAGGGCGTGAAGCCGGCCAAGAATGACATCCTGGTCGAGCCGGTCGCCATCACCAAGGCGAACCTCGGCAGCGCCGAGCGGTTCCCTCTCATCAGTCAGTGAGCGACTCGCTTTGGCTTTCTTGTTAGCGTCGGACGGGCCGCGCCCGTCCGACGCCACAGTGCTGCAGGCCGTTGGGCTGTCGAAGAGTTTCTTCGGTCAGACCGTCCTTGCCGGCGCGTCGATCGCCTTGCGCGGCGGCGAGATCCGCGCCTTGCTCGGCGAGAACGGCGCCGGCAAGTCGACTCTGATCAACCTCCTCAGCGGCGTCCACAGGCCGGATTCTGGAACGATCGTCCTGGACGGACGGGCGGTCACGCTGGTGCGTCCTGTCGACGCCTGGCGACTGGGAATCAGCACCATCCGCCAGGAGTTCAGTCTGTTCCCGGATCTCAGCGTCGCCGAGAGCCTGTTCGCCGGCAACTTGCCGCTCGGTCGCTACGGCACGGTCGACTGGTCGCGAATGAGCGATCTCGCCGGCGCCGCGATCGCGCGCCTCGGCTACGCCATCGATCCCCGCCGCCGGCTCGCCGAACTCAGCGTCGCCGAGCAGCAACTGGTCGAAATCGCCCGCGCGCTGACCCACCGATCGCGGCTCATCATCATGGACGAGCCGACGGCGTCGCTGAGTCTCTCCGAAGTCGCCCATCTCAAACAGGTCGTGCGATCTCTCGCCGCAGAAGGCATCGCCATTCTCTTCGTCAGCCACCGACTCGAGGAGGTGATGGACCTCTGCGAGACGTATTCCGTTCTGCGTGACGGCAGGCTGGCGGCGGAGGGAGCGATCGCCGACACGACGATCGGCGACATGGTCCGCTCGATGGTCGGACGAGACATCGAAGCCCCCGATCTGTCCGGGCGAACGTCACAGGGCGAGGTGGTTCTCAGCGTGCGGGGACTGTCCTCGCCGGAGGGCCGCTCGCCGCCCGTTCGCGGGGTCAGTTTCGATCTGAGTCGAGGCGAGATCGTTGGTTTGGCCGGCATCGTCGGCGCCGGCCGAACGGAAATCGCGCGGATGATCTTTGGCCTCGACCGGATCGGCGCGGGATCGATGGCGGTTCGCGGCCGGAACTTCCGGCCGGCGACGCCAAAGGAAGCCATCGCCGCGGGTTTGGCGCTCGTCCCGGAAGACCGAAAGAAGCAAGGCCTCTTTCCCGAACGCGACGTCGTCGAGAATTTCGCCGCCAGTCGGTTGGGGCGACTCGGCGCGAGCCTCTTTCTCAACCGGCGAGCCGAGCGAGCGTCTCTGACGACCTTCATTCGCCAGCTCGACGTTCGCGCGCCGCGGCTCGACGCCTCCGTCTCGACCCTGTCGGGAGGCAATCAGCAGAAGGTGGTGCTGGCGCGCTGGATGGCGCTGCACCCGGAAATCCTGATCGTCGACGAGCCAACGCGCGGCGTGGACATCGCGGCCAAGGCCGACGTCCATCGCGAACTTCGGCGCCTCGCGAGCCAAGGCGTCGCCATCCTCGTGATCTCCTCCGACCTTCCCGAGGTTCTCGCCATCTCAGACCGGATCCTAACGATGTGCGCCGGCCGCCTGACGGGCGAAGTTCCCGCCTCGGAGGCCACCGAGGAGGATCTGATGCAGCTCATGACCCGCGATCTCAGCTTCACCTCCTGACCGGAACTTTGTTGCCGCCATGACCACGACAACGTCTTCCTTGCCTGCGACCCGATCGACCTCCAATCGAGCGATCGATTTGCTCGCGCGACTCGCTCCGGCGCTCTTTCTCGTCTTGCTGATGGTTCTGTTCACCACCCTGGCGCCGCGGTTTCTTTCGACCATCAACCTCTTCAACGTGCTCCGACAGGTCTCGATCTACGGCATTCTCGGGGTCGGCATGACCTTCGTGATCCTGACGCGCGGGATCGATCTTTCCGTCGGCGCGCTCGCCGCATTCACCGGACTGGTCGCCGCGGTCGTCGCCAAGGGCGCCGTCGACACGCGGCTGGTTCTTCCCTGGGGCGGCGCGTCTTGGCCTTGGGCCGCGCTGGCCGCGATCGCGGCGGGCGGTCTTTCGGGTCTGCTGCAGGGGCTCATCGTTTCCCGTCTTTCGGTTCCCTCGTTCGTCGTGACGCTCGGTGGGATGACGGTCTTCCGCGGGTTGGCCCTGATCATCGGCAACGGCGGACCGATCAGCGGCTTCAGCGACAGTTTCGGCTGGTGGGGACGCGGAATGGTCGGACCGGTGCCGGCGCCGGTCATCGCCTTCCTCGCCGTCGTCGTCGCCGCCGCGATCGTCCTGAGATCGACGCCCTTTGGCCGCGCCGTCTACGCGGTCGGCTCGAACCCGGAAGCGGCGCGCCTGTGCGGCCTCGACGTGAACCGCGTGTTGACCAGCGTCTATGTCCTGACGGGTCTGTGCGCCGGTCTGGGCGGTTTCATCCTCGCGTCGCGCCTGAACTCGGCCGAGGCGGTCGCGGGGACCCAGTATGAGCTCAACGTCATCGCCGCCGTCGTGATCGGCGGGACCAGCCTCTACGGAGGCGCCGGGGGCATCGTCGGAACCGTGATCGGGACGCTGTTGATCGGCGTTCTTCTGAACGGTCTCGTGATTCTCAACGTCTCGCCGTACGTCCAGCAATTGCTGATCGGGGCGATCATCGTCGGCGCCGTCGTGTTCGACGTCTCGGTGAAGAAGCAGAAGCGATGAGCCGCGACATCTTTCTGACCGGCGCGTCCGAGCCAGATCCGCCAATTCGCAAATTCTCCGCCGGCCGTCTGTCCGCGACCTTGCAGAACGGCGGCTTGCGCTGGGTCCGCTGGGACGGCGTCGAGGTCCTGCGGGCGATCCTGTTTCTGGTTCGGACGCCTGGCTGGGGCACGGCCGATCCTGAAATCTCCGATCTCCACTCCGAGGAGACGAACGAGCGGTTCGCAATCCGCCACACGGCTCGTTACCGCGACGGCGACGGCCGGGTCACGGCCAAAATCTCGCTGAAAGGAAGCCACGACGGCCGCCTCGAGGCCGTGGCGGACATTTCCGCCGAAAGCCCGTTTCCCACCAATCGAACCGGCTTCGTCGTTCTTCATCCCCTCGAAGGCGTCGCGGGGGCAGGCGTCGTCGTCGAGCACGCGAGCGGCGCGTCCGAAAGCGTGACGATCCCCGCCGAGATCAGCCCGGGCCAACCGGTGTTCGATATTCGCGCCCTGACCCATCGACCGCTGGAGGGCCTCTCGGTCAGAACGGCCTTCACCGGCGATATCTTCGAGATGGAGGATCATCGGAACTGGTCCGACGCCTCCTTCAAGTCTTACAGCCGGCCCATCGGCTGGCCATACCCCTACACATTGCAACCGGGAGAGGATCTGCGTCAGGCCGTCGACGTGGCGATCGTCGACGAGCGCGCCGCCGGCGTGGCGAGAAGGCCGGATCGCTGCGATGACGGCGCCCTGGTGAGCGTCGGGCGGGCCACGAGCGTCAGGCTGCCGGCGCTCGCGATCGGCCTCTCGGCGCCCGAGGCGGAAGCCGCAAGCCGCTACGCCGATCGGCTCAGAGGCGTCGGCGCCGACCATGCGCTGCTGCGGATCGACGCGGAACACCCTGACGCCGCCGAAGCCATCGCAGCGGCGGCGGAACTCAGCGTTCGCGCCAACCTGCCGATCGCCGCCGAGATCCTTCTCCACGCCGAGGACGATCCCGCGCCGGAGATCGCCCGGATCGAAAGCGCCTTTCGGCAGGCGGGCCTTTCCCCGCATTCGATCGCCGCCTTCCCGAAGGCGGACGAGCGCTCGTTCCAGCCCGGAGAGCCGCGACCGCCCGCTCCCGCCGAGACGGTTATCGCCGGCGCGCTACGGGCGCGCTTCCCCGGCGTTCCGATCGGCGGCGGAACGCCGGCCTTTTTCACCGAGTTCAATCGCAAGCGCCCGCCGTCCGATCTGTTCGACTTCCTCATCCACGCAACGACGCCGACGGTCCACGCCGCCGACGATCTGTCGGTGATGGAGACCTTGCAGGCGCTGCCGCACATCGTTCGCTCGGTTCGCGCCATCGGCGGCGCGATTCCCTATCGCATCGGACCGATCGGGATCGGGGCGCGGCTGAACCCCTACGGGGCCGGACCGACGCCCAATCCAGAACAACGCAGAGTCGGGCTGGCCGACGCCGATCCGCGCCAGCGCGGACTGTTCGCCGCCGCGTGGCATCTCGGCTATGCGGCGACGGTCGCCCCCTTTGCTCTCCAGGCGCTTGTGCTGGGAGCGCCGATCGGCCCCTTCGGCCTCGTCTCGACTCGCCAGCCCTACGCCAGGCCTTGGTGGGACGAACAAGCGGAAGGCGTCGTCTACCCGCTGTTCCATGTGGCCGCCGATCTCGCCGAGGCGGGATTGCATGCGGCCGTGGATGCGCGCGCCAACGATCCGCGGCTTTCGGGCCTTGCGTGGGAGAGCGACGGCCGGCGAACCCTGCTTGTCGCCAATCTGAGCGCCGCGCCGATCGACGTCTCGCTCAGCGGTCTTAGCGATCCGCTGGTCCGCATTCTCGACGCCGAAACGCTCCCGCAGGCGGCGCGCGATCCCGATCGCTTCCGAGCCGACTTGCGTCCGCTCGGCGACAGCCGGTCGATTGCGCTCGACGCGTATGCGACGGCCCGATTCCAGGAAGGAGCGCGACGATGACCCGGCCGTTGCAAGGCGCCGTCATCGGCTGCGGATTCTTCGCCCAGAATCATCTCGCGGCGTGGACCGAACTGGGCGAGGCCGACATCGTCGCCGTCTGCGACCTCGTTCCGGCGAAGGCCCAAGCCGCCGCCGCGAAGTTCGGGGTTCCGAGGGTCTATACCGACGTCAACGAGCTGCTGGCGACCGAGCGATTGGACTTCGTCGATATCCCGACCACGGTCGACACGCACGAGGCGCTGGTCGGCCTCTCCGTCTCCCATGGCGTTCCGGTCATCGTCCAGAAGCCGTTCGGCCCCGATCTCGCCGCCTGCCGACGCATGGCTGTGGCGGCCCGTTCGGCCGGCGTTCCGCTCATGGTGCACGAGGACTTCAGGTTCCAGAACCTCTTCCAGGCCGTCCGACGGATTCTCGACGAGGGAGAAATCGGGCCGCTCACCTTCGGACGTCTCTCTTGGCGCACCGCCATCGACGTCTACGCGAACCAGCCCTACCTCGTGCACACCAAGAGATTCATGATCATGGACGTGGGCGTCCACATGCTGGATCTCGCCAGGTTCCTGTTCGGCGACGCACAAGACGTCTTTTGCCGCACCCAAAAGGTCAAGCAAGGCATCGCCGGCGAAGACGCCGCCACCATCGTGCTGTCCCACGACAACGGCGCGACTTCGATCGTCGACATCAGCTACGCGTCGCGCCGCGACCCTGATCCTTTTCCTCAGACCCTTGGCGAGATCGAAGGCGAACACGGCTCGATCCTGATCGAGCCGGGCGGGACTCTGCGCATCCATTCGCGCGGACAAACGCGCACGCAACGCGTCGGCCACGACGCCCGTGCGTGGACGAGCGAACCTTGGACTCAAATCCAGGACAGCGTCGTCCACACACAGCGCCATTTCATCCAGTCCCTGCTGCGGAGCGAGGAACCCCAGACCTCGGCGCGGAACAGTCTGCACACCTATGGCCTCGTGGAGGCCGCCTACCTCTCGGCGGAGACTGGCGCCGTCGTCACGCCCGAACGCGAGTGAAGCGAGACATGAACATTTCCGACCGGCGGCGGCTCGGCCGCACCGAGCTGTTCCTCCCGGTTGTCGGCGTCGGCGTCTGCCCGCTCGGCGACCTGTTCGAGGCGATTCCCGAGAGCGAGGCGTCGCGAACGCTGGAAACGGCGTGGGACGAGGGAATCCGCTATTTCGACGCGGCCCCTTGGTATGGACTCGGACAGGGCGAGCATCGGGTCGGCCGGGCGCTCTATCGGAGGCCCCGCGGCGACTACGCGCTGTCGACCAAGGTCGGGCGCCTGCTGCGCGCGCCGCGCGACCGCGCCGACATCCGGCCGGCGCCTTGGCGAGGCGGTCTCCGCTTCGACCATGTCTACGACTACACCTACGACGGCGTTCTGCGGTCCTACGAGGACAGCCTGCAGAGGCTCGGAATCAATCAGGTCGACATCCTCTACATTCACGACCTTGATCGCGGATATTTTCCCGACGAGACCGACTTGCTGGCGAAGCTGAAGGAGTTGGAAAACGGCGGCTTCAGAGCGCTCGAAGAACTGAAAGCGGCTGGCGAGATCAAAGCGTTCGGGGCGGGAATCAACGAAGCCGGAATGATCGGCCGTTTCCTCGACCGTCATCCTCTCGATGTCTTCCTCGTCGCCTCTCGCTATACGCTGCTCGAGCAGGACATCTATGCCGACGAATTGCTGCGGGCGGCGGAGGCCGGCGCTGGCGTCGTGATCGGCGGGGTCTTCAATTCCGGCATTCTCGCCACAGGCGTGACGGACGCCGCGCGTTACGAATACGGAAAGGCGCCCGCCAAAGTGATCGATCGGGTCAGGGCGCTCGAGACGACGGCGCGCCGCCACGGCGTGCCGCTGGCGGCCGTGGCGTTGCAGTTCCCTCTGGCTTTCAAGGCCGTCGCGAGCGTTCTGTTCGGGCCGTCCAACCCAACCGAGGTCGGGGCCAACGTCCGCTGCCTGCAAACCCCGATCCCATCCGATCTCTGGCGCGATCTGCGTCGCAGCGGCCTCTTGCCGGATGACATTCCGACGCCGGAGTGACGTGGGGTGGGCGACGATTTTGTCATCAACCGCGACCCATTCCACCGCAGACTGAATGTAAATCTTCTGCAACGAGTCTCGCCGAGGCTCGTTGATGCGCAAACGATGGCGGGGTCCGCGAGGCGACGGCTTGATCGTTGGTTCTGCGGATGGCGCTCCAAAATGGCGCGGTTTATGCATTAGCTTTCGACAAGCAAATCGCGTTTCATGGAGATCACGCGGGGAGTTTACGCCGACGACGGGTAGCCGACGGAGCAGTCATGAGCCCGCCTACCTTTGACCAGGTGAGTCGCGACGTCCAAGCCGCCAGGAACAGGGCCGAAATGGCCCTCGGCGGCGTGTACGAGATTTCCAAGCTTCTGGCGGCGCCAAACCGTCTGGAGCCGACCTTGTCGGGCGTCCTGGCGCTGCTTTCGAGCTTCCTCGACATGCGTCACGGCCTGATTGCGCTGCTGGCCCCGGGAGGCGCCCCCGAACTCGTCGTCGGCTCCGACTGGGACCGCGCCAGCGCGATGGCCTTCTTTCAACGATTGCCCGAACGGGCCATCGGCCAGATCGTCGTCACCCAGATGCCGCTGGTCATCCCGGACATCGCGCGCGACCCGTTGTTCTCGAACGGCACCGTCGAGGAAATTCGCGGTCCCCATGGCGAGGCCGTGTCATTCATCGGCGTGCCGATCAAGCAGGACGAAACCATCGTCGGCACGCTGACAATCGATCGGGTCCGCACAACGGGACGCCCTGTGCCGTTCGACAGCGACGTGCGCTTCCTGACGATGGTGGCGAACCTGGTGGGTCAAGCGCTGCGACTGCACAAAGTCGTGGCGCAGGACCGGGAGCGGCTGCTGGCCGACCAGGCCCGACTGGCGAAGGAGCGTGACGAGTCGGTCGGCCATGCGCCGGCGACGATCAAGGGCCTGATTGGCCGCAGTCCTGCGTTGCATGCGGTTTTGGACAAGGTCAGGCGGGTGGCGAAAAGCCGCTCGACCATCATGCTGCGCGGCGAAACCGGAACCGGAAAAGAGATGGTCGCCAACGCCATCCATAATCTGTCGTCGCGCAAGAACGGCCCGTTCATCAAGTTGAATTGCGCAGCGCTGTCCGAATCGGTGCTGGAATCCGAGCTGTTCGGACACGAGAAGGGCGCGTTCACCGGCGCGGTCAATCAGCGCAAGGGCCGCTTCGAGCTCGCCAGCGGCGGAACGCT
>Ga0181517_10000502_pt1 | contig 52005 bp, 43 predicted proteins | sample PEATcosm2014_Bin_31_FD_119748 | JGI IMG/M metagenome (GOLD analysis project Ga0181517, IMG submission 119748) | Peatland microbial communities from MTU Mesocosm Facility, Houghton, MI, USA - PEATcosm2014_Bin01_30_metaG | ecosystem: Environmental > Terrestrial > Soil > Wetlands > Peat | place... | reverse complement strand
CGCTCCCGGCGCCTGGCTCGGCCGCAAAATGGGCATTCCGGGCGAGGACGCCAAAGGCGTCTGGGAGGCGCTCGACTTCCTCTATCAGGTCAACAACGGAAGAATGCCCGCCATCGGCCCCAATGTGGTGGTCATCGGCGGCGGCGACGTGGCCATGGACGCGGCCCGCTGCGCGCGGCGTATGCCCGGCGTGCAATCGGTGCGCATAGCCTATCGCAGGACCCGCGAGGAAATGCCGGCCCATCCCTGGGAATTGGCCGAAGCGCTGGAAGAAGGCGTGGTCCTCCACACCGGTCTGGGACCTGCCCGCATCGAGACCAACGGCGGCAAGGTTTCCGGCATCGCCTTTCACCCGCGCATCGGCGGGTCCGGCGAGACCAGGCAGACCCAACCGCGCTTCGACGAATCGAAGACCACCGTCCTATCCGCGGACACCATCATCGTAGCCGTGGGGCAGGGAATCGACTCGGCCGGTCTGGGCGTGGCCACGGGATCGAACGGCCGCATCGCCGCCGACAAGGACACGCTAGCCACCAGCGTGGCCGGCATTTTCGCGGGCGGAGACGGCGTACTGGGACCGGCATCCATCGTGGACGCCATGGCCCAGGGCCACAAAGCAGCCGAGGCCATCGATGCCTACCTTCGCGGCGCCCATCCGGCCAAGGCGCCGACGGCTGCCGCCCAGGCCAAGCCGGCCCGTAATCCCGAGCCCGGCGCCCCTCGCGCGGACCGCGTTAAAATGCCGCGGGCGGATATGGCCGCCCGCTTGCGCGGCTTCACCGAGATTGAGCAAGGCTACACGCCGGAGCAGGCCATCGCCGAAGCCCGGCGCTGCCTGGCTTGCGGCCTGTGCAGCGAGTGCATGGAGTGCGTGAAGGCCTGTTCGGCCGGCGCCATCCGCCACGAGCAACTGGCCGTGGAACGCCAGCTCGACGTGGGCAGCGTGATTCTCACCCCCGGCTTCGAGGAGTTCCAGGCATCCCTGCGCGGCGAGTTCGGCCATGGGCGCTACGCCAACGTGCTCTCCAGCGTGCAATTCGAACGGATGCTCTCCGCGGCGGGTCCCACCGGCGGAATCGTCGAGCGCCCCTCGGACGGCGGCCAGGTGAACAGGATCGCCTTCATCCAGTGCGTAGGCAGCCGCGACGCGGCCCGCGGCAATGGCTACTGCTCCTCCATCTGCTGCATGAGCGCCACCAAAGAGGCCATGGTCGCTCTGGAACACGCGCACGGGCGGAAGCTCGAAATCTCCATCTTCTGCATGGACGTGCGGGCCTTCGGCAAGGAGTTCGATAGCTACGTCAACCGCGCCCGCGACGAGCACGGCGTCGAGTTCATCCGCGCCATCCCCTCGCGGGTCGTCGAGATGCCCGGCAGCCGTACGCCGCGAATCCGCTACTTCGACCAGGATGGCGCCGAACAGCAGCGCGATTTCGACCTGGTGGTGCTCAGCGTGGGGCTGCGGCCCTCGGCCGGCGTGAAGGAGATGGCCGCCAACCTGGGTGTGGAGCTAAACGAGTTCGGCTTCAGCCGGACCGAACGGCTCTCTCCGCTGGCGACTTCCAAACCCGGCATCTACGTGGCCGGAGCGTTCCAGGAACCCAAGGACATTCCCGAATCGGTGGCCCAGGCCTCCGCCGCCGCAGCCTGCGCCATGGATCAGCTCGCCCCCTCCCGCGGCACGATGATCGAGCGCCACGAATACCCCTGGGAGCGCGACATTACCGACGAGGCCCCGCGCGTGGGCGTGTTCATCTGTCACTGCGGCCACAATATCGCTTCGGTCGTCGATGTGAAACAGGTGGCCGAAAAAGCCGCCGGCATGGGCAATGTCTGCCACGCCGAAGCCAATCTCTACACCTGCTCGGATACCAACCAGCAGCACATCAAGGATATGATCGCCACGCACCGGCTCAACCGCCTGGTGGTTTCCTCCTGCTCTCCCCGCACTCACGAGATGCTCTTTCAGGAGACCCTCCGCGAGAGCGGGCTGAACCAGTATCTCTTCGCCATGACCAATATCCGCGACCAGTGCTCCTGGGTCCACAAGGACGATCCCGAAGCGGCCACGGAGAAGGCGCTCGATCTGACATTCATGGCCGTGGCCCGGGCGCGGCGCCTGAAGGCCCTGCCGACGGGCCGGTTGCCGGTGACGGCCTCGGCTTTGGTTATTGGCGGCGGCCTGGCCGGCATGACCGCGGCCCTGGCCATAGCCGATCAGGGTTTCGAAGTTCACCTGGCGGAGAAAGAGCCGCACCTTGGCGGCATGCTCCGCAACGTCCACAGCACGCTCGAAGGGGCCGATGTGCAGCTTCATCTCAAGCGGCTCATGGCCCGCGTCCAGTCTCACCAGAAGATCCACGTATACCTCAACGCCACGCCCGCGGTTATCGGCGGCCACGTGGGCAATTTCAGGAGCGTGCTGAACATAGCCGGGCATGAGAAGCCCGTCAGCCACGGCGTATTGATCGTCGCGGTCGGCGGACGGGAGAGATCCACCGAGCTATACCTCCACGGCAAGAACTCGCACGTGACCACCCAAACCAAGCTCGACGCCGCGCTGGCGGACGGCGGCCTGCCGCCGGAACTGGCGGGAAAACCCGACCCGACGGTGGTCATGATCCAGTGCGTGGAAAGCCGCAACGACCAGCACACCTACTGTAGCCGCATCTGCTGTTCGGAAGCGGTCAAGAACGCCCTGGAAATCAAGCGCCGCCTGCCAAGAGCTAGGGTAGCTATCCTGGGCCGCGACATCCGCACCTACGGATTCCGCGAGACGTACTTCCAAAAGGCCCGCGAAGCGGGCGTGCTGTTTGTCCGCTATCCGGATAAGTGCGACCCGCTGGTGACCGAGGAAGGCGGCCGGCTCAAGGTGACGGTTCATGATATCTCGATCAACCGCGACCTGGTTCTGCGGCCGGACCTGCTGGCGCTCTCCACCGGCCTCGCCCCAGCCGCCGACAACCCGGCGCTCTCGGGGCTGCTGCGTAGCGCTCTGACGGCCGATGGCTTTTTCCTCGAAGCCCATCCCAAGCTTCGCCCTGTGGATCTGGCCAACGAAGGCGAATTTCTCTGCGGGTTGGCGCATTCACCCCGCTTCATCGATGAGACCATTTCCCAGGCTCAGGCCGCCGCCGGGCGCGCCGCCACCATCCTGTCCAAGGACCACCTCGAAATTCCCGGCCAGGTGGCCCGCGTCAACCCGGAGAACTGCGTAGCCTGCGCCACCTGCGTGGGTCTCTGCCCATACGGCGCGCCGATGATCAACGACCTCAAGAAAGCCGAGATCCAAGGCGCCAAGTGCATGGGGTGCGGAACTTGCGCGGCCGCCTGCCCGGCCAGGACCATCACCCTCCAGCACCAGGAAGACCAGGCCTTGGTGGCGATGCTCGACGAATTGCTCGCCGCCGGAGTGAACGCATGATTCAGTTGGAACGAGAAGAAATCGCGGCGCCGGTTTCCACCGGGCGCTGGGAGCCGCGCATCATCGCCTTCTGCTGCAATTACTGCGCCTATGCGGCAGCCGACCTGGCGGGCTCCAAGCGCATGCAGTATCCCGCCAACGTGCGCATCGTCCACACGCCGTGCACCGGCAAGATCGAAATGGAACATATCCTCGACGCCTTCGAGAAGGGCATCGACGGGGTGCTGGTAGCCGGCTGCCTGGAAGGCGGCTGCCACTTCCTGGAGGGCAATCTCCGCGCGCGCCAGCACATCGGACGCATGCGCGAGATTCTGGACGAAATCGGCGTCGGCGCCGAACGGCTCAAGATGGTCAACCTTTCGGCCGCCATGGCCCCGGCGTTCGTCGAGCGCGTCGAGGAGATCGTCGAAACCGTCCGCGCGCTGGGCCCCAGTCCGCTTTCGCCGTCGCGGCGGAAAGAGAGTGCAGGTAAGTCATGATAGTCGCTTCCCCTAAGTCCGTTACTGAACTGAAGAATCTTATCGCGCCTCACCGCAAGGTCCTGTTTGTGGGCTGCGGCACCTGCGTCACGGTATGCCTGGCCGGCGGCGAGCGCGAGGTGGGCATCGCCTCCTATGCCGTCCGCATGGCGCGCAAGATCGAGGGCAAGCCGCTGGAACTTACCCAGATCACCATCGAGCGCCAGTGCGAGAACGAGTTCATCAAAGACATGGCGGAGCCGGCGGCCAAGGCCGACGCCATCGTGTCCTTCGGCTGCGGGGCCGGCGTGCAGGCGTTGGCCGAGCGCTTCCCCGGCAAGCCGGTCTATCCTGCGCTGAACACGCAGTTCTTAGGGATACTCGAAGAACAGGCGGTCTGGACGGAAAAGTGCCTCGGCTGCGGCGACTGCATGCTGGCCGAATTCGGCGGCATCTGCCCGGTAACAAGATGCGCCAAGCGCCTGCTGAACGGCCCCTGCGGCGGATCGACGGAGAAGCAGTGCGAGGTAGGCGACGGCCGCCCCTGCGCCTGGCAGCTAATCTACAATCGCCTCAAGAGCATCGATCAACTAGACCGTCTGGACGCCATAGTTCCGCCCAAGGACTGGAGCCCGAGCTGGCACGGCAGCCCGAGGAAGATCGTGAGGGAAGAGCATCGGGTGTGAGCGCCTTGTGGGACAGATGATCGGTTTTCGTCGTCTGTCAGCTTCGGTGCGCCCATCGCGCCGGACCCCAAGGACAGTTACCTCCTCGCGCTGGCTGAAGCCGGCAAAGCCGATTTTGTAGCCGGACCTTCTGACCGGTGTTTAGGCGTGATGGCGGGGCGGGCACTCCCGTCTGCCGCGTCGCGGCTCATGCCGACGCCTGGCTACGACACTTTGTCGGAAACGCGATCGCGTGTCGGGACGAGTCTCGACACGGCAGACACGGGTAGTTGTGGGGCAGGCGCTTTCGCCTGCCAACCGGCTTCATTAGGGGGCGCCCGAGCTTCGCTCGGGTTGACAGGCGGAAGCGCCTGTCCCACATCGGAGGGTGGAGCGTGAGATATGCGTGCTAGTGACTGGCGAGAAGCAACTCCTGTCCCTGAAACATCACAAATCCACCCGGATTGTCACTTCCACGGCGATGATCGAAATTCTGAAGGGAAACCGGTGACGCCTCGAAGTGAGGGGAGGCCGCGCTACATACGGTGGTACTTGCCGCGGCGGTACTCGCGAACCACCGATAGCACGTCGAACCCGTACTTGACGGGGTTCAGGTGCGACTTTTCCCCGGCGTAGATGGTGGGAATGGGCACCTCGGCGATGCGCAGGCCTTTGACGTGGGCGAGCACCAGCATTTCGAGATCGAAATCGAACGAGTTGGAGAGTTTCTCCCAGGGAATGGTCTCCATAGCCCGGCGCGAGTAAGCCATATAGCCGCTGTGATACTCGGCCATAGTCATGCCGAAGGCGCGATTTTCGATGGCCGTGAGGATCTTGTTGGCCACGAACTTATAGAGCGGCATGCCGCCGCGCAGAGCGCCGCCGCCCGACATGCGTGAGCCCTGCGCCATGTCGGCCGCGCCGCGGTCGAAAGGCTCCAGGATTTCGGGGATCTTCTCGGGGGAGTACTGCCCGTCGGAGTGCAGCAGGATGGCCACCTGCGCGCCCTCCGCCAGGGCGTAACGCAGGAGCGTCTTCTCAGCCTCGCCGTAGCCGCGGTTGTTCGGGTGATCGAGGATCGCCAGGTTGGGGAAGCGCGCGGCCAGCCGCTCCAGGGCCGCCGCCGTATCGTCTTTCGAGCCGTCGTTCACGGCGGCGTAGCGCCGGATGCGGCGGCGCGCCTGCTCGGGGATGCGCTCGAAGACCCGCTCCACGGTTGCGCCGGCGTTGTACGCGGGCACGAGAACGAAAACGCCTTCCACCATCAGGCGATCTGCGCCTTGGCTTTGCGGGTTTCCTCCACGTAGTAACGCATGGTGGTCTCGAGGATGTCCCGCACGGGCCAAACCGGCTCCCATCCCAGGAGCGTCCGCGCCTTGGCGATGTCGGGGATGCGGCGGTCGGAATCGTCGTAGCCTGCCCCGTAGAATTCTTCGCCGGTGACGCTGACGATGGCGGAGAGCGGCTCGCCCGGCTGGCGGAATTCCGCGGCGTAGATCTCGCGCATGGTCTCCGCCATTTTGCGAATCGAGATTTCGTTGTGCGGCGAACCGATGTTGAGGATCTGCCGGTCGCAGACGCCGCCGGGGTTCTGGACGATGCGCCAACAGCACTCCACCGCATCGTCTATATAGGTGTAGCAGCGCCGGTTCGAGCCGCCGTTCACCAGTTGCATGGGCGTCCCGTTCAGCAGCGCGTCCATGAAGAACGAGAAAACGCGCGGGATGCCTTCGCCGTCGCTGGGGAGGAAATCGATTTTCGGTCCGATGAAGTTGAAGGGACGGATAATGGTGTAATTGAAGCCCATCTCCAGCCCGTAGGCGTGCAGCACGCGCTCGAGCAACTGTTTGGCGCAGGAGTAGATCCAGCGGTGCTTGGACACGGGGCCGAGGATGTACTCGCTCGTGTCTTCCGAGAAGGTGGCGTGAATCGGGTCCTCCGGATCGGCCAGGCGGGCGTTCGGGAGGCTGGCGGCGGTTCTGCCGTAGACCTCGCAGGTGGAGAATTGGATAAGCCGCTTCCTGTGCCGGACGCAGGCCTCCGCGATCTTCAGGTTTTCGATGAAGTTGAGGCGGAAGACTTCCAGCGGGATGCGGAGGTACAGGCCGGGATTGGCGTAGGCGATGAGGTCGATCACCAGGTCCGCGTCGCGCACGGCGCGGTCCAGGTCCCAGCCCGGCTCGCGGATGTCCTGCCGGACGGCTTTGAGATTCGAACTCCCGATATCGTCGGACACCTTATCCAGATCGATATCGACCGCCGTGACCGCGCATCCTTCCCGCAGCAGGCGGTGGGTGAGATGAGAGCCAATGAAGCCACCGGCTCCCAGACTTAAGATATTCATACCCGTTACTGTTTGATACAGCCCTTCAATCGACGCTATACTAGCACGATTGTGACGGGCGTTTTTCCGGAAAGTGCGGGGGTACTACCAAACCCGGAACTCTGGCTGGCGGCGGCGGCGCTGCTGGCGGCGCTGGCGGCGGCGTGGTTCCGCTGGCGGTGGGTGGGATGGTGGGAGCGGCCGCTCGCGCGGCTGGCCCGGCGCAAGAAGGCGGCTATCCTGGCGGCGTCGCTGGCGCCGCTCGTGGTGCGCGCTGCGCTGCTTCCCTGGTTTCCCCCTCCGGAGCCCAGGGTGCACGACGAATTCAGCTTCCTCCTGGCGGCGGACACTCTCGCGCACGGACGGCTGGCCAACCCGCCGCACCCTTTCTGGGTTCACTTCGAGAGCATCCACATTCTGACCCGCCCCACTTACGCCAGCGCGTTCCCGGTGGCGCCGGCCGTTATTCTGGCGGTGGGGATGGTCCTGTTCGGATCCCCGTGGATCGGGGTGATGCTCGGCATCGGGCTCATGTGCGGAGCGCTGTGCTGGATGCTGCAAGGCTTCGCCGCGCCGCGCTGGGCGCTGCTGGGCGCGCTGATATGGGCCGTGCGCGTGGGCGTTTCCACTTACTGGATGAACGCGTTCTGGGGCGGGGCGGTGGCCGCCACGGGAGGAGCTCTCGCGCTGGGCGCCGTGGCGCGCATCATGCGGAAACCGGATTGGCGGCTCACCGCGGCGCTGGGCGCCGGATTCGCCATCCTGTTCCACAGCCGCCCATATGAAGGCGGCGTGCTCGGGCTGGTTATCGGTGCGGCGCTGCTGGTCCGGCTGGCCGGCAAGGGGGCGCCAACCAGGAAGATTGTCTATCGTCAGGTGGCGCTCCCGTTGGCGCTGTTCCTGCTGGCGCTGGGGGTCGCCAGCGCCTGGTATTTCTATAGCGTCACGGGCAACCCGCTCGTCCTGCCGTATTCGCTGTACCGCCGGACGATGACCCTGGCGCCGCATTTTATCTGGCAATTGCCCCGGCCCGAGCCGCTCTACAATAACGCGGAAATGCGCGGGTTTTACACCATCTGGGAGATGCACGCCTACCACCTGGCCCGCAACTCGCTACGCACCGACCTGCCGCTGAAGCTGGCTACCTTCTGGCGGTTCTATTTCGGCCCGCTGCTCACCGGGCCGCTGCTGGCCGCGCTGCTTCTCTGGCGGAACCGGCAGGTGAGGATGGCCCTGATGATGGTGGCGGCGCTGACCCTGGCGCTGATGCCGGAAGTGTGGCATCTGCCGCACTACGCCGCTCCCGGCGCGTGCCTAGCCATGCTGCTGGTGGTGATGGGGATGAGGCGCCTGTGCGCCGTTTCATGGCGGAGGCGCCGGTGGGGCCTGTATTTCGTTCGCTGTCTCCCGGCGGGCTGCATAGCCATGCTGATCGCTCAAATCGCGGCCGGCCCGCAAGCCAGCCATGGCCTGCCGCGGCAGAGCTGGCGCTGGCCGGAGGCCGATTGGGACCGGCCGCGACTCCTCCGCCAGCTCTCCAACACGCCCGGGCAACACCTGGTGTTCGTACGATACGACCGGCGCCACGACCCGGGCGGCGAGTGGGTCTACAACGGCGCCGATATCGATGGCTCGCCAGTGGTCTGGGCGCGCGAACTGGACCCCGAGAGCAACGCCAGGCTGATGCGCCATTTCGCCGGGCGAAACGTCTGGCTGGTGGAACCGGACCGCAATCCTCCCGCCCTCGTGCCGTACGCCACCGCGCCGTTCCGGCCCATGCCCTTCGTCGGGTTGGGGGCCCCGGGCGTTCCTGTGCTGCGTGAGGTGGGCGAGTTGAAGCAGCGGATACTGAAGGCCGCCGCGGCGGATGAGAGCGCGCAATTCAGTTGCGACGTATGGAACTACCGCTTCATGCAGGCTACCGGCGTGAGCGGGCCGGATGTCACGGCCGATTGTTACGGCGTCGCCCGCGCCCAGCCGGTGAGCTTCGACCGATACTTCGCCTGGCTGCGAGCGCAACGGTAGGGGCCGCGTATGCCCGGCCCGCGTACGCTATGCGGGCTAACTGCCGGAGAGGTTCGTGTTGGCGGACGCGAGCGTATTGGAGCCCTTGCTCCAAAGGGCCTGGATCGAGGACTGCGGGGTCGCCAGGAGCGCCAGACAGGCGATGGCGATAAATGTGACGATCAGAGAATACTCCACGATGTCCTGCCCTTCCTGATCCCGCCAGAAGTCGTAGAAACGCTGCATTCCGGGTCTCCGGAATCTATTGGAACCGATTTCCGGGGAGTTTTCAAGATGAGTTATCCAAAGTACTATTCGAGGTATGGGAGTTTTATGACTGGAGCGTGAGCGCCGCTATCCAAAGTTACTCGTCCTCTCCAACTCTTACTAACAGAAGTTATGGAACCGGGATTACGGAAGTTAGCGGATGCGGCGCCCGGTGGACGCGCGGGTTCGATCCGCCGCCTGCAAGGCGCCGGCTGGGAAAATGCTGGAGCGCATCGCTCGGCCGTGCCGACCCCCGTTATTGACCCGCGTTTTGTGAACGGGGTGGGTGTCCTCCGAGCGCCTTCAGGCTTCTCCCTTGCGGCACGCCCCGAAGGGCAGCCGCGAGGAGCTTGCACACCAGCGCTATAGACGAGTCGGACTCCCTATTTTTGGGTGTTGGATCAAAAATAGGTGGACCGGCGACCGCGTCGCAGACACGCTCCACAGCAATGGTACCGCAAGCGCGCCGGGAAAGCGATGGGCTTTCCGAGCCGCGACCGTCAGGGAGCGGCCGGCGGCGGTTGAACCGTCCTCTTCTCAATGGTCTTTTCGGCGGAATGGGCCGGATACAATTGAATCATGCCCTTTGTCTCGGTTCCCGGCGCTCTGGAAGAAATGCGCGCAGGCCGCATTTTGGTGGTGGTGGACGACGAAGACCGCGAGAACGAAGGCGACCTGACGGTCGCGGCGGAGCGTGTTTCTCCGGAGATCATCAATTTTATGGCCACTTACGGCCGCGGGCTCATCTGTTTGGCGTTGACCCCGGAGCGGTGCGATTACCTGGCGCTGCCGCCCATGACCGCGCAGAATACCTCGAATTTCGGCACCGCGTTTTGCGAATCGATAGATGCGCGGGCGGGCGTCACGACCGGCATCTCGGCGGCTGACCGCGCACGCACCATTCTGACGGCCGTCGATCCCCAGTGCCGACCGTCCGACCTGGCGCGGCCCGGGCACATTTTCCCTCTGCGCGCGCGCGGGGGCGGCGTGCTGGTGCGCGCCGGGCAGACGGAGGCCGCGGTGGACCTGGCGCGCATGGCCGGGCTGGCGCCCGCCGGCGTGATCTGCGAAGTCATGAACGACGACGGCGCCATGGCGCGCGTGCCGCAACTTGTGGAATTCTGCGCGCGGCATGGCCTCAAGATGATTTCCGTGGCCGAGCTCATCCGCTACCGCATGAAACACGAGACCTTTCTGCGGCGGGTGGCGGAGGGATCGGTGGAGACGGAATTCGGCGAGTTCTCCGCCATCGCTTACGCCAGCGAGTTCAACCCCGAGTATCACGTGGCGCTGGTGCGGGGCGAGGTGGCTGGCCGGGAGCGCGTGCTGGTGCGGATGCACTCGCGCTGCATGTTCGGCGACGTGTTCCACTCGACGAGTTGCGGCTGCGGGCAACTGATTCGCCATTCGCTCGGCGCCATCGCCGCGGAGGGAGCGGGCGTGCTGGTGTATTTGCACGAAACGGGGCCCGGATTCGGCGTCGAGCGGGGGTTGCGCGGCGAGCCCCGCATCGCCGCCCACGGCCGCGATTTTTTTCACTCCCTGGGCGAAACCGGCCAGCGGCGCCTGCAACACGAGCACGGCATCGGGGCGCAGATCCTGTCGGACCTGGGGCTGCACACCGTGCGCCTGCTGACCAACCATCCGCGCAAGATCGTGGCGCTCGAAGGCTTCGGAATCGAGATCGTGGGTCAGGAGCCGGTGGGGGAGTAGACTCCGGCGCCACGTTCCATACGGATTAGGAGCCGGCAGGGCTTGAATTGAGTCGCGGAACAGTGCAGAATCATCGTTGGGGATCCCAACAAGGTTATCCTGGATGAGTCCGTGCCAGCGGACGCGGGCCGGAGCCCAGGCGCCAATCTGGTCTTCGCTTGATACAACTCGGGTCACCCGAGTGGCAGGGAGCCCGAAGTTGCGACCGATGTACAAAAAAGGAGAAGTTCATGACCGATAATTCTTTTTCCCGCCGATTCTTCCTGTCCGCCGCGGCGGCGGCGGCTCCGGCGGCGGCAGCCCCGGCTCCTGCGGCAGCCCCGCCGGCGCCCGTCCTGATTTCCTCGGACAGAATTGCGATATTCGATCCGCCGCCCGCCCGGGTGCGAATCGTGGCTGCCACCGCCGCGTCCGTGGTCGGGCCCGCCAGGTACACCCCGGCGGAGATTAAGCAGATCACTTCCGCCGGCAAGGACGTGCAGATGACCCTGCCGGCCAACGCCGACGAAATGAACAAGGCGCTGCCCGAGGCCGACGTCGTCATCGGCTCGCTCAATGCGGAGTGGCTGGCGAAGGCCAAGAACCTGCGGTGGTTTCAGGCCGCGGAAGCGGGCATGGAGCGCGTCCTGTTCCCGGAGCTGATCAACAGCAATATCGTGGTGACCAACATGGCGCGCATGTTCGCGCCGGCCATCTCCGAGACATGCATCGCGATGCTGTTGAGCCTCACGCGCGGGTTCAACAAGTTCTATTATCCGCAGTTCCAGAAGCGGACCTGGAATGCCGTGCGGGACCCGCTGGTGGAAGTCAACGGCATGACCATGGGCATTGTCGGCATGGGCGGCATTGGACAGGCCGTGGCTAAGAAGGCCTATTATGGCTTCGACATGAAGGTCCTGGCCACGGATGCGAAACCCATGGCCAAGCCGATCTTCGTGGACACTCTCCGCGAGCCGGCGTGGTTCATGGATATGGTCCCGCAGGTGGACATCCTGGTGAGCGCGGCGCCTTCGACCGCGGATACCGAAAAGCTGTTCAATGCCAAGGTGTTCCGGGCGATGAAGAAGACGGCGTATTTTATCAGCTTGTCCCGGGGCGCCCTGGTGGACGAGGACGCGCTCACCCAGGCGCTGAAGGAAGGCTGGATCGCCGGCGCCGGGATGGACCCCAACCGCGTTGAGCCGCTGCCTTCCACCAGTTCGCTCTGGGATTGCCCGAACCTGATCATCACCTGCCACAGCGCCGGATTCGCGCCACAACGCCAGATCCGTCTGATCGGGCTGCTGGCCGAAAACGTGCGGCGTTACACGAGCGGCTTGCCGCTGATGAACGTGGTGGATAAACAGCGGGGTTACTGATCCGCTTGTGGGGCGGGCTGGGGACCTGTGGCGGGTTGTGAACCCGCCCGCGGGCCACCGGCGCCGGTTAACAACCGGCGCGCAGGATTCCATCCTGCCCCACAATGCCAGACGGTTTTGAGTTTTGGAAGCAGTGCATTCTATGAAACTTGCATTTTTGTTTCTCCCGACGCTTTTGGCAGCGGTGTGCCTGGCCCAACAGGGTTGGAACCCGCACGAGGGCGGGTTGCTCAAATACCGGGTCATGATCCGCTTCGGCGAGGAGCCGGACACGCTGCCCGACGGCTGGCGGTTCGGCAGGGTGTCGGCCGTGGCGGTGGATTCGGGAGGGAACGTCTACGTATCTCAGCGCGGCCCTCGCGCCGACCCCATTGTGGTCTTCGATGCCACGGGGAAGTATCTCCGTTCCTGGGGCAAGGGTCTGTTCAGCAGCCCGCACGGGTTGAGGATCGACGCCCAAGGCCACGTGTGGACCACCGACACGGGTTATCACCTGGTGATGGAGTTCACCAACGACGGCAAGCTCCTGCGCACTCTGGGAACCAAGGGCAAGCCGGATGCGACCCGGGATACATTCAACCGTCCGACCGACGTGGCGTTCCTGCCGAACGGCGACTTTTTCGTCACTGACGGCTATGGCAACTCGCGCGTGGTGAAATTCTCTCGCGACGGCAAGTACCTGATGGAATGGGGCAAGCGCGGTAAAGGCCCGGGCGAGTTCGACACGCCCCACGTGGCCGTGGTTGACTCGCACCAGAATGTCTACGTCAGCGACCGCGAGAACAACCGCATTCAGATTTTCGATTCCAACGGGAAGTTCCTACGGCAATGGACCCATCTGGGGGCCACTCAAGGGATGGACATCTCGCCGAAGGACGAGCTGTGGATCATCACCCACCGGAACAACGAAGAGAACCTCTCCTACGACACGCTGTCGGGGCGGATCATGCGCATCGACATCGCGTCGGGTAAGATCCTCGGCTCCATGGAGAGTCCCGGGCATTGGTTGGGCCTCGGCCGCAACGGAGATATCTTCATCGCCAGCCTGACCGGCAATGTTTTCCGGTGGTATCCGGGATGGGTGACGGGTTTGCGCGAGTCGGCGCCCGGCGTAGTGAAGTAGGGGCCGGTTGACAGACGACGGAAACCGATCGTCTGTCCCACAATGAGCGCCTTGGCCGCGGTGAGCGGGCGGAATCGGACGGAACGCCATCCGATTTACGAAAAACGCACCCGAAATGGGGATATACTGTCAGAAGTCGGTCCCTGCGGACCGAAGGGAGGTCATTGGTCCATGTCAGTCACACGCAGATCCTTTTTCGCCCGTGCGGGGGTCATAGCCGCCGCCCAGGGCCTGGCCTTGAAGGCGCAGCAGCAGCAGAAGCCGCCTGTCGATCCGGGGGCGACGCCTCAGGATCCCCGCATGGCTGCGGCTGCCGGCGATGCCACCAAGCTGTTCAAGTATTACGACCGCCGCTCGAAGGTGTCCATTATCAAGGGTGAGAACCGGCGCAAGAACATTTTCGACGCGCTGGTCGCAATCGACGACCAGATCAAGCCCGGTCTTAAGACCAGGAAGTACGTTCTCATCAAACCCAACGGCAGCGACCCGAGCCGGCAACTGATTTCCACCCAGGCCGATACGGTACACGGAATCCTGGATTACCTGGCCCCCCGCTTCAAGGGTCCCGTGGTGGTCGCCGAAGTCTCCGGTTCCCCGGCCAAGCAGGCCACCAGCCAGTTCGGCTGGGACAAGATCTTCGCCGAGCACAAGTCCTTGAAGATCAGCTTCGAGGTTCCCAACGAACAGGAGAACGCCTACGAGATTCTGGACGGGATGGATTACGATATGCACCTGATCCCCATCCGGATGGCGGCTCGAATCGTGGACCGCGATGCTTTCGTTATTTCCTCGGCGGTGATGAAGACGCACAACATGGTGGTGGCCACCATGACCATTAAGAACATGGTCCTGGGAGCGGCCATGACTCCGCCCCCCGGCGGAGAGAAGCGGCCTTGGGCGGAGAGCGACAAGCGTAAGTTCCACGTCGGCATCCGGGCGGGCAATTACAATATCTATCTGGGCGCCAAGATGATGGTTCGCAACTGGGGCGTGGGGATCGTGGACGGCTTCGAGGGCATGGAAGGGAACGGTCCCGTATCGGGCACCCCGGTGCCGTCTCGCATCGCCCTGGCCTCGACGGATTTCCTGGCGGTGGATCGCGTGGGCCTGGAGTGCATGGGAGTCGACCCCAGTTACCCCGGCTATCTCAACTACTGCTACCAGGGCGGCGTGGGTCAATACGATCTGGCCAAGATCGACGTGGTGGGGGCCAAGATCGCCGACGTGAAGAAGAAGTACCGGCTGCACGCCGATGTGGACCGCATGCTCGAGTGGCGCGGCCCGATGCTCGACCTGCCGCCCAACCTGGGCCGCAACCTGCGTCCCACCGACGAGGAACTGGCCGTCTACGCCTGACGCCGGCGCAGTTTTTCTCGCGGCCGGGCCTTAGGCCTTTGACCGAATGACCTCTTCCCCGTCGATGCTGCGGGCCGGGCATGCCCGGCCCGCCGCAAGGGACCAAATCAAACCGTCGACGTATTGGTAGCCATTTTTCCGCGACGGCAAGCGTGGTAGTGTATATTCTTCCGGTCAACCACGGCAGGTTCCGGGTTAAGAAGTCTCGAAAGGAGCGCACGTCAATCATGAGAGCGTCATCACAGAGAAGGGTAGTCGGTTCGTTTTTGGCCATCGCGCTGCTAAGCGTCGTGGCGCCGGCGCAACAGGCGGGCGGGGGGCAGGGCGGCGCTAAGCCCCCGCTGTACAATACGGCCAAGCAGAAGCTTCTGGACCACAAACAGATCTTCAGCTTCACGGTATTCAAGTTCGATCCCGCCGACTACTGCGAGAAGGCCAAGCACTACGATTACACCTGGTTCGACATGCAGCACAGCACGCTCGAGTTCAAGGACATCGAGCAAATGATCGCGGCGTGCCCGCACGCCCCCGCTATTCCCATGATCCGGGTGGCGGACTCGCAGGAATGGATGATCCAGCATGCCACGGACATTGGCGCGCTGGGCATCATCGTCCCCACGGTGGACGATGGGAACAAGGCGCGGGAAGCCGCCAAGTGGATTCGGTATCCGCCCATCGCGAGGCGAAGCTCGGGCCAGGGCCAGGCATCGAACATTTGGGGCAACGGCGACTACCGGCACACCATCGACGACAACATTCTGTTGATCATTATGATCGAGACGCCCACCGGCGTTTCGAATGCCGATGAAATCGCGTCAACGCCCGGCGTGGACGTCGTCATCATTGGGAACAACGATCTGACCCAGTTTTCGGGGTATCCGGCTACGGACCCGCATTACCAGGAGATGATCACCAAGGTTCACGACGCCGCGATAAAGGCGGGCAAGATTTCCGGCGAGGCGAATTTCAATTTTGCGAAGGGAAATCCGCTCAGCAGCACCAGCTATTTCTTCCAGAACGGTCCCTCGAACGATGGCTGGACGCCGCCCCCCGCAGCCGGCCGTGGCGGCGGCGGGCGTGGTGGCGCGGCTCCGAGCCCCGCTCCGACTCCGGGAAGATAGGCTAAGCTCCAAAACGACAACCGCTCCCTGACGGTCGCGGCTCGCCAGATGGTTATCGAGCCGCGACCGCAAGGGAGCGGTTCGTCTTTCAGGCCGGGCGCGCCCAGACTTCCTGGACGCCTTTCACAGCCTTGGTAAAACTGGCCAGCGGGTCCGCCAGCGGATGGTACTCCATGCCGACGTAGCCCGTGTACCCGGTCTTGCGAATGGCCTGGTACACATTGGGGTAATAGACCTCGCCCGTGCCGGGGTCGTTACGGCCGGGGTTGTCGGCCACGTGGAACACCGCGACGTAGGGCTGGGCCTCGGTCAGCGTGCGGATGACGTTGCCTCTCATGATCTGCTCGTGATAGAGATCGAACAGCAGCCGGAAGTGCGGCAGGTTGATCTCCTTCACCAGTTTCAGCCCTTCGACGGCGCTGGTCAGGAAGCAGCCCGGGTGATCGACCAGCGAGTTGAGGGGCTCGATGAGCAGGGTAAGCTTGGCCTGGGCAATCAGGTCGGCCGCGCGCTTGATGCCCTCGGTCATGCTGGCCCATTGTTGTTCCTGGGTCAGCCCCGCCGCCGAGAGACCGCTGGTCAGGCTGATCTGCGGGATATCGAGTTTCTTGGAGTAGACGATCGCGTTCCGCACGTCCCCCAGGAAAGTCTCCCGGTGCGCCGGATCGACGATGGATACGGGCCGCTTCTTCCAGTCCTGCTGGGCCAGCACCGTGTCCACGGTCAGACGGTTGGCCCGGCAGACCTTCTTGACCCGCTCGATGTCGGCGTCCGACCAGGCGGCGTACTGCGTCAGCGACTCCACCGACTGAAACCCGGCTTTGGCCGCCAGTTCAAACTCCTCCTCGATGGATCCCTTGAGCATCTCGAGCATCAGGGTGGTCTTGATTCCAGTCCCCGCGCGCGCGACGGGCTGGCTCTGGGCCGCCAGGCTTGTGGCCAGAAGCCCGGTGGATTGCATGAAAGTTCGTCGGTTCATAAGGATTCGCCCTCGATTGACTCTTCAGGTTACCACCCCGGATTCCCTGGTTGCTATGATGGGGGGCTAATCCGAAGAAGAAGGAGTATCGAAATGCGCAGAATATTCGCGTTCCTGCTGACCCTCGCCCTGGCCGCGGCGGTGGGAAGCGCACAGAGCAAGTCCAAGACTCTGGACATTTACTTTATCGACACCGAGGGCGGGCACTCCACGCTGTATGTCGCCCCCAACGGGGAATCGCTCCTCGAGGATACCGGCAGCCCCGGGGGCCGCGATACCGACCGTATTATGGCTGTCGTTCAAGCGGCCGGAGTGAAGCAGATCGACCACTTGATTCTGACCCACTATCATGGCGATCATGTGGGCGGCGTGGAGGAACTGGCCAAGCGGATTCCGATCCTCCATTATATCGATCATGGTCCCAACTCGGAGCCGAAAGAGCAGGTGCCGGGATTCCAGAAATTGTACGAGGGCTTACTCACCAAGGCCAAACATACGGTAGCCAAGCCGGGAGACAAGCTCCCATTCGACGGTGTCACGGTGACGGTGGTTACCTCCAACGGGGAAGTGATCAAGACGCCTCTTCCCGGGGGCGGCAAACCCAATCCGGCTTGCGCCGACTTTAAGCCGCGGGATGAATCGCGCAACGACCCCGACAACGCGATGTCGGTAGGCGTGGTGTACACCTACGGCAAGTTCCGGACGATCAATCTGGGCGATTTCACCTGGAACGTGGAACAGAAGCTGATGTGCCCGAATAACCCGATTGGGACGGTGGATCTGTACCTCACCTCACACCACGGAATCGATCAATCCGGCTCGCCCACGCTGGTGCACGCCTTAGCGCCGCGGGTAGCGGTGATGCACAACAGCGCGTTCAAGGGCGGCGCCATCCAAACCATGCAGACCCTGCACACCTCGCCGGGCCTCGAAGACATCTGGCAGCTTCACTGGGCCAACGCGGCCGGCCTGGAGCAGAACTCGCCGTCGCTGTTCATCGCCAACGTGGAAGACAACGAGACCATGGCGAACACTTTGATGAGACCTCCGGCTACGTTCGGACAGGGCGGCCGCGGGCCTGGCGGCCCAGGCGCGGGAGGACCTCCTCCGGCCGCTGGCGGCGCGCCGAACACCCCGCCCCAGGCACGCCCGGCTGGCGCCGCGCCCAACCTTCCCGGACAAGGCGGCCGGGCCGGTGGAGGAGGCCGCGGGGCTGGTCACACGGGTCCTGCATTCTGGATTAAGGTGTCGGCGGAAGCGGACGGATCGTTCACCGTCACGAATACCCGCAACAACTTCACCAAGACCTACGCGGCGCGGAAATAGCAGGGCGCGGACACAGGGGTGGGACAGACGATCGGGTTTGGTCGTCTGTCGTTTTGAGTTCTATTCAAGGCCTGAGAGATTCGAAAAAGCGCCTTGGGCCTGCCATGCGACCGCTATTCCAACCGCTCCCTGACGGTCGCGGCTCGCCAGACCGATAACGAGCCGCGACCGTCAGGGAGCGGTCGGGCGACGCCTGGCGATGCTGGCCCCTCAGGTCTTTCATGAAATTCCGCAGGCCGAAGGCCCATGCCAACAGACCACGCAGAGCGACGGTCTGTCCCACCGCCTTCACTCTCAATTAGTCACTTTTCCAGCCAGGTTCTTGGCGAGCGCGATGGGGTCCACGCCGTCTTGTGAAATAGCATACCCGCCGATAAACTGGCCCTTGCGGAATATGCACAGGCGTCCGAGGTACTGATCGGTCACCTGGAAGGCTTCGTCGGCGACGGATGCGGGCGTGGTGTTGCCGAACCGCTTGCGTAGCGCATCCATCACCGCTCCGGCCGACTGCGGCGTCGCTTCCTGCACCACGAAGGCCTTGCCGTAATCGTATTGCGCCGCATACCCGCGCTTCAAGGCGCGTATGCCAAACACGCTCTGCGGCACCAGGCGGAGGCTCTGCCGCTGCTCGGTCGGGAACCAGGTGAGCGCGGCGGGCAGCTCCGTGTTCCCGGGAATGAGCTTATCGAACGCCGCCGTCCATTCCTTCAACGCGGGTGTGTAATCGCCTTCGGGGTTGGCGGCGATTTCCAGAAAATAGCGGCCCTTGGCGAAGAAGGCGCGTCGCGGAACAATCTGGCCTTGCATCCCGATCTTCTGGGTCGGCTGCCGCCCGTCCACGTTGGAGGTGAACATGCCATACGCGGAATCGGCGTCGCCGAAATCCGAGAGATCGACCACGAAGGTGACATCCCCCTTCTTGCACGTCACTCCCTGCATCTTCAGAAAGCCGTAAGTCAGGTAGCCTTCCGCGTTTCCGTCCATGTACTCAAACAGGTTATCGGCCACATAAGAGCGGTCGGGGCCGGTCTGCGACCAGCCCGGCACAACGTTGCACGCCGCGACGGGCGCCTGGTCGGCCGCGGCCAGCAAGCCGCCGGCGGCCAACGCCAATATCAAGCTGTAGATCAGTCTCATAATGCGAATAACTCCCGAGCGCGGGCTGCGCGCTCCGCGACTCCGATCAACTTGCAGTCCGCGTCGGTAATAGGCGCGGAGACCCCGGCGACGTCCTCGGTAAGCTGGTCCGGGGTAACGACGCCCACCACCGCGGCGTCCACGAACTTGTTCCGGATGGCCCATTTCAAAGCGGAAACCATGGCCCCGGGCCGCTTCAGCCGCGCCGTCAGCGCCTCGGGGTTGCCCGGGTAGATCCCATCCCCGCTATGGACTCCGGAGACGCCGCCTGCCATGGTTCTCATGGCGACCACGCCGATGCCCGCCGCGCGCGCCGCCGCCAGCGTCTTCTCCATCTCCATTTCCGGCGGCATGTTGAAGTTATAAGCCGTGAGGATGACGTCGGTCCGCCGGATCTTCATGAGGTGGCGGATCATGTCCTTCATGCCGAGGTGCGTGCTGACTCCCGAAAAGCGGATTTTGCCCTGCTGTTTGGCCAGGCGTTGGGCTTCGAACAGGCCGTCGGGGATGTCGGCGGGGACGCTGCGCCCGTGCAGGTGCCAGATATCGATGTAGTCGGATCCAAGCTCCCTCAGGCTCAGTTCCAGATCCCGCAGGGCTTGGTCCTTCGTCTTGGCCGTGGTCTTCGTCGCGATTACCACGCTCTTGCGCTTGTCTTTGAACGTCGCGCCGAGCATCCGCTCGGTGTTGCCGGCGGCATACGTCCTGGCGGTGTCGAAGAAGTTGACGCCCACGTCGTAAGCCAGGTCGAGCAGAAACGGGTCGGATGCGGCGTTGCCGCCCACTCCCAGGCGCGAAACCTTCAGTCCGGTCTTCCCAAGATCGCTGTAGACCATTTGCCCGGCGGGCGGTGGCGGAGGCGCCGGAACCGGGCGGCCGCCGGTGGGCAGCGTCTGGTTGGCGGAAACAGCCGCCGGGAAAGCCAGCCCGGACGCCAGAAAAGCGCGGCGTGAAGGGCCACTGGTCATAGCTCGATCTGTCGATCCGGATGGGATGTGGCCAGTGTATCGGAATATCACGTGGAAATACAAGCCGGTTGGGCGCTTCGGGCCCGCACGGGAGTAAGCTGGTAACGTTCGGACCGGAAAGGAAAACACTCCACGATGAGGAAGAGGTATCGAGCGGTTCTCTTGCTGGCGGCGGCTGCCGGCGTGGCCCTGGCTGCCCTGCCGGCGGCCGCGGCGGAGCTCACGGTTTATTTCGGCACGCATACGGCGGGGCCGGGCAAGGGCTTTTCGGTCTCCCATTTCGACACTTTGACGGGCGATCTGAGCGAGCCGGAGTTTCTGCTGGAAACTCCCGCGCCGGCTTATTTCGTGATCGCGCCGGGCGGCCGTTACCTATACTCCTGCAACTCGACGGGATTCGTCAGCGCCTATTCGATCAGCCCCTACAGCTCGCGATTGAAACTGATCAACCAGAAGCCCAGCGGCGGCGGCGACCCCAGTTACATCAGCCTGGACCACACCGGGCGCTATGCTTTCGTGGCCAACTACGACGGCGGCAACATCGCCGTGTTTGCAATAGAGAAGGATGGGAGCCTGGGAGAGCGCACCGCCTTCGTGCAGCACACCGGCAAAGGCGTGAACCCCCAGCGGCAATCGCATGCCTTCGCGCACTCGATTCGGGTGGATCCCACCAACCGTTTTGTGCTGGTGGCGGACCTGGGGCTGGACAAGCTCTTCGTCTACAAGTTCAACGTGAAGGACGGATCGCTCACGCCCAATGACCCCCCGTTCGCGACATCGGCCCCGGGATCGGGCGCGCGGCATGTGGAATTCCACCCCAACGGCCGCTGGGTCTACCTGATTACGGAGATGGGAAGCACCATCATGCTCTTCGATTGGGATAGTAAGACCGGCGCCCTCACGGAAATGCAGACCATCTCGACCCTGCCAAAGGATTTCCATGGAGTGAACATGTGCGCCGAGGTGCGCGTCCATCCGAGCGGCCGGTTCGTGTACGCTTCGAATCGCGGGCGCGACAGCATCGCGCTCTTCCTGGTGGACCCCAGGACCGGGCGGCTGACGTGGGTCGAGGACGTCCCTTCGGGCGGCAAGATGCCGCGCAACTTCGACATGGATCCCTCGGCGCACTGGTTGCTGGTGACGAATCACGATAGCGATAACGCGATGGTGTTCCGCATCGACCAGCAAACCGGAAAGCTGACTCCCAACGGCGATCCGGTGGAAGTGTCGTCGCCGTACTGCCCGCGTTTCCTGAAGAAGTGAGTGGGGCAACGAAAACGCCGCCAAGACTCAGCGCCCGATGATCGCGGTCACGCCGCGGGTCTGCACGTCCAGTTTCTCGATCCGATGGCCCAATTCGAACGGCTGGCCCACCACCGCGTTGGGATATAGCGGCAGCAGGATGTTGTGAATCAGGAAGTCGAGAGTGGCGCCCTCGATTTCGAACCCCGAAATTCCCACCCGTTGCACGTCCACCACCGCTTGCCCGCGGGAGGAGCGGATGCTCACGGTGACGGTCACGGGCCGTTCGCCATTGAGCAGCATCGACATGAGCCAGCCGGGCTGGCTGCCCCGCGCGCGCTGCAGTTTCCCGAAATCCACCAGCGCGGAGCCGGTGGCGATTCCAGGAGCGGGTATTCCGAGCCTGGGGTTGCGCACGCCGGCCGGCAATTCGTGCGCCGCGTAGGCGTTCAACTCCGCCACCGACAATTCGACGCGCGAGCCGGCCTTCAGTTTGTCGCTTTCCACCAGGTCGAGCTTCTTCTGGATCGAGGAATAGTCGTCCGCGGCGGCCGAGAGAGCCACCACGACCAGGAGCGGGACGATCCTCGGGGGGCGGGCGCTCACCTGGAGAAGGACGTCCCCAAGCGCGCAAAAGTTGCCCCTACCTCGGGCTAAGGCACCCAGAGTGCGGAATTCGCCCCATTTCACGCACACCGCCCACGGCTTCATTACGCTCTACGACGTCTATAGAATCTAATACTTAGCCTCGCCGGCTTCTTTCGGGGAGAAGTGGCCAAAGCGTTGCTTTTAAGAGCTACGGAGCTTCTTATGTCTGTCCAAGCGGCGCTGGTGGTGGCGATCGCGGCGGTGTTCCTGGCCGTAGTTTTGGGACGCCTGGCGCTCGCCTGGCGGAAGTATCGCGGCCAGAGGGTCATCGCTTGTCCCGAAACCCGGCAACCCGCCGGGGTTCTGGTGGACGCGGGCCACGCCGCGGTAACCGCGCTGGCGGGCGCGCCGGAGTTGCGCTTGTCCTCCTGTTCGCGCTGGCCGGAGCGCGCCGGTTGCGGGCAGGCGTGCCTCAGCCAGATCGCCGCCGCTCCCGAAGACTGCCTGGTTCGCCACATCCTGGTGAAGTGGTACGAAGGCAAGACGTGCGTGTCCTGCGGACGGGCGGTGGGCGAGGGTGAATGGCTGACGGCCCCGCCGGCGCTGATGGGAGCCGATGGAATTTCCTTTGATTGGAGCCGGATTCCCGCCGACAAGCTGCAAGAAACGCTGGCGGCGGCCAGGCCGGTCTGCTTTGCCTGTCACACAGCCGGCACGCTGGTGCGGGAACATCCCGAACTGGTATCGGATCGTTCGAGCCGAAGCGCGTGAGGAATTTGCCGTAGTTGAGTGCCCTAAAATGAGAATGCTCCTGCTTGGCCTGGCGCTGGCGGCCCTGTCCGCCTCAGGGGAATCCCCGGCGCAAAGCGGCGCATCCATTACCCTTTATAGCGACTTCCAACAGCCTCCGCCGGCGCCGGTGGTCGGGGCCCTCCAGGACGAGTTGCGCGCCATCATGGCGCCCGTCGGCTTGCGCTTCGAATGGCGGCCGCTCCACGCGCCGCGCCAAAACGAGGTCATCGTGGAGTTGGCGGTGATCACCTTCAAGGGCCGCTGCGACGTCGCCGATCTCGCCCTCTCCTCGCGCCGTTCCAGCGCGCTTGGCTGGACGCATGTGAGCGACGGCGTCATCCTCCCCTTCGCCGAGGTCGATTGCGATGGCATCCGCGGCTTCCTGCGGGCGGAATTAATTCACATGCAGACCGGGGAGCGCGAGGGAGCCTATGGCCGCGCCATCGGCCGCGTGCTGGCCCACGAGCTGTACCACATTTTCGCCAACACCCGGGAGCACGGGACGTCGGGGGTCGCCAAACCGGCCTACAGCGTCCGCGAACTGCTCTCGAGCGTCTTCACCTTCGAAGGCCCGGCGTCGGCCGCCATCCGTTCCGGAAAAGGGATGGCGGCATTGCAGGCCGACGCCGCCGGGCGGTAGGGAAATAAGCAGTCCGTTGGCCGGCCTCGCTCTCTCAGAGGTGCGAGACAATTGCGCGAACCGTCGGATTGACAGGGTCGAAAAAGCACCTTGGGCCTTCCATGCGACCACTATTCCAACCGCTCCCTGACGGTCGCGGCTCGCCAGACCGATAACGAGCCGCGACCGTCAGGGAGCGGTCGGGCGACGCTCAGCGATGCTGGCCCCTCAGGTTTTTCATGAAATGCCGCGGGCCGAAGGCCCATCCCGACGGACCAAAGCGCCTGTCCCACTCTGCCATCGAAGGACTTCCATCCTTGTGGGTTCGCTAGTCAACCGTCTTAATTGGCGCCTTCTTATGCCCGCGGCTCGGAAAGCGCATCCTGCGCGGCCGCGCGGCGCATCCTGGCCGCGTAAATCAGCTTTCCCGCAATCACCACCCCCACCGCGAGCGCCGCTTCCACGCCCCATCGGGCCGCTTTGGAAGGGTGCAGTGTGCGGACGGCGAACGGGTCCGTCAGGATCAAATCCCCGCCCACTTGGCCCAAAATGGCCGCTCCCAGGTAGATCAGCGCCGGGTAGCGGTCCATCAACGCGGCCAGCAGGTTGGCGGCGAAAACCACAAACGGGATGCTCAACCCCAGCCCGAACAGGATCAGGCGCCAATCCCCCTTGGAAGCCGCGGCAACGGCAAAAACGTTGTCCGTGGACATGGTCAGGTCCGCCACCACGATGTACCAGACGGCTTGCGCCAGTTTTCGGGGGGCCGGCGCCGCGTCGGGCGGGTCGCCGGCGTCCACCATCACTTTGACCGCGATCCAGAGAATCAAGAGGCCTCCGGCGAGCTGCACATAGGGAAATGTGAGCAGCCGCGCCGCCACTGCCGTAAGGACCACCCGCAGCGCCACCGCGGCCCCCGCTCCGCACGCCGTGGCGAGGCGCCTTTGCTTCCTGGCCAGCGAGCGCACCGCCATGGCGATCACCAGCGCGTTGTCCCCGGCCAGCACCAGGTCGATCAGGACGATCTTGAAACCGTTGAGGATGAATTGCCCGATGCCCATGTGATATCTACGCCCGTGCCAGCGGTTGGCCGACCCAGGCCTTGACCCGGCGCGCGTAGCGGCGCGCCACGCCGGCGTCTTTCAGGATCTGCGCCTTGAGCGCCTCGGGGCTCTCGAACCGGCGCTCGTCGCGAACCCGCGCCAGGAACTCGACGCGGATGCGGCGCGGCGCCGGCGCCTCCAGCGGGTCGAGCAGAAAGGTCTCGATGGAAAGCGGGCCGCTGGGGCCAAACGTCGGCCGGTGTCCGATGTTGGTGATCGAGTCCCACACGCGGAGAGAATCGAGGTCGCGCGTGCGCGTAACGTAAACCCCCGATTGCGGTATCACCTCGGCGGCGGTGGCCAGGTTCAAGGTGGGAACGGTCTGCTCCGCACCCACTCCGCGCCCGCTCACCACGTCGCCATCGAGGGCGTAGGGGCCCTCCAGAAACCGGGCGGCCAGCGAGACGCGTCCGGTTCGAATCAGCCCGCGAATCACGCTGCTGCTAACGATGCGTCCCCGGCAGGGCGCCGCCGGAACGATCTCGGTTTGGAAGCCCAGCTCCCGCCCCAGATTCTCGAGCGTCCGCACGTCCCCAGCCTGGCGGTGGCCAAAGCGGAAGTTGGCGCCCACCAGCACGCAGCGCGCGCCCAACCGCCCGGCCACGATTTCCCGCGCGAACGCCTCCGGCGACAGTCGCGCGATTTCCGGCGTGAACGGAAGAATCAGAATCTGCTCGATTCCCGCCTCCCCCAATAATTCGACTCGCCGTTCGGGGGATGTCATAAGGGGCGGCCGGCGCTCCGGGGCCACCACGCGCGTGGGATGCGGATCGAAAGTGAGGACCGATGGCTTCCAGCCGCGCTCCCTGGCCAGCGCCGCCAACCGTTCGAGGATCCGGCGGTGTCCGGCGTGCACGCCGTCGAAGTTGCCGATGGTCAGGGCGCTGGGACCGAAATCGGCGGGCGTTTCATCGAGGCTGCGGTAGACCCTCATGGGATTCCTACGCGCCCTCCACCAGAATCTCCAGCCCGTCGTATGCCAGGCGTATGTTGGGCGGGAGCAGGCTTTCCGCGCGCTGGTGCCCCAGGTCGTGGCAGATATGGGTGAAGAATGCGCGCCGGGGCGCCAGGGCTGCGACCGTCCTGATCGAGCGGTCCACCGTCGAATGGGTAGGGTGCGGCTTGTACCGCAGGGCGTCCAGGAACAGCACGTCCAGATCGCGCAACTGCTCCATGGAGGCTTCCGGGATGCCGCTGTGATCCGTCAGGTACGCCGCCCGGCCGAATCGGAAGCCGTGGATGGTCTGGCTGCCGTGCAGGATGGGTACCGGAAGGAAGGCGACGCCGAACAGCTCCACCGCCGCGGCGCCGATGGGCCGCGGATCGAGCTTCGGTATGTTGGATTCCTTCCTGCCCTGGTCGAAGATGTAATCGAATACGCGCCGGATGCTGGCCAGCGTCTCCGCCGACCCATAGATGGGAATCGGCCCGTTCTGCCGGAAATTGAAGGGCCGCACGTCGTCCAGGCCCATGATGTGATCGGCGTGCGCATGGGTGAACACGATGGCGTCCAGGTGGTCGATGCGGGCGCGCAACGCCTGGGTGCGGAAATCGGGGGTGGTATCGATCAGGATGTTGCGGCCCTCATAGGTCACCAGGATGGAGGGGCGCAGGCGGTTGTCGCGCGGGTCCGTTGATGCGCATACGTCGCAACGGCAGCCGATCGTGGGTACCCCGACGCTGGTTCCCGAACCAAGTACGGTAATGCGGATAGGAGGCGCCGCCATTCAGGCTTTCTGGGCCGCCGCCTTGGCCTGTTCGTCCGAAACCTGGACGAAACGAAAGCGCAATTCAGTGACGGAGTTCTCCAGCAGGCGCCGCTCGTCGATCTCCAGATTGCCCTTGGTTTTTTCGAGCAGGATGGCCAGCAGGTCGATGGCGTGCCGGGCCATGTCGAGATCCGGCTCCGGCTTCTCCTCCTCGTCGAACCGCATCAGGCCGAGATGCATTTCCGCCTGCGTGCGGAGCGAAAGCACCAGAAAACCAAAAGAGGCGGGCGGCAGCGGAATGCGGCGCTCCTGCCCGGAGGTGTCGTTGGCGTCCATGTCGCTCATCACCGCTATTTTACAACGCGGGGCGTGACGGGCGCGGACAACGCTTATTGACGCCGTGACGCCGGGAACCGGGGAGAAAAGAAGACAATACCGGAAGCCTTTTGAATTCCCCCGCGTCCGGCTCCCTGGCCGCGCGCCCGCGTTGGCATCCTACGCTTGCAAGGACTACAATAGAAATTATGGCCAGAGGTTGGGAAAGCAAGTCGGTCGCGGCGCAGATCGACGTGGCCGAGGATCCTCAGCACGGCGCCGTCATGGAAAACACCCTCGATCCGGAGAGGCTCCGGTCGATTCGCCAGAAGGAGAATATCCTTCTCTCCCGCACCAGAGTGGTGCGGGATCTCGCGAACGCCCAGAATCCACGGTATAGGGCCTTGATGAAAAAGGCGCTGGCGGATCTGGACGCTCAATTGTCCGTTCTTGGGGACTAGCGGCGGCGCTCTGCGCGCCGTTCGGTCCTTATGTGGGGCAGGCGTTTCCGCCTGCCAACCACACCCACAACTGCTTCCTCGCGGTCGCGGCTCATTAACGGGTCACGGATTGCAGGCTTCGCGCGCGCCGTCTCGCATGCCATACTGAAGCATCGGCGGATGTTCTCTTACTCCGGAAACGACTTCTATTGCGAGCAGGTCCCGCTGGCCGACCTCGCCGCGCGCGCAGGCACTCCCGCCTACGTCTATTCGAGCCAATCCATTCTCGCCAACTATCGGGCTTACGACGAGGCCTTCGAGGACCTGCCGCACGCCGTGTGCTACGCCGCCAAGGCTAATTCCTCCCTCGCCGTGCTCTCGCTAATGGCTCGCGCCGGGGCGGGCTTCGACATCGTCTCCGGCGGCGAATTGTTCCGCGTCATGGAGGCTGGCGGCGATCCATCCAAGGTGGTGTACTCCGGGGTCGGCAAGACCGCCGGAGAGGTGGAGTACGCGCTTCAGCGCGGGATACACAGTTTCAACTGCGAATCCGAATCCGAGCTGGCGTTGATCGACGCCCTGGCCGCCCGCCGCGGCGTGAGGGCCGGCTTTTCCATCCGCGTGAATCCGGACGTGGACGCCGCCACCCACCCCTACATCTCCACCGGCCTCAGCCGGCACAAATTCGGAATCGATATCCGCGCCGCCAAGACCGTCTACGACCGCGCGCGCGGGTTCGCCAACCTCGCGGCCGAGGGCGTAAGCTGCCACATCGGCTCGCAGATTCTCGACCCCAGTCCGATTCTGGAGGCAGTCGACAAGGTTCTGGATCTGGCCTCGGCGTTGCGCGCCGAAGGTCACGCCATCCGCCACGTGGACCTGGGCGGCGGACTGGGCATCGCCTACCACGAGGGCGAGCGCACACCCGCCATCGGCGCCTTCATCGAAAGCCTGCGCGCGCGTCTGCGGGCGAGCGGCCTTACCACCATCGTGGAACCCGGCCGTTCCATCGTCGGCGCCGCCGGCGCGCTGCTCACCCGCGTGCTCTACCGCAAGCGCAACGGCGCCAAGGAATTCGTGGTGGTGGACGCCGCCATGAACGACCTCATCCGTCCTTCGCTCTACCGCGCGCACCACGAAATCCTGCCCCTGCGCCGCAACGCCCTGCCGCCCATCACGGCCGACGTGGTGGGCCCGGTCTGCGAAACCGGAGATTTTCTGGCCCGCGATCGCGTCATGGCGAACGTTATGCCCGGCGATTTTCTGGCCGTCTGCGACGCCGGCGCCTACGGCTTCGTCCTCTCGAGCAATTACAATTCGCGGCCCCGCGCGCCGGAGGCGCTGGTGGAGGGCGCCAACTGGCGCATCGTCCGCCGGCGCGAAACGTACGAAGACCTGGTCCGCGGAGAAACCAGGTAACGCCGACGGTCTTGCCGTCGGCGTTCCACCTCTCGTTCGTCAACCCGAGCCGAACGTCGGCTGAGGCGTGTCCTTCTACGGTTCGAACGGCCAGACCGCCGTGGTGCTGTACCCGCCGTCCACCGCGATCACCTGCCCGGTAACGTAGTCCGAGCCTCGTCCCGCCAGATACACCGCCAGCGGCGCCACGTCCTCCGGCCTGCCCGGATTCGGATTCGCCTGGCATCCCCGCAGCCACGCACGCATTTCCTCGGATTGCCACATCTTGCGGTTCAGGTCCGTGATGATGAAGCCCGGCGCCACGCAGTTCACCTGTATGTTGTAGCGGCCCCATTCCGCCGCCAGCGCCTTGGTCATCTGCGCCAGCGCGCCCTTGGTCATCGAGTAAATCGAAAGATACGGCAGGCCCACGAAGGAAGCCAGCGCTCCGATATTGACGATCTTGCCGCCCTCCCCGCGCGCGATCATGCGCGCCCCCACCGCGCGCGTCAGCCGCACGATCCCGTGCAGGTTGGTTTCGAACAGGCGCGCGTATTCCTCCTCGGTATAGTCCTGGAATCGCTTGCGGATGTTCATGCCCGCCACGTTCACCAGGATGTCCGGCGTTCCCTCCGCCTCCACCGCCGCGGCGATCGATTCCGGATCGCAGACATCGAGGCGCAGGGCGCGCCCGCCGATTTCCGCGGCCCGCTTCTCCAGTTCCTGCAGCGACCGCGCGGCCAGGATCACGCTGGCTCCCTCCGCCGCCATCTCGCGCGCGATGGCCAGCCCTATGCCGCGGCTGGCCCCGGCCACCAGCGCGGTCTTGCCTTCCAATGAGAAGATTCGCACCGCCATATTATAGCCACCCGGCGAGCCTCCAGGCGTTTGTTCCCGCAGCGCCGAGCATGACCGGCCGATTCCGGCCGATATGTGAAAGCGATGATCTCTCTCATGAAATATATCGAGTCCGACCGGGAGGAGTTGCTCCAGGCCGCGCTGGCATCCTACCGCCAAGCCCTCGAAGCCATAGGCAACGGCGGTTTTCGCGCCTGCCCTCCAGTGGGCGACGGTCTGCGGCAGAGCCTGCTGCATATGCAGCAGGCCCTGGGGAGCGAAACCACGCCCCGCTTGCTGCAGGAAACCGAACAAAGGCTCGCCGCGGAGCTCGACCAATGGGGGTCCGGCGCCGCCGACTACTTCAAACAGAGAGCTACTGAGATCAAGGAGCTGATGGTGATCCTCGCCGGGGCCGCCGACGTGGCCGGAGAGCGGGATCAGCGGTACGTCAAGCAGTTTCAGGACTTCACCGGGCGCCTGGAAACCATCGCCGACCTGCACGATCTGGCCCAGATCCGCGATTCGCTCATGCAGAGCGCCATCGAATTGCGGGCTTGCGCGGCGGCCATGGCCGAGGAGAGCAAGAAGGCCGTGGCGGGCCTTCGCCAGGACGTGGGAACCTACCAGGCCCGCCTGGACGACGCCGAACGCCTGGCGGGCCTGGACGCCCTCACCGGCCTCGACAACCGGCGCAAGGTCGAATCCAGCATCGAGTTCCGCCTTGCCCGTAGACAGCCGTTCTGCATCATGATTCTCGACCTGAACGGGTTCAAGGCAATCAACGATACGTACGGGCATCTGGCGGGAGATGAGCTGTTGAAAAAGTTCGCCGCCGAGTTGAAGTCCGCCTTCCGCGTCACGGACGTGATCGGCCGCTGGGGCGGCGACGAATTCGTGGTGGCGCTCGATTGCGAGGCGCATGAGGCCGAGGTCCACCGCAACCGCGTGGCCAAGTGGGTGTTCGGGGACTACACGCTGGAATCCCAGGGCGCACCGCGCAGAATCACGGTGGCCGCGGCCGTGGGCGTGGCCGTATCGAGGCCCGGAGACTCGCTCGGCAGCCTGCTCGGCCGGGCCGACGAAGCCATGTATCGCGAAAAACGCGCGTCCTCCGCGCTGAAGGCCGGCTTTTAGGGCGCCGGGTGGGGAAATGTCGCTCCTCGGGAGGTTGGCCAAGCCGCTACCGCCGTCGCTCTGCTAGACTGCGGAATTGGAAGTCCACGAACCAATCGAAATCAAGCCCGGGGAATTGCGCTGTCCCAGGTGCCTCTCCAAGGATCTGGTCCCTTCCCGTCCGCGCGGCTGGCGGGACGCCCTGATGCGCGGGTTGGGGAGGGTTCCCAAACACTGCCGCTCCTGCGGCAAGCGGTTCTTTGTCCCGGGGACGCCATGACCCCCCCCCGCGCCGGGGCCCTGTACAAATTCGGAGTTTAATATCCTATCCTAAAGAAATGTAACGTCGTCCGGCGCCTTTCTTGGCGCAGCGCCGGATTCGGGACTGCACGCTCCGATATAATCGTCGGTATGCAGCAGCCCGCCGCCTCCGATGTTGGCGCCCGATGGGACGGACGCGTGTTCGCCGTCGCCTCGCTGGTCCTTCTGGGCGCCCTCTTTGCCGCCGCCGTATACAGGTCCGCTACGCAATCCATCACCTCCGGCGAGGCGCTCTGGCTCCAGGGGCTGACGCATTCGAATGGCCCCGCGATCGCCGGAAGCGGGCGCGGCCTGGCGTTTGAATCGCTTTTGGCCCGGAGCAGCGTCACCATCTTCGGAGTATCCGAGTTTACGCTCCGATTGCCAAGCCTGCTGGGCGGACTGCTGTACTTCTTGGCCATTTTCCGGCTGTGCCGGCTGCTGTTCGGCGATTCCGCGTGGCTCCCGCTCGCCGTAGCGCTGAATACGTTGAATCCCTTGACGCTGGACTACTGCTCCGGTCTGGCCGGCTGCAGCATGGGTCTGGCGTTTTGGACGCTGGGCGCATTTTACATGGCGCGCTGGGTGGCGGATCGAGAAGCCGTTCCGATCGCCGCCGGGGCGGCGCTCGGGATGGCCGTCGTCTCGGCCCCTTCGTCGGTATTCGCCGTGTTGGCCCTGGAGACCGTATTCGTGGCCATGGTTCTCATGGATCGCGAGGCGGCCAAGAAGCTCAGCGGCCCCGCCCGGTTCGCCGTGCGCCATTCGCTGGCATGCTGTCTGGCCACTTTCCTGACGGCGGCCGTTATCCTGTGGATGCTGCCGCATCAGGGCGGGCTCGTGACCGTCGATGCCGTCATGCGCCGGTACAAGGATGGCCTCCAATCGCTGATGGGCGCAATGCTGCTTTATCGGCCGGTTTTCTGGACGTCATGGGCGGTCCTTCGGGGCCTGGTGGAACGGCTCGGATGGCTCTTGCCGCTCGTGATTCTAATGGGTTTGGCCGCGGCGGCGGGGCAGAGCAGCCGTCGATGGCCGGGCGCCAGGCGCCTGGCCGCGGTGGATCGGGCCGGGCGCTTGTCGCTGCTCTTCGCCCCGGCCGCGATTCTCACCCTGACGCTGCTCTGGGCCGAGCCCCGAATCGCCCATCACCACTACTATGCCCACCGCGAGTTCCTGTTCGCATTCCTGCCGGTCTTCATCGCCGGCCCGCTGCCGCTCCAACGGCTTATGGCGGGTGGAAAGCGCCAGCGGAGGGTGGCATCCGCCGGGATCGCAGTGCTCTGCCTCTTGTCGTTGCACTTCACCCTGCAATTCAGCCTGTATTCCTACTATGGGCGGGAGTCCGACGCCGCCCTGCGAACCATCATGAATCTCATAAGGCAAGGGCACGCCGCCGAACCCGGACAGCCCGTTACGCTGGCTGCCGATGGGTTCGCCAAACAGAACCTGGATTTCTACCGGCGAATGTATGAGATGGACTGGGCCGCGCAGGTTCCGGAAGAAGACAGGGGTTGTGAGGCCGACTACTACTACCTGTCCGCTGAGCGTTTCGGCCGCATAGCCGGCGATTTCGGCCTGCGGGCGATCTACCGCGACGGGGTGGCTCGCGCGGCGCTCGCCGAACCTGGAGCGGAGGCGCGAAGGCAACTGGGGGTGGCGCGCTCGCTCGGGTTTTCCGCCCCGCAGTGCAACGCCGGTGTTTTCGTCAAGGAGGCGTGGGCCGAGACAGATCGCGCCGGCGCCGCCCGGCACTTTTTGCGCGACATCGAGCACGGCGCCGGCGCGTCCCGCTGGCGTTGGACCGGCGAGAAACCTGCATTCCTCTTTTACGTTCCGGCGCGCGCGGGCGTCGGATTCAAGATGGACTTTGTGATTCATAGCGCAACCTTCAAACAGACCGGTCCGTTGTGGATGACCGTGCGGATCAACGGGAAGACGCTCGGCCGGAAGCTCTATAATTCGCCGGAAGAGCACACTTTCGAGCAGGCCGTGCCACCGGAGATGCTCCGCGCCGATGGCGTGACCCTGGTGGAGACGGCGCTCGACAAGTATTACATCTCGCCCGACGACGGGCAGAAGCTGGGATACCTGTTCATGGACGGAGGATTTGTTTACTGAGGACACGCCAGCGCGAAGATTATTTGTGCTCCGTGGCCCGCTTTGTGGCTTTCCATGCGCCCGAAGCGCCAGGCTGACGAGAGCCTTCTGATCCTCCGCACCCATGCTTCTTCACGAGGCGTCCGATTTCATCCTTGAATCGTCCACCCCGGTTGTGCAATCATTGTTAGTGTAGTTTGACAGTTCCGCTAATTAAGGCCTCTCGCATAGTCCGGCTAAACCGTCCTATCCCTGTCCTCGATTCGCTGGTCTGCAAATTCCAGAAAGAAGATTACGTGAAGAATATTTTTGTAGGGAATCTCAGCTTCGGGGCTACCGAAGACGCGCTGAGATCCATGTTTGAGGCATACGGGACTGTCGACCGTGTAAACGTGGTCACCGACCGGGACACGGGACGGGCCAGAGGCTTTGGTTTCGTGGAGATGAGCGTCAATGCCGAAGCGGATAACGCCATCGCCGGCTTGAACGGCAAGGAACTCGACGGCCGCGCGCTCAATATCAACGAAGCGCGCCCCAAAGAGGACCGCGGCGGAGGCGGATTCCGCGGCAATGGCGGCGGCGGCGGCGGACGGCAGAAGCGCTGGTAAGCGGCCCGGCCGGTTTTTTTGGGGCGGCGTCTCCAGGTCGCCCCTCAGTTCATTTGGTGGTCCGGATTGCGGGGAGAATACGATGGAAACGACGTTTACTGCCCCGGCGGCGTTCAGGAAACGCACCGGAATCAACTGGATCTCGCTCACCGCATTCGCCGTATTCCACGCTGGGGCGGTGGCTGCCTTATTCTTCTTTAGCTGGCCGGCCTTCTTTACCGCGCTGGGGCTTTATTGGATTTCCCTGAGCCTCGGTATCGGCATGGGATATCACCGTCTCCTGACCCATCGTTCCTACCAGACGCCCAAGTGGGTTGAGTACTTTCTGGCGCTCTGCGGCACGCTGGCGCTGCAGGGCGGCCCCATCGCCTGGGTGGCCACCCACCGTATCCACCATCAGTTCTCCGATAAACCGGGCGACCCGCACACGCCGCGCGATGGAAAGTGGTGGGCCCACATCGTCTGGATGCTGGTAGGCGATGCGACCAACTCCCACACGGTGGAGTGCTCGCGGTACGCCCCGGACCTGTGCAAAGACCGGTTCCTGGTCTGGCTCTCGAAGTATAACTATGCGGCGCTTGTGATTCTGGCTGTCCCGCTGTTTGTTTTCGGCAGCTGGCCCTTCCTGCTGTGGGGAGTGTTTTTCCGCGTTACCATAGGATTGCATGTCACCTGGATGGTGAACTCCTTGACGCATTTTTGGGGCCGGCGGCGGTTTGCCACCCGCGACGATTCGCGGAACAACTGGTTGGTGGCCCTGTTGAGCTTCGGCGAGGGCTGGCACAATAATCACCATGCCTATCCGACCTCGGCGCGGCATGGTCTTGCATGGTATGAGATTGACGTGAGCTGGATGACCATCCGGCTTCTGCAGCTTGTGGGTCTGGCCAGGTCCGTGCGCGTCGCCGGAGCTATGGTTCGAGCCGAATAGAGGAGAGAAAAGAGAGATCTTTATGGCTACCCGACAGCGTACAACGTTCCAGAAGCGGCAGAAGGAAATGGCGCGCGCCGAAAAGCAGCGGGAGAAGGCCGCCAAGCGGATGCAAAAGAAAGACGGCGAGCGCATCCCGGAGCCCGAGGTTACTCTCGAAGAGGCGGCCCTGCTGCGCTCGTAGGATTGGACCTCCGATTGCAAGCGTAGCGTGAGCCATGCTCTTCCCTCGCTGCCCGCATTGCCGATCCGTAGATTTCAGGGTCGTTGGAGTCCGGAACTTCATCGAGGCGGCTTTCCACTGGATCTTCCTGCCCCATCGGTGCGCTCTGTGCGGCCGCCACTTCTTCCTGTTTCGCTGGCGGCCGGGACACGGGACCACCTGAACCGCTGCGAGCGGGCAGCCGTCCGCGTTCCGCCCCATGGGAAATGAGATGCAGGTCTACTTGTTGCGGCACGGCATCGCCGAAAACGCCCTGCCCGGGCAGCCGGATTCGGAACGGGCCCTCACCGCCGAAGGGCGCGAGAAGCTGCGCCGCGTGCTGAAACGCGCCCGCGCGGCCGAGGTGAACCCCGAGGCGATTCTCGCGAGCCCCTACAAGCGGGCGCTCCAAACCGCCGAAGTGGCTGCCGAGGCGCTCGGATTCAAGGGCGAAATCGAGCGGACCCGGGCGCTGGTTCCGGAAGCTTCTCCCTATGACGCGTGGGAGGAAATCCGCGTGCGCCGGCCGGAGACCTCGGTCCTCCTGGCCAGCCATGAGCCGTTGATGAGCTCGCTGGCAGCTTTGCTGCTCGGCTGCCCCGCGCTCCAGGTGGACATGAAAAAGGCCGCGCTAGTGCGTATCGATTGCGACCGCCTGGGAGCCCAGCCCAGGGGCGCGCTGAAGTGGATGCTCACGCCCGCCGTGGCCGGCCAGTAATGCAGTTATTGCACTTTTCGCGCGTCGTTTAGGGCGTTTTCAAACCGGGCCGGGCGTGGTCGGCCCCTTCGATGGGAAAACGAATGGTGATCGATACCTCCGCGCTGGTGGCCATTCTCAACGATGAGCCGGAACGCCGGCGGTTCAACGAGGCGATTCAAGCGGACGAGGTTCGGCTCATTTCCGCCGCCACGCTGCTGGAGTCGTCCCTGGCGCTGGAGTCGCGCCGAGGGGAGCATGGCGGACGGGAACCGGACTTATTTCTGCACCGGGCGGGATTTGAGGTTGTGCCCGTCGATGCGGAGCAGGTGGAGCTTGCCTGAGAGGCGTTCCGCGCCTACGGCAAAGGACGCCACCCGGCAAGTCTCAATTTCGGAGACTGCTTTTCCTACGCCCTGGCCAGGTTGCGGGCCGAGCCGCTGTTGTTCAACGGCCTGGATTTCGCCCGAACGGACATCGGGCAAGTCCAGTTGCCTTAAGCATTACTCCACCGCGTCCTCCAAGCAGGGCAACTCTCTGTTTCTTTCCCTCAGTGAGAAAAGTGGGCCACGGAAAAGCCCGAACGCCAAGTCGATCACATCCGCCAGACGACGCGCCGGCCGCCAGGCGGAGACCGCCGTGGGCAGCCTACTCCGACTCCCCGAACTCGCTTTCGAGTATTCCGCTAACCTGCCTGCGCAACTGCGGGATATCATCCATGGCCGCGGTCCACAGGATTTGCCAGTCCAAATCGAAGTAGGCATGCACAATCCTGTGCCGCACGGCCACGATCTGCTGCCATGGCACTTCAGGGTGTCGCTCCCGGAGTTCCGGCGACAGGCGGTTGATGGCTTCGCCTATCACCGTCAGATGGTGCAGGACCGCCGCCGGCAGAACCTCATCGCGGAGGAATGACCCCTCCGATGTGGCGGCGGTGATCGCCTCGATCTTGCGGGAACCGGTGAGGATGTCTCTCAAGAACGAGGCTTCATGACGCATAGATGACTCGGGCCTCTTTGAGAGCGTGCGGGCGTATCCACGGCTTCAGGCCGCGCTTGGTCACGAGATCCACCTTGCGCCCGAGCAAAGCCGCCAGGTCCTCACTCAGAGATTCGAACCTGAGAAGCCCGATGCGTGCGCTGGGGTCGAATTCGACCATTACGTCGATATCGCTGTCGGGCCGCATCTCCCCGCGCACGGCCGACCCAAACAGCGAGAGTTCCCTGACGTAGTAGCGCCGGCAGAGATCCGCCAGCTTGGCCTCATCGACCTGGGTATCACCGAGACGGAGTGTGCGGCCCATGGCGCTTTCTTCATTATGCCGGACTATGCGGACCGAACGCGGACCACCGGCTACTCCACCCTGTAATTGGGCGCTTCCTTGGTGATGATCACGTCGTGCACGTGGCTTTCTCTCAGGCCGGCGGGAGAGACCCGCAGGAAACGCGATTTCTCCTGCAGTTCCTTAACGGTGCGCGCTCCGCAGTAGCCCATCCCGGAACGCAGACCGCCTACCAATTGGTATACCAGTTCGCCCAACGGCCCCTTGGCCGCCACCCTCCCCTCGATGCCTTCGGGCACCAGCTTCGAGTTGGGGTCCAGCGCATAGCGGTCCGAACTGCCCTGAGACATGGCGCCCATTGAGCCCATGCCGCGGTAGGTCTTGAAAGTGCGGCCCTGGTAGAGAATGGTTTCGCCGGGGCTCTCGTCGGTTCCCGCCAGCAGGCTGCCGATCATCACCGCATCGGCCCCCGCGGCGATGGCTTTGGTGACGTCGCCGGAAAACTTGATGCCGCCATCGGCGATCAGCGGCACGCCCGCCTCCCGCGCCGCGCGGGCGCATTCGGCGATGGCCGTAATCTGGGGCACCCCGGCCCCGGAAACCACCCGCGTGGTGCAGATGGAGCCCGGGCCGATGCCCACTTTGATGCCGTCCACTCCCAGCGAAATCAGCTCCCGCGCCCCTTCAAACGTGGCCACGTTCCCGGTGATCAACTGCACCTCGGGAAGCTTGCTCTTGATGGTCTTCACCGCCTGCATCACGCGCGCGCTGTGCCCGTGGGCCGTGTCGATGGCCAGCACGTCCACCTTGCGCTTCATCAGTTCCTGCGCGCGCTCCAGAAAATCGCCGGTGGCCCCGATCGCTCCGCCCACCCGCAACCGGCCTTGGCTGTCCTTGGCCGCGTTGGGGTAGATCAACTTCTTCTGGATGTCCTTGACCGTGATGAGACCCTTGAGGTTGTACTCGTCGTCCACTACCAGCAGTTTCTCGACGCGGTGCTTGTGCAGAATCGCGGCGGCCTGCTCGAGCGTGGTGCCCACCGGAACGGTCACCAGGTTTTCCTTGGTCATCACCTCGGAGATAGGCAGGTGGAAGCGGTCTTCGAACCGCAGATCCCGGTTGGTCAGGATTCCGACCAGCTTGCCGCCTTTGGTGACCGGGACCCCGGAAATGTGATACCGGCTCATCAGCGCCTGAGCGGCGGCAATGGATTCGTCCGGACCGATGGTGATGGGGTCCACGATCATGCCGCTTTCACTGCGTTTCACGCGGTCCACTTCCTCCACCTGCCGCGCGATGGGCATGTTGCGGTGAATCATGCCGATGCCGCCCTGCCTGGCCAAAGCAATGGCCAGGTGCGCTTCCGTCACCGTGTCCATTGCCGCGGAGACAATCGGGATGTTCAACGCGATCTCGCGCGTCAGGCAGGTGCGCGTGTCGGTTTCGGCGGGCAGCACTTCGCTGCGCGCGGGCTCGAGAAGAACGTCGTCGAAAGTAAGGCCTTCGGGGAGAACGTCTTGAATCATGGGTGTTCACTATGATAGCGCGCTGCCGCGGCTTCCCGAGCACTGCCGCGACCTGCTATTCTCGCCTTCCAGGAAAGCCCCTATGCATACTCACCAATGGGAAAACGACGAACTGGTGGTGTTCCGAACCGGCGAGTCCGAGCTGGCAACCGATTTGATTCGCGGCGTGTTGGAAAGCAACGATATTCCGTGCTTCGTGTTTGGCGGCCACTACATCGTGCCGCTCACCATCAAAGCGCCGGCTTCCCGCGTGGAAGACGCCGAGCGCGCGCTTGAAGAGGCCCGCAAGATGGGCGAGCAGATGGCCGAAGGCTAATACGGGCCACTTGATCTCTGCCCTGTTCCCGTGGCGCAGCCTCTCAGGCTGCCGCGTCGAGACTCCCTCGAGAATACCCGATCACTGTACGGTTCGTGGCGCGGACACTCGTGTCTGCCGCGTCCCGACTCCTCGGGACGCTTGGTCTCTTCATCCTCCGTTAAGCGCCGCCGCGCATCTCCACCCTTCTCGACGCATGGTGGCGGGAGGAGCGCAAGACTCGACACGAGTGTCGAGTCGGCAGGCTGAGAGCCTGCGCCACGGCCTTGCTAGAATAGAAGCTTCCAACACTCATGCTCGAATCATCCATCCAGGAACTACTGGTTTCCCGCGCGCTCGAGCGCATCGCATCGGCCGACGCGCTCGAGGACCTGGAGCCCGTGCGCGTGGAGTTTCTCGGCCGCAAGGGGGCCATCGACCAGTTCTTCAAACAGATGGGGAAGCTCGCCCCGGAAGAGCGCGCCCGCGCCGGCAAGCTACTCAATGACGCGAAGCGGGAACTCGAAGCGGCCGTCGAGGCCAGAAAAGAAGCGCTCGCCCGCCAAACCCTCGACGCGCGACTGGAGGGCGAATGGGTGGACCTCACCCTGCCCGCGCCCGGCCCCCGGCGCGGGCATTTGCACCCCATCACCCAAATTCAGCGGGAGCTTGAGGAGGTGTTCGTTTCCATGGGCTTCGCCGTCCTGGAGGGCCCCGAAGTGGAAACCGAGTATCACAACTTCGACGCCCTCAACATTCCCGCCGACCATCCGGCGCGCGATTCCCAGGACACTTTCTGGCTGACTAGCGGCGACCTGTTGCGCACCCACACTTCGCCCGTGCAGGTGCGCGGCATGGAGCGCCTGGGGCCGCCCTTGCGCATGATCGCGCCGGGACGCGTCTTCCGCAACGAGAGCGTGGACGCCAGCCACGACCACACCTTCTATCAAATCGAAGGCATGATGATCGATCGCGAAGTCTCCGTAGCCCACCTGCTGTACTTTATGCGCACCATGCTGGCCGAGGTCTTCCGGAGGGAAGTGAACGTGCGGCTGCGTCCCGGTTTCTTCCCCTTCGTGGAACCCGGTTTCGAGCTCGACGTCGAGTGCCTGCTATGCCACGGTTCCGGCTGCGCCGTGTGCAAACAGAGCGGATGGGTGGAACAGCTCGGCTGCGGCCTGGTGCACCCCAACGTGCTGCGCATGAGCGGCATCGACCCCGAGCAGTGGAACGGCTGGGCGTTTGGCCTGGGCCTCACGCGCCTGGTCATGATGCGCTACGGAATCGACGATATCCGCTACCTGCAAAGCGGCGATTTGCGCTTCCTGGAGCAATTCTAAAAGAGGCGACTTTGAAGTTCTCATACAACTGGATTCGCGAGCTGGTGGAAGACCTGGACTGCGCCCCCGGCGCGCTCGAAAAGCTCATCACCATGAAGACCGCCGAGTGCGAAGGCATCGAGCGCTCGGGCGAGCTGCTGGAGAGCGCCTGCGCCGTGCGCGTGGAATCGGTGGAGCCGATCCCGGGCGGCCATAACGTCAGAGCCGTGGTGGACGCCGGCCGCTACGGGCTCAAAACGGTGGTCTGCGGCGCTCCCAATTGCCGCCCCGGCCTGATCACGGCCTACGCGCCCATCGGTAAGAAGACCATCCAGGGAGTGGAAAGCGACGGCATGCTCCTGAGCGGCATCGAGCTCGCCATCAACCGCGATCACGAGGGCATTATCGAAATCGATTCGCAGGTGGGCGCTCCCCTCGCCGGCTGCCTGCCCGATAGCGTCATCGAGATCGACAACAAATCCATCACCCACCGCCCGGACCTGTGGGGCCACCACGGCATGGCGCGCGAGGTGGCCGCGCTGACCGGCCGCAAGCTGAAAGATCCGGTCAAGGCGAACCTGCTGCCCGAAGGTCCGGCGGCCATCGAAATCGAAATCGAGGACTTCGACCTGTGCCCGCGCTACAGCGCCCTGGTATTCGAGAACGTCACCGTGCGGCCCTCGCCGCTGTGGCTGCAGCGGCGGCTCACGGCCATCGGTCTGAACCCCATCAACAACATCGTGGATATGACGAATTTCGTCATGGCCGAGCTGGCCCAGCCCATGCACGCCTTCGATGCGGACCTGCTCCACGGCGGAACGATTTTCATCCGCCGCGCCCGGCCCGCCGAGCCATTCCACGCGTTGAACGGGGAGCGGTACACGCTGGGCCCGGCCAACACCGTGATCGCCGATGCGGCCGGCGCCATCGCCCTGGGCGGCGTGATCGGCGGGATGGAGAGCTCCATCACCGAGAAAACGCGCCGCGTGGTTTTGGAGAGCGCTAATTTTCAGGCGTCCTCCATCCGCAAGACTTCCTCCGCCATCAAGCTTCGCACCGACGCCTCCATTCGTTTCGAGAAGGCCCAGGACCCCAGGAGCACGGTTCGCGGCCTGGCGCGAGCCATCGAGCTGCTGCGCGAAATCTCGCCCGGCATCCGCCTAGTGGGCGGCGTGGCCGACCGGAAGCGGGAGCTTCCGGCGCCCACCCGCATACTGCTTCCGCTCGACTGGCTGGTGCGCAAGCTGGGCCGGCCGGTAGAGCCCGCCGAGGTGCGGCGCATCCTTGCCAGCCTGGAGTTCGGAGTGGAAGAGGCCGGTCCCGGCGTCTTGCGCGTCACCGTGCCTTCCTGGCGCGCCACCAAGGACGTTGGGATCAAAGACGACCTGCTCGAGGAAGTGGGCCGCATGGTGGGCTACGATTCCATCGCGCCCCAGGCGCCGCTGGTCCCGGCCGTCCCGCCCCCGGCCAGCCCCATGCGCGACTTCCTGCATGAAGTGCGCGCGCTCTTTGCGGACCAGGGTTTCACCGAAGTCTACAACTACTCCTTCATCGGCGAGGATGCCGCGCGGGCCTTCGGGTTCCATCCGGAGTCGCACGTGCGAGTGGGCAACCCTATCGCTTCGGACCAGGCGTTGATGCGCACGTCCTTGCTGCCGGGCATCCGCAAGAACATTAGCGACAACGGCAAGCACGGGGACGCGTTCCGCCTGTTCGAAATCGGATCCGAAATTCACCCGCGCCCCGCCGGGCTGCCCAACGAGATTCCGCACCTGGCGGCGGCCATCTACGAGCGCCACGGCGACGGGGCCGCCGGCCTGTTCGAGATCAAGCGCGCCGCCGAATGCCTCCTGCCGGGCGCGGAAGCGCAGCCGGCCGAGGCGCGCCCTTTCGAGCACCCGGCGCGCTCCGCCGCCATTCTCTGGCGCGGGCGCGTGGTTGGGCGGATGTTCGAGCTGCACCCGTCGCTGGTGGAGACCGGCCGCGCCGCGATTCTCGATCTGGATCTGCGCGCCATTCAGGCGCTGGGCCCCGAGGCCGCCAGGTACGCGCCCGTCCGGCGCTACCCATCGAGCGCCTTCGATCTCTCCGTGATCGCGGGCGAGCGCGAGCTGGCGGGCAAGCTGCGGGAAAGCCTGGCGTCGTTTGCCGGAGGGTTGCTCGAATCCATTCACTTTGTGCGGCAGTACTCCGGGGCTCCGCTCGCGGAGGGACAGAAGAGCGTTTCGTTCCGCCTGACCGTCGGTTCGCCCGAACGCACGCTCTCTTCCGCCGAGGCCGGCGAGATCCGCGCACGCATCATAGAGGGTATGCGCGGCCTGGGCTACGAGCTGCGCGTTTGAGCGCTTGTGTGGGGTCGGGCCTTTCGGCCAGTTGCCGGGGTTCTGCGGGCGTTTTGCGAGTCGTAATTCCGCGCAATCGTGATACACTTCGTTTGAATTGCCCGCGGCCGACAACGTCGTCGTCCGGCGCTGCGCTGCGCCGCCGTGTGAAGCGCAGTCTCGTCCAGCCCGATTGCCGCACGCCGGCGATCCCACGGGACGGTTCCGCTTGCGCCTCTCTCCCTAATTTGAGGTATTTAAATGCGATTTTCTTTAACAGCCAATCCAAAACTCCGATACGCGATCTTCATTCTGGCTCTGGCCGGGAGCCCTCTTCTTGCCCAGGACGCCACCGGCAAGATTGTCGGCATCGTCTCCGATCCCAGCGGCGGCGTCGTTACCAGCGCCACGGTGACTGTTACCAATACCGGTACGGGAGTAGCCCGCCAAGCCTCCACCGACAGACAGGGCTATTACCAGGTGCTGGAACTGCCCATCGGCCGCTATGAGGTGGCCGCCGAAGCGGCCGGATTCTCGCGCAAGTTGGTGGCTGCCAGGAACTCGCTCGAAATCAATCAGACCTTGCGCATCGACGTCACCCTCGAGGTCGGAGCCGTCAAGGACACCGTCACCGTGGAGGGCGGCGCCAGCGCGGTCGAAACCGAGAACTCCACCGTCGGCGCCACCGTCAGCGGCGACGCCATCTCGGAATTGCCGTTGAACGGCCGCAATACCCTCGACCTGCTCTCCACTCAGCCCGGCGTCACCCCCAAGAACGTCGATGCGCCGCGCCAGGCCGGAGGATATAGCATCGGCGGTGGACGTTCCGATTCGGTGACCTACCTGCTCGACGGCGGCTTGAACAACCACCTGATCGACAATGGCATCGTCATCAACCCGAATCCCGACGCCGTCGGCGAATTCCGCGTCGTGCAAAGCAACTACGCGGCGGAGTACGGCCGCAGCGGCGGCGGCATAGTCAGCATGGTAATCAAGAGCGGGACCAACTCGCTCCATGGCACGGCCTTCGACTACCTGCGCAACGAAGATTTCGATGCCAACACCTTCTTCAATAACGAGCAGGGCATCGGACGCCAGATTCTGAAACGCAACCAGTACGGCGGCACGGTGGGCGGGCCGGTGTGGATTCCGCATGTGGTCGATGGCCGCAACAAGCTGTTCTTCTTCTTCTCTTACGAGGGCCAGCGGCAGAACGCCAACTCGCAATCCGGCAAGGTCACCACCTTCACGCCCCTCGAGGAGCAGGGCAACTTCTCGAAATCCGTGAACGGCGGCCCGGACCCCGCCGTGGCCGCGTTTCTGCTGGCCAATTCGTGGTTCCAGGGCAATCCCTCCCTCGCCTCCCAAGCCATCATCGATCCCTCCCGCATCAGCAAGGTGTCTCTCAACTACTTCAAGAACGGCCTCATCCCCGTTTCGCCAACCGGCTATCTGTTCCCCGAGGCCACCGCCACCACCAATCATTCCGAATATCTGGGCAAAGTGGATTACACCATCGGCATGCGCGATACCTTGAGCGCCACCCTGGCCGCTCAGGACAGTCCCAACGTCATTCCGTTCTCCGGCTCCTCGGGCGCCACCACCGTGAATGGCTACCCGGTTTCCACCGGCGTGGCGGCCTATTCCGGAAATGTCGGCTACACCCACAGTTTTTCGGCGGCTATTATCAACGTGGCCCGTTTCACGGCCCAGCGTAACAATACCAAGCAAAACTATCCCATCGGCTCGCAACCCGGGCCGTCGGCCCTGGGGATTGGCATAACTCCCGACTTAGTGGACGGATCCACTATCATAAATCTCGAAGGCAGCGGCATGTTCGCCGGCTACAATCCCTTCGGCCCCGCCAACATCGTCGATAACACCTACACTTTCACCGACGATCTCTCCTGGACCCGCAACAACCACTCCATGAAGGCCGGTTTCCTTTTCTCCGCCTACCGCGACGCCATGCTTTACGGCTATTACCTCAACGGCGAATTCGATTTTTACGGTCCCGGAACCGGAATCGGTTCCACCAACGACCGGGCCGATTTCCTGATGGGCCTGCCCGACGACTTACAGCAATACCCTAATGCGCCCACTAACATCCGCTCCCACTCCTTCAGCGGATATGTCCAGGATTCCTGGAAGCTCGCCCCCCGGTTCACCTTGAATTACGGTTTGCGGTACGAATACAATCAACCCAAATACGACACTCAGGGCCGCTCCTTCTCGTTCGTTCCCGGAGTGCAATCCACCGTCTTCCCGAATGCTCCCCGGGGGCTTCTTTTCCCCGGTGACAAGGACGCTCCGACCGGTTCGAACTGGCCCGACCGCAAGGATTTCGGCCCGCGCCTGGGTTTTGCCTGGGACATCTTTGGCGACGCTAAAACCAGCCTTCGCGGCGGTTTCGGCGTCTTCTACGACATTCTCAAGGCCGAGGACAACCTGCAATTCAACGGGCAGACTCCGTTCTTCTCCTCGGGATTCCTGACGTTCACCAGACCCGCCGGCGGGTTCACTTCCGATCCCGGCATCATGACCAATCCGTACGCCGCCGCCGGCGAGCCCAATCCGTTCCCGTCCAAGCCCGTCAACCACAATGTCAATTTCGCCGACGCCGGCTTCCTGCCCATCGGCGGCGGCAGTCCTTTTTTCGTCGATCCGAATCTCAAGACGCCCCGCATTTACCAGTTCAACCTTTCCCTCCAGCGGCAGTTCGCCAATAACATCACGGCCGAGGCCGGGTATGTCGGCTATACCGCGAACGGGCTTACCGGGCTGACCGACATCAACCCATTCATACCCGGAACAAGCGCCCGTATTCTCGATATGACTCCCGGACTCAATGGTGATTACAACTACATGAATACGTTTGAGAACGTCGGCCGCGCCCAATACAATGCGTTGCAGGCCAACCTGACCAAGCGTTTTTCGAGTTCGCGAGTTGGCAACACTTTTTTCACCGTGGCGGATACCTGGTCGCACGAAATCGATAACGAGTCCGGTTACCGGCAGCGTAATTCGTTCGTGCCGTACTTCGACCACAACCTGTTTCGCGCCTCCGGAGACGCCGACATCCGCCAGTTCTTTTCGGTATCGGGCGGTTGGGAGCTGCCCTTTGACAAGCTGACAAAGAGCGCGGTCTGGCTCACCAGGGGCTGGACTTTGTACCCAATAGTGAGCTACCGGACGGGCTTCCCTCTGGATGTCTTCGCATTCCCTTCCGGCACGGCGTCTTCCGTCGACAGCCCCGGCCCATCCGGCGCCGGCGATATCCAGGTGGTTCGCGCGGATCTGGTGGCCCCCGTCCAATATTTCGACGGCAAGGCCTATCGCACCCTCAACAGCAACACCCAGGGAGCGCAAAGCGGCAACTACTGGTTCAATCCGAATAGTTTCTCCAACGCGCGCGAAGTGGCGCTCAATCAGGATGCTGCCTCGGTGAACCCGGCCACTCTGATGGGTAAGTTCACCTACGGGAATCTTGGCCGCAACGCCTTGCGCGGCCCCGGCGCCTTCAACACCAACCTCTCCCTTTCCAAGGTCTTTCGCGTGCGTGAAAAAGTGAATGTGGAGCTGCGTGTGGATGCCTTCAACCTGTTCAATACCGTGGAGTTCAGCAATCCGGATACGAATATCGGCGACCCGAGTTTCGGCCAGATTTCCAACACGGCCGACCCGCGCATCATGCAAGTGGCGCTGCACGTGAAATTCTGAGGTTTGGGCTATCCGCCGGAGGGCTATCGGCAGGGCATACTGAAGAGGTGAGGAAGGTTCTTCCCAAGCCGGCGGTCAAGCCGGCGCCGCCCAAACCCGCGCGCCGCTGGCGGTCCGACCTGTGGATCTGCCTGCTGTTGCTGGGGGCCACGCTGGCGGTTTACAGCCAGGTCCGGAACTACGATTTCGTCAATTACGACGACCCCCAATACGTAGTCGGCAACACGCACGTGCGCGCCGGGCTCACCGCCGGCGGGCTGGTCTGGGCGTTCACATCGTTCGATGCGGCCAACTGGTTTCCGCTGACATGGATCACCCACATGGCGGATTGCCAGTTCTTCGGCATGGAGAGCGGATGGCATCACCTGACCAACGTCTGGCTGCATGCGCTCGGCGCCTTGCTGCTGTTCGCCGTGCTGAAGCGCATGACCGGGGCGCGCTGGCCGAGCGCATTCGTGGCCTTCCTGTTCGCCCTGCATCCTCTGCACGTGGAATCCGTGGCCTGGGTGGCGGAGCGCAAGGATGTGCTCTGCGCTTTCTTCTGGTTCCTCACGCTGTGGTGCTATGCGCGCTATGTGGAGCGGCCGGGCATCGGCCGGTATCTTGCGGTACTGCTGGCATTCTGTCTCGGCCTGATGGCCAAGCCCATGATCGTCACCCTGCCCTTTGCGCTTCTTCTGTTGGACGTTTGGCCGCTCGGACGCTGGCGGTGGAATGCGCCGTCCGCGAAGCGTCTGCTCCTCGAAAAGCTGCCGCTGCTCGCCCTGGCGGCGGGCGCTTCGGTGGCGACCTTCATGGCGCAGCGGTATAGTGGCGCAGTCGCTCCGCTGGCTGGAATGCCCTTGGCTTTGCGGCTCGAAAACGCCCTGGTTTCCTACCTGCGATACATCGGCGACATGTTCTGGCCGGCGGGTCTGGCGGTGCTCTACCCCAACAATCCCCACGCATTGCCCGTCTACGAAGTGGTGGCAGCCGGTTTGGCCCTGGCCGGCATCTCGCTCGCGGTGGCGCGCCAGTTTCGGGCGCGGCCGTACCTGGCCGTGGGATGGTGCTGGTACCTGGGGACTCTGGCCCCGGTAATCGGGCTGGTCCAGGTGGGGTCGCAGTCGCACGCCGACCGGTACGCCTATGTGCCGATGATCGGGCTTGCGATCATGCTGGCGTGGGGCGCGGCGGAGCTGGCCGGGCGGCGTCCCCGGGCCCAAAAAGCGATAATCGCCGCGGCCGTCGCAGCCTGTTCGGCCTGCCTCGCCGTCACCTGGTTCCAGATACAACACTGGGCCACCACCGAGACGCTGCTCGGCCATGCATTGGAGGTCACCAGCGACAACTTCATCTTGCGCCATGACCTGGGGGACTACTACCTGCAGCACAATCGCAACGAAGAGGCCCGCGAGCAGGAAGCCGAAGCGGTGCGCATCAGCCCGGACTACCTGGAAGCGCGCCTCAACCTGGGTTTAGCGCTCAGCGTGCTGGGAAGGCCTGGCGAAGCCGAACTGGAATACCGCAGAGCGCTGGAACAGCAACTCGATGGGAAACAGATGTACCTGGCGCATTACGGCCTGGGCGCGGCCCTGGCGGCGCAGAATCGGACGGCGGAGGCGCTGCCGGAGCTCGAACTCGCCGTCCGGCTCAAACCGGAGGATGCCGATGGCCACTATAACCTGGGCTCGGCGCTGGCCACCCTGGGACGCAACCAGGAAGCCGCATCCGAGTTCGCCGCCGCCACCCGCCTGCGGCCGGAGGATGCCGACGCGCACCACAGCCTGGCGATGGCATTGGCGGCCCAGGGAGAACGGAGCAAAGCGGCCGACGAATTCGCCGCCGAGGCGCAACTGCGGCCCGCCGACGCCCTGATCCAGTACAACCTGGCCATCGCGATGGCCCGCGCGGGACGCCTCGACGAAGCTATTCAGCATTTTTCGGAAGCGGTTCGTCTCAAGCCCGACTTCGAAGCTGCGCGCCAGGGGCTGGAAATGGCGTCAAGGCAGCGGAACGGCGCGCCGAAGCGCTAAAAGCGATGCACCCAAGTATCAAGGGGACCCACCCGGAAGTGGGTTGTTTCCGATGATCTCAGGGAAGGAGCGACTTTTGTTGCTCTGATTTTTCACATTGGCATAAAAGGGTCCAGAAGGCACGGTATCGCCCCGCCCGCCTGGAAAACTCGAAAAAAGTTGCGCGGTTTCGCGGAAAACAGTGGACAAGCGGATCTGAAATTGTTACTATCGATACAATCTAGACAGCATCCCTGGCGGCGAGTCCCCTCCCGCCGCCAACCCTCTGAGTGCAGGCCCCGAGATACCCAGCTCGGGGCCTTTTCATTTCTAGAGCGTCCTTCCGGTCGCCGGATATCCCGGAGGACGGTTCTGATGGTTTTAGTACCTTACCTCCGCGAAGAAGAGAAAATAATTCTAGACATACAGGTCTTTAATTGTTATTATGAATGCAACACAGACAGCATCCCTGGCGGCGAGTCCCCTCCCGCCGCCAACTCTCTGAGTGCAGGCCCCGAGATACCCAGCTCGGGGCCTTTTCATTTTTTCGGCGGTATTCGACGACCCGAACCTCGCCCCCAGCCGGCTAGAACAGGCGCTCTTGTCTGGTGAGCGTCCCGAACGACCCGATATTGGCGATGGAGAGGGCCACCCGGAACCCGCCTAATCCGCTGATTCCATTCCAGTAGTACTGAACGCTCAACCCGCAGCAGTCGGTGTTGTAGGTGGCCTGGGTGGTGGTGTAATCGAGCGTCCGGGTGCGGTAGTCGTAGATGGCGTCCACCGCCGCGCTCAAGCCACGGCTGTTGGTATTCCCATAGCCCAAGCGGACGCGGTACTGATCGGCGGACGGCGTGCCCAGCGCGGGGTCCACGTGCACCTGGCTGTTGCTGGCGGACGCGAAGTACTTTCTCAGGCGGTAATCGATTCCCAGGGTGCTGTTCACGATGCCGTTCGAGCGCGGGTCGTAATCCGTCTGCCATCTGAACCCCACCCCCCCGACCGGGCTGATGCGCAAGGAAGAGACGATCGGCGATATGCCGCGCGGGCCCGCCACGAAGGCGTAGGCCGCCAGATCCGCGGTACTATCAAAGACGTTGCGCTGCCCTTCCACCAGGGCGCCGCCGAAGGTGGGGTCGAAGTACCGTTTTTGCTTCAATTCCCAGGTGAAGACCTCCTGGACGTTGTCGCCGCGTTTGGCATAGATCCGGTTAGTGAACGAGACCAGCAGATCGTTGGAATTGGCGAGCAGGTCGGTTTCGTCGAAGCGGATGAACCGGTCGAATTCGGTCCCGATTCCGGTCAGATAGTGGTAGGTGGCGCGCGTCTCCATGACGTGCTTTAGCTTTTCTCCCAGGAAGGTCTTCCTCGCGTAAACCCGGGAAAGCGATGGGAAGATCATGTCCAGCGAGAATTCCCGGGCGCTGCGCACCAGGTCCGTCCCGACGACGCGGAAACGGTCTTCATAGGGGGCCTGGCTTTCGGAGTAGAAGGTCTCGTGGATGCCCAGAGTAGGAATCAGGTGGAAATCGCCAAAATGCAGCGCGCCGGTGAGGTGCGGGGCGACATTGACGCGGCTCATGAGCCGCCCGGTCTGGAAAGTGTCGATGAGCTGCGTGCCGTCCGAACTGAAGACCGGCTGGGAGCGGGACAACAGGCCGGCCGCGGATTCAAAGGAAAACCACAGCGGCAGTTTCCGCCAGAACTGCCGGTCGCGGCCACTGAACTCCCCTTCCGGCAGCTTGCGAATCTGGACCACGTCGGGAACCAGTTGCACCGCCCCGGTATCGGGGTTCACGATCTGCTTTTCCACGGATTGAAAATTCTCGAGCCGCGAAAAGACGCCGTTGAAGGTGTAATAGCCATCCCAGATCTTGTTCAGGAACGCCACCGAGTGCATTTCCGAGCCGACGGCCTCGTTGTAGGAGTTCGTCCATTCCTGTCGAAAGCGCAGCGAGGTGATGTAATTGGCTTCGCCGCGGGCCGTCCAGCCGTCGCCCAGGTTGGAACTTCCAACGGCGTATAGGCTGATGCCGCTGTACTTCTGGACCGGGTCCGTGCCGGGCTGGCCGTGATCCTGAACGCCGTACACGAGGGCGGAATACTCGGTGCCCTCGCGGGGTCTCCCGCGAAAGTCGAGATGGTGGGCTATGCCCCGGGAGGTGTACCACTGGACGCGGTAGGTGAGATCGTGGCTGCGATTTATGGCCCAGTAGTACCCGGCGCCGAGCAGGATGCCGCCTTTGGAGCTGTTGCCGATGGTGGGCAGCAGAAACCCGCTCTTGCGCGGCTCGGCTTCGAGCGAATGGTAAAAGTACGGCGCGAAGAATAGCGGGACTCCACCCAGCAGGAAAAACGTTTTGTACGACAGGGCCTTTTGGCCCGGTTCGATGACGAATCGGGGCGCCCTCATGCGCCACCAGGGCGACGGCATCTTGCAGTTGGTGAAGAATCCATCGTGCAGGGTGTAAAGATCTCCGTGGCGCTCCGCCCATTCGCCCTGAAAGAAGAACGGGCTGGTGGTGGTGAGGACGCCGGGGCGGGTGGTCAGGCGGGGGACGGTCTGGCCATGCACTTTGTAGAACTTGCCGCTTTGGGCATCGGTGTTGTACTCGAGGCGGTCGCACCACATTTCCTGTTGTTCGCGAAAATCGTGGAAATACACGTGGCCGGAAGCGTGCAAATCGCCGGAAACCTCGTCCCAATCGAGTTCATCGGCGCGAAACAACAGCGTGGCGCTCTCCACCCATGCCTGATACGGGACTTCGCCACCGCCCTCCGGAGTGGAATGGAGCTTGCGGAGTTTGCCGGCGCTTTCCTGCCTCAGAGCGCCGATTTCCCACTGGCCCACGGGGATCGACTCGCGGGGCGGTGGACCGGGAATGGCCGGGGAGGGTAACTTTGTCTGGGCCTGGAGGTCGATGGCTAAGACCAGTGTAGCCAACACGCTAAGGTAAGAAAGATACCTAATACTCGAAGAAATTTCGTGACAAGCCGAAACCTTTGTGGTAACTAAAATAGAAGAGCTTTCGTGGAAGAGCCTCAAACCAGAAAGTTACCACATTTCTGCATTGTGAGGCGCGAGCGGCTTGGCGTGCAATGACTTGCAACTACTGTGGTTCCCGCCTCGGCGAAGGTCAGTGCCGCTGCCCCAAGTGCGGCCGCCGGCCAGAGCAAGGGTTGCGCGCGGCGCCTGCGGTGTACGGGGCCCTGGCTACGGAACGGCGGATGGCTCCGCAAGCGGCGCCGAGGAGACCTCTGCTGCAACCGGTAAAGCCGCCGGAGGCCCAGCGCCCGTCGCAAGCCCAGTTCGCGTTTCAGGATAGACCCAGTCTTAGGAATATTCCCCCTCTTAAGGTTATACCGTTCGACGCCTTTGCCCCCGCGCGCTGCGAGACGCGCCGGCCATCGGAGGCGGGTTTAGGCTCCAGGAACGGGCGAAATGGCCCGTCGCGCCGAACACCGCGCCAATCGGGCGCCTCGGAGGGCCAGGGTACGCTCGATTTTCTGCCGCCGGCCCCAGCCAAGCCACGTACTCTGGGAACCACCGTGGACGCCGTGATTTTCTGCGAAGCCCCGGTGGCGAGGCGCATGCATCGCGCCATAGCCGCAGCCCTGGACTGGGCCATGGTCCTGATCGCCTACGGCCTGTTCCTGGCGGTCTTCCGCCTGGCGGGCGGGCAGTTCGTTCTGAACCGGACCACCTGGATGGTTTTCGCCGGCGACTTGGCTCTGATCGCGATGGCTTACGGTTTGGTTTGGCTCCTGGCCGGTTCCGAGACTGCCGGAATGCGCTGGACGCGTCTGCGCCTGATCACCTTCGACGGTTTTCCGCCCGACCTGAAGCACAGGCTGGCGCGGTTCGCCGGATCGTGCCTGAGCGTGTGCTCGGTCATCGGGTTGCTCTGGTCGCTAAGCGATGAAGAGAGCCTCACCTGGCAAGATCACATTTCCCGCACCTTCCCCACGCCGCACGAGTCCGAGACGGACGTATTGCGCCGGCGGTAGGGGATGGGAGCGCCGGAGCCCATCTTTGACGCGGAGACGCGGAGTCGCCGAGAAATTCGAGGTTGAGCGAGAGAGGATTAGAGAGAGCAGGAGAGGTGGCCGGCGCCTTTTTTTGACGCAGAGACGCGGAGACGCCGAGAGATTCGAGGACCCGAGTTAAACGACAAAACACTCTCCCGGTGTTGCCCTTATCCTAAACCTGAATCCCGAAGTTGGGCGCGTTGTATCAGGGCACGGCTTCAGCCGTGCCGCAAACGGGAACCCCAGAGGGCTTTAGCCCCTGTCTTTTCAGGAGGATGAAATGGATTTGCGCCGGGGTTG
>Ga0181517_10000500_pt1 | contig 52125 bp, 32 predicted proteins | sample PEATcosm2014_Bin_31_FD_119748 | JGI IMG/M metagenome (GOLD analysis project Ga0181517, IMG submission 119748) | Peatland microbial communities from MTU Mesocosm Facility, Houghton, MI, USA - PEATcosm2014_Bin01_30_metaG | ecosystem: Environmental > Terrestrial > Soil > Wetlands > Peat | place... | reverse complement strand
TTTGAATACGCCCTGGCCAGCTTGTAGCTGCGAATCCTCGACACGAATTGGCCGTCTTGCCTGTAGCCAACCGGACCTTCCTCTTCGCTCCAGAAAGCCTTTGTATATTTGAGAAGTCTGGAGTGGTCGATTCCCGATTCCCATGGAATGTTGATGCCGGTTATGCCTCCCGGATTAATCTCCAAAGCAACCTCAGGATTCAACGACATCGCATAGTCATGCATTTGTTTGAGAGCGTCCGCCATCGATTCACAGCGATAGTCAATCCACTCCTGAATTGCAGGATCGGAAATGATCTGCATGCCACCGGCCGGGTTATCCCGATTCCATTGCGGAGGATTCACGAAATCCACGCGCTCGAAACCGAATCGCTCCCGCAATTGCGCGCCGCTGTACTTGGTCCTTAGGCGCTTTCTGAATCCTTGCTTGCATGCCGGGCAGTGGCAGGAATCCGGCTCGGCGTTGAGATCGAAGTTATCGAAGTGGATAAAGTCTGTCTTCACATCGACAATTGCGTATCGTACTATTTTCTTCAAGTAATCCAGATAATCCTGGTTGCTGAAGCAGGGTCGATACCTGAAGGACTGTTGGTATGCGTAGTTGAGAAGGATGGGAAGGCCGGCGATATCCCGTTGGATCCAGTCGACCGCCCTGGGCTCTTCGGCAAAGAAGGTCTCATACATCATGCTGTTCCACTGGATATAGGTATCGGCCTTCATGCCCAGTCGATGCGCAAGCGCGACTGCGTTGCGCGTGTCTTCCATTTCTTCCCGTTCGGCCTCCATGCCGAAACCCTTGTACAAATGCGTATGAAACATCTCCACACCCGTCTCATGGAGACGCCGAATGACTTCTTCGCTCTGCTGGTAATTGAAAGCTTGCCGCGCATCCAGGCGCTGTCCTCCGCGCCGGACGATAAACATATAAGGTTCATTGGAACCGCCGGCATCCATCAGGCCCGTCTTCATCCAGTCTTGCCCTGGAGCAGCAGCGTCTGGACCTCCAACCCCCACGCCACTCGCAAGCCGCGCCGATGCACCCATGGCAATCGCTCCGCCAATGAAGTCCCGCCGATTCATCGTCATCTTTTCAATCTTTCCTGATGCTTGTCGATCGTGTTGCCAGTCTCTGGCGTCGCCTCGGTAGGAGAACTCCGCTCCAGCGAATTCCGGCCGATTACCTTGTAAGCAATCGGCCGGGACGTTTTCCAGTTGATAGTTGTTTCAGTTAGAACTGGTAGACCAGCGATAACTGAATCTTCCGCGGTCCAGAAGCCGTGCCGGTAATCTGGCCGAAGTTCGAGGGGTTACTGCCTATGTACGTGTTGGGCTGACCGTAGCTTGCAATGTTAAAGGCGTTGAATGCGTCGACGCGAGCCGTCATGGTCTCTTCCCTGAAAGTTCTGATTGGCTTGGAAAGAGACAAGTCATAGTTCTGGAATCCAGGACCACGCTCGGTGCCGACATGGGCGGTTCCAAAGTCCTGCTTGGGTCGGCCATAAGCGCATACACTGCCAGTTGGCTGAGTAAGACTATTCGAGGCGCACGGTTGTGCCGTTGGGTCGGTGCCAAACCACTTGAACATGCCGCCCACCATGCCCCGTCCCGTAACCTTCATCTTGCCGTACTGGTTTGCGAACCCGAAATAGTCCTGAGTCCCGGTCGCGCCCATGGCGCAGTTGTTGTAGCAGTTGTTGCCGTTATCGTGAATCGTCACCGGGTAGCCGGTATTGAGCTGGGCGTTCATGGATACCTGCCACCCGCCAAACGCTTCATCCGTGGCGCGATTCCAACTGGAACCAAATTGCTTTCCACGGCCAAAAGGCAACTGATACGTCGCTGTTCCGGTTACGCTCTGCCGCGCATCGAAGGTCGAAGGACCGTAGTCGGCCCGGGGACTATTCACGTCCTGCCAGTAAGAATCGGAATCGCCGAAGCCGTCAGTCCCGAAGTATCCGGGATTGTTGGTCATGGCCTTGCCGAAGGTGTAGTTGACCAGAAACTCCAAGCCATTGAATTGGTGGTGTTGCAGAGTGGCTTGAAGGGAATGGTAGTTCGAGATGCCGCGGGATACCGTCTCTTTGAGTGCGCCGGTGCCCGGGTTATCACTGGAGTTTTCCGCCGCCGTCGCAGTACCCACAAGGGCAAAGTAAGGCTCGATCGCCTGATAGCAGGCATCCTGCGCCGGCCCAGTAGAAATGGAGTTGCAGGCGCCACCGTGGTAGGGTTTATCGTCCGCAGTGTACTGGTTGATCCACAGGGGAACCGCCAGATGCTGGCCGGTCTGGCCCACATAACCCGCCTGCACGGAGGTATGACTGTCGATCTGATACTGCACACTCAAGTTAAATTGCTGAATTACAGCCGGGCGCATATTCGGATCCCATGCATAATACTGCGCGCCACCGCCTGTGGAGGCTAACGGGTTGTTCATGGCGCCTAGACCGGGAGCTATGCTTCCTGCAAGACCGGAGCCAAGCGAAAATACTCCAGTGGGAACTCCATTGACCAGACCGCCAGGTCCGCCTGAGCGATTGTTAATCGAAGGCTGGAATTGCGGGTTTTGCGTCATGCGCAGCGAAGTGCCCGTGGATTCCAGGTCATCGGTGCTTCCGTATCCGCCGCGAACCACCAGCTTCGGAGTAACCTTATAGGCAAAGCCGATGCGCGGCATAAATCCGAAGTGATAGGGGTTGATGAGTGCCTTGTTATTCATCTTGCCGGTCATCGGGTTGACTTTTCCTGCGTACAGTAGCATCGAATCGATCGGGGTTCCTGCCGGCTTGCCCTCAGCGTATGGAAGATTAACGTTGACCATCTTGTTGTGGACTTCGTAGTTCGGCTGGTCATAGCCATAACGCAGACCGAGATTAACGGTTAGGTTTGGCATCACCTTCCAGTCATCCTGGGCAAAAACAGCGCTGCGCCACTGCCGCTGCCCGAACGGTCCATGAAGGCCGGTAATCTGAGCGTTCGATGCCTCATCCAGCAGGAACTCTGCGAATCCGAAGCCTCCGTCGTATCCATTCTGGTTATTGGGGTCATAGGCTCCGTTCCAATTCGCAGTAGCATTGCCGTTGTAAGAAAATGATCCCAACAAGCCGCCGGTGTCGCTGGTGCTTATGTAGTCCTGCTGATAGCGCAGGAAGTCAAAGCCGAATTTTGTGACGTGCCTTCCGTGTTCCCAGTTCAAGGTATCGTTATAATCGAAGTTATTGTCGACGGCATAACCCTGGATAGCCGGCTCGGCGCCGAAATTCTGCACGTCTCCATTTCCGACGACACTCTGGATATAGGAGAAGCCGGCAAGGGTCTGAGTCAAACCTGTCGGCATTCCAATACCTGCCGTGCTGTTTCCTGCCGTCCCAAAGTCCCCCGAAAGATCTACCGGAATATCTCCGTTCAGAACAATGCGGGTAAATCCCGCGCGAGCGTTGTTCACAATCGTCGGAGAGAAAATGTGGGTAAATGCGAGCACGGCGCTGGTGAAGGGGTAGTCGTCAGACTGTGGGATAACCGCTTCGACAGCAGACTTAGTCGGTAGGTCCCATGCATCGCCATAACTATACTTGGCCATCAACGTATTACTGGCGTTGATGGTGTAGTCGAGGCGAAAGTCGCCCTGGTCGTTGTGGGTGGTGGAAGATGAAAAGCCCTGATAATCGTTTCCTAACAACGAACCGGGGCTAGCCGGGTGGTTGGGCGTGGGATAGATTGACGGGTTGTTAATCAGGAGCGCCGCCAGTTTGTTGTTGGGGTTGATGGGGATACAGTTATTTTGATACACGACCTCATTGTTGTATCCGCCTACGACCGTGGTATTCCAAAGAGTGGTGTATCCATCGGGGGCTGAATCGATAGCGGAGAAATCCGCCTGACCCGCGGGACAGTTCGAAGCTGTGTCATAAGGTCCCACGGAACCGGAGATGCCGCGCATGGCCGAGGTGGGAAGAGTGGCCGTAACCTCATCCGTCTCGCCATGGCGCATGCCAATGTAGTTGGCGAAAAAGAATAACTTGCTCTTGATGATTGGCCCGCCGACCGCCAAGCCAAAGTGATTCTGGGTATATTTCGGCTTGATGTTGCCATTGTATTTGTTGGCCCAGGTATTGGCATCGAGGCCGCCGCTTTGATAAACCTCGAAGCCGCTGCCGTGGAACTGACTGGTTCCGCTCTTGGTGACCATAACTACTTCGCCACCGTTTACATTGCCGAATTCGGCATCCGCATTGCTCGTGATGACATGGACTTCCTGAATCGAGAAGGGAGAAGGATTGTAACCGATGGCGTTTTGCAGCGTCTCGTTGATGTCGACGCCGTCGAGAATGTAACTGTTCGACTGCTGGCGATTGCCATTGAAGGACGGCTGAGCATCCGAGGGTCCGCCCGCATGCACGGTATAGGCATCGCGCTCTGTGCCCTGAACTCCACCCATACTGCTGGAATTCGGATTGATGGCGCCGGGCACGTAGAGGGTCGCGATTTGAACATTCAATCCATCCAGGGGCATGTTTTGAAGTGTGGTCGAGTTGATCGATGTGCTGACGGTGGAATTCTCAAAATCCAGAAGCACCGCCGCGGTCGCTTCAACATTGACCGTCGTGGACGCCTTTCCGACTTTCAGCTTCGCATCGGCCGTCACGATCTGGTCGATCTGCACGGCGAACGGTCCCACCGAATCGGTCTCGAAGCCTGGCGCCGTTGCGGTCACTGTGTAGCTGCCGAGCACCAGAAAACCGACGCTGTACAACCCGCTCTTGTCGGTTAAGGTACTTGTGGAAACGCCGGTAGCTGTATTCGTGACAGTGACCTGAGCTCCAGCTACCAGGGCGCCGCTAGGATCGGTGATTGTTCCCCGCACCGACCCGGTGACTGTTTGGGCCATAGCTGCCGTCCCGCTCAGGAGAAGAGCTAGAGCCACGCAACTCAACCAAGCCACTTTCATCATGTTCCTTCTCATGAAAAACCCTTCCTCGACCAGCGTCAATTGACTCCCAAATTCACTCAGCGGCGCATCCCGTGCCGCCCGATGCTGCCTTTTCGGCAAATTCAAGCGGAGGGCCGGGATCGAACCCAAATGCGCGAGAATGCAGAACGTCGATGTTCGAATCACCTTAACGCCGCCTGATTTTCAATGTCAAGCAAAATTTCTCGTTTATGTGAAATTGTTTTTTAGGGCGGCCCGTGGCTTCCTAGGGTGCGATCACCCACCTCCAGAAGCGCAAACCAAGCTGTCTGAAACGAATGAGCTCTCGATTGAAAACTTCATTGTGTATAATATTGGGCAGGGACGCGTGAAAAGTTTCTCACAACTATTTCACCGAGTTCGGCCATGAAAAGGACACTTTCCCACGGTAATAAAGTCGGCCTCCGAGAGATCGCGGCTGCGGCCAAGGTCAGTATCGCGACCGTGTCGAGGGTTCTGAATGGAAACAACCGTGTGGATCCGGCCATTCAAATGGCGGTCCTCGAGGCGGCTGCAAAGTTCGATGTGAATCTTTTGCAGCGCAACAAGGCCAAGGCGCTTGCCTTTCTGCTTAGCAATCGTGTCATGCTTCATCCCTTCCATTCCAGGATTCTCAGTGGCGCTGAGGCCTATTGCGCCGCTCAAGGTTGGGACATCGTCTTTCTCTCCTTCAACTACTCGCTCAACGTGAAATGGGACCAGCTTCACCTCCCTAAACTCCTTGAACGCCGCGATGTGATCCGCGCGGTGGTAGTTGCCGGCACCAATTCAGGCAGTCTCATCGAGTTGCTGGAAAAAGAGGCGCTGCCCTATGTTGCGCTGGGCAATAACATCTTCAACGTGCCCTCTCTGTCCAAAGGCGACCTGGTTTTTTCCGATGAAACGCGTGGGGCCAGCGATATGACCCGCTACCTTCTCGGCCTGGGACACCGGGAAATATGGTTCGTGGGAAATACCCGCCTGCCCTGGTTCGCGCGATGCTTTGCAGGCTATAGCCAGGAGATGCAGGATGCCGGGTTGCCTCCTCAACTCCTGAGTGTGGATTCAGAAGACGATGCGGAAGTGGGATACATCGCAAGCAAATCGCTGGTGGCGCGCGGCGAGCGCGTGACCGCAATCTTTGCCGGCAATGACGCCACGGCCCATGGAGTGTATAAAGGGCTGCGCGATTGCGGATTGAGAATTCCCGATGACGTCAGCGTCGCAGGCTGCGACGACACCGTCGGCGAGTGGCTCTATCCAAGTCTGACCACCATCCGCGAGTTCCCTGAGCAGTTGGGCAAGCAGATGGCCGAGCTGCTGCTCAGCCGCATTGCCAACCCCGCGCTCGAGTTCCGCCAAATCACGGTCCCCACCGAGTTGATCAAACGGGATTCATGTCAGCCACTGGCGATCACCGCGAATGCGTCCCCTGAGAAGATGTTGCAGGGTTGACCCGGAAGTCAGTACGCGACGCGCGCGATTTTGAAATCATAGACAGGGATTCCGCATCGAATGGTGTCATGCTCGGACTGAGGTCGGTGCGCTGTTTGGGCCCCGGCCTCGCCAGAGCCTTGTTTATATCGTCCTGTCGGTCAGATTGTTTTTCACCATGTCGTGCAAATTTTCTTGACATTCAGATGCCCGCTGGTTAAGGTTTCATTATTCCAGCAGAAGGTGCGCTTCCAAATCCGCGCCAGAAGGCCGCGATGCAGCCAGATCCAACTCACGGGCTGCAGTCCATGGAATGATTCGAGGAGAAGGAATGACGGCAGTTGGCGAAAAAGTGAGACAGTTCCGTGTGCAGAATCTTGCAGTGGAGGTACATCCCGACGGGAAATCGCTGGGTGCTGCCGCAGCGCTGGCTGCGGCCAAAGCGATGACCGACCTGGGCGCCAGTCTGGATTCATTCGGAGTTACTTTTGCGACCGGGGTTTCGCAGCAGGACACTCTGCAAGCCCTCACGTCCATGGAAGGCATTCCATGGGATCGTGTGCGCGGCTTTCATCTCGATGAATACGTAGGTTTGCCGATTGAGCATGTAGCCTCTTTTCGCCGCTATCTCAGGGAAAACCTTACCAGCAAGGTCGATATCGGGTCGTTTCAGGAGATCGATGGCACGGCCCAGGATCCGGATCTGGTGTGCCGCAATTATGCCGAAAAGCTTGTTGCCGCAAATCCGGCGCTTTGTCTGCTCGGTATCGGCGAAAACGGACATCTCGCGTTCATGGATCCCGACGTTGCCGATTTCAATGATCCACTGGACGTGAAAGTTGTCCGGTTGGATGCGGCCTGCCGCGCTCAGCAAGTGGCCGAGGGCTGGTTCAACAACCTTGAAGCGGTTCCGGAACGCGCGATCAGCATAACCATCCCTGCCATCCTGCGCGTGCCCAAGTTGATCGTCTCGGTTCCCGGAAGCCGTAAAGCGGCAATCGTTCGGCGCACGCTTGAGGAAGCGATCTCGACCAAATGTCCTGCAACCATTCTCCGCACTCATCCTGATGTTACGCTTTACCTCGATCGGGAGTCGGCCTCTGAACTGGATGGGCTCACGCTTCCGGGCTGATCTTCGCTTGTCCTTCATGAGCCTCTTATGAAAGATGGATTCGCCGCTTTTGCAAGAACAGGTCGCTCGATTTCCGAGATTCGGCAAAGAATCTCTTCCGAAGGCAGATTCCTTATTCTTTCGATTCGTGGGAATCCAGAGATAGCGGGCCGTGGGAGACTCGGCACCGAAGGATACGGCAGATTTGTTCTTCTGGTTGCCGGCCTCGGCGGACTGCTTTACGGAGTCGATCTCGGCATTATCGCCGCCGCCTTGTTGTACCTGGGCAAAACCATCAGCCTGACTGTTGCGCAGACATCGTTGTTGGTTGCCGCGGTACTCGGCGGCAGCATGGTCTCTTCGCTCATCGCCGGCTTGCTGGCTGACTGGCTGGGACGAAAGAAGATGATGATCGTCAGCGGACTGATGTTCGTCGCCAGCGTGTGCCTGATCGTCACTTCTCAAGGTTTCGCAACATTACTGACAGGGCGTCTCTTGCAAGGCATGAGCGGCGGGGTGATTGCCGTCGTCATCCCGCTCTATCTGGCGGAATCGCTGCGACCCGTGTCCAGAGGCAAAGGCACCGCAATCTTTCAGTTGATGGTCACTCTCGGAGTCGCTGTCGCTGCCACAGCCGGATGGTTCTACACCCACCAGGCAGAAGCCGCCATTGCCGCTGCCGCAGGCAATCCCATTCTCATCCGGGCTGCGGAGAACCACGCATGGCGCAGCATGTTCCTGGCCATGGTTTACCCCGGCATTGTCTTCTTCGTCGGAACCTTGCCGCTGGTTGAATCGCCTCGCTGGCTCTTTCGCAAGGCCAGAACGGCCGACGCCATGAAGTCTTTACTCGAGCTTTGCTCGCCAGAGGAAGCCGCATTGCAACTCGGTGAGATGCAATCGCTCGCGGCTCAAGGAACGGCAACCTCGGCCGGAGCAGGCGATTCGCTGCTGCAAAGAAAATATATCTTCCCATTCACCCTGGCCTGCGTGATTCTGGCCTGTACGCAGACAACCGGCATCAACTCGATCCTCGGTTTTCTCGTGGTCATTCTCAAACAGGCGGGCATGAGCGCCGCCCACGCAACCATGGGTGATTTCGCGGTAAAGCTGATCCACTTTCTTGTGACCTTCGTGGCCGCGGCGCTGATCGATCGCAAGGGACGCAAATTCCTCTTGAAACTAGGCACAGGCGGAATCGTCTGTTCCCTGCTGGCCTGCGCCTTCCTTTTCTATTCCTTTGAGTCCAGACGCGTCGACGTGCGCGCTGAGATTCAACGGATTCAGCGGGCAGACTCCCTGATCGTCCTGGTGAGCGCCACAATGTTTAACTCGCGGCCGAGTGACCGTCCCATGGCTCTTACCGTGCTTTACTCCTATGGCAACGGAAATCGAGTTGCTACTGCAGTCAGTTCAGACCGGCCCGCTGTGCTCAAAATTGTTCCCGAGGGAATAGACGCAAGCAAGCCTCTCACCATCAAGCGAGCCTTCTACGGACCCATCGCCACTGAAACCACTGGCTGGCTCATGATGCTCTGCCTGGGAGCATTCGTTTCCTTCTTTTCACTCGGTCCCGGCGTCGTGGTCTGGCTGGCTCTTTCCGAACTGATGCCCACTCATATTCGATCGACGGGCATGGGGATTGCCCTGGTATTGAACCAGGGCGTATCCACGCTCATTGCCTCGCTCTTTCTTCCTGTCGTCGGCGACTACGGATTCTACGCAATGTTTGTGTTCTGGGCTGGATGCACAACGCTGTACTTTATCACCAGCGCATTCTTCTTGCCTGAAACCAAGGGCAAGACGCTGGAAGAGATTGAAAAACTATTTGATCGCACCAGCCGCCAGAAGCGACCCGATAATTCGCTGGCGGCGGCCCAAGTCAATCCACGTTAAATCGCCGGTGGGCGAGTTATGACCACTCCTTACCTTTGACCAGAACCCTCTCGATCCGCAGGCCGGTGCCTCCCACTTCAATGCTGAAACAGACCAGGTCAGCCGCCATGCCCACCTCCAGGACTCCCACGCCGCCTGCAAATCGACCCGGATTCACTGTCGCCATCTGGATGCTCTCACTCAGCGAGATCCCGGCCATGGTCATCGCTCGCGCAATTCCATCCTTCAGAGGCAGCACCGCGCCGGCGAGATACTCCGTTCCCGCCAGACTGAGGCGGCCATTTGCGTGAAGCTCTACCCGTCCCCCAACCGGCGCATCATAGATCCCTGCCGGCAGGCCCGCCAGGGCTACCGAGTCGGAAACCAGAATCGAGCGGCCTATGCCCTTGGCCCGCAACATTGCTTTGATCGTCTCACCGGGAAGGTGCTGGCCGTCCGCAATCATGGTTGCAGTCAGGCGATCCTCTGACAATTGTGTCCAGATCGGATTAGGGTGTCTTGGAATCATGCTCGGCATGCCGTTTCCAAGATGCGTCGAGAGCCTGGCGCCGGCGTCTACCGCCGTGTGGATTTGGTCCGCCGAAGCATGAGTGTGCCCGATGGAGATATGCACACCTTGAGCTGTCAGTCTGGAAATATATTCGTCAGCCCCTTCAAAATGCGGCGAAAGAGTAACCATGCCGACAAGCCTGTTGGAGGCTTGTTGCCATCGCGCGAATTCGGCTAGATCGGGCGGTCGAACATGCTCCAAAGGATGTGCGCCCCGATAACCATCCAATGGGCTGACATGTGGTCCCTCAATGTGAACAGAAGGGACGCACTCGGCGACGAGTTTGCTGCTCTGCCGCGCCCTGGCAACCGCACGCAGAGCGGCAGTGATCTTTTCTTCCGATGCAGTGATGATCGTGGGAAGAAAAGTTGTCACGCCCAGGGCAATCATCTTCTCCGTCAGCGAGAAGATCGCCTGCGGGTCCGGCTCGTCCAGATTCACATCGTCGCCACCATAGCCATTCACCTGCAAATCGACAAAGCCACTCGAAAGCCACTGTTCTTCATCACGATGGCTTGCATTGATCGCCTGAATGATGCCATCGCTCACGGTGATTTCGATCGGCTTTTCGTCATGCGGATTGAGGCCGGTTATGGTGTGCATCTCAGTGTGGCGCCTTCCTTCGTTATTTTGCGGACTTGCTGGCGACGGTCGTGGGAGTGAGCGTGACGGGAGCGACGTTCCAACCGTCGATTTGCACCACTTGCTCGGCAGTTGCAGAGTCGGGCAGCACTGCAGTTAACGTGACGGACTCGCCCGGAATTACCTCGATCCAATTATCCGACCACAGCACAGGAGCAATCAGATCGCCCGAGGCCGTGCGCACGGCGGCGCGCACCTGGAACGCCAAAATCCGCGAGCGGTTCGTCAAGCGGACGTGGAGCTCGCGGCCCTTGGCCGTCGATTCGACCTGTGCCTGCGAGTCGAGCTGTGCAGGCGGCAGGTTGGCAAGCGCCGTGAGGTCCTCGTGGCGCACGGCTGGCGTGTGGGTATAGTCGCTATTTTCCCAATCGAATGTGGTCAAGGTGCCCGGCACCCAGAAGAAATTGCGGCTCACCACATTTCCGTTCGAGCCCGTCAGAGTGAGATCGATGAGGAAGATCCGTTCTGCGCCGGAATACAGGTTCTCGGGAATAGTGGCGATGCGTTCAACGGAGTCGGCAGCAAGATTCACCGTGGCCTCTGCGCTGTAGAGTTCTTTCCATTCGAGATTGTGCACATGTACGGTAGCGTGCAGTCCTGTAACTCGCGCATAGGTGCTGTTGACTGCGACCACCGATCGGTCGTCATACGCGTACTGGATGTGTATGGGCTCGCACGCCTTTTTTGCGCCGAAGTATCCGCCGCCGGTATCAAGGTAGTAGTCGAACAGGTGCCAGATCATCGCGGGCCACGCGTTGTTCAGCATCCATTGAATAACGCCTGTCGAAGAATACTTGTTCTTGGCGTAGGCTTCGAACATCGCGCGTTCCGAGTCATACTCCATGGTTTGCGCAATGCGTTCGTACTGCGCGGCCGAAGCGGGCTTGGCGTAAATCGCTTCCATGGCCTCACCAAAGACCTTCAGATTGACAAAGTCCCCGCCGCCGTTGTGAAGACCCCAGTTGCCGGTGGGCGGCCATGCTTCGGGATCGGAGAGAAACTTTCTCCGGCTTGCCAGAGATGGAATTGCCGGCCCGGGACTGGTTTCTGTGTTGAACCCGATAGCGCCGCCAAAACGAAGACCGGCGTACCAATAGCTGGGCGCAACATAATCGTAGGGCCCGGTCATCTTCACGCCGCTTTCGCCAGTCACCGTGGTTTGCTTCTCCGTGGCGGACGACAGGATCGGATTCGGCCAATGGGTTTCGGCCTCCACCTGCAGGTAGGCGCGCTCCACGTCGGGCGGCGGCGGATTGTCGCTGCCGTTTAGCCAGGCCATCAGGCTGGCGTGGTGGCGTAGCCGCAGCATCTGCGAGCGCAACGATGCCTTGGCGATCTGCAGATCGTCAGGCGTCCAATTCTTCCAGTGCTCCCAATGGTCGCAGCAACACCAGCCAAGCATGACCAAAATTCCCTGCTCGTCCGCAAGGTGAAAGAACTGGTCGGTCTCCAGCTTCCCTTCCAGGCGGATGGCGTTCAGGCCCATGTCGCGCACAAGGCGAAACTGGTCGCGCAAACGGCCTTCATCTGAGCGAAGCAGCATATCGGGCGACCATCCAGCCCCCCGAATCAGAATGGGTTTTCCGTTTACGCGGAACAGCCGGCTTCCATTGGCGGTCAGTTCCGACGTGACTTCGCGAATCCCGAACTCGGCGCTCTGTTCATCGGTCACGTGACCTTCGGTACTGAATGACACGGTCACGCGTTCCAGATGAGGGTCACCCATTTGGAATGGCCACCACAGCTTCGGATCGCGCACGCGCAACTCCGGCAGATCCTTCGCATCGAAAACAATGGTGCGGTCTTCTTGCGGCTCCAACTCGATGGGTTGTTGAAAATGGATGCCGGCTGCGGTACCGGAAACGACGCCTTTTACAGTCGCGGCTGTTACGTTGTGCAATTCTGCATAAACGGTAAGGTTGGCGATAGCCAGGTTGGCGTCAGGAAAATGCGTAACCACCAGCGGCGAACGCACGGTGACTGCGCCGGTCTGGATGAGGTCAACCGCTCCCCAAAGGCCCATGTCCTTGTCCGGCGGGCAGGGGTTCCAATCCACCCAGTTGATCCCCAGATCCTTCTCAGTGGGCGCGGTGGCTTTCACGGCGAGGATATTTTCTCCGCCGGGACGAATGAACTCCGTAACATCGAAGGTATAGGTCCGATAGGCGCCGGCAGCAGGCGATGAGTCAGCGATCTGGTGGCCATTGAGCCACACTTCTCCGCGATAGTTGATGCCGCCGAAGTAAAGCGAGAAGCGCCCGCCTTCAGCGGCGGCCGCTGGCGCGGTAAAAACCTTGCGATACCACCATCCGCAGGCGTAGGGACTATCGGCCGGCATGGGCAAGTTCGAAAAGTTCTGCCCCAGAGGGTAGGCAGCGCCGGGAATCTCGCGAAGGTTGCTGCCAAAATATGGATCGGGTAAAACACCGGCGGCCACTTGGGCAGCCAGCACCGTGCTGGGTACGGTGGTATTCAGCCAGTCATCGTCTTTGAAGCCCTGCGCCGTGATCGCATCGCCCGCCGCTTGAAGGCTGCAGGCCGATTGCAAGCGCCAACCGTCACGTAGGTGGGTAACAGCTTCTGCGGGCAATATGACAGACGCGAAGATCAATGGCAGGAGAGAGAACGAAGTCTTTTTTCTCATCGGCAAAAGCACCTTCTGGTCGAAAACCTTGACCGGGCATCAACGTGAACTGGACCGGGACAATCGCCCTGGATTCACCCCAGGGCACGCGCGTGAACAGGCCCGAATGAGCAAGGTGAGTGCAAGCGCACGTTGTGCAGAGCAATTCTCAACTCAGGATAACGTAGAGAATCAATTTCTGAGTCAGAGGATGAACCAGTTCTGACCGGGCGATGAAGTTATTATCATTCATCTAGTACGGAGCCTTCAGGCTGCCATGCGTAGCCTGGTTCCGGCGGGACAACGCTTGTCATCCGGTTTTTGAAGCGGCCTCACTGAGCAGCTAACGGCAACGAAGATTGAGTGTCTACCAAGTAAATCTGTGTAGCGAGCTCCCGCAGGGCAAGCTGAGGATAGCGTGAATCTACAATCATAATTGCTCCCTTCGGACGCCCCAGAACCCCCTCCTCGGCAGTCCCCACACCCATAGATATGCCAATGAGCAGTGCGCGAACGCGGTATCTCTCATATTCCGCGAATCGGCCCCTTCTCGTGGTCGGGCGGAAGTTTGGCCAGGCGCAACTCGTCTGACGTTGGATGGAATTCTGGCAAGAACCAGCATTCCATTTGCTGTCGCGACCTGCTTCGTCCGACACAACTCGGTTGGCTTCATCCCGCGGCGGCAAAATCGATCCTTCCCACACTGCGCTACACTAATGGGTCTGCTGGGAAAAGCCGGTCGGGCAGGAAGCTGCGCAATTGTGCAGCCCTTTGCAGAGCGCTTCTCGAGCCATGAGGCAAAGAGAACGGATGAGAAGCGGCTCGCGAGCATAGTCAGAAAGAACGAGGCAATATGAATCGACGGGATTTTGTGAAGAAAGGCGTAGGCGCTGTTGTTGCAGGATCGCTGATCGCTGGAAAAGAACGCCTGGCAGCGCAATCGTTTGCCGGGGAAGCTGGCAAGAAGGCGCTCAACTCTGCCAAGTGGACCATGGCCGGCAAAACAATTCGCGTCAATCTCGGCGAGGACGGGACGATTCACGCGCTACAGGCGAATAGCGCCGGCGAATGGGAGGATGTGGAGTTTCGCCAAGGGGTTCTCGCCGGGCCGGCATGGGCAGGCGTAAAAATGCAGAGGATTGAAGGATCGGCGGACAGCTTTGTTGGCGTGGCCGGCGGTGTTCGGCACTCGCTCGTCTACCGCATCGAGCAAGACCGATTGGCGATCGTCGCCCAGCTTAAGAATGAGGGCGCAGTCGATTACGCACCCAAGGCTGCGCGGCTGGTACTGGGAATCAACAGCGAAATGCTGACTTATCCTGCTTGGGATTATCGCTATTTTCCAACTTTGCTGCGCTGCGAAAAGACCCATTTCTGGGGTTACTTCATGACTCCCAAAGGACGGATCATGACCATCGGATCGCCCGACCCCGTGGCGTCCTACAGTTTTAACTACGACGAAGCAGTTTGGAGCCACGGCGATGGTGGAGTTCCACTTAAGGATGATAGTGCGCTCGATGTATGGAAACATGGTTATGTCGACGGCGGGCACCTCATCTTTACTTCAAGCCTCGACATGCTGCACACGCTGCCCCTGCCGCCGCGGCATCCGCAGAACCTTGTCTCGCTCAAGCCGGGCGAGGAACGTACTTGGACTATCTACCTTGAACCAGCGGGATCGATCGACGAAGTCAAGCCGGTTCTCGCCGCTTCCTTAGCCGCTCCGATGATCGATGCGGATCGCTATACAGTAGCCGCGGGAGAAACAAGCAGACTCACAGTGTGGGCGCCGGCGGAAGTTAAAGCGACAGTTACGCACCCCGATGGCGGCAGCGGTCCGCTGACGTTGCGCTCGATTGCCAAGGGCAAGTTTGCCGCCGAGTTCGCACCTCAATCCGCCCCCGGCCTTTACAAGATAACGGTGTCACAGAGCGACGGTCATGTCAGCGAGGCGAGTATTTCAGTCAGACGTCCGTGGGCCTGGTATATGAACCAGGCGCGCAAAGACACGCTGGTCAACAAGCAATATGCCTCCAGTCACCTGGAACAATGGCTTGGATTGGAGACCGACGTTCTGACGCGGCTTTATTTGCCCGACCCGGCTGTGGATGCGCAGACAGACGTACGGTTGAAAGAGATTCTGAGTCTGCAATGGGACCTGGCCGCCAAGAAGCCCAGCAACATACCCATCAAGATGCGGTATCTGGTGAATACGGCCCAAATGGCTGCTGTACTTGCCTGGCGTTATCGTTCCGATCGAGATCCTTACTGGCTCGACCTGGCCAGCGGCTTTGCCGACTACGTAGTGTCGCGTCAGGCTGCGAGCGGCGACTATGACAAGTACACCGTGGTTGCTTACCCTGTGAAAGCGATCATGACGGTGATGGCCGCAGAGAAGACAATGGTGGCAACGGACCCGCGCTACAAGGCCGCCTACGATCGGCATTACGAATCGGCAAAACGAGCCATCGACTTTCTTGTCCGCTCCGAGGACGACCTGGTCACCGAAGGCGAGAACACATTTGAGGATGGCATGATCAGTTGCGCCGCCTTGCAACTGGGATTGTTCGCGCTGCTCCAGAAAGAGCCTGGGGAACGCCGTCGCTACGCTGAAGCGTCCAGAAGGATGCTGCTATCACATCGCTGCCTGGAACAATTGTTGATCCCCGACTCCAGGATGAATGGGGCCACGCTGCGTTTCTGGGAGGCGCAGTACGACACTTTGATCGGCGACTCGCGAAACATGATGGATTCGCCGCACGGCTGGAGCGCCTGGCTCATTCCAGGCCTCTGGTATCAGTACTTGTTGACGGGTGAAGAGGTGTGGCTGCGCAAGGCGATGAATACCATGGGCAGTTGCGCGCAATTGATCGACAGCCAAACCGGCCAACTGCGCTGGGCCTTTGTGGCGGATCCCTATCGCGAGGTAACCATGCTCGAGCCCAACCCGGCCAACCCGCAGCGCGGGAAACGGGTGCATCGAATTATCGGCGAGCAGTATGTGCCCATGATCGCGGCATTCCACTATCCGGACCACGAACCGGTCTGCGGGAATGGATGGGATTCCGGCTGGACCTGCTGCAACGATGTGCATGAGGTCTTTACCTCGATGGCGGAAGTGGCCCTGACTTCCGCCTACGTCATTGAGCGGGCGGATGGAGAACTGGCGGCGTGGAATTGCACAGCTACACGGGATGCGGACGGCATCAGCATTCAAGCGGCTGAGGAAACTATCAGGCGTGTGCATCTGAATCTGCAACGGCAGCATCGGGTTAAAGCGGAATTTGCTAACGCTGCCGTCGTGCGCGTCGACGCCAAGGGCATGCTTTGGATTGGCCCAGGCGGGGAGCCGGAACTCATTCGTTAGCCGGATGCCAGGTTTCCCAGGTCTCGCTTTTGAGACCTGGGAAACCACAAATCTACGCAATCACGGTACTACGGACGCACAGCCGATCCAACGGGCTCGTCGACCTTCATGATCTGGTCGACGGCGGGGTGGTCGATGCGTTGCACGATTCCGCTTGGCCACCGTATCTCTACCTTGGCCACACTGGTTTCGGCGCCCAAACCGAAGTGCGCGCGCCGGTCGCTCGACGACATAAAACCTACGCTGGTTGTTACGTGATTATAGAGAGTCCTGCCGGCTCCCGTAGTCACCTTGATGGTCGCGCCGACTCCGTCTCGATTGCTCTTGTGTCCCTGTAAATCGAAGATCATCCAATGATTCTTGACCAGCGCGTTGTTCATCAAAATGCGGGGCTTCTGGCCCAGGGAGGTCACCACCAAGTCCATGAATCCGTCGTTGTTCAAATCGACAAAAGCCGAACCACGCTGGTAGCCAAGAACAGAGAAGTCCGGGCCCATTTTGCTGGTAACGTCAATCAAAGTCTTGCCGCCGGCATTCTCAAACATGGTGTCGTGCTGCCTGGAGTTCGCGCTCAGGTTATCGACATCTCCATTGGCGGAGTAGATGTCCTTCCAGCCGTCGTTGTTGTAGTCGACGAATCCAATGCTCCAGCCAGACAGGTTGTGGCTTAGAGTTCCCAGTTTTGTAGACCAGGTTACATCGCTGAACGACTTGCCCCCCTCGTTCTTGAACATGCCGAACACTTCACCCGCAAGGTCGTTGTAGACGATGTCTACCCAGCCGTCATTATCGAAATCCTTGGCGTCGGTACCCATGCCCGACACGGTGTCTCCCTGCGTGTTGTACGCCACCCCATACTCAAGGCCGGCTTCCTTGAAGGTCCCGTTTCCCTGGTTGATGAAGAGGAAGTTGGGTTCGGTGTCGTTGGCGATGAAGATGTCCATCAGGCCGTCGCCGTTAAAATCCGCGATGGATATGCCCATCCCCTTGCCAAGCACTTTTCCGATGCCGCTGGATTCGGTGACGTCTTGAAAGTGGCCATGGCCGAGGTTGTGATAGAGTCTCGACTCCACGCTCTTGTATACGGTTGGGCTGCAGTACTCTTCCCGCTTGGCGTCCATAAAACACTGTTTGTCCGTTTGCGGAGTCCAGGTTGTGTAATTGGTAACAATAAGGTCCAGTAACCCGTCGTTATCGTAATCGAACCAGGCCGCTCCGACGCTCAGAACATTCGGCGGCTTATGGTCCAGGCCAGAACCGGCAGTTACATCGGTGAATGTGCCATCTCCATTGTTATGATAAAGCGCGTTTCTTCCCGCATTGCAGACAAAGATATCCTCATTGCCGTCGTTATCGTAGTCCGCCACCGCCGCGCCAAAACTGTAGCCGAGATCGGCCCCGGCAAGTCCCGCCTTGGCGGTAACATCCTCGAATGTTCCATCGCCTTTGTTGTGCAGCAGGCAATTGTAATAGGCAGGCGTGGTTTTTTCCAGTTCCGGTAACTTGGAGCCGTTGGTGAAGAATAAGTCCATTTTGCCATCGTTGTCATAGTCGATGACGGCGACACCACCACACATTGGCTGAGGAAAATACTTTCTTCCCGTGTAGTCATTATTTGTCCGATAGGAAAAATCCGATCGATTGGCGACGTCGGTGAACCAATTAGAAGGCTCTTGGCGTGAATCGGCGTATGCATCGGTCCGCACGCAAATGGCGCCACTCAGCAAGAGGCCGGTTAGCGCCAGCAGAGCGGAACCGATCATCCTGCGCGCATGCATCATGTCCTAAGTCTACAGGCCTCAAGGGAGGCCAGAAAATGGCCTCGAGCCGAACCTTTACTCGCCAGAGATTTCGCGAGTGAACCGCGAAATGTCATGGAGCGGCTATCGCCGAGTCAGCCTGAATCTGCTTGAAAGCCGACATCTCCCTTAAATAGAGGTCGGACTTTCCGATGCTCTTATAAGCGATGGCGAGTCTGAACCTGAAACGCGCATCCCGCGGAGACAACTGAACAGCGCGCCGCAGCGCTTCAACTTCCTGCACGTATTGCTTCTTATCTTCATAAACAAGGCTCAACTGAAAGTACGCCTCTGGAAGTTGCGGCGTAAGGCGGATGGCCTTTTTAACCATGGGGACGAAATCCGGCGGCGCTGGAGAAGCGTGATCGGTGTATCGGTTCGACAGGGCCATCTCATAGTCGAAGAGAATCAGTCCATCGTTCGGGTAGAGCCGGCGCAGCCGGCGCAGCCCATCCAGCACCTTCTCAGCAAGCGCAGACGGTATATACTTTCCCGCGACCAGGAACTCAAGCGGGTGAGGGTCTGTGGGCGCAAGCTCCGAGGCACGGTAGAATTCATTGGCTGCCTCGTCAAACTGAGACTGCCCCTCCAATGCGCTTGCGAGCCCAGCATGCAGCCTGACGGAGTCTGGATATTTACCGACCGCAAAGCGGTAGATAATTTCCGCGGAAGGGTAATTCAGCTGCATCAGGCTGGAGGCGTACTGAAACAGGTTGTCCTCTGAAGGATCAGCCTCTGCCATGCGTTGAGCTTCCAGCGCAATTCTCTTGTCATTGTCCAGATCTTTCTCGGCTTGCCCCGCAGCCGACGGCGCCACTGCATTCTCTTGCGCGGCAACAACCGCGGCAGGAACGCCTGGTGACGATACAAGGACAATGAGGAGAAGCGTGCGGCAGCGGAATGACACGAGCTCGTTCCTTGTTGTATTGGCCAAAATCTTCAGTACCAATTGGCACCGGAAGGCCCAGCTGGCACGTTTTCGGCGGCGCCGGCGAGTTTGCCGATTGATGGTTCATCATAGAACTAGACTGGCTGTAGCGCAACGGGACGTGAGCGCGCTGCGATTGCATGGTCACTTTCAGCCAGAAAAGGCTCAGAAGCGCCGCAGGCCGTAGACCTGTGGCACACCGTTTGGCAGTCTCCGTGCGAATTCGCGCCATCAATGCTCCCCATTTCAAGTGGTTGAGGCCGGCAAAAAACCCGAGTAGAGTATCGCGCGATTTGTGCGCCGCGGTTTGTGATCGTTTCAATCAACGCAAGTGATTGCAACTATGCCAGATATACGCATATAGGTCGACGCCAGCCTGGGTGAGGCGCAGGCCTACAGGCCTTATGCGCACAGTGGCGGCATGGGGAGCGAATCCGCCGGGTCGATTCTTGCTTATGCTGTGAAGACCGGATTCCATCTCTGGCGAAACTATAGTAACTCCGACTTGACATGCGCATATTGCGTGAGATTTAATACTACCGATGATCGTTTTAGGCATTTTATGTCTCTCTAAGTGAGCGAATGCTGCACCTAGATTATGCCTGACGGAAGAAAGGGGAATATCCACGGGGACACCACCCCAAATGTGCTTCGGAGGCCCTGGTGAGGGGCCGCACTATTCGTCTCGTGTTTTGCTTGCCGGCCTCTCGGGAACTGGGGTACAGGCTGACGCTGAGATTCGCAAAACTCTTGCCGCTCTCTGCAGGACTGTGGTCCAGGGCTGGCAGGAGTTCTCGATACCGGGCACGGTACATTGTGCCCGACGAAGATAGCGAGCAACCTTATCCGAGTGGATATATTACATTCGCCGCGAGTTACGAGACCTTGTCAAGAGGGGAGCTGCGAATCGCATTCGCAGGAAAGTCCGGAATGCCAGCATTCTCTGTGCCGATCTTGAGACTCCTATCCGCGATGCGCGCGGCTGATAGCTCTGTCTACGCTGGGTCAACAAGCGGCGCGTTTGCCCCGCCAACCCACTTGGCAGGCAGTCGGCTTCAGGACCAGACGATCGACTCTATCGAGGCCGTTCAAACAGTGCTGCAATCTTTGCAGGTTTTGCTGCTCGAGAGAAGGCCCTGCTCCTCGCGTACATCGAGCGTAGTAGGCCGCGGATTCAACCAAATGCTCTCCGCATCCGATCGCGGAGATCGCAAACGGCCAGTGGATTGCGGCGGAGGGCGGCTGGGCGTATATCGCAGTCCGATCCCGGCTTGCAGAATCCCCCGAATGCCTTCCACGGTACCTCGAATCGAGCACGGCGCCCGGCCAGGTGACTCGCGCGCCCGCCTCGGCCGGGAATGCAAGGCCTCAGAAAGTTCACACTGCAAGATCGCAACCTGCTTTTGCCGTTTCGTTACGACAGGAGTTCCACCATCCACCCGCTTCACGCCGATCATCTGGTTTGACGCCGAACCTGTTATTGAACACTCTTCTGGAGAAAAGAAATGACCAGCTACTCAGTGAAGTGGCAGAGAAGGATCAGGCAGATTACTCAAGCACTGACCCTTACGTTAATTTTCGGCATCTTTATCCTTTTCGGCTTGCCCCAGACGCTTCAGGCCCAGGTTGATACCGGAAGTTTGACAGGAACCGTAACCGACAGCACTGGAGCGCGGATGTCGAACGTTGGCATTGCACTCACCAGCATCAACACGGGAGTCGTCACCTCTGTTTCGACAACCTCCGCCGGAACGTACGTATTTGGGGCGCTGCTCCCAGGCACCTACAGCCTCAAGGCCACCAATCCCGGCTTCGAGGCAGCTTTCATTGCAGAAATCAAGATCAATGTTCAGCAGACTCCGACCGTCGATATCGTCATGACGCCGGGAGCCGTTACAGAGCAAGTGACCGTCACCTCGGCGGCTCCTCTTCTCGAGGCGCAAAGCGCTGAAGTGGGCCAGACCATTGACGAAACGGCAGTGAACGATCTGCCTCTCAACGGCAGAGACTGGACATCGCTGGGCCAGTTGGGGGCGGGCGTCACCACCGTCCAAGGCGGCAACTCAAGCAGCTCCCTTTACTCGGTAAATGGCGTCGCCTGGGACAACAATGACTTTCGCCTGAATGGCGTCGACGACAACGCCGCCCCGTTAATCGGCTACCAGCAGCGCGGCGTATACGGAGGCAACGCGGCCATCATTCCTCCTCCGGATGCGATTGAGGAGTTCAAGATTCAAAGCGGCGACTTCGATGCGGAGATCGGGCGCGCCACTGGCGCCGTCATCAATGCCGTCATCAAGTCAGGCGGAAGCAAGGTTCATGGCGACTTGTGGGAGTATGTCCGCAACAACGCTTTCGACGCCAACGACTATTTCTCCAAGCACAATGGCAATCTCACGATTCCCGAGTATCGCCAAAACCAATTTGGCGGCACCGTGGGAGGGCCGGTATTCATTCCCAAGATCTATAACCAGGCTCGCAACAAGACGTTCTTCTTTTTCGACTATCAAGGCACCAGAATTGTGCAGCCGTCGCCTGCAACCTCTACAGTGCCCACGGATGGGATGGTCAACAGCGGGTACACGGACCTCTCCGATTTGATCGCCTTCAATCAAGGCACCAGGACGGACTCACTGGGCAGATTGGTCCCGCTTGGCACGGTCTTTGATCCCACCACGATTCGCACTGTGGGCGCAAACGCGGTTGACCCGGTGACCGGATTGACAAACACATCGGCCAACGCAATCGTTGTGAGCGATCCATTTTTCACGGGAGGAAGTGTTGGCGGGATTACCGACTTCACCGGCCTCACAGCCAGCCTGAATCAACTGCCGGCTGGGGACGGGCGGATCGACCAAAATGCAGTGAAGCTGTTGGGGGTATATCCCGCCGCCACGAAGAAGGGCGCCTTTGCCAACAATTACTTTCAGAATGCAAAGGAAACACAAACCATCAACCAGTACGATGTCAGAATCGATGAGAACCTCAGCAGCAAGGACATCCTCTTCGGAGCGTTTTCAAACACCAACTTCCTGATGTTTGTGCCGCCCACTTTGCCGGGGATCGCAAACGGCCAGGGTTATGCCGTTGGAGAACTGAGCAACCCGGCATATTCGGTTGTTGTGGGTTATACCCACGTGTTTACTCCAACACTCACCAACGAGTTCCGTTTTGGGTTCAGCCATCAGGACGAGAGCGAGGCTCCCGCGGAAGCCAACACCATGGGAATCCCGGCACAGTACGGAATCGAGGGAGTTCCGCAGACGCCCGGAAACGGCGGTTTGCCGGCAATCAACATTGGCGGGCTCTCTGGCGTCGGAGTGGGCGGATGGATGCCGACCATCGCCCACGCTTACACGCTGCAACTTACCGACAACGTCTCCAAAGTCTATGGAAAGCACACATTCAAGGGGGGATTTGAGTACCAGTACATCCCCAATTCAATTTTCCAACCAGCATTCGCCAAAGGATCGTTCACCTATAACGGCCAATTTTCCGCCATCCCGGGCGAGAACGCCGGGCTCACCGGCATCTCCGACGCGCTGCTCGTTCCAATGCCTTCCCAAGTCGGAGGCACCGATTATGAGGGCGGAATCGAGGGATTTCAGGCCACCAACGATTCCTGGACCGATACCCGGAGACATTATTTGGGCGTCTACTTCCAGGACAACTGGCAGATAACGCAGAAACTTACCCTGAATCTGGGGCTTCGCTGGGACCAGTTCAGCCTCTATGACGACCGGTACGGCCATCTGGCAAATTTCGTCCCCCTCAATGGCAACGGGCCCACCGGCACATACTATCTGCCGAAAAGTACCTGCAGCACTCCCGTTTCCTCCTCATTCACGACGCTCTTGCAGCAAGACGGAATCACGACCAGTTGCATTTCCAATAACTCGCTGGGCAATTCGCAGAAAACCAACTTCGCTCCGCGCCTAGGCTTTGCTTACCGCATAACGCCCAAGTTTGTTGCGCGCGGCGGATATGGAATCGCTTACGGCGCATTTGCAACCATCGGATACGGCGGAACACTGGGCACCAATTACCCGTTCCAGTTTACTGATTGGCTGTATAGCTCGGGGTCCTCCAGTCCCCTCCTGTTGCTGAACGGTCAAACCGCAACCATGGAGAACGCGCTGTCGGGACTCGACTTTGAAGATCCCACAAAATTTAATGCCGAGGGCCTCGGCCTCTCTGGAAGGGTGTTCAACTACATGACCCCGTACACAGAGACCTATAACCTCACGTTGCAGTATCAATTGGACAGGTCGGATGCGATTCAGGCTGGCTATGTGGGAAATGCGGGCCGACATTTGGATTCGCAGGGCAGCTATAACAATTCCCCTTCAGAGATCGTGCCGGCCAACATCGGGGCGAGCATCTACAGCTACATCCCCTTTCCTGACTTTGCACCCAATAGCGAGTATCTGACCACCGAAGGAGCAAGCGCCTATCATTCGCTGCAAGTTGTCTATTCCAGGGAAATCGCGGCTGGGTTGGCGCTGTCGGCAAACTACACCTTCAGCAAGTGCATGATGAACGCGACACAGTTCCAGTCCGGAATCGGAGGCTATCGTGCGCAATGGTTGCCAGGATTTGGAACCAAGGCGGACTGGCAGCTATGTCCGACCGACGCTACCCAGGTTTTCCATGTGTCCGGCCAGTACAACGTGCCTCTAGGACGCGGCCTGAAACTGGGAAGCGGCATGAATCGCGCCTTGGACACTATCGTTGGTGGATGGGCCGCCAACTATCTCGTCGCCAGCCAGGGCGGCCAGCCGTTTACGATTCCATGCCCGATTCCAACCACTGCATTCTTCGGTTGCAATGCAAACAAGGTGCCAGGCCAGAACATGTATGCCGGCCCCCATAATCAGACCCAATGGCTGAATCCTGACGCATTCACAAATCCTGCTGTCGCGACTCAAATTGGTCAGTCTGACTATTCGGTTCTGGGCGGAAAAGGCGAACAAGCCCGTGGACCGAGGTATACCAATATGGATGCCTCTTTGTTCAAGAAGTTTGCGATCACCGAGAGCACCTACCTGCAATTCCGCGCAGAGGCGTTCAACCTCTTCAATCACGCGGAGTTTGCCAACCCCGTGAGTCTCGATTTTACAAATAAGTCGGAGTTCAGTCCGATCACCAGCCTGGTCAGCAATCCCCGCCTGCTCCAGTTTGCACTGAAGTTGTATTACTAACTAACGCACGCGAAAGCATGCACAACCTGACCTTGGTAAGTATCCAGGTTGGATTCACGCGAATGCCGGCCCGAATGGGCCGGCATTCGTATAAAGAGCCGGATTCCAATTTAAGAAATTCGCACTTCAATCCACTCCAGCGGTTTGCCTGCCGCATTGCGCTCTTCCACAGTCACCTTCAAATATCCCTCCGCGATTGCCGCTTCGCCGTGCGCGACGGTTTCACCAAAGTAGTGACTTGTGATCGCTGCTTGCTTGCCCTGTTCGCGGCGAAGAACGATTTCCCCGCCGCCATAGGCCACGATGGCCAGCTCATCGCTGCGCACGATGCTTTCCTGAGTCTTTGAAGCAACCACAACCGGCACGCTGGAGTGAACCGCGTTCTCTATACGCGGGTCCACGCTCTTGAGCTGGAGCAACGGATTTTCTTCACCGCGCACTGGAGGCCGCCAGGCGAGCAAGACCAGTTGCCCGTCTTCAAATCTGGCCCACGAACGGGCATGCGCTCCCAGCGTTGGCGACTCGGAGACACTTTCGAGGGGCAGAATCTCAAAGGTGCCGGTAGACCGCAACACCTTGACGATTCCGTTGTACTTGGCCGCCAGTTCCTGGGTGCAAGCCTCGCCCTGTTCGTCGCTCTTGAAATCGTTCAGGGAACCTATTGTCCCCAACGCGGCCGAATCGAACCAGATACTTGGCGCGCTTGCCCAGTCGTACCCTGATGAGCCATAAGTTGGAACCCCCAGCGGTCCTAGCAAGCTACTGAAGAAGAAACGCCGGTTGGCTTCCACATCGTAGTCCCCAACGTCCACGAACAGATCGTCCGGGCTGTGCAAATCAAAATAATCCAGGAACAGCGGCGACAGGTTGTAGTACATCACCACTTGGTCGGGATTCTCCTCGCGCATGGCTCGAATGACCACGTCAAGACCTTTGGCCATCAGCCGCTCCCCGGCCCACTGCTTATCCAGGGGAGCGGCAACACCCATGGCGGGCAGTTCATAGCCGAAGTCAAATTTGAAAACGTCGGGCTTGTACCTGCGAATGAACTTGCGCACCGTGTCGCTGAGGACCTTGGCCACCTCCGGCTGGGTGAGGTCGAGAATGTAGTACCGGTTCGGCCCGGAGTAACCGAATTCATTCCCAAGGTAGGGCTTTCCATCCGGTTTCTTCAACATGTGATCCAAGGTCAAGCCCAGGTCCGAAGGCCGTTCACAGCGCATTAGCGCTGCCCACATGCCTATCTTCAACCCATCGGCTCGTAACTGGCCCAGAAACTCCTCAAAGTGCGGCAGCCTGGTTGCCGAGTGCTCAAGGTTACCGTACGTCCCTTCCCATTTGTCGTCGATTGAAAACAGCCCGGCCTTCATGCCTGAAGATTTGAGCTCCGCATAGATATCGGTAAGGAACTTTTCGGTTAGATTCTCTCCCGTCTTCCCCTGGTCCACTTGGGCGCCCCAGGTACAAAACTGCGGAGTAAGTGAGATCGCCGTCTTGCGCGGAGAGTTATGCTTCTTGTGGATAATCCCCGCCTGGAGCAGTCCCTGATAGTAGCCGGCAATCGCCTTGTAGTAATCGGCCCCCACACACCACAAAAAAGTCGCGCCCAGTTGCAAGCGTCCGGGACCGCTCAGATGCTTCCAAAGATCGCTTCGATAATCGATCCAGGGGCTCCCCTTGCCTTCACTTAGTTGCAAGTAAAGGTCGCCGCCAGGCAGATCGGCCAGCCCGCAGGCGAATGCATCCGACCGGCCCTCGGTCAAGGCATTCCGCAGCGCAGCCGACTCGCCCACGCTGAATCCGCAGAAGTAATGCACCGGCAAGCCCCATTGTTGAATCCACCCCGCCGATGAGCTGCCCCGGCCAAGCCAAACGCTCTGGTTGAGCCCGATCATGTCGCGCACGACCGGGCTCACCGTGGATCCTTCGTTGATGCCCGGCACGACCAGATAACTCGCGTGAAGCGCCGGCGACGTCTCGGTACTGTGGATATCTGAGAAATAGTGCAGGCTTACTACTTCCTGTGCATCCGGAGTCTCATAAACCAGCGGCTCCATCCAGATTGCCTGCTCATCGAAGCGCCACGCTGACTGTAGCCGTGCATCGCCGTTGACGCCCTCATACGCAAACGTCACCCGGCCCGGCTCAACATGAGGCTCGATGGCTTTGCCTGGAGTGCAAATCCGCAGCGTAGGTTGTCCGGCCGGCGCCACAACCACGGCAGCTTGCAGCTTGCCGCTTACAATAAGCCTGTTCTTGGAGTCGTGCAGGCGAAATGTATCCGTAGCTTGTCTGTAGTCCCATGCATAATTAGCTCCCTTGACGCTTACCAGTCCATCGCCCTTGGTGACCGATGCCATTTGCGTGTTGGCAAACAGCTTATTTGAAGCGGCGGTCAACAGGGTTCCAGCGGAAAGCTGCACGAAGGTGCGCCTAGTTAGTGTGCTCATTGTTTCTCCTTACATCATCTTAAAGCGTGTTAGCGACGATTAGTTCCATGAGGGCCTGGACGAGAAATTCCCTCCGGCCACTCGACCGCGAGAGCTTGATCGGAGGTGGGAAGGGAAAAGCTCCAAGGGAAGGAAACGCGAAGCAGAAATACCGATGCTTCGATCTGGGTCGAATCATCTTGTAGTAGCGTTGAAGCGTCTGTAATGGACGGGGAGCGAAGAGGATGACATGGCTCGAGCGGAAGCTTGGCCAACTGGGCACCAGGATGAGCCATCTCCTCCAGAGAGAATTTGTGTCAGTGAGAGACAAACGCAGGGCAATGAAGAGCCGTTTGAGCAATGAAGAGCCGTTTGAATCGAGAGGTTCAAGCACAGCTCCGTGAGGGCCTCGGGGTGAAACTCCCCGCAGCTACTCGACAAACCTCTCCGCAATGTCAATGAATGGCACCGGTTCTGTTGTCTCGCGTATATGGGTTGACAATTGGCTGACAGGAAAATCCTGATCTAACGAGCCGCACTCCCAGACAGCGGCGCGGTTGACTCGCGGACAATCAACTCCGGCCTGATCTTGCGATGGACGGAGTTGACGGTCTCGTTGTTGCGGCCGGCACGCATCGCATCCATCAGAATCTCCGCCCCCAGGGAGGCCAGTGTTTCGAGGTGCTCGCGGACGCTGGTGAGGGAAGGATTGTAGAACGCCGCGGCTGGAATGTCGTCGAACCCGATTACCGAACAGTCCTGGGGCACCCGCAAGCCGGCGCTGATGAGCGCCCGGATGCAGCCAAATGCGGTCATGTCGTCGAAGGCCAGAAGTGCCGTGAAGGGGATGCCGCGGGCGAGCATCTGTTGAGTGCCTTCGAATCCCCCTTCAAAGCTGGAGAACGGATCGCCAAGCGTCACAACCAACTGGGTATCCAGTTCCAGGCCGACCGAGCCGGCAAAGGCCTGGATACCGTTCCACTGGTGGTGACTGTCGATGATCAACTCCGGACCGCGCACAAAGGCGATCTTGCGGTGGCCGAGCCGGTAAAGGTGCTCCAGAGCCTGCTGGGCGCCCAGCTCGTTGTCCGTGGCAACCCAGTTCAGTGCCTCGCTGCCGGGCTCGCGCCCCAAGATCACCGAAGGGACTTTCTGAACTTCCAGCGCGCTGAGAAGCTCCGACTCGAAGGAGAGCGAATTGGCGAGAATGATGAGTCCCTCCACGCGCCGCCCCAAAAGGACGTTCAGGTACTTCTTAAAGCGCGAGCTGTCGTTCTGAATGTCGACCAGGAAGGATAGGTAGTCGGATCGCGAAAGGCTCTTTTCAATACCTCGCAGAATCTGCGCGCAGTAGGGGTCGGCGATATCGGGCACCATGATGCCAATGGTGTGGCTGTGCCGGTCGCGTAGCGCCCGGGCGAAGGGGTTGGGCTGATAGCCCATGCCCTTGGCAATCTCAATGACGCGCTGCTTGGTTGTTTCGGGAATGAATTGGGCCAGGGGAGCTTGGTTGAGGACCATGGACACGGTGGATGTGGAAAGCCCGCATTCCTTAGCTACTTCTCGAATTGTCACCATTGCGCATGCCCTCGCCTTGACAAGGTTTTCTAGCCAATGATAAACCATTGTAACGGAGTATTAGACCGGTTTATTAAAACGATACACCGATGGATGGTTTAGAGCGGCTTTGGAGCCAACCAGATGATCGACACACGGCTATGCGACAGCCGCAAGAAACCCGTGCGTCATCCGAATGGCTTTGGGACTGCTGTTCTAACACGGTAAACCGGAATCAAGGAGCAAATCATGTCTGCACTGGCATTGTTCGGGGGCGAGAAGTCAAAGAGCAAGTCTTTTCCGTTGTGGCCGCATTATGACGACCACGAGCGGCGTGCGCTGATGGAAGTATTGGAGAGCCACATCTGGTGGCGAACTCCGGGAACCAAGACGCTGGAGTTTGAGGAGGCATTCGCCGCCTTTCACGGCGCACGCCATGGTATCGCCGTGACCAACGGCACGGCGGCGCTGGAGGTGACCCTGGCGGCATTAGGCGTGGGCCAGGGCGACGAAGTGATCGTCCCGGATTTCACATTTATAGCAACCGCAAGCGCTGCGCTGTTCGTCAATGCCCTGCCGGTTCTGGTGGATGTGGACCCTGAGAGCTATTGCCTTGACCCCGCGTTGGCAGAAGCGGCGATTACACCCCGGACAAAAGCCATCATCGCGGTGCATATGGGCGGGCATCCGGCCGATCTCGACCGGCTTCAGGAGGTGGCGAAACGCCACGGCATCGTCCTTATTGAGGACGCCGCGCACGCGCATGGCAGCGAATGGCGCGGGCGCAAGATTGGAACCTTTGGCACGGCGGCGACGTTCAGCTTCCAGGCAAGCAAACTGATGACGGCGGGCGAAGGAGGCGTCATCCTGTCCAACGATGACGGTTTCGAGCGCCAGGCCCGCTCGGTTCACGATTGCGGACGCCTGCCCGGCGAATGGTTTTACAGCCACTTTAATTACGGATCGAATTACCGCCTGAGCGAATGGCAGGGCGCGGTGCTGGGGGTGCAATTGACCCGACTGGCGGAACAGACGCTTCATCGCCATCGCAATGGACGCCGGCTGGACTCGCTGCTTGCCGGGATTCCGGGCATCACGCCCCAAATTTGCGATCCGCGCTGCACACTCAACAGCCAGTACGCTTACATCTTCCACGTGGATCCCCGTCACTTTGCCGGAATATCCACGGGAAACTTCATTGCCGCCCTGAATGCCGAGGGAATCCCAACGCAGGCGAGCTATCCGCCTCTGCACGCCTTGGATTTTTTTCGCAGCGGCGCGTATCGCAAACGCTTGAGCGGCGCTCAGGCGGAGCAAACGCATGCTTTCCTTGAGCAGGAGTTTTCCAATTCCCTGCGGGGAGCCTGGGAGACCGTCTGGCTTCCGCAGTTTGCCCTGCTTGGAGACGAGGAAGACATGAACGAAATCGCAGACGCCATCGGCAAGATCCAACGCAATGCGGCGGAGATTGCTGCCAACGCCGCAAAAGCTGTCGAGGAGCGCATCGTGCGCTGACCGCAGCCGCTGGAGAGGAAGGTTCGGATGCTGGATTTTCGCGTGGACACTTTGGCAGGAGGAGAAAAGATGATGCGCATGAACCCCACTGGCCGGCGTCGTTCGCTAGCCGCCGTTTCCGTCTTTGTCGCCGGCCTGCTGTTCTTTGCGGGACCGCTCGCCGCCCAACCGGGGCGCAAGCTCCCTGAGAAAGTTCCGCCCAAAAGAAGCTCGCAGATTCAAGACGGATTCGGTATCAACTCGGACATGCCGCGGGATCCCTATCTACCCTGGAACCGCTGGTGGTGGACGCGCATGTTCGACGCGGGGTTCAAGTGGATACGCATCGGCCAATATGAGAACAGCTCCGACCGCACCAGCTGGGACTGGATCGAACAGAAGCGCGGCGTCTACTCTTCATCGCCGGAACTGGAAGATGCCGTCGATTCGCTGGTCGACAACGGAATCAACGTCCAGGTGCAATTGCTCTACGGCAACCAGATGTACACGGCGCGCAGCGGCAAACTGCCCGATGTGAGCGTGCCGGAGCCGGGAACTTTTCACAACGACGATCGCAGTTTGTACTCCGTGTTCTGGCCTCCGACGACGCCTGACCAGACTGCGGCGTTCAACAAGTACGTGGCGTGGACCGTAGATCATTTCAAGGACCGCATCCATTACTGGGCCCTGTGGAACGAGCAGGACATTGGATACTGGAACCCGTGGGGCAATGCAGAACAGTACGGCCACCTGCTCACTTCATTCGTTGACACCGTGCATAAGACTCCGGGCGCCAAGGTCCTCTACGGCGGCCAGGCTGATCCCATTAAGGAATTCGCCAAGACTGCTTTGGATGCTTGCAAGTGCGCCGCCGGCATTGATGTCTTTTCGTATCACACCTATCCGGGGTACGGACAGAATATGAACCCGGAGACCATGGATTACGGGGCTTACCTAAACCAATCTCCGCGGGCGCTGCGCGAACTTGTCAAAAATTATCCGGGGATCAAACCGGATATTCGGTTCTTCGACGATGAGTTCAACTCCATTCCTGCGTGGATTGGATCGGATGAATCCGTGCAAGCGAAGTACGTGACCCGCGGACTGATCTACAATCACGCCGCGGGCGTCAAGACCTTCGTGTGGCTGCTCGCCTCCGGCACGGACGGGAACGAATTCGACGACTTCGGCATCATCCACGGCCTGACCAACCACGACGACGACTTCACGCCGCGCCCGGTGTTTTACGCTCTCCAGAACACCAACGCATTGTTCGCGGATACGAAATTCGACCCAGGCATTGAAATCTCAGGTGTGGATGTGCCGACTCTGCGCCGCCAGAGCGACTTTCCCTTCATGAGTTACGGGTTTCGCTCGAAGAGCGGCAAGGCCATCGTGGCCTACTGGATCGCTGCGCACAGCCTGCCGGGAGAATCGTTTCCCCCGCTCTATTCCACTCTTACGCTCAAAGGGACCGGCATTGAACATCCAGTCCTGATTAACGTTGTGTCGGGAGAGATCCGCCCGCTGGAGTGGAAGAAAGGCACCACCGATACGCTGGAAGGACTCCCGGTGACCGATAGCATCATGGCCATTGCCGACGCCGGATACTTTGACTGGCCGGTTCTGCCGGAAGCTCCCAGTTCGCTGAACGCCGCGTTCGCAGGTGGCACGGTGAATCTTTCCTGGCAGGTGCATGGCGGCAACCCGCAACGCATCGTTGTGGAGCGCCGCGAAGACCTGGCAAACAGCCCAAACGCCTGGCATCGTGTTGTCGAACTGCCATCTACTGCAACGGATTATGCCGACTCGAAGATCGAGAAAGGGCAACGAGTTTCCTACAGAGTGCGCGCTACTAACGAAGGCGGTGAATCCGCGAGTTCAAACACAGTGCGTGTCCCGGCTCTCTGACCCTGGCCCTCCTGATCCTCAGCAACGGGAAAAAGCGGCCTTCATCCCCGGTTACGAGTGGACGAACTGATGTTTTTTTGGGCCGAACTCGGAAAAAGCGAGCGCGAATACGCGACTGGCCGTCCTTTTTGACTGAAGAGGACCCACTGCGAGTGCGCCTGGCATCCCGCCGGCTTGAAGGAGGTTCGCTGTTTTTTCGACCGGCGACTCGGGAATATTAAGATTCGTAGAACCTCTGAAATCCCCATTGACACCGTCCATTTTCTCGGTTATTTGTTGAATGTAGCGTTTTATTAAATCGTTGCATCTGGCCTCATGGCTAATGGGCTGAGGGTGTTAACGGTTGGTTTGCTCATCTTCCTTTGCGGGCAGTTTCTTCCCCCCGGCTCGAGAACAACAGTCTCAAGACAGTCTCACGGGAGCTCACCAGCGAGCGATTCACTGACTCCAGGCGCGCAAGTCGCCGCGGCGGAGCGAGGCGCAAGGACCCCGGAATGGCGGTCCTTGAAGAGGGTTAGAGGACTACTGGTTCCTGTTGTCGTGCAAATCGAGAAAAAAAGGCGCGGCGTTCATGGTGAATTTAACTGGATTTATCAGGAGGCTAGGATGCTAACGGAGTTTCGTTCTCGCGCCGATTTCGGCCATTGCCGGATCCGCCCCACACTGATCGCTATCATGGTGTTTTGTTCCATGTTCTTGACCGCGGGAACTTGGCTTCACGCGCAGGTTGCCTATGGTGTGAACGGAACAGTAACCGACTCGAGCGGTGCCGTGATTCCTGGAGCGCAGGTCGAGTTGCGCGCCGAGGCAACCGGCGTTGTCAGCCACGCGGTCTCTTCCTCGGCGGGCGATTTTATCATCGTGCTCTCCAACCCTGGCGTTTACTCGGTGACGGTAAGCACCCAGGGCTTCAAGCAGTGGGAAGCAAAGAATGTCAACGTGGAAGTTGGCAAGTTCTCCACGGTGACTGCCGTGTTGGAGCTTGGAGCAGCCACTGAGACGGTACAGGTAACGGCGCAGGATATCGCAGTGAACACGGCGGATCCCGGGATCGGAACCACCATTGAACCGGAACTGGTCAGCGCCGCGCCGATCGAGGTTAATGGCGGACCCCGGTCGATCGATGCCTTTGTCCTGCAAACCCCCGGCACCGGTGCGCCGCCTTCCGCCGCTGGCACCGGAATTGAAGGCAGCGCCCTCAGCATCAACGGCGGCATCACCGCGGAGACCAACTATTACTACAACGGCATTCCCATCACGGAGCCGTTTACGGCAAACGTCTCGGAGAGCGGCAACGCGTATCCGCCTTATGAGATGGTGAGCGAAGCCCACGTGGCCAGCGCGACCTTTTCGGCTCAGTATGGCCTGGCGGCAGGCGTGGTCACCTACAAGATGGCCGGCGGCGCCAACGCCTACCATGGCGACGTCTTCTATATCACCCGCAACAATTTCTTCGACTCTGTGGGCTTCTTCAACGGACCGGCCTGGGGCGGAACCGGCATTCCCACCAATCACCAGAACGACGTGGGCTTCACCTTGAGCGGGCCGGCGTCGATTCCCCATCTGTTTAACGGCAAAAACCGCACCTTCTTCCTCTTCACGCTGGACTGGTATGGCCAGCACGAGGCGCAGACCGGTTTCAACACCTTGCCCACCGCCGCGGAGTTGAATGGCGATTTCAGTAATTTCCAGGATGCCAATGGCAATGTGGTTCCCATCTTCGATTCGCTGACCGGTCAACAGTTCCAATGCAACGGAATTCTCAATGTGATCTGTCCCGACCGCTTCAGCACGGTCTCAAAATCTCTTCTGCCGCTGCTTCAGCCGAGTTCTCCTTTACGGACCGGCACCGGAACCTTCAACGGTGAACAAGAAAACGAGGCTCCCTTCGTCAAATCCACTACCGATTACAACCATAATTGGGGATTCACGATCGACCACAATCTCAGCGCTTCGCAGAACATCCACTTTTCTCTTTGGAACCAGGATGTAAATAGTCCCTCGCCGGGAAACAACATGTTCCCGAACAGCAACGAGCTCTCCAGCGCCACCGAAAATCAAACTTCGGGCAGGGGATATCTGCTCAATTACATCAAGACGGTATCCTCGAACCTGTTGGTCACGGTCGGCGTGAACAAGACGGACATCGATTACGCCAACCATGTAGTGAACCAGAGCGCGGATTTCGCTCCAATCACGAACGCTGTCAGCTTCCCCGGAATCAACTTCGATGGCACATTCCCTATTACGAATTGGGGCAGCCACAGCAACAGGAATGCCACGCGCCGTTACGATAACGCCTTTGTCAACAACTGGCTGTGGACCAAGGGAAAACACACCTTGAACATCGGTGGCGAATTCCGCCGTACCTTGGAAGACAGCATCATTTGCAGATCTTGCGGCGGAGATTTCAATTTCAGCCACCGGCAAACCGCCGATCCCAGCGATCCTACATCCAACGCCACCGGCAACTCCTTTGCCAGTTTCCTGCTGGGAGATGTGTACTCGGCGGACCGCAATTGGGCTCTGCCGGCCGATCTGCGCAATATTGCCGTCTCCGCCTACATCCAGGATGACTTCAAATTCAGCCCGCGCCTGACCATCAATGCCGGCCTGCGCTGGGACATCCCGGTTCCCTTCACCGAGACGCAAAACAACATCACCTTCGCCGATTTCAATATGCCCAACACCGGGGCCGACGGCCTGCTCGGGGCGGTCACCAAACTCGGCTCCTGCGCGGTGGGATGCTCGGGAATCAATCGCGCGGCCATTCACTGGAGAGACCTCGGACCCCGCTTGGGATTCTCTTACCAGGTGAACAACAAGACCGTGGTCCAGGGCGGCTACTACCTGGCCTTTATGGGAGGCGGCGCCTACGCCTTCGGCCTTGCACGCGTGGCGCAGGACTATACCAACGTGCTGGCCGGCTCCTATCAATCGCCTATTAATGCAGGCAGTACCGTTCCAGGCTTTGGAAACTGGGACAGCAAACAGATTAACAACCCGCAGCAAATTCCCTTTACTCCGACGATCGGCAATGGCCAGCAGGTTGAGCAGATGGATCCAAAGACTTCGGGCATCTCACCCTATACGCAGTCCTGGAGCTTTAATATTCAGCGCGAGCTGCCCGCCAACATGTTCCTCATGTTGGCCTACATCGGCAACCGCGACATCCACCTGCCCTCTTCGCTCAACCAGCCCAACATGTTGAACCCCAGTTACCTGGCGTTGGGCAGCGTGCTGACCGATACGGTGAATCAAATCAACCCCGGAGATCCCAACTATGATCCGGCGGCTGTTGCGGCCGGCATCAAGATCCCATACACCAACTTCGTCAACGATTTTGGCGGTGACCCGACGCAGATTCCGATCATTCAGGCGATGCTCCCCTATCCGCAGTTCGGCGGCACCGACAACCACTTCGATCAGGCCGGAACCAGCTTTTACCGCTCGTTTCAGGGGCAGCTCGAGAAGCGCTTCAAGCATGGGCTCAGCTTCCTCAGCAGCCTGACGTTGGCGCAGAACTGGTCGGACGTCGACTTCGGGGTGACGCTGCAGCAGAACAATGCGCAGAATCCCCAGGATCAGAAGGCCGAGTGGTCCATCTCGTCGCTCAATCAGAAGTGGAATGACAAGAACATGTTTACCTATGTCCTTCCCATCGGCGCCGGGCAAAGATTCCTGAACCACAAAGGAATCGCGGATGAGATCCTGGGCGGCTGGCAGGTGGCCGGCATCATGAACTACAGCAGTGGAAACCCCCTCGGCATCTACGAAGATACCAACAACGTCGTGTTGTCCACCAACTCAAACGGCGACGCCCAACCCCGCCCGAATATCGTCCCCGGACAGGCCCGCAAGACCTACAGCTATAGCCGCACGCGCGACTATTTGGTGGGTAAAACCTCGCAACTGCCCGTGCAGTTCAACACCAACGCATATTCAGAGGCTGGTCAGTTCACCTTTGGCACCGCGGCCCGCAACTACATCGGCATTACGTCCCCGCCGAACCTCATGGAAGACTTCGACGCCAAGAAGACCTTCCACATTGGTGAAAGGGTTCAAGCCACCCTGCGCGTGGACTACTTCAACGCCTTCAATCGCACCCAGTTTGGAAGCAAGGCGCCACCGGTGGACAACGACATCGATGATGGAGCCTCCTTTGGCACGGTGCAGGGCCTCACCCGTTCAAACATCAGCAACCGCCAGGGCCAGGCGACGTTCCGCATTACTTTCTAGCGGCCTGAGTCAAGAGCTCGCAGCAGAATGATTGCTGTCATGCTGAGCGAACGGGGCCCCAAACGTTGTTCAGTTCGGGGGTGGTGAGTCGAAGGATTTGCGGTGGTTCTTCAATGAACTTCAGACTCACCACACGAGCGGGCTTTCCGTAAAACGGGCCAATGACCTTCATGCACCAGCTATCCAATCGCCCTAATCTTCCCTGATGAGAAAGGGACACGGAATGATGAATCTGTTCCAGAAGCTTGCATTTTCTCTTGCCTTCATTTTTCCGGCGGCTGCTACCGCACAAGCAGCCGTTTTCCCTATTGAGATCAAACATGCTTTCACCACCGAACAAGGACTTCCCGACAACCAGATCGGCTGCATCGCCGATACCACATCCGCTGTCTATGCGGGAACCGCCCACGGCCTGAGCCGATTCAATGGGGACAAATGGCTACCGGTCAACGGACTCACCAGTGGCCCGGTGGAGCTATGCGCCGCGCTGGGAGATTCGCTCTACGTGGTTGATGAGAGAGGTTTGCAGCGCGTTTCGGCTACGGCCGTGACGCTCGTCGCGACCATTCCGGCGGGACGCCCTTTGGCTCTTGCTGCGAACGACAAGGTTCTCTACCTGGCAACGGACGCCGGGCTCTACAGCGCCAACGCTGGTGTTGACAGGTTCACTCGGGTGGATCTCCCGGCGAGCGCCAAGGATATCCGCCAAATCGCGTTGAGTCCAGCGGGTGAATTGGCCATGGCGGCGTCCGGGGGCCTGTTCGTCAGGAACCGCACGGGCAATTGGAGCACCGAATATCCGCGGCAAGGGCCGCGAAGCTGGGCGCCCAGGGACGTTCGAGCGGTCACATTCGACTCCGAAGGGCGGCTCTGGTTTGCCAGTCCGCAAGGAGCCGGCTATCGAGACGCCAACGGATGGAAGATCTTCACCGGGGCTGAAGGTCTGCCGTACGACGACTTCACAACCATCGCCGCGGGCGAACACGGCGTGGTTTGGTTCGGCACATCGCTCGGGGCCATCCGATTCGATGGCAAAACCTGGGAATACCGCCAGGGCCTGCGCTGGCTCCCCGACGACGGTATTCGCGCGATCGCTGTTTCAGCAAACGGAAACGCGTGGTTCGCAACCGCAATGGGAGTCGGCCTCATCGAACGGAAGCCGACGACCCTTTCCGAGAAGGCGCGTTTTTACGAAGACGAGATTGACAAACGTCACCGCCGAACGCCCTTTGGCTACGTGGCCCCAGTGGAGCTCCCCACAGCGGGTGACAAGAGCATGTGGATTCAGCATGACACCGACAACGACGGCCTTTGGACCGCAATGTATGGAGCAGGGGAGTGCTTCGCCTACGCGGCAACCCATGATCCACTTGCGAAACAACGGGCTCGCAAGGCATTCGAAGCGCTTCGGTTTTTGAGCCAGGTGACACAGGGCGGCGACCATCCTGCGCCCCGCGGCTTCCCTGCCCGGGCTATTCTTCCCGCCAGCGGCCCCGATCCGAATCTTCACGATTCAAAAGAGCGCGACATCAAGTTTCGCGCCACCAATGACCACCTCTGGAAAATTCTCTCACCGCGCTGGCCCAAGAGTGCGGATGGGAAATGGTACTGGAAGTCCGACACCAGCTCTGACGAATTGGACGGCCACTATTTCTTCTACGCGCAATACTACGACCTGGTTGCCGAAACACCCCAGGAGAAGGACGATGTCCGCAAGGTCGTCCGGGCGATCACAGACCACTTGCTGGAGCACAACTACTCGCTCGTCGATTGGGACGGCACTCCGACTCGATGGGCCGTGTACGATCCCGTGAGCCTCAACGACACGCCAGCCCGCTGGAGCGACCGCGGGCTGAACTCGTTGAGCATCCTGTCTTACTTGAAGGTGGCCGAGCATATGACCGGCGACCCCAAGTACACCCAGGCCTACCGCAAGCTCATAGCCGACGACAAGTACGCGATGAACCTGATGGTTGCCAAGATCGGCGGCGGGCCGGGCTCAGGCAATGCGTCCGACGACGAGATGGCGTACATGAGTTATTACGATCTCATCAAGTACGAGACCGACGACGATCTGCTTCAGCGCTACGCCTATTCGCTGGCCAACTACTGGCACGGAGAACAGCTGGAGATGAATCCGTTTTTCAATTTTGTCGTTGCGGCCAGCTTGCGCGGCAGGAAGGTCAACGGCCCCTTTCAGACTCTTGACCTCACACCCGCTGGTGACTGGCGGGAAGACTCACTTGATACGCTTCGCCGCCTGCCGCTTGATCGCACCGACTGGAAACACACCAACATCCACCGCAAGGACATCGTTCCGGTACGCTCACTTACCCTCGAAGATGACGACCGGGACGATCTGGGCTATCGCATGGACGGCCGCGTGCTTCCCGTCGATGAACGCTTCTTCGACTACTGGAATCACAACCCGTACATTCTGAACACCGGCGGCGATGGCCACGATCTCGGCGACGGGGCTGTCTTCCTGTTGCCCTACTATATGGGCCTGTACCACGGCTTCATCGAGTAGTTCGATGCGGCAGGCAGATCGATTTGCGGCACACGCGTGGCACACGCGGTCGCTGCTTAGGATTGGTTTTATGGGCGGATCAGGGACCGGGAGACTGACGGGGTTCAGTCCACAGATAGCCGAGATTTACTATCGCGTCATGGATCGGGAAACCGCCGGTCACTAACAGTCAACCGCTACCCTTTGGTAGCAACGCAGGAAATGGCAGACCGTGTCTTCGGGAATGGCATCGGCGAATTAGACTCGTATTCGTCAGGTTTTCTTCGTCGAAAGAGATCTGAAAAATCGCGATCTGAGCCACAACTTCTGTAGTAAGCAAAGCTTTCCGGGCAAGCTTTCGCTTTATCTTCGCAACTTTTGTTAAAAATTGAGAATCTACGAGTTTTGGAATACGACCATAAATTGGCCGCATGGCCAATCTATGGTGGTCTCGACAAAGGTGGTGGCTGGCAGTGCGTCAGGCTGAACCGCATCGGAATTACGTGGTATCTCACCTACTGCGGTGAAGATTTTGGGAGTTTACTAGTGCCCAGACCCGCGGCGCGCGGGAATCGGGTTGGTTGGGTATTGGGTTCCTCCCTCCCCGGGGGGGGGTCCTGCACCATTTATACTTTTGAAGACCACAAGGTATCCAAGGAAAGGACCTCCGCTCAGATTAACCCTCGCGTTTCGCAATTTTGACAGTCAGAATTAGCAAATGGGTAGGGAATTGCGTCAGTCGGTATTTACGGGGCATTTGCCGTTTGTGACAGCGCAAATTAGCAGTGACAGTCGGAATTAGCACCGGACAAATGGAGAGTACGAATATGGCCAAGAGCGTTAACAAAGTCATTCTTTTAGGCAACGTAGGCAAGGACCCGGAAATTCGGTCCACCCCGAATGGCGTGATGGTGGCCAACTTTACCCTGGCCACAAGCGACCGTTTTCAGGACGCAGGCGGCAACTGGCAGGACCGGACGGAGTGGCATACCCTGGTGGCTTTCAAGCGCACCGCCGAGATTGTCCGCGACTACGTGAAAAAGGGCACCAAGCTCTACATTGAGGGCAAGTTGCAGACGCGCAGTTGGGACGACAAGGAGACTGGCGCAAAGAAGTATCGAACCGAGATCATTGTCAACGACCTCTCGCTGCTTTCCGGGCGCGATGAGGGCTCGGGCGGCGGAGGCGGCTACAGCCGTGCGGCAAGTTCCGCCAGCTCGTCTGCCAGCTTCGATCAGCGCCCTGCAGCCGCGGCCGCAGGTGGGACGGACGAGTTCGCCCAATCCACCGAGATCTCCGACGACGATATACCTTTTTGAGACGTACCTGCGACCGCTTTTGTAAGATCTGGCCCCGAACCACTTCAATCTACAGTGGTTCGGAGGGGGGGCCGTAGGCTTTTGTGTAAAGATTTGGAAAGCGTCCGCGACCGCAAATACGTGACCTTGGACAAATGTAAAGTTTGTCTGAGCTCGTGACTCGATCCGAGTCGGATCCGGAATTGACGGGTTATGGGGTCTGGTCGGATGGGTCAGAGAGAGGAATTTGTGGTTTATCCTGAGGCCTCTTGTGCTCTTGGTACTGGAGGGCAAGCGCGATTTTCTCGACTGCCGATTCTAGGTCTTCCTCCTGCGGTCGTGCGTAATAACGCAAAAGGTCCAAGACTGGATCTCCGAGAATGTCCGCGATGACTACAGGATTCACGCCCGAATCTAGCATATTCGCTATAAATGTGTTCCGCAGGACCAGCGGCGTCAGGTCAAAGATGAACGCTTTCTCCCCATATTGGCGGACCATCATCTCTATTCGCCGCCGACTCATGGGACCAAACCTCCCCTTAAACATCAGATTTGATGATCCGATATTTCCCTCATAACGCAATGCAAGAACCGCTTCACGAACCAGCGAGTTCAAGGGAATCTCTACATGCTCGCCAATTGTAGGCCTGAAGATTGCCATCCGACCGTATTCTCGCGAAACGTTAAAACTGCCCCATCCGAGTCTGCTTAATTGAGATGTTCTAATTCCCGTGTTAAGCAAAAGGGTGATGATGGCCCGATCTTGCGGATTAGCAGTTTCACGCACAACTTGATTCAGCATCGACTGCTCGGCTAGGTTTAACCATCGAGGACGGCCCCACATACCAGGCGCCGAAATAATCCTGCGCACCTCGGGCAGTAATGCGCTCCTCCCGCCCTCGAGTTGTTCGCCCGCTGACCATTTCAGGAAGGCCCTCAGTCCAGCCAGTTTCCGGTTCGCTGTCGTTCCCTTGACAGTTTCGCTAAGGAACTGCCTGTATTCGTCGAGATCCCTACTGAAAAAATCTGCCCAAACCAGTTGCTTACGCTTCCACTGCGAAAACCACCGAACGACTCCCTGAAGATCGGATCGGTAATTCTTGACCGTCGTTTGGCTCAGGCCTCGGTTGAGCAAAGACGCGCAGAAGCGATCGATTTGGTCCTTTATCGTTCTTTCCGGAGTCTCCATAGGCGTTCTACCAAGTTCTGACTTAACAATAACAATTTGCCATTCATCCTTAACTCGCATATAATCGTACTACCGCATTCACCAAACCGATCATTTGAGGATCGAAAATATGGGCAAAATTGCCAAATCCACGCAGATCAAGACCTTTTGCATGGCGAGTGGCGAGCGTTACTGTGTCCTCATCGATCAAAGGACAGGGATTCCTCTCTCCAGACCCAACTTGTTTGTCACCACCCAAATTCGCAACAGATCATTGTCGCTTTCAGCGATGGAGGCCGCGCTCAATGGGATCCAGATCCTTCTCGTCTTTTGCGAGGATCGGGGAATTGATCTGGAAGGCCGTTTTTTGAGATGCGAATTCTTTAGAACCAACGAGCTCGATTCGATTAGGGACTTCTGCCAGAAAAGATTCGAACCTGGAAAATCCAGCGCCGAATCGAAGGTCCTCAAATTTGAAGTCGCACGGACTCGAGTGGAGAAGGCAACAGAGTATTCACGCCTGACCGAAGTTGCTGAATACCTGGAATGGCTCAGCGGGTACCTACTTGGGAGTGCTCTCGACCGAAACACCTCGGTTCTGATACGGCAAATGGTCGAAGGGCTCAAGGCGCGGCGACCTCCGTTCAAGAAGCGCAATCAAATCCGGCGGGAATACGGATTCGACGATTCTCAGATCGATAAGCTCTTCGAGGTCATCACACCTGGCTCAACAGGGAATCCTTTCATTCGCATCGACGTCCAAAAGCGAAACTATGCAATGATTTCTGTTCTCGCCTATATCGGCAACCGAGGTGGAGAACTGCTGAATCTACGTATTCCAGATATCAATTTCGCGACGAATCACATCCTAATCGCACGTCGCGCGGACGAGGCTGCCGACAATCGACTTTACCAGCCGCTCGTAAAGACCCTTGATCGCCTCGCACCAATGCGAGATTCGCTCGCGTTCGTACTCCATGAATACATCACAAGATTCCGGGACAAAGTTCCGGATGCTCTCCGGCACGATTATGTCTTTGTCACTCACAAAGCCGGACCTACCCAGGGACAGCCGTTATCAATCTCGGGATACCAAAAGATGATCAGAACGATTGCCAATTCGGCACTCGAGCTTGCTGATCTCCATGGGCATGCGCTACGCCACGCATGGAATCGCAAGTTCTCCGAGTTCATGGACGCACTTGAGAACCCGCCATCACCCGAAGCTCAGGAGAAACTCCGAAGCTACCTTATGGGATGGCTGGAAGGATCGGGAACCGCGGCAGGATACACCCTCCGCTTCACCGAGGAGAAAGCGATGAAAGCCGGCCTGCAGTTACAAGAGGGCATGATTCGTGTCCCTGATAACCTATCCCATGGCTACTAACTCGAGTTCCTTCCAAGAACAGCGTCGACACCAGTCGAATGCGGGACACTGGTTCGTTGAAGATGACCCTATCTGGAAGTTAGATAAGAACGTAAACATAAACGTCGCGGCCGTGTTAGCAGTTCTACACACCGATTTACACCATGGCTTTAAGGCAACGCTCGCGCACTATGCGACCACAATGTCATCCAGTCATGCGGCGAATATGGCGCGAGACATTTTGTCACTACTACGCGTCATGAACTCATCAACACTCGACGTTTCGACATTGACACGTTTCCGCGCTACACTGTCGCGCGCTCACGAATACAGGCTTGGCGCTCCCGCAGGTTTCTTGATTAAATGGAACGCCTTAGGTTATCCGGGAATTGACAATGACGTCGTCGATCTCCTTGGAAGCTGGACCTTAAAGGGGAACTTCAAGGGCGATAAAGTAAAACGTCTCGACCCAACTCAGGGTCCATTCACCGACAATGAATTGCTGGCCTTCAACGAGGGGGCCGTTCGCGCTTTCGAACAAGGACTCGTTTCCGTATCGGATTTAGCCATCTCACTTCTAGAGAGCAACACAGGTCGTCGCCCAATCCAGATCACGCATATTAAGCTATGCGACTTCGAGGCAAAAGGCAGAAACAAAAAGGGAGAAGCGATTCGTCTTATCAGAATTCCCAGGGCAAAGCAGCCGGGCGCAGGCTTCCGAGAGAGCTTCAAAGTCTTTGCGATTACCGAAGAATTGTGGCTCGTCATCTACGCACAGGAAATGGAGTGTGTCAAACGCGTTGAGGAGTGCTTAGGATACAAGCTCGACAAGAAGGCGCGCTTGGCCCTCCCACTCTTGCCAGACCTGAAAGCATTCCAAGCGCTCCACGTGTCCGGGTCCGCAATCTCGGAACTCTTACAGACAGATCAACTCCATCTCACATCCAAGACGATTACTGCCGTACTTCGCAATGTAGCGAAATTGGCAGGCTGTCGTTCGGAACGCACTGGCGAGGTTCTGAATATTTTCGCAACCAGATTCCGCTACACGGTTGGAACTAGAGCTGCTCGAGAGGGACTAGGACCAATGATTATTGCCGAACTGCTTGACCATACCGACACTCAGCAAGTCGACGTGTACACCAAAAACGTACCCGAACACGCTGCCATTCTCGACGAGAAGCTCAGTGCGTTGCTTGCGCCCTACGCGCGAGCATTCCAGGGTTCCATCATCAAGTGTGAAGAGGATGCTAAACGAGGAAATGACCTCTGCAGCCGAATCCGCTATCACGAGGAAGGCGCTGGAGTCTGCGGATGCGACAATTCCTGCGGTGCGAACGTGCCGATCCCATGCTATACGTGCTTCCACTTCCAGGCTCTGCTTGATGGCCCGCATGAACGAGTGCTCCGCGAGTTGTACTCTGAGCGCCAGAGGATTCTTGATCTCACTGGTGACGAATTCGTGGCCGGCGCTAACGATCGCACCATCCACGCTGTGGAGCAACTGATTCAACGATGCCGCGAGGCTCACAATGAGGCCTCACCGAAGGAAGATGACAAATTGGCGCCGAATGCAGATCAGAATGATAACCCCACCGACCTGAATCATACCCAAAAGAAAGAGAGGTAAACCGGATGGCCGGCCAATCCCATGAGCGAACACCATCTCCCAGCAATGCAGTGAACGCCATTGCTGGCATCTTCGCGCGAGGTCCTAATGAACCCTTGGACATATTCACCACCTCGGCGGTCGCGCTGTTAATCTGCACCATGGGGCGAGCTCCTGAGGTTTTGCAGCTTCCCGCAGACTGTGAGTTGCAAGAACGTACGAAGGATGGAGCGATGCGTTATGGTTTGCACTCCGTCAAAGGACTGTCCATCGAACCGAACATTCTTTGGTACCCGACGATTTTGGCACCCGTAGCAAAAGAGGCAATCCGCAGGATTCGGGCCCTTACCGATGAAGCGCGGGATCTTGCAAGATGGCTTGAGCGAAGTTCCACTCGGTTCTATCGTCATCGGCGGTGCCCTGAAGTTGGCGATGGAGTCTCTTTGACGGCAAAGCAAGCCGCAGCAGCTGTTGGCGTAAATACTATGGCAGCCCTGGGTCTCTCCCCTTCTGATGGCGCATACACTCTGAACAGCCTCTGGAAGACTGTTCGCGAGCAGCAGCCAACCGGATTCCCCTGGATCAACAAACAGATCGGTCTCAAATACAGCAACGCCCTTTTTTGTATGACCAAGAATCTTCTGCGTGAGCAAAGGTCTACAAGCCCCGTTGTCCTCTGGGCACCAGACATCGACACATTGGCTGATGATCTCTCGCCACGAAAAGGCACAAAGGCTCACGCGACAATCTTTGATCGCCAGGGATACAGGTTTCCGGAAGGACAGCCCTTGACCCTATCTCTACATTCGTTAAGGAGCTGGTTAGCTAAGATCATCGAGCAAGGCGATGTTCCTTACGACGTAATTGCGAAATGGCCGGCGTCGAAAGACAGAGCCGTTTAACGATGAACCAAAGGAAAGTCAGGTAGCCGAATGAATCAGCTGATTCACTTTGCCCCCGAAGTACATCTCTCAGCCGATGACAATCTGAGCAAGTTTATTGGCCTGTGCCGTGATCAACTTTCCGCGCTCGGCGCCGACCTTAGCTGGGCGAATTGGAAGTGGGAAGGAGTCGTTCATTTCTCGAAGCTTGGCGTGGCCTCAAAGGGAGCCACCGATGATGATCGCCTAGACGACCTATTCCTTGACTTTGCGAAGGCCTATTTTTGTCACCAACAGTGCCATCACCCGACGGGGGTGAAGAACGAGTCCAAGGCGCTTCGGGCGGTCGAATGTGCTCTTCTGCAGATGAAGAAAGGCGCCGCGATCTCGGGCCTTGACATTTCCGTTCTTGACGAAGCGGCAAAGATTGCGCGCGAACACTATTGCGCAATGGCGGCGTACCATTGTGGTCGCGAACTGCAGCGCCTAGCTCGCTTTGTTTCCGAGAAGAGGTTGATTGAATGTGATGTCGCCGCATGGAAGACGCCGATCAAGAAACCTCGAGATATCAACATCCAAACTGGTCCCGTCGCGAAGGCGCACCGCGATAGGAAACTGCCGTCAGTCGATGCTCTGAATGGACTTGCCGAGATCTTCGCTAGCGGGCCGACAGACCGCAAAGACATATTCACCACCTCAACTTTCGCACTCTCGATGTGTGCTCCATCCCGCGGAACGGAGTTACTGTCTCTTCCGGTCGATTGCGAATGGGAAGAACTCGATAAGGACGGAGTGATGCGCTACGGATGGCGCTTCTTCTCCGGAAAGGGCTTCGAAGGCGACATCAAGTGGCTGGAAAGCTCCATGACCCCCATCGCCAAAGAGGCCATAAGCCTGCTGAGGGCGGTGACTGAGGAATCTCGTATTCTCGCAAAATGCATCGAGAAGGGCGAGTCCCGTTTCTTTCGTCACAAAAACTGTCCCAACGTTCCCGACGACGCACCACTCACCGCCGAACAAGCTGCGGCTGCATTGGGTGTAACCAATGTCGCAATGTTCAAACTCTCACAGGCCCAGGGAGCACACACCCTCAACAGCCTTTGGCAATGGGTACTCCGCAATCAACCTAACGGTTTCCCGTGGATCAATAAGGCAATTGGCTTGAGATACAGTAACGCGCTATTCTGCATGACCCGCAACTTGCTTGGTGAAAAGCGCGGAACGAGTCCTGTACGGCTCTGGGTTCCAGATATCAATGTCTTTAACAATGATCTGGGACCGCGGGAGGGTATTCCAAATCATAGAAGCATCTTTGACCGGTGGGGATACAAATCTGCCGATGGGAAGCCCATCAAACTTACCTCCCACCAAGCCCGACACCTGCTCAATACGATTGCGGATCGTGGTGGACTTTCGGGTGATCAACTCGCGAAGTGGTCGGGTCGAGCCGATCCAAAGCAAAACCGCGTTTACATTCACAGGAGTGAACTGGAGAAAGTCGCTGAAGCTGATGCGATTGATACCTCATTGACCTTGTTTGGGCCCGAAGGCGATGTTCCCTTGCGTCCTCTTATCTCCACTGAGGAGTTGGTGCAGATTGTGCGCGGGCCCGGTCACATCACCGTATATGGGGTTTGCGGGCGAACTTGGGCGTTCGGTCCATGCGAGAAGTTCCGCGACTGCACCAGTTGCGAGGAGCATGTCTTCATTAAAGGCGAAGATCAATGCTTGAAACGCATCAAAGAACGTCTAGAACAAGTTGAGTCGGAACTCGAACTGGCAAATGAAGCCATTCGTAATGGGTTTTCGGGCGCAGACAGATGGCACCAGCACCACGAGAAGGAATTCGCCCGGCTGCGGCAGTTGGTCGCAATACTCGAGGATCCTGACATACCGAATGGTTCTCAAGTCAAGTTACGCGATGGCAAGGACTTCACCCATCTTCGCCGCGCACTCGACGCGAAAGTTGGATTAGACCTAATCGACAAGGCGACGAATCCAGACTTGCTATCAAACGCTGTCGCACACTTTGCAGGTGGGAATCGATGGCTAAACACTTAAAACCCAGGGACATCTCGGCTATCGTGGAGTTGATTCGTAGTTGGACACGAACCAAGCTGACGTGGCGACTACTCTGTGAAGCGATTGCGCCTCTAATCCAAGCCGTTACAACACGGCAGACGTTGAACTCACATCCGGAAATCAAAGCGGCGTATGCGGCAAAGAAGAAAGGTCTGAGGATTCATGGTCCCCGGATCGCTGTACCCAGTAGCCTCGCTGTTGCGGCACAGCGAGTTGCCCGACTGCAAAACACGGTCGATGAGCAGAAGGATGTCATCAGTCGCTTGAATGAAGACCGAAGGAAATGGCAGTACAACGCATATAAGCACGGGATAACAGAGGAACAGCTAAATGAAGATCTTCCTCGAATCGATCGTGAAAGAACTGACGGCAAGACCAGCACGGAGTTAGGACATGATGGAAAAGCCCGGCGGCCGCGAGGGCGGCGAGGAAAATGTCAAAGCGTTTAACGACTGGGTCTCAGAGCGCTCTCGCTCAGAGGATTGGACGGACTACGTCCGTCGTGGGCAACTCAATCGATCTGAGATTGCTCGGGAATGTAGGTTTGCATTGTCATGCTTCCGATCGAATTCCCAGTTGAAGAGTTCGTTGGGGGTTCTTGAGGCAACCCTCAGAGATTCCGGCGTGCTGGAGACTTTAGAGGAAAATGCGAATCCCAGTCACCCAGGGAACCAACCGGGAAATGGGAGAGAACATCTTGAACAACGGCTCCGGTTGGCAAAGCGTCAGTCCGAACTGCGGATCAAGGCATTAGAAGAGCAGAATGCTGCCCTGAAGGCCGAAGTGCGGGATCTGCACGAACAGCTTGGGCGATTCGAGCACCTGGAGGAACACCTTTCTAGAACAGGAAGGATGTTGCACCAATGAATGAGGTGTCCATTCGGATTCGCGTAATCTCAATTCGGAGCCGCGGTGCGCAAGGTGGGGCGATTTTTGCTGGACGCACGGAAGCTGGCGAAGCCTTTGTGGCTGTTTGCCATCGCAACCTCTTGCCTGACGCCACGTTGGTAGATAAAGGGCAGACTTGGGATATTACCGGTACAAAGTCGAATCGGGAGTTTTTCTCGGAAAGTGGCTTCGCCATACGGGAGACACAAGTCGCAGCTACCTCGGCCCAACTCGTCCGTCCGACGGGTCGGCACATCGTTGCGTGGATCGCGGAGAGTTCGGATACCCTCGGGATCGGCAGAGTCAAAGCACAGAGACTCTACGATCGCTTTGGCCCTGATCTTGTCCGGTTGATAGAGGAAAAGGATGCGGCCACACTCCAACAAGTGATCAATCAGGAGGCAGCGGCGCAGCTTTGTAGAGCTTTCGAAAAACATGCCGTCGCCCACACCCTTTTGTGGCTGAATCAGATCGAGATGCCTCGCCGAATCGGTGCGAGCGTCCTGGCGTTCTACAAGGATGAGGCACAGGAAAGGATCACAGCCAATCCCTATGTGCTGCTTAGTTTTACCGCAGAATGGAAGGTCGTGGATGACTTCGCATGCAATCGTCTAGGAATCGCCAAGCATGATCCGAGACGTCTTTTGGCGGCGATTGAACAGGCGCTTTATCAGGGTCTCGGCGAGGGGCACACCTGTCTGCCGCGCGGCGAAGTCGAGACGCGGGTGTTGCGGCTATTGGGCAGTGATGATCTCACTGATCAAAGCATCGCTGCAGCATCGAATGGCAAGCAATTCATGGAAATCGAAGGATGCTTCCAACTCAACGGTTGCCAAGTCATTGAACGTTACATAGCCGGACGTCTGCGCGAAATCCTTGCCGGTGAGGACCGCACAGGTCAAAAGGGACTATTCAGTGACGTTGCGCGAAATTGCTCAGGAGTGGAAAAGGCTATTAACGCCTTCGAAGGAGATTGCGGAGTTTCTTTGACCCCCGAGCAGCGCGCGGCGGTCCGAACTTGCCTGGCCTCAAACCTCAGCCTGATCCTGGGCGGAGCTGGGACTGGGAAAACCACAGTATTGAAGGCCTTGTTTGCCGTACTTCAGAACATTGAACCTGGCACCAAGGTGTTCCAACTAGCTCTTGCTGGACTGGCAGCAAAACGGATGACCGAGGCAACTGGCTTGGAGAGCATCACGATTGCAGGGTTTCTGGCACGAGTCGATTCCCGAGTGATCGAGATCGGCAGTTTGATCGTTGTCGATGAAGCAAGCATGGTTGATGTAATTCTCTTATACAGACTACAGCGGCACATCCCGTCGTGGGTCCGGTTCATATTTTTAGGGGATCCTTCACAGTTGCCCCCGATTGGGCCAGGGCTGGTATTGCACGCGCTTGTAGGTCTTCCGTGTATACCGCAAACGGAACTTAAGACCGTAGTACGACAAACTGCCCAAAGCGGAATCCCGCGCGTCGCTGCCGCGATTCGTGCCCATCAAATCCCCGATTGGGCTGCATACAGCGGCACTCCTAGTAGCGGGGTAGCCTTTGTTCCCTGCACCCAATCAAAACTTGTAGAGACGATCCAGAAAGTTTATGTAGAACTGGGCGGAACCGGATCAGATTTCAACGTTCAAATCCTTTCCATTACAAACGCTAGATTGAGTGGGGTTCGGCACTTGAATCGTGTTTTACATGGTCATTTCCAAGCCGGTGCAGAAAGGATCAATCGAGCAGATCCTGATTGTGGCGTCACTCCAGCCAGGGCACTTGATGGTCTCGAGTTCTGTGTTGGTGACCTTGTGATGTTCACCGAAAATGACTATGTGCTTGGATTGAGAAATGGATCCCTTGGAACAATTCTCGCGGCACTTGACGTTGCTTGCTGCGACGATCCATGCTGCGTCGCGAAGTTCGATGGCACCGAATATATGTTGGGATCACGCCAGATGAACTCCCTGGTCCACGCATACTCCATTACGGTTCACAAATCTCAAGGCAGTGAATTCCCCAGGGTTATCATTCCGATTAGTGAATCACGTCTACTTGACCAATCTCTGATCTACACGGCCGTCACAAGGGGTGTGCAGCAAGTCGTGCTGATAGGCGACGAGCGCGCGCTCTGCGACGCAATCAGACGGCCAGCCATAGCAACTCGACGTTACACAACTTTACGTGGACTGCTTCTACAAGAAGTACCACATCAACCTTTGATTCGACGTTGACGCGTTTGAGATCGACGTTCGTGACAGGTCGCAACCGTATCGACGCTCAAACTTGATTGAGGAAGGTTCCATGACTATCTACTTCTTAATAGGTCTTCCCGCCTCAGGAAAGACCACCTGGGCTATAGCAAAACTGGAGTACCTGAACCTTGGAGGGAAGGTCACGGCCGTACGCGTGAATAAAGATGACATCCGGGAATCAATCGGTGCCACAGATGGGACTCAAGAGGGGCAAGTCGTTCGTCAAGAAATCCAGCTTGTCACGCAGGCTTTGAGCGCGGGGTTAGACGTCATCATTGACGACACCAACCTGAATCCCGTCAACGAGAATCGATTTCGTCTTCTGTCCAAGAAATTCGGCTATGAATTCAAGATCCACAGTTTTCTTCACATACCCTTAGAAACATGTATCCGTCGAGATCGAATTCGTAGTCACCGAGTCGGTGAATCTACCATCCGTGGAATGTTTAACAAGTATATTTCAAGCACTACAGTCAAATCCGCGACGCCCAGTAGTCGCCTGCTGAAGTTTCCACAACGCTCATGAACACATGAACACGGGGGCGAAGCGTCGCTCTTCGGTCGAACAATCCGGAGCTCTGTGCAGTTCCTGTTTACATTTCCACCAGGATGTTCCAAAATGAAGCCGGCTAGTGAAGCGGAAGCGGGCAATGCAGGAGTGCAACCCGCCGAGGAATAGCTGGCTGCAGACTCATCGCGACGATGGGAGGTGGGGGCGAAGCAGAATACCACTTCGCCTCCAACCAAAAAAACATCGGAACGATAGATTTGCCCATGCCTTGAAAACTCACCTTCAAAGCCGCCGCGAAGCGGCATCCTTGCCGTTTTGCGAGTGATTGTATTCACATGTACCTCCGTAAATGGCCGACTGTATCAAAAAACGGGTGCCTCGGTACGCTGAATTGGCGTGGCTTTGGAAGCACGATTTTGATGTATTGCAAAACGGCCGTTTTATGATACGGTTTTCTAAAAGATGAGGACAGCAATCTACGCCAGAGTTTCCACGAAAGACGGACGGCAAGACACCGCCAACCAGTTGCGCCAGCTCCAGACCTTCGCAACTACCCAGGGGTGGCCTGTGGTCCAAGAGTACGTAGATCGTGCCAGCGGGAAACGGGGAGATCGGGAACAGTTCCAGAAGATGTTCGCGGCTGCATCCCGGCGAGAGTTTGATTGTCTCCTTTTCTGGAGTTTGGATCGGCTGAGTCGCGAAGGCACAGTGGAGACGCTGAATCATCTCCAGAGGTTGACAGGGTACGGCGTCAACTACAGATCATTTACAGAGCAATATTTGGATAGCACGGGCGTGTTCAAAGAAGCCGTCATCGGAATCTTGGCTGCTGTGGCGAAGCAGGAGCGGGTCCGGTTGAGTGAGCGAACCATCGCAGGTCTGCAACGGGCAAAGGCCCAGGGACGAGTCGGCGGGCGTCCTAAGGCTGAGGATGCCGAGCCCAGGCTGCTGGCCAAGATTCTGCAGTTCCGGTCGCAAGGACATAGCATCCGGGCGATAGCTGCCGAAGTAAAAAAGTCAACCAACACAATCCAACGGTTACTGAAGTCAGATAAGGTTTTGACCTGACGCCACACGCCGCAAGGTATCGGGACAATGGTCAGATCACTCGCGGCCCCGCTCCACTATTTTGACTTGTATCGCTCAACAGTAAGCGTGTGGTCTTCCCCTCTTGACGTGATTGGGTGCTGTCGGGTTAGGCCTGGTCCGATACGCCCGCCATGTCTCCAGGGATGCACGAGCAGGTTTGCGCGAATGATTGACACCCGAAATCGAAGCGAGTCGGTGATATTCAGCCACCAGATCGCTGATTATCAGTCGCGACCTAGTACCTAGTTGCATAAGTTGGCGTACAGTGTTTTGGGATGTTTCTGAAAGACGACCTGCTTCTTCCATTCGAACGGGTGTGCGGTCTGGTTGTAGGCAGCGATGAAGTCGTCCAT
>Ga0181517_10000499_pt1 | contig 52214 bp, 41 predicted proteins | sample PEATcosm2014_Bin_31_FD_119748 | JGI IMG/M metagenome (GOLD analysis project Ga0181517, IMG submission 119748) | Peatland microbial communities from MTU Mesocosm Facility, Houghton, MI, USA - PEATcosm2014_Bin01_30_metaG | ecosystem: Environmental > Terrestrial > Soil > Wetlands > Peat | place... | reverse complement strand
AGATTCTCAATCTTAAAACACGGGTTCGATTCCCGTTAGCGCTACCAGCTAATATCCGCTAAAGCCCGCTATTTCAGCGGGCTTTGCTTTTGGGCGGAAGACCCGTTAGCGCCCCGAGGCTGGATTCGCCTGTACTGTCGTACACAAAATAGTACACATAAAGGCCGACTTTTATTTAAGCTTACGGACGGCAGGGCACTCATCTCCGAAACACTTCCTCTGAGGCCCTACAATGCCATTGTCAGAGTTGTTCCAGTCCGCATATGGAAAGGTGGAATGACTATGGTGGTCCGCATCGCGCTTGCGGTGCTGGCGTGGTGGAGCGCCGCGCTGGCCTTATCCGCCCAAGATAACTTGGCAGGTCGCAAAGTCGCACTTGCGATCGTGAATTCCCAGGATTTGTCCTCTGCACACTGGGCTGGCGCTAATCCTCACCTTGTATCCGTGAGGACCGTCGTCAAGAACGACGAAACGATCTATACCTTGCTACAGAAGAATGGAATTCTTCCCGATTCCGAAGCGTTTACGCTGGTGTATGATCTCAACCCCGAACTGCACGAAGTAAGGGACCTTCAGGATGGAGCAAGCCTGAACCTTCCCAGAGTAGCGCCAGAAACCGATCTTCGAAAGCTGGCTGACAGCGGTGATCTGGCGAGAATCTCAGTGGATCCGGACTTACGCAACGGGCTGAGTGAGAGCATTAAGGAACTGCAGGTACTGGTGAGTTCTTCAGGCAACGTCGCAAGTTCTCAGACTCGGACGGAGTTAACAGACTTGGCCGGGTGGTATGCACAAATTGACCGGAGCTATCGGCGGCGTACGGGTCCCCCGCTTAGAAGGGAGACATTACTGGAACTCAGTGATGAAGCGGCTGCCCTCAATGCGCTCCTTCAGGGCGCGGTGCAGGCGAAGCGACCTTTGTCATCCGATGACGAAGCGCAGGTCGGGGCGATCTACGACGATTTGACAAAGGTGATGTTGAATTATGGCCAGGTGATGGGGAACCAGGCACCGAAGGGCGAAGATACCTGCGACGTGGTTGTCGACATCAAGGGTGCCGACACCAACGGAAGCATGGTATTGCGCGTTTATTACACGTTCAACGGGCTGTATCGCAATCCTCCTTCAGATCCTCCGGTGAAGAACAGCGAATGGGCGCAACTAGGCTCAGGCCATAAGGGTAAATTGCTGAACGACAAGACCTACGAGCTATGGGCGGCGCGGGATGGCGATCCCGGGCATCCTCTTACAGCGCCAGTCAAGTTGAAGACGACGTGCGAAAGCAGCCCGACGGCCGTGGAACTAAGCGTTGTATCGGGGGCGCGGTGATGCCTGACTTGAGAAAGGTCCTCACTCGATTCGTCGGCACCGTTACGCTGCTATTTGGATTATTCGGCGGTATCCTCTTGCGCATTGCGCCGCCGGATACAACGGGACTCTCCCTGGCAGTTGGGTTTGTTCCGTTCGTGATGTTAATCATTTTTCTGCTGCTCACGGCAGTGAGCCGGCAAATCTCAACGGCAAGAGGCCGTACGACATGGTTGCTGTGCGGAATCGTGTTTGCCGTGCTTTGCGTACCTGCGATATTCGTGTATCCAATTTCTCTCGGCCGATACACCTATGTTCCGGAGGGAGATTCGAAGGCGAGGAAGATTCACGCGACGGACGAGTATCTTACCCCGCTGGCCAGAGAGTACGTCCAGGCCAACCCAGAGGATTCCTCGCCTGCACGATTGGCTCGCAACTTCGAAAGCGATGACATGATATGGGAAAGGCACGGTATGGAGATAGCTCAGGAGCGACTGATGGGAGCCTATGGATGGCTAGTGGTTTCGCTGTGTTCCGCGATCTTCTGCTTTGCCCAGGTGATTGGCAGCGGAGCCAAGACTCCGGGAAGATCGCGAGCGAAGCAGGCGACCACATAGAGCCATATCAAGACAGGTTAGAGCACATTGCTATCTAGCGTTAATCCTGGCCAGCGGCGCGAATCACCTGAACCGTAATTGTGCATCGCGCCCAATCTTCCCAAAGCCGGTGGAGGTGAACGTGAAATTGAGCGTACTCATTCCCCTACTCACTCTCTCTTTGGCGTTCTTCACGGAAAGTTCGGCATCTCCGAGTGCTGTTCGCTTCTCGCCGGATCAAGCGGAACACCAGGGAAATGGCAATGGTTGCCACGGCGATGATCCCGAGGCGGTGACTTCGCGTGGTGTGGAAGCGCCCCGATTGATCGCACAGAGTGGACACTCAGAGGACGTGACAGCGCTGTCGATTTCGCCGCGGAGTACGCTCCTGGCTACTGGAAGCAAAGACGGATCGGTGAAGCTGTGGCTCGCCAAAAGCGGACAGCTCTTGAGGACTCTTTCGACTAGCACTTACTGGGTACATTCCGTGGCATTCTCGGGCGATGGCTGCCTGGTAGCAGCCGGCAGCGGTGATCACAAGATCTACATCTGGGATCTGGAATCTGGAGAGCTGGCTACCACGCTTGAGCCACATGCCGGGGCTGTGAAAGCACTTGCGTTCTCTGCTGATGGGAATCTTCTGGCATCGAGTACGACGGGGCGTGGAAGCAATCCGAAGAAGCCTCAGACGATTTTGTGGGATGTGCACGACTGGCACAGGCGAACCCAACTGGAGTGCGACAGGTGCCCGATTGCAATACTGGATTTGGCCTTTCTTCCGGGATCGTCGGTGCTAGCACTCAAGTCAACGGATGAGCTCCTTTTGTGGGATTACGAAGCAAACCGGGTTGAACAGCGAATAGAGCGCCGATTTGAGGATGGGGGGCGGCTCTTTGTTTCGAGAGATGGATCGCGGCTGGCATGTTCGGGTGCGGAAGCGCAGGCCCACGGTTCGAGTCAGTACACGAGCTACACGTACTCTGCGGGAATATCGATGTGGACGGTTTTCAAAGGCCATATCGACGAGAAATCAGCGGTGAATTTGCGCGATATGTGGGCTATCGGGATGACACCAGATGGGAATTCGATGGTCGCACAGCAGGCAAGCCAGTTGACGTTTTCCGGTGACTCATCACTGCCGAAGCCGAATCCAACGAGCGAGATGAAGATCGTGCTTTGCTCAATGACCTCATCTGTATGCCAAGGCGAAGAAGTGATGAGCCTGCCGGGACTTCGAGTGGTTGCACTGAGCCCGGATGGCAAGTGGATGGCATACTCGGCGGGTCATGAAATGAGAATTGTCGAGACCGGAGGAGCCCGATCGCGGCAGGTCGCAATGTCTCGCGCTACCGGTGTGACCGCCATCTACTATTCGGGAGACATTCTCGCGGTCGGCTTGCGAGAGGGCCAGATCAGCGTTTGGGACAGGTCATTGCGATATCCGGCACGCTCAGTTCAACAGCCCATCCTGGACACCGGCCGGGGAGTAAAAGGATTTTCGCTGGACGCCGACAAAGGGGAGTTGCTCAGCGCGGGGGCGGACGGTGGAGTGATGCGGTGGGGCCTGACCGATCTGCAGGATAAAGAATTGCGGGCTCCTGCGCGGGGAGCTCGTGGGGACTCGACTGTTAGCGGAAGGGAGGAGATCGGCCTTCTTCGACCGGAGCCTCCAAAGGCGCTAACCGTCAGTGTCGACGGAGTCCCACAAACTCCGGCAACTGAGGAAGTGCTTGTCACCACTCTGTCGTCGACGGGAGTGATCGCCACGGGCGGGCTCTATTTTGACGATAAGGTTGTGAATGGATTTGTCTCCCTATGGGATACCACCGGGGCGCGCATCGGCGATCGCATTATCGACATCCAGAGAAAGGATGATGATGTGACTGCCTTGGCGTTCTCTCCTGACGGGAAAACTCTGGGAATCGGGTTCTCAGGTGGAGGGATCGACTTGTGGAGTGTGGAGGACAGGAGAGTCATATCGCGGTTCGATGAGCATGCCTCCGGCATCACGGCACTGGCGTTCTCTGCTGGCGCGGAGTACCTGGCGTCTGGGAGCCTGGACAAGACTGTGAAAGTCTGGTCGCTGCGATCTCCTGGACCGGCAAGGACCCTTACCGGACATAATTCCCCAGTTCTATGTCTTAACTTCTCTCCTGAGCGGGATGCGGACCTGCTAGCGTCAGGCGGAGCAGACAACCGAATCATCTTGTGGCGCGTGAGTTCGGGAGTTCGCACTGCCGTTCTTGAAGGACACTCTGCTTCAGTGAATGCACTCGCTTTTATGCCGAACGGACGAGTGCTCATATCCGGCGGAGAAGATGCCACTGTGCAATTCTGGGATACCTCGAAGCACCAACTGTTGGCTGTTTTGGTGGCGGTGGGCGGAGGAAACCAGTGGCTGGCCACAACTCCGAGTGGATTTTTCGATGGAGATGAGGGAAGTTGGAACCAGGTAATCTGGCAATTCGGGAGGAACCTGTTCGACGTCTCTCCGGTCGAGATTGGCTTCCGGGACTATTTTGTCCCAAACCTGCTGGCGAAAACTCTGAACAGCCAGCCTCCGGCTACGCGATCTTTTACTTCGTTGAATCGGGCCCAGCCCACAGTGCAAATACAATCTGTTACACCCGACGGACCCGACACAGTGAGGGTGGATGTAATCGCAGAGAGCCAACTCTCAACGATGCAACGTGACGAAGCGGGCCACCCGCTAGTGAGCGGGGTATACGACATTCGCCTGTTCCGCAACGGTCAACTCGTCGGCACGTGGCCGGAGGTAAAGGGTACAAAGCTCGACGAAGTCAATGAAGTGGAGGAGTGGCGTCATTTGCGCGCTGTCCAATTGGACCCGGACGGCAAGGTAAGGGTGCCTTTCCGAGGCATCCGGTTGGCAAAGTTCAACGATGGAGAAAAATCCTCTTTCACCGCGTATGCGTTCAACCGCGACCGCGTGAAAGGCTTGACCTCCACTCCATTCGAGTACAAAGTCCAAAGTACGCCTGGAAAGCCGCTCCGCAGAGCTTACCTGATCACTATGGGGGTGAATGCAAATCAATCCGGATGGAACCTGGATGTGGCAGTTCCGAGTGCCGAGAAGGCACTGTCGCTGTTGCATGCGAAACTGGCGGAAAGATATTCACCCGTAATCGATGTGCAGTTATATTCGGACCTGGCCGATGATGGTTCCGTGAAACTCAAGCATGCCCGCAAGGACGCGCTTAGAGCGGTGTTCGACCTTCTATCGGGCGTACCGGTGGACTCCGCCCTTAGCAACGAGGTGGACAGTACCCATCAAATTCAGCCGGTGACGCCTGACGATGCGGTGGTATTGTACGTTGCGAGCCACGGATACGCCGACCCACAGGGAAATCTATACATAATCCCATTCGATACCGGAGTAAATTTCGGTATCTCAGAGGAGGTTCTTACGCGCTGCGCGTCAAGGCCCAGTGCGGCGGGAGTGTGTGGCCAAGCACAATCGTTTCTTCAGCACGCTGTTTCCAGTGCCGATTTGTCGGCGTGGTGGCAGGGGGTGGATGCGGGAGAGTTCGTGATGATTCTCGATTCATGCCACTCCGGTGCCTTGCCTGGAAGGACCTTTCGTCCTGGCCCGCTGGGTGACCCGGGATTCGGGCAACTTAGTTATGACAAAAGGATGACACTCTTTGCGGCTTCGCAACCAACGCAGACGGAGCTGGGTGTGTGGGTGACCGGGGGTGAAGGGCGCACATTGCTAGTGGACGCACTGGCTTCTGTAGCACACCGCAATCCAAGCCAGAGCCTAATGGAATGGCTAAGGGGGACCGAGCGCCAATTGCCCGTCACGTTCAGCAAGTTATACCCGAAGATGAAAGAAGATGAACTGCAGTCGCCGGTTCTGCTCGACTTTTCCGGATCGGATTCCCGGTCAATTTCGAACGCACCCACGAGACCCCAAAGTCCGACGACAGGGGCAACGCTGCAGGTGACTGTGCAATAGCGCGGGTTTGTCGAAGCACGCGTTGATGTCAGAGGCTGCACGCGGCCGTCCCCCGTATGTGTGGTGCTATCGTCCAGGAGTTAAGACGTGAGATTCCCGATCTTAAGACGCGGGTTCGATTCCCGTTGGCGCTGTCAAAACAGATTCGTGAAGGCCCGCTCAATCGGCGGGCTTTACTTTTGGTTGAAAGCCCTGCTAGTCCTTCTTGGCCGGAATTCGTGGTACACAAAATGGCACACAGTCCCGTCGGTTCCGCTAGCTCGATTTCAAGGCTGCAACTGTTCTATCCGTTGTCGATCGCGGCTGGTTCCAAAGGGTCATTTACCGCGGATGCTTTGCGCCATACTGTTTGTCGAATCTGATAGAATTCGCGTACTTCTCTCGGGGAAATTTTATTCATTTGAGAATGTAGATTATTCTCGAAGAATTTCTTGTATCCGCAAGTTCAGTCTCTTCTGCTGCACAAACTGACATCAGGATGCATACCTGAGATGTCACCAGGAGAGCTATGACGATGATTTCAGAGAATGCTTCTTCGGTTGCTGCGCCGCACGCAGCCTTAACCAGCGGGAGACGCTGGGTAGTTCCCGTAGCTGTAGCTTTGTTGTTGGCGGTTCTGTATGCACAACTGGCGTTGACGGCCCTTGGGCATTCCATGTCGGTGGATGAAGGCAATCATATCTATTCAGGTTATATGTCCTGGACGCACTTCGATTTCGGATTGAACCCCGAGCATCCGCCGCTAGTCAAGCTGTTAGCCACCCTGCCATTGCTCAATATGCCTCTCAAAGTCACCCCGCCAGGAGACATCTACTACAAACTGGACGCCTACCAAGGGGGACGCGCCCTGCTCCTAGACAATGACAAGGAGAAGATCCTCTTCAGGGCACGCATGAGCGCCGCATTGTTGACTGTGCTGCTGGCGTTGCTCATATTTCTAACGGCGCAAGAGATGTTCGGAACCGGCGCCGGATTTCTAGCTCTGACACTGGCGGTCTTCGATCCGAACCTTCTGGCGCACGGCGCTCTAGTCACAACCGATGTCGGAGTCTCATGTTTCCTGTTGGCATCGATCTATGCGTTCTATCGCTATGTGAAGGCGCCTTCTCCGTTGCGGCTAGCGTTGGTTGGTTTGGCAGCAGGACTTGCCTGGGCTTCAAAACATAGCGGCATTCTTGTCTTTCTGATGCTTGGGGTGCTGGCCGTCTCGGAGTGTGTGCGCTGGCTTGCGGTACGGCGCATCACCGAAAAGCGTGTTTGGAAAGAGCCGCTCAAGCTGGTCGGAGCATTCGCCGGTATCGTTCTCATCGCTTTCTTTGTACTGTGGGCGTTCTACGGATTTCGCTATCAGGCACGGGCTTCCGGCTCAGAGATGCATCCCGCTCTCACGGAGATGCTCAAACAAATCGACCCAGGAGAGGCGCGCGTGGTTTCCGCTCTTGCCCATTGGAAGCTTCTGCCCGAGTCGTACTTGTTCGGTGCAGTCGATGTCAGCTCCGTGGCCGAGTATTATCACTGCTTCGTTCTGGGCAAGATTTATACCCATGGCATGTGGTTCTATTTTCCTGTGGTTATGTTGATCAAGTGCACGGAAGGCCTGCTGGCATTGATGCTTCTGGCGCTGGTGGCGGTCGCAGTGAATCGCTTGTGGGTGCGGAGAGAACTTCTGTTCCTGGCGATTCCCGCGGCAATCTACCTGGCGATTGCCATGAACGCGCACTTGTGTACCGGCGTACGCCACATCATGCCGGTTTACGCCTTTCTGTGGCCACTGGCAGGCGGCGTGGCCTGGACGCTGGTGCGAAAGCGCCGTCAGTGGGCCTATGTCCTGGTGGTGTTGGCTGCCCTGCACATTGTTTCCTCTCTGGCGACCTTCCCCAGTCATATCGCCTATGCGAACTCCCTCTGGGGCGGACCGGACAATACCCACCGCCTGCTGACCGATTCCAATGCGGATTGGGGTCAGCAACTGGTTGCGGTGAAGCGTTATTTACAGGCGCGCAAGGTGGAGCATTGCTGGTTTGCGTATATCGCGGAAGGCGAAACAGCGGCCAATGCCTGGGGCGTTCCCTGCAAAGCGCTGCCAAACCTCGACTACCCGGCGGCGACGGAAGTTGTGCCTGAGGTCATCGACGGCCCGGTTCTAATTAGCGCGGACGAACTCTCTGGGTATTTGACCGGCCCCGGACCGCTGAATCCTTATGGCGATTTTCAGAAGCTGCGCCCTAGCGCGAATATCGACGGTGGTGTTCTGGTCTATGACGGCCAGTTCTCGGTGCCGCGGCTTTCGGCCCTCACCCGCCGTATTCGGTTAAGTGACCAGATCAGCAAGGATCCGCAGTTTGCCCTTACGGAGAGCCGCACGATTGTGGCTCTCGACCCTGAGAATGCCGAGTCGTGGCTGATGCTGGGGCAGGCGCTGAAGGCCAACGGGCAAAAGGCGGAAGCTCTTAATGCCTTCAGAAAAGCGTTGGCTGTCGCCGAGTCTGTTCAACCAGCGTTTCAGGCCGGGCAGGTTCCCCAAATCAGGCAGGAGATAGCTGGAAGTCAGTTCGGCTCGCAATAAGGCCATTGTCGACCGTGAGGTTGGTTTGAGGGCACTTGGTCGAGTCTTACCGGATGCCCCGGGGCGACGCATATCAAGTTAGCGGGGATTTGATATGCGTCGGGCCTGGTTCGGCCGAGGGCGAGTGGTCCAACATGATGAGCGGCGAGAAGCCTGCCTAGACTGCAAGGGCTCTCGATGATCCTCGCCCAATAGGAATAAGTAGAGTCGCGGTACCTAGAGCGATGAAGACGTGGCCGGATAGCACTTGTGGCTCAAGGGAGATGTCGCGATTTCGCATAGGCCAACCCCAATGACGGGTTTCGGTGTGAGCTTTACCATCCAGGCTGCTAGATTCTAAAACTTAGAACACGGGTTCGATTCCCGTTAGCGCTGCCAGTCAGCATCCGCTAAAGCTCGCTATTTCAGCGGGCTTTGGCTTTGCTCAAAAGACGTGCCGGCGCCTCGTTGAACCGCAAAAAATCTGCTTTCAGGGTATTGCTTTCGGGGCGTAAACTCGCGCACAAGCTTCTGAGCTTTACCGGAAGCGGAGGTCAACGATGGCTACTTTGGAAAGTTCCCCAAAATTCGATGCAGTGAAGCTGGGCGCCTTTATGGAGAAGGCCGTAGTGGACATGGGCGCCGCGATGCACGCTACGCTGGTGGTGGTGGGCGATAAACTCGGTCTCTACAAAGCGATGGCGGGCGCAGGCTGGATGACTCCGAGCGAGCTGGCGGCAAAGACTCATACCGCCGAGCGCTATGTGCGTGAATGGTTGAATGCCAACGCAGCAAGCGGCTATGTGAGCTATGATGCGGCGACGAAGCGCTACGAATTGCCGCCGGAACAGGCCTTCGCGCTCACGGTGCAGGATCTACCGGGTGCGTTTCACATCATTTCGTCGTTGTTCAAAGACGAGCCGAAGATTACGCAGGCCTTCAGGACGGGCGAGGGCGTGGGCTGGCACGAACACGACGCCAATCTCTTCTTTGGCACGGAGCGCTTCTTCCGGCCGAACTACGAGAACAACCTGCTGAGCGCGTGGATTCCGGCGCTGGATGGGGTGGAAGCCAAGTTGAAGGCGGGCGCCTCGGTGGCGGACGTGGGATGCGGCCACGGCTCCTCAACGATCCTGATGGCGCGGGCGTTTGCGAAGTCGCACTTCTACGGCTTCGACTATCACAGCGGTTCCATTGAGTACGCACGCCACGTGGCCGGCCGGGAAGGCCTGCTGGACCAGATCACCCTGGAGGTGGCCAGTTCGAAGAGCTATCCGAAAAACAGCGGTTACGACCTGGTCACGTTCTTTGACTGCCTGCACGACATGGGCGATCCGACTGGAGCGGCGGAGCATGTGTTGTCCACGCTGAAACCGGATGGAACGTGGATGATTGTGGAACCGTTTGCGCATGACAACCCAGAGCAGAATCACAATCCGGTGGGCCGAATTTACTACTCTGCGTCAACCATGATTTGCACGCCGGCCTCACTGGCCCAGGAGGTGGGAGCAGCGCTGGGGGCGCAGGCCGGAGAAGAACGCATCCGGGCAGTGGTGACGTCGGCCGGGTTTAGCCGGTTTCGCCGGGCAGCGGAGACACCTTTCAACCTGGTGTTTGAAGCGCGACCTTGAAAAAGGGACAAAACGTAGCTGACGGGTGGCGGATTGGCGAAAGGTGGTCAACACTCCGGGGTCAGGCTCGTCTAATGTAATGAAAGTGTGCTTGAACCCATGACAAGACCAACCGACTCAATCCTTTGCCTTACCGCATCAACGCTGGCCCTTGCCTTTTTGCCCGTGGGTGGCCTTGGCCAACAACCCGCGTCCAGCCAGCCGGTCGCAACTCTGCATGTGCAAGCCCGCGAGGTGTTGCTGCCGGTGACGGTGCGGGATAAACACGGCGCATTGGTGACCACGCTGCAGAAGAGCGACTTTACGCTGACCGAGGATGGGCGCCCACAGGTGATCAAGAGCTTTGCCCGAGAGACGAATCTGCCTTTCCGGCTGGGCTTGTTGGCGGACACCAGTCGCAGCGTTTCAGGCGCATTGGAAGAGGAGCGCAAGTCGGCGGGCAAGTTTGTGGATCAGATGCTGCCGGACGATCCCAAGGCTGGGGCGGCAGCAGGGAGCGCCGCGGCTGCGGGAAAAGACGAGGCCTTTCTGCTGCATTTTGACCGCGAGGTGGAACTGCTGCAGGACTTCACGAACTCGCGCGACAAACTGCACCATGAGCTGGACGAGATGGGACCGACCTCACGCTCGCAGAACGACAGCCAGGGGCCGGAGACCAACGGGGACGACAGGGATCGCACGCGCACCGGGCGGGGTGGTACGCAGCTCTATGACGCCATTTTCCTGGCATCGGACGAACTGATGAAGCCGAAAGACGGCAGGAAGGCGCTGGTGGTTTTCTCGGACGGCGTGGACCGGGGCAGCAAAGATACGCTGAACGACGCGGTGGATGCCGCGGATAAAGCAAATGTGAGCGTGTACACCATCTACTTCAAGGGCGAGCAGGAGCGGAGCGACAATAGTGGCTTTCCCGGAATGGGCCGGCGTGGCGGCATGGGCGGAGGCGGCTACCCGGGCGGCGGAGGTGGCTACCCCGGCGGAGGGGGTGGTTACCCGGGTGGCGGTGGCCGGCGCAGAGGGGGCGAGAGCCAGCCCTCGGTGGACGGCAAGAAGATTATGGAACAAATCGCAACGCGCACCGGAGGGCGGTTCTTCGAGGCTAAAAAGAAGGACAATCTGGAAGAGATCTACGGTCAGATCGTGGAAGAACTGCGCGGGCAATATCTGCTGACCTACACCCCGGATAAAGTTGACAACGAAGGCGGCTTCCACAAGGTTGCACTCAAGGCCAACAAGGACGACCTGACGGTGGCGACGCGAGAGGGGTACTACGCACCGGGTGGGGAAGGGTCAAAGTAATCTGACCCCGGGCCGGGCGGAGGGATGGATCAGAGGCCTTTTTGCTGACGGAACTCCCGGACAACCTGGGCGGGGTCGCGATGCTGCCCGTCGACGGCTTCGTTCATGGCGCGCATGTCAGCGGCAGTGATTTTTCCCGCCAGCGCATTAAGGGCGACCGCGATCTGCGGCCAACGCTGCAATGCTTCGCTGCGCACCAGCGGCACTGCCTGATACGGCGGGAAGTAGTGCCTGTCATCCTCAAGGGCGGTAAGGCCGAGAGCCTGGATGGGGCCATCGGTGGAGTTGGCGGCGATCATGTCGACTTGGTGAGCGCTAAGGGCGCGATAGAGCAGGCCCAGGTCCATGGTGCGCGGCGAAACACGGAACTTGAGCCCGTAGGCGGCGCTGAGTCCGGCAAGCCCGTCAGGGCGTTGTTCAAACTCATAGCCTACCCCTAATCGCCATTGCGATGCGTATGGTGCGGCTTGGCTGAGAGTAGTCAGATGCAAGCGACGCGCGTCGTCGCCGCGAATGACCATGGCAAAGGTGTTTTCAAAGCCTAGCGGCTCGGCAACGGTGATGTTGTAGCGCTCGGCGTAGAGGCGGCGGACGGTGGCGAGGACGGATTGGGGATCGCGATCGACCGGCTGACGAAGGACGGCGGTGAGCGCCGTGCCGGTGTATTCCACGTAAGCGTCGATGCGGTTGGAGACCAGAGCCTGCTGGCAGATGTAAGTGCCGGCAAGGTAGAAGCGGCGCTCAACCTTGAGATTGGATTTGGCTTCGATTTCCTGCGCCAAAAGTTCGCCGAGGACCACTTGCTCAGTGAAGTTCTTGGCTCCGATGACGGGGTGATCGGGGCGCGGCGGGGAGCACGCGACGAGCAGAAATCCGAGCGATGCGGTGAGCAGGAGGCCGGCTGCGGTGATGGAGGCACGCATCATTGCGTCGGAATCCGAAAGCGATGTTCGAGCAAACCGAGCCCGGCATCGGCGGTCAGGGCAAGCAGGGCGGCAGGGATGGCTCCGGCGAGGACGAGGCGATTGTCGACAGAAGCGACACCACGGAAGATGAGTTCACCTAGCCCGCCGGCACCGACAGCAGCGGCAATGGTGGCGATTCCGACACAGGTCACGGTTGCGGTTCGGAGGCCAGCGAGGATGAAGGAAGCGGCCAGAGGCAATTCGACCTTGAAGAGGCGCTGGCGATCGGTGAGGCCGAGGGCAGACGCAACCTCAATGACTGCAGGGTCGATGGCACGGATTCCGGCATACGTGTTACGCAGGATGGGGAGCAGCGCATAGGCCGTGAGGGCGACGATGGCAATGCGCGCGGCACGATCTCCAAGCCAGGGGAGTGGGAGAAGAAAGCCGAACATGGCCAGGGAGGGAATGGTCTGCAGGATGTTGGCCACGGCGATTATCGGCCGAGCCCAGCGTGGCGAGCGCGTGAGAGCGATGCCAACGGGAATGGCGATGGTGGCGGCGAAGAGCATGGCCGCCCCAGTGAGCCATAGATGCTCCAGGGTGAGAGTGGCGATTTCGGTGCCATATTGCGTCAGGAAGCCGGTGTTCATAGCGGCCTCGCCGGGATGGATCGCGCATCGGCGCGGTGAAAGGCGCGGACATAGGACTGAATCTCAGGCTGAAGCGAGGCCAGGACTTCGGCCGGGGTGAGACTGGCGACAAGTTTGCCTTCGCTGAGAAACACGATGCGGTGGGCAAGATAGAGAGCTTCATCGAGATCGTGGGTGACGAGCAGGACGGTCTTCTGGAGGCGGGCGAGGAGGTCGAGAAGCATGTCCTGCATCTCGGCACGGGTGAGCGGATCGAGAGCGCCAAAAGGCTCATCCATGAGCAGAATGCCCGGCTCGGCAGCCAAGGCGCGGGCGAGGCCGACGCGCTGGCGCTGACCCCCGGAGAGTTGGTGGGGATAGCGAGCGGCGAAGAGGACGGGGTCCAGGCCTACGGTGGTGAGCAACTGATGGCTACGGCTTGTTCGCTGGGGGCGCGACTGGCCTTCGACTTCGAGCATTAAACCAACATTGCGTTCGACGTTGAAATGAGGGAAGAGGCCGGTCTCCTGGATCACGTAGCCGATGCTGCGGCGCAAGGCGATGAGATTGGTGGTGCGCGTATTTGCGCCGTTGACCAGCACTTCGCCGCCGGTGGGTTCAACCATGCGATTCACGGTGCGCAGGAGAGTGGTTTTGCCTGAGCCGCTGCGGCCGATGATGGCGGTGGTAGTACCTTGTTCAACAGTGAGCGAAACACGATCGAGCAGAAGCCGCCCTTGCGCGGTGGCAACGGAGAGATATCGAAACTCGATGGCCGTGGGCATGGGCGCCGCTCCCTTCGCCAGTTTAGTGTACGAGCGGAAGGGCCAATGCCGGGACTGAATACAGCAAGGGCGCAGCCAATCGGCCGCGCCCTTGAGGTTCTTGCCTACCCAGACGGCTAACTGGTGGTGTGAATGTTTCCGGCGGTCTGGTTTTCTTCGAGAGCTGCCTGCGCAGCGGCGAGCCTTGCGGTCAACAACCGGAAGGGCGAGCAGGAGACATAGTTGAGCCCGATCCTGTGGCAGAACTTGACGGACTCAGGATCGCCGCCATGCTCGCCGCAGATTCCCACCTTGAGGGTAGGCCGGGTGTTGCGTCCCTTGGCCGTCGCCATCTTCACGAGTTGTCCCACGCCAGCCTGGTCAAGGGTAGCGAAGGGGTCGTTCTTGAAGATGCCGTACTTGATATAGGCCGGCAGGAAGTTGTTGATGTCGTCGCGGGAGATGCCGAAAGTGGTCTGGGTCAGATCGTTGGTGCCGAAGCTGAAGAACTCAGCCTCTTCGGCGATCTGGTCAGCGGTGAGGGCCGCACGCGGCAGCTCGATCATGGTGCCCACCTTGTAGTCGACGGTCGTACCCTTCTCCTCGAATACTTCAGCGGCAATGCGGCGGATGATGGCGGTCTGGTTGCGCATCTCTTCGACAGAGCCGATGAGCGGGATCATGATCTCGGGATGCGGATCGCCGCCCTTGAGCTTGACCACGACCGCAGCCTCGAGGATGGCCCTCGCCTGCATCTCGGTGATCTCAGGGAAGGTGATACCCAGCCGGCATCCGCGCAGACCGAGCATCGGATTCTGCTCGTGCAACTCTTCAACGCGAGCCAGCAGAGTGCGCAACTCCTTGAGCTTGGGCGAGCGTGGCTTTGTTTCTTCAAGGCGCGCAATCTGAACGAGCAAATCCTCGCGCTTGGGCAGGAACTCGTGCAACGGCGGATCGATGGTGCGGATGGTGACCGGAAGCGAGTCCATGGACTTGAAGAGCCCCACAAAGTCCGCGCGCTGCATGGGCAGCAACTTCTTCAACGCGGCCCGGCGGTCCTTTTCGTTGTCGGCCAGGATCATGGCGCGCATGTGATCGATGCGATCTTCGGCAAAGAACATGTGCTCAGTGCGGCACAGGCCGATGCCCTCGGCGCCGAAGAGACGCGCCTGCTTGGCATCGCGAGGAATATCGGCGTTGGCGTGAATGCGAAGCCGGCGGACCGGATCGACCCAGCTCATGAACTTGACCAGATCAGGATCGTCGGGTTGAGCTTCAATAGTCTTGAGCTGACCCGCGATTACGCGGCCAGTGGTGCCATCGAGCGAGAGCCAGTCACCCTCGCGGTAAGTGTGACCCTTAACGCGGAGTTCCTTCTTGGCTTCGTCAACGACGCAATCGCCGGCGCCGGCCACGCAGCACTTGCCCATGCCGCGGGTGACGACAGCCGCATGAGAGGTCATGCCGCCGCGCGAGGTGAGAATGCCGGAGGCGACTTCCATGCCTGCGATATCTTCAGGAGTGGTTTCGCCGCGGACCAGGATGATGACCTTGTAGGAGCCGTTGGTGTGGCGCTTCACGGCTTCTTCGGCGGTGAACACGATCTGTCCAACAGCCGCGCCAGGTGAAGCAGGCAGGCCGGTGGCGAGCACTTCAATCTTCTCGCCCTTTTCGACAAGGCGGGGAACCAGGAAATCATAGAGCTGGTTGGGCTCGACGCGGAAGATGGCTTCTTCCTGGGTGATGAGGCCTTCACGCACCATGTCGATAGCGATGCGGACGGCGGCCAAGCCAGTGCGCTTGCCATTGCGGGTCTGCAGCATGTAGAGCTTGCCGTCCTGGATGGTGAACTCAAAGTCCTGCATGTCGCGATAGTGCTTTTCCATCTTCCAGGTGATGGCGCGCAGATGGTCGTAGACCAGAGGCATGGCGCGTTCCAGCTCGCTGATGGAGAGCGGAGTGCGTACGCCGGAGACGACATCTTCACCCTGAGCGTTCATCAGATATTCACCGAAGAACATGTGCTCGCCAGTGGCTGGATTGCGGGTGAAGCCGACGCCTGTGCCTGAGTTCTCACCCAGGTTGCCAAAAACCATGGCCTGCACGTTGACTGCTGTGCCCAGCCAGTCATCGATGTTGTTGATGCGGCGATAGGTCTTGGCGCGGTCGTTCTGCCAGCTCCTGAAGACAGCATCGCGGGCCTGGACCAGTTGTTCCAGAGGCTTCTGCGGGAAGTCCTTGCCGGTTTCTTTCTTCACGAGCTTCTTGTACTCGACGATGATTTCCTTGAGTGCGTCGGGACCGAGCTCGTAGTCGAACTTCACCTTCTCGCGCTTCTTGATAGTGTCGAAAATATGCTCGAACTTCTTCTTGGGGATATCGAGGACTACGTCACCGAACATCTGGATCAGACGGCGATAGGAGTCATAGGCAAAGCGGGGATTGCTGCTGAGCTTGGCCAGGGATTCAACGGCCTTGTCGTTCAGGCCCAGGTTGAGGATGGTGTCCATCATGCCGGGCATGGAGAACTTGGCACCGGAACGAACCGAAACCAGCAGGGGATTTTCGCCCGCGCCGAGCTTCTGTCCCTGCAAGTGTTCCAGGCGCTCGAGAGCGGCGAGCATTTCGGTGTTGATCTGGGGGCTCAGCTTGCCACGCATGTACTCGCGGCAGGCCTCGGTCTGGATGGTGAACCCCGGGGGAACAGGTAGACCGGCATTGGTCATCTCTGCGAGGCCGGCACCCTTGCCGCCCAGCGTGTCCTTCATGCGGCCGTTGCCATCGGCAGAGCCGCCGCCAAAGAAATATACATACTTGGTTGTGGTTGAGCTCGCTTTGTCGGCAAGCTGCTGATCCAGTACGCCCTGCGCCATGGAGTAAAGCCTCCGTATGTAGAAATTCGCAACGGCTATTCGTAGAGATGGATGGCAGTACGTGGGACCGGCCCGGCTGAGGGAAAGAACGGTCAACGGACCAAGCCAGTGCAGCCATCCACACAATTCGACTGCGCCTTGCGGCGGTACATCTTTCGTACTAACTAATATCGCCGCAAGTATACGCTTGCCTGTGCCCCTCGTCACAGGCCCGAGGATTGGCAGCGGATTCTCGCCTCATTTCTGGGTTGGAAATCGAGCAAATTGAGATCCGGGCGCGCTCCCGAAGTTGCAGTGGTGAGACGATCAGTGAGACTTCAGGCAGCGGGCCTCTCAAAGCATGGACCGGACTGTGAATCCGGGACTGTATTTTGGGACAGAAGAATGCGGTCCAGGCCCACTAACGCAAGGATCTCCGTCACCCTATGGGGGACATTGGAAACGGTGAGATTGTGGCCCGCACTCCGGGCGGCGCTGTAGAGCGAGATCAGGGCCGCAATGCCTGCGGCATCAATACGTTCCACACAGCCCAGGTCGAGCGAAACGCTCTGGCGGCGCACCACGGGCACCATCCGCTCAAGGAACGCCTGTTCCTGCCCGCGCACCAGTTCGCGCAGATCGCCGGGGAGCGTCATAGCTGTTTCGGTTGCTGTTGCAAATATGCCAGTCATAATGAAACCTCCCTGATACGCTTCACTGCGGCGTGCGCAGGTTTGGGGCTGCCCATTTGGGCTTCAACTCACTGCGTATTGACTGTGCACCTGGGCTGCCAAATCTGCATCGGGGGAAAAGTGCTGAAACCACTACGGATGCGAGCAATCCCTTCAAGCTGATCGGCGGTCCCCGGTGTCCGGAATTGTTGCCGGCGTCCGCAATCGAACACGTTACAGTTAATTACGCAAAAGAGAGGCGTCCGAGTTCCATGACTATTGGCGAAGCAAATCCGGGGTCCAGCTTGACGGCGGGAACGGCGCGCGCCCTGGCGAGGGACGCGGGTTTTGCCGAGGCAGGGGTGGCAAAGCTACCTCATGCGGAGGAGGAACGAGACGCGAGGAGGTTTGCGGAGTGGGTGCAGACAGGCCACGCGGGCACAATGGGGTATTTGCAGCGAAGGGACGGGGCGGGACGGCTAGTACGGTCGCGGGTAGAGGTTCCGTTTCCTTGGGCGCGTTCGGCGCTGGTGTGCTTTGCCGGTTACAACGCGGCGCAGCCCCTCTCAACGGATGCGGCCAGCGAGGATGCAGGCTGGATTGCACGGTACGCATGGTCGAGCAGGGTGGATGAGAGTGGCGCGCGGCGGCCCAGCGACTATCACAAGGTGCTGCTGAAACGGCTGAAGAAGCTGGAAGCCCTGATGCGCGCACAATTAGGCGATTTTGAAGCGCGCGCCTACGTGGACACCGGTCCAGTGGTTGAGCGGACGCTGGCCACGGCTGCCGGGTTGGGCTGGACGGGCAAGAACACCTGCCTGATTCACCCGAAACTCGGTTCGTTTGGGTTTCTCGCGGTACTGCTGACCTCGCTGGGAGTGCGCGAACAAGCCGTGCCCACGGTGATCGCCGACCGCTGCGGAAGCTGTCGGCGTTGCCTCGATGCTTGCCCCACGGGCGCACTGATTGCGCCCTACCAGATGGATGCCACGCGGTGCATCTCCTACCTGACCATCGAGCATCGGGGGCCGATTGCCGAGGAGTTGATGGAGGGTATGGGGCGGCAGGTTCTTGGCTGCGACATCTGCCAGGATGTATGTCCGTGGAACTCGCCGCGGCGCACACCAATCAGCATGGACCCCGAACTGGACGCACGCGCAGAGCTAGTGAACCCGGCGTTGGAGTGGCTGGCGGAGAAGGACGAAGGGGAGTTTGAGCGGACTTTCAATGGCTCGCCGGTACGGCGGGCGGGGTTCGTGGGATTGCAAAGGAACGTGGCAGTGGCTATGGGTTCAAGCGGGTTGGTGAGGTTCATGCCGCAGCTACGCGCATGGGCCACGGCCGCGGACGATGGTCTCCGCACGGCGGCCTGCTGGGCACTGAGGAAGTTAGCGAGGTTTAATACCGCGGAATAAAGGCTCCTGCTGAGTGCACAGGAAACAGCCGACGGGGCGGAAGACAGCGCTGGAGCCGAGTTATACCACCCGCATTACATTGGCCGCATTCAGGCCCTTGGGACCTTGCTGGCACTCAAACTCGACAGCTTCGCCTTCGTTAAGAGTCTTATAGCCGCTTTCCTGCTGTATCGCTGAGAAGTGCACGAAGACATCTTCACCGCTTGACCGCTGAATGAAACCGTATCCCTTGGCTCCGTTGAACCACTTGACCACGCCTTGTTCCTTCATGGGCACTCTCCTTATTCGGCTTGCACAACGCCAAAGTTCCTCGCGCCAATCCAATCTTGCGATAACTACCGGGAAAGGATGGGGCAAATAACCTCAATCAAACCCAGAGACGCCGCGAGCCATCGAAGCGTCCGCGAGAGGAACGCCCAGATGGCCCAATGACCTATCTAAGTTGGGGTTGTGCTTCCTAAATGCTAAGACATCCAATGTGAATGGCCTTCCACTAACTCGAAGCGTCCGCTTCCGACGCTCCCTGCTCCAGTTATGGCAGGAAATGAATCAGGATGCAAGGAGAAAATGAGTCGGGACCGGCGGACACAGAGGCAGTTCGCGGGCGTGCACATGAGACCGAATATTGCGTGCCAGCTTGCAGTGATGGTCCCAAGGTGTCGCACAGGAGCAGTCGCGAGGGAAAGCCGAGGATACCTTGATTTGCGCGGTAAAACCCAATGAGCGGGCCCTTCTGCTAAGCATTCACGTCACAGCGCAGATAGCCGGGGAAGGGCTATTCTAAGACAAAGACCCATTTATCGGACGCGACGCGTGTGTCTATCCGGGGTCATATTCCGCAGTCTTAAAATGAGGGAGTTCCAATTTGTCTGACGTCTCAGATCACGGTACCAGTGATGAAACAGAGGTCCACGTCACTGGAGTTGTTGATGTGGCGGAGCCTGCATCCAAGTCCAAGTGGTACCACTGGCGTAAGAACGGCACAGCGCTGGTACGCTATCTGCTGGACAGCGAAGTACATACCTACGCATTCAGTGTGGCCGCCAACGCAATTATCTCGTTCATTCCATTTATCGTGCTGCTCTACACGCTTTCCCGGTCGGTTTTTCATTCCGACATGATGGTGAATGTGGTGGGCAAGATGGTGCATTACTTTCTGCCCTCGAACCAGGACTGGGTGGCGGCCAGCCTGGCGGCAGCAGCAGCGCGACAAGGCGTGCAATGGCTTTCACTGGTCATGATTCTCATCTCCTGCACGGGGATCTTTCTGCCGCTGGAGGTGGCGTTGAACCAAGCATGGGGAGTGACCAAGAGCCGCAATTACCTGATGAACCAACTGGTGGCTTTCGGGCTGGCGATTCTGATGGTGGGGCTGGCGATGGTGAGCATCCTGCTGAGCGCGTGGCAGCGGCAACTATTGGGCTTCATCTTCTTTCATCACACCGACAACTTCGTATTTGAGGGAATCAGCTACTTGTGGCTGGCGGCTTCAACCGGCGTAGCGTCGATCCTGTTTTTCTTTTCGATTTACTGGCTGCTGCCCAACCGCAAGATTCCGCCGCACAATGTGCTGCGCTCTTCAATCGTGACTGGAGTGATCTGGCTGCTGGCGAAGAATATCTACGTGGCGGTGCTGCCACATCTCGATCTGAAGGCGCTGTATGGGCCGTTTTATGTTTCGGTGGGTCTGCTTTTCTGGGCTTATGTTTCGGGGTTGATTCTGTTTGCCGGAGCGCAGTTCAGCGTGGCGCGATTCGGGAATGGGACTAAGACGGGCTAGAAGAACCCGCCGGAGTTACACGCTAAGGTTGGCGCATGACACAGCAATTGCTACGAGAGATTATCGTTTTGGCGATGGCCGTTTTATGCTTGCCCGGTCTATCTATCCCAAACCGATTCTCGAAAAGAAAGATTTGCCACGTAAGGTTGGATCGTTGGAATTGAGGTTCTGCCGGTGGTTTCTCTAGTTCAGCTTTACCTTGACAAGCACGGCAGAATCGAGCTTAATGTCCCGCTTGTAGCCATTTAGTTCGGTGGCGCCGGAATCGTTCAGGTGAAGGGCCAGCGTGACGCCGGGCAGCGTGCTGCCGACCGCAATGCCCAAGCCGTCATCGCTGCCATCGCTTTTGGCAATCGTCCTGGCTAACGGGTCCACGGTGAGTGTTGGTGCCGAATTTCCGATCCCAAGGTACGAATTGTCGGAGGTCTCCGATCCGGAGCTGTGCCCGATGGCCATGATCTGACCTTCAATCGGAAGCTTGGCACCTTTGGTCTCGATCTGGTCGAACTTGATGGCTAGCATGGAATCGCCGCTCCCAGCCTTTCTGGAATGTACGGCAACCACCTTGCCAGTGATCTGCGACCCTTTGGGAATATCCCTGCCATCCGCCGTTTTCGCGGGCTTCTCGGTCTTAGCGACGACAGCGTCGCCGACCTTGCCGGACTTTGTACTGATATTCCCTACGAATTTCGCCACCAGTACGGGAGCCGCATTTTGAGAGTGGGCCACTGTCAGGATCACCGCAAAAAGTGCGGCTTGGGTCAGGATGGAAGAAACGCTTTGGATTGAGCGGTTCATCTGGGATCTCCACTTTCGGATCCGATTTGGCTGAATTGTACAGCTCCTGGGAGGGATGGCACGACCGGAGCTGCATTTGCAGTCGAAAAACCGGGCGATTCCGTTCCGTTTTGGCCTCCGTGGCACCATCAAGAGCCCTTATCTTGTTTGGTGTGGGATCTTCAGTGAAGGCCGTCCTGTTCACTGAACAATTGGCTCGCACTAGGAAATTTAGGGCAATTTGAAAGATTTGACTGCGATGGCGTTGGGGGCGCGGCCCGTAGAGAGCAGGGTGAAGAGCGGCAGCGTGAAGACCGAACGCGAGGCGGTGCGGTAGACGGCGAGGTCGCCGGAACCGGTATCTACGATGAAGAGCAAATGGCCGGCCGTGGAAAACGCGAGGGCCGAGGGGCCGTCGCCGACATGGATGGAGCCGAGACGCTTGCCATCGTCGATGGAGTAAACCGTTACCTCCTGCGAACGCTGATCGCCCACGTAGAGCGTTGAATTGTCGGCGGAGACAATGCCGCGTGCCGGGTTGTTGCCGATCATGAAGGTATCGCCGACTTCGTTTGTGGTGGTATAGATCTCTGAAACTGAGTCGGAGAGTGCATTCGATACAAACAATTCGCCGCCATCGGGCTTGAGAGCCAACTGCACCGGCGCTCGGCCTACATCAAGCAGTGATTCAATCCGGTCGGGCTGCATGGGGCCAGGTGACGCTGGCGGAGCCTGGGTCTGCACCAGTGCAATGACCATGACTTGATGGCCACCGGAGCAGGCGGCAAAAGCCTTGGACGAGTCAGGCAGAATGACGACGTCGCCAGCGCCGGGACAGCCTGCAAAGACCGCCCGCACCTGGTCGGAAGCCGGATCGATGAGGCTGACGGAGTTGCCCCCTTGATTGGCGACTGCGAGGGTTTTGCCGTCGGGCGAGAGGCGAAGCGCGACCGGCACCTCACCGGTGCCGATGACGGCAACCTCGCGGCGGGTCTTGAGGTCAACGACGGAAATGCTGTTGGAGCCGGAATTGGCCACGTAGGCTCGTGCGCCCGTGGCATCAAGGGTCAGAGCAACCGGCTGACGGCGAACGGGAATGGTGGCTACTACACGGTTGCTCGCGGCGTCGATGACAGAGACCGAGCCCTGCGGACCAGGTTGTCCAGCGGGAACGCCTGAATTGACCACATACACTTCATTGCGCGTAGGGCTGGCGGCGACAGCAACGGGATTCTGCCCCACAGGCAGCTCGCGATCAAGACGGACATTGACCACGTCGTAGATGGAGACGGTACCGCTGCCGCCGTTGGTCACGTAGGCGTATTCGCGGTAGTTGGGCGGGTATTGAGGGAAGTCGTGGGGGCGGCAGCCAGCGAGCGGAAGCGCCAAGAGGACGACGGCCGCAAGCCGAGCGACACAACGGTCTTGCTTGCCGCGCATCTTGTTACTGCCTTGCCGAAGCGTCATTGGGGTTGGCCGCGAGGGCTTCGACGTGAATGCCGCGGGGCAGTTCACGATGCACTATCGGAGCAATTTGCTCGATCTCGTCCATCATGCGTGCAAATTGGTCTGGATAGATGGACTGCGGGCCGTCGGAGAGCGCCTTCTCGGGTTGATTGTGGACCTCGACCAGGACACCGTCGGCCCCGCAGGCAATGGCAGCGCGGGCCATGGGCAATACCTTATCGCGCTTACCGGTTCCGTGGCTGGGGTCGACCAGGATGGGCAGGTGGCTGAGGCGCTGCACGGCAGGAACAATGCTGAGGTCGAGGGTGTTGCGGCTGTGGTCAGTAAAGGTCCGCACGCCGCGCTCGCATAGGATGACCTCGTAGTTGCCCTCGCTCATGATGTATTCGGCGGCCATGAGGAACTCGTCGAGGGTGGCGCTCAGGCCGCGCTTGAGCAGCACCGGCTTGCGCAGGCGGCCGGCATGCTTGAGCAGGGAGAAGTTCTGCATATTACGCGCGCCAATCTGGATGACGTCAGCCCATTCAGCGACCAGGTCGAGAGTCTCGTTGTCAATGGCTTCGGTGACGATGCGCAGGCCGAAGCGCTCGCGAATCTCAGCCATGATGTGCAGGGCTTCAACGCCGAGACCCTGAAATGCGTAAGGCGAAGTGCGGGGCTTGTAAGCGCCGCCGCGGAAGAACTGAGCCCCCGATGCCGCAACCTGTTCGGCGATGGCGAAAGCCTGCTCACGATTCTCAATGGCACAGGGACCGGCGACGATGGCCAGGTTGCGCCCGCCAATGGTGGCGTCAGTACCTGGAAAGCGGATGACGGTGTCTTCTTCTTTGACGTCGCGGCTGGCGAGTTTGTAGGGCTTGGAGACGCGGATCACTTCGGCGACTCCGGACATCTCCTCCAGATTGCCGCGGTCTACTTCACCCTGGTTGCCGGTGATGCCGATGGCAGTGCGCTGGGCTCCGGGAAGGGGATGAGCACGGAACCCCAATGCTTCAATATGCCGGCAGACCGACTGGATTTCTTCCGGTGTGGCCTGGGCCTTCATCACAACTAACATCGCTGGCCTCTCAATTCTCAAGTTTACGGCAACTGCGGGAACCCCGAGAGCTCGGACTGCCCGGCAGCGGGTTGGGCTTCAGCTTTGCAGGCCTACCGCGCACGGTGGGTTCTGCGCGCTGCTGCGCGTTTCTCCGCGCGCCATTTGAGGCCCAGCCAAGCCAGGTAGCCCAGTTGCAGCGCCCAGGTGATGATGTAGGCGGCGGTAACAAATTGGTGATCGAGAATTTCTGCTGGATCCATTTTTTCCCCTCGTTCTGGACTAGCTCTTTGGCAAGAAATTAAGCGCTCTCCAGCGCTTCCTGTGCTTCCGCGGCAGCATTCTGCTGGTGTTGGCGCTCGACATGGTAACGGATGGAGAGAATGAGCAAGCCCCAGGCCAGCCAGGCAAGCATGTTCCACAAAAAGGGATGCACCATGACCTTGGCCATGCCGGAGCCCTCGCTGCCACCAAAGACTGGGGCGGGGTGCTGGGTGCGCCACCAGCGATTGGACATGTAGACGATGGGCACGTCGAGCGCGCCGAAGATACCCAGCGCGGCGGCCAGCGTCTGCACCTGCGGACCGGCGGCAAAGCGGCGCAGCAGCAGGTAGCTGACGTAGATGAGCCACAGGACCAGAGTGGTGGTGAGGCGCGCATCCCATGTCCACCAGATGCCCCATGCGCGGCGGCCCCAGATGGGACCGGTGATCAGGACCACGGTGCAGAAAACGACGCCGACTTCAGCGCCAGCGAGCGCCCAGGCGTCGGAGATTTGCGCCCATTCCGCGCGGCTGCGCCGGAAGGACAGGAACCCGATGGAGCCGGCGAGCGAAATGGCGAAGAAGAGGAAGGCTACCGAGGCCGAGGGGACGTGGTAGAAGATGATGCGGTAGATCTCTCCCTGCATGGCGTCTTCAGGGGCGACGTAGATGGCCTGGTAAAAACCCCAGACCATGAGAGCGAGGGTAACGGCAACGTAAAGGCCAATGGCGAACTTTTTCATGGCAGAACCTATATCGAGCTTTTCCAGTGTACGACGGCAGCGAAGAAGCGGTCTCCACCGGGCTGAGGGTGGGACCGGCAGGCAAAAACTACAAGGCCCTTCGGCGTGAGCCGGAAGGGCCTTGGAAGCGATAGCCGGAGACTCGGGTTACGCCGTCGCGGTGCGCGTAGGCTTGTGGCCCCACTGGCCGTAGTAGGCCACGAAGAGGTAGCAAATAATAGGCAAAACAAAGGCGCGCTGATAGCCAAACTGGACGGCCAGCAGGCCGAAGAGCGGGGGAATCACCGCTCCACCGACGTTGCCGATGGTGATGACGCCGGAGCCCTTGCTGGTCATGGGCCCGAGTTCGGCGATGCCGAGGGCGAAGATGGTGGGATACATGATGGAGTTGGCCAGACCACAGAGCACCAGGCACCAGATGGCGACCGCGCCGGTGGTGACCATGGCGACCAGTAGCAGCACTACGCCGAAGACTCCCAGGCCAACGAGCAGCTTGTCTGCCTTGACCCACTTCATCACCAGAGTGCCGGCGAAGCGGCCCACCATAATGGCGAACATGTAGAACGAGGCGAGGAGGGCTGCGATGGCTGTATCGCTGAGCGGCCCGTGAATGCTGTTGATCAAACTTGCGAGGACTCCGAGAGACGAGCTGTTCACTCCCTGGGAGAAGAAGAACTGGATGGCGTTGGCGGCCAGGGCAATTTCAACTCCTACATAGAAGAAGATGCCTACCATGCCCAGGACCGTGTGCTTGTAGCTCCAGATGCTGCGGCCTAGGAGCGCATCGCCATCCTTGGCGGGACGGAAAGAGCGTGTGGATTGGATGGCGGGCAGATTCATGAACATGACCGCAAAGCCGAGGACAAACAAGGCTGCAGCAATGGCGATGTACGGTCCCTGCACGGTATGCGCTCGAGCGGCCTTGTCAGTGACTTTGCTGAGATCGGTGAGGATGAAGAGGCCAACAACGATGGGAGCCATTGCGGAGCCGAGGGAATTGAAGGCCTGCGCCAGGGTGAGCCGCGCCGCGGAACTGTGCTCCGGTCCGAGAATGGAGACGTAGGGGTTGGCGGAGGTCTGCAAGGCGCAGACGCCGGTGGCCAGCACAAAGCTCGCAGTCAAAAAGACCGGGAAACTGACCATTCCCGCAGCGGGAACAAACAGCAGCGCGCCGGCCACCATGATGAAAAGGGAGATGATCATGGTGCGCTTGTAGCCGACCTTCTCAATCAATTTGGCCGAGGGCACCGAGAAGACCAGGTAAGCGAAGAACCATGCCGATGTGACCAGGTTGGACCATGCATGGTTCAGTTGGAAGATGTCTTCCAACTCCTTGGCCAGGTTGCTGTTGAGGTTGGTGAGAAAACCGAAGATGCCGAAAAGGGCGGTGACAATGATGAAAGGAACAAGATAGCTGGGTGTGCTTGCCGTAGCCGCCGGTGGTGTGGATCGTGTTGCCATGAGATTCTCCCCACTTCCTTAAAGAAATCGCCTGGGTTGGGCAGTCTTTCCGAGGCGCGCTGGTCAGCATCCCTGACAAACACGCAGCGCTGGCTCAAAAAAGCAGTAGAGCCAAGAGTCCGCCCTCAATAAGAGCACCGAAACAACTCTACGCATGGAGATAACTGCACGTCCAGCGGGGAATGAAAATGTTTTCATTCGGCCGATTCCGTTCCTTGCCGCAATGCGGGGCAGTTTACACTGGAAATGCATGATTCCTACCCTAGCCTGGACCCCGGAAGGCGTCCGCTTTATTGACCAGACCAAGCTCCCGCTTGAGGAGAGCTATGTGCTTGCCACCACGTACGAAGAGGTGGCCGACGTGATTGTGACCATGGTGGTGCGCGGGGCGCCGGCGATTGGTGTTTCGGCGGCCTACGGCGTCGCGTTGGGAGCAATGCGGACAAAAGCTGCGACGGCGGAGGAGTTCGCGCCGGAATTTGAGAAGATTTGCGCGCGTCTGGCCGGGACGCGGCCCACAGCCGTCAATCTTTTCTGGGCCATTGACCGCATGAAGGGGATGTTTGGAAGGCTGCGGACGTCGGGCGCAACCATGGCTGAAGTTCGGACAAAGTTCCTGGCCGAGGCGAACGCGATGTACGAGGAAGACATCGCGGCGTGCAAGGCGATGGGTGCCTTTGGCGGGGCGCTGCTGCCTGCGGAAGGTGGAGTGTTGACCCATTGCAACGCCGGTGCCCTGGCTACCTGCGGCTATGGAACGGCGTTGGGTGTGGTCCGCTCAGCCGTGGAGCAGGGCAAGCGCATTCATGTGTTTGCCGATGAGACACGGCCGTTTCTGCAAGGCGCGCGGTTGACCGCCTGGGAACTGATGGCTGACGGGATTCCCACAACGGTAATTTGCGACAACATGGCGGCCAGTCTGATGCATGCCGGGCGCATCCAGGCGGTGGTCGTAGGCGCCGACCGGATCGCCGCCAACGGCGACTTCGCCAACAAAATCGGGACCTACAATGTGGCCATCCTGGCCAAAGAGCACGGCATTCCGTTTTACGTGGCCGCGCCGTGGTCCACGATAGACACCGCGACAGCAAGCGGCGATGAGATTCCCATTGAGGAGCGTCCGGCGGTGGAGGTGACTCACCACGGCGGCAAACAACTGACCCCGAATGGGGTGGGCATCTGTAACCCGGCATTCGACGTGACTCCGGCCAAGTATGTGACCGCGATCATCACCGAGCGCGGGGTACTGCGCGCCCCTTATGCTGAATCGCTCAAAGAGATGGAACTCGTGGCCGGGTAAGGCGACCATCTACAGTTAGGTGTGGTCTATCCCGGCCTTTCCATCCTTCATTTGCGGCAAAAGTCGCTGGCGCGCGGCGTAGTGCTGTCACTGGGCGCTTTCGCAGCGAGCCTGTGCCTGGCAGGATTTCCCCACATCGAGGATTTGCACGGGTCGCGCTGGCAGATTGTTGTCCTGTTGGCTGCCGGGTGGGGGATGGGCGAAACGGCCCGCTGCCTGAGCCGCAAATGGAGTCTCTACCACGCCGGCGTGCTGCTGCTGCTCTATGCCGACCTGATGATCCTGGCCATGATTGTCTTTCTGGTTGCCTATCCCTGAGGCGGCGCCCAGGCTGGTTCGCGCCGGAGCCGAGGAAAGCCAGAGTAGTGAATGCGCAGACTCGAACGAACCTCATTGCAGCCCCTCTTCGGAGATTGCGGAGAAGACGCATTTTCATGGATACCATGTCGTGCATCTCCGTGTAGCATGAGCAGAGCGCTCGCCGCACCAGCACGTTGAAGACAGCAAGCTTCAGTTGGCCGGGTCCGGTAAGCGCGTCTATCGAAAGTGTCACGGGAGGAAGAGATGCTGAAGGGTTTTCGTGATTTCATTTTGCGTGGGAATGTCGTCGATCTGGCGGTAGCAGTCATTCTGGGCGCTGCCTTCAACGCCATCGTCACGTCGCTGGTGAGCGATGTGCTGAACCCGCTGATTGCGGCCACCATAGGCAAGCCTGATTTCAGCAGCGTGATTCTGCACGTGGGCGGGGGCCAGGTCAAGGTGGGCAACTTTCTCAACGCGGCGGTGTCGTTCTTGATTGTTGCCGCTGTCGTCTACTTTGCCATTGTGTTGCCACTGAACCACCTGATGGCGCGGTTGAAGAAGCCAGCGCCGGAAGCTCCCTCCTCAATGAAGACCTGCCCGGAATGCCTAAGCGAGATCCCGCAAGCGGCCAAGCGCTGTGCGCACTGCGCGCAGCCGGTGGCATGAAAGCGAGTCAAGCGCCTGGTATCGTGACCGCGTAGATATGTAGTTTCCCAGGTCTCAAAATCGAGACCTGGGGCACCCATATTCATTGGCACGATTACAAAATCACAAGATCACGGTACTAGTTGACCGCGGATCATCGCGGCGGAGTGGACGCTGGCCGGGGCGTTGGAGCGCGCTCATTCGTTGTCACGGAACAATCCAATCTGAACCGGGCCGAGTTTCTTTGGTGAGGACGCAGGTTTTCCGCTTACCGGCGCGAAAGGCGCGTTGGCGATGGGCTGGTTGCGGATTTCAACGAGATAACTGGCGCCGGCGGCGGCATCGAACTCAATCAGTGACCCCGTTGCGCGGGACTCAACTCTCGTGCCGGTTCTTCCGGATAAAACATCGACTGGCTTGCCCTGCCAAGGGCTACGAATCTTGAGCCTTTGTGCCGCTCCGGACTCGATGACAACAACGGTTACTGCGCCGTTCCTGGTTTGAACGTCTACTTTTGTTTTGCCCCGCACATAGACGCTGCCGTCGAAATCCCATCCCGGCGGAATGGCGGGAGCAATCCGGATGACACCGTCGTAGTCCTGGACCAGCGCTTCCTGCAGCGCGTCCGCTACCACACCGGTCTGTTCGACGTAGGGTTCCTCTGCGCCCGCTTCCCACTTGGCCATGCCGTTCACAAATCCCTGGAATTTCTGCGTCGTCTGGACCAGAGTGGAACCCACTTCGTTGCCTAGTTGAAGGCGCGCAGCCTGGATGGGATCGAAACCCCAGTCGACGGCCACCGGGTTTGGGCGATGGGTATAGGTCCGCCGTGCAAGGGCAAATAGTGGAGACGTATCGCCGATCAGGTCATAAGGCCACACGGGTTCAAGGCCGATGTTTTCTATATTGTGCTCTTCCGCGCCCGGCAGCCAGGATGCCGCAATCACATCGTCTTCCGCAGCGTCGGCAGAGGCCGTCCACTGGGTGCGCGGACCGGCTGCCGCAGTGCGCGGCAAGGGCGGGACTTTCGGCAAGGCGGCCTGCAACTGCCGAACCAGATCGGGATCTTTGTCCAGCAGATTGGCGGCCTGGATGGTGGCGGGATAGAGGGCCAGGATGGCCGCAATATCGGTGGTTGGATCGGTCACATCCCATTGCGTCTCGTGGGCGTTGGAGGGGCTGGTGTGGAGCAGGCCGTCCGACCCCAATTTCTGGTGGGCGAGAAGGAAGCGCGCGGAGGATGCCATCAGCGGATAGTTCTCAGCGAGGAATTCGCGATTGTTGGTGGCGAGAAATTGCTGCCACACCCAGAGCGACACCTCGGCGCCTGTGGAGAGCGTACGCGCGTTGTAGTAGGGCTTGAAGTTCGCGTCGCAGTTCAAGCCCATAGCGATTGGGGTCCAACTGGATTCGTACTCAATTCCTCGCCCGTTGAAGCGCATTGTCTCAGGCACACACACGCCGGGGAGCCCGTTCATATGCGCCTTGGTCCAATTCTCGATGCTGGCAAGGTTCTCACGGTAGAGATTGAAGTAGGGCTCATTCAGTTCCGTCAGCCCCGCACCTATATTGGCGGCGACCTGCATACGCAGATTCCAATGCCAGAACGCGGATGGATCCCACTTATGCGTGTCCTGGGCCGCAGAGATCATGTCTGCGACGCCAGCCTGGGAGCCCGGATACTCGACACCTTTCTCGACGGCGGCGACATACAGGTAGATGTTGCGGAGATTTTCCATATACTCTCCGGCACCATCTTCGGAAGTGATTTTGATGACCGCGGCGCGATTCCAGAAATCCCGCCACCACGATCTGTGCAGGGAGTTTGGCGGCTCAAGCAACGCCCGCGCAGCGATCGACTGCGCGTCTCCTTTGCCGTCGTAGTGTGGGGACGCGGCGATGATTCGGAAATGGCCGTCCGCAAAAGGCCTGAAGGAAACCGTCACGGTCAACGGGTCGGTGATCGAGGCGGAAACGTCGCGCCCATCGGCAGTAATCGCGGAAAGCGATCCGAAGGCACGGCCGGACGACTCCGGATTCTTGTTGTCAAGCCAGGCCTGGGCAAGTATCCCTACCCGGCCTTTGGCCGTTGCGGCGGGAGTGCGCGGCGCCCAAAGCTTGAGAAGTGCCGTTTGCGGTGTGTTGGGATCGGCGCCAGTTACGTCCACGATCAAGACGTCCGAATTCGGCTCGACAAAGGCCGTTATGGTCATGCCGCCGCCCTGCTCGCGGAGCTCGCCGTGGTAGAGGTCAAGGCGACCCGCATAATCTTTTGCGCGGGTCAGGGGAGCGATGCCAGGAATGACAAGTTGCCCCGGCGACAAGCGATCGGGCAAGGTGTCGTTGCGATTGAACTGCGCAGTGAGGCCATCGGCCGACCACACGGCAACGCCAAGCCTGCCATTTCCCAACGGCATTGCCTCAGAAGCTTGCAGATTGGGGCGGCCCAAAACGATGTCGGAGCGACCGATGACTGCGGGGACATCGACGTGGAAGCTGCCGTCATGCCAAGCGGAAGACGCCGCCGGCGCAGGCTGTTGGCCGATGGAAGGTCCGGCAGCCGCCGCGCAAATGAGATTAAGACAGATGGCGCTAGTACACAGGCTCTTCACAGAAAGGCTCTCGCTTTCTCTTTGTTGATTTGGCGGAAGTGTACCAGCCGGTGGCTTAGTCGAGCTCTCTGAGCGGCCTCGAAAAGGAGAAGAAACCCAAAAACATGAGCATCGCCAGGCCCGACATCATGGCGAGGGCGTGGGGAGTGGGAATGTGGCGCGACAGTTCTCCGGCCAGCAAAGCACCGAGCGGCGGCAGGCCCAGGAAGCATGTGCCATAGATGCTCATGACTCGGCCGCGCATCTCGTCAGAGGCGAGATGCTGCATGGCGACATTGACCGAGGAAATAGTGAGAATCATTCCGAATCCTTCAAGAAACATGAGGAACTGGGAAAGAGCGAAGCTATGGGAGTAACAGAACACAATGACGACGGCCATGACCCCTGCGCCACAGAGGGCGATCACCGTGCCGCGATGGCGAATCTGGCCTTGCCAGGCCACGGTGACCGCACCCAGCACCGCGCCCGCACCGGAACAGGCAAGAAGCCAGCCGAGCCCGCTTTCGCCGGTATGTAACTGGTCGCGCGCAAAGTAGGGGATAAAGGTGAGAAAGGGCATGGTCAGCAGGCTGGAAACGCCGATCATCCAGATGAGCACGTACATCTGCGGGCGGCCGCGCACGTATTTAAAGCCGCCGTGGAGGCTGGTGAGCATGCTCTCGCGGCGGTGCTCCTGCTCTACCGGGTAACGGATGCGCAGGAGCGCCCAGAGCACGGCCAGAAAGCTGAGGCCGTTAAGGAAAAAGTTGCCGGCGACGCCGAACGCGGCCATGGCATATCCGCCCAGCGAGGGTCCAAGGATACGCGACATATTGAACTGTGCGGAGTTAAGCGCGATGGCGTTGGTGAGGTCTTCGCGGCGCACCAGGCGTGGCACCAGCGCCTGGTAGCTGGGCTGGTTCATGGCCATGGCGGTGCCATTGAGGAAGGCGATCAAAGCCACCTCCCACACCGTGATGACTTTGAACCAGGCTAGGCCGGCTAGCAGGAAGGCGAGAATCATCATTGTGGTTTGCGTGGCCAGCAGCAGACGGCGCTTGTCCACGCGGTCGGCAATGACGCCACCGAAGAGGGTGAAGATTAGGAACGGAATGGAGCCCGCAAAGCCCACCACGCCCAACCAGAAGGCAGAGTTGGTGAGCACCAGAACCAGCCACCCCTGGGCCACATTCTGCATCCAGGTGCCGATGTTGGAGAGGAAGTTGCCGCTCCAGAAGAGGCGGAAGTTGGGATTGCGCAGAGCCCGTACGACCATGGGCATGCGACTGGCATCCTCGCGGGCCAGTTCCGCCGCCGCTTCCAGACCGACCCCAAGCGGTTCCTCGTCCGACTGCGGTCCCGCGCTCAGAAAAGGTGTCCTCCAGACCTTTAGTGTAAGCTGTGGCTTCATCTGGTAGCGGCAGCAAACCGTCGGTATACCGACTTCATCAACCCGATTGAACACCGATTGAACACGCGATCTTTTGGCTCTGCTCATGCTCATCCGCAAGTTTCACGCCCTTGTTGCACTCCTGGTAGTAGTTCCCGGCTATCTGCCGGCGCAAACCGCCGCGCAATCCATTCTGGGTTATTCCGACTTCAGCAAGCAGGCCGCGATCGAAGCGAAGTTCCTGGCGGTGCCGAGTGCAAAACTGGCCGGCGAAGAGCTGAAGACGTTGACCGCCGTGCCCCACTTGGCCGCGACGCCCGAGGATCGGAATACCGCCGACTACGTGGCGCAGAAATTCCGTGCGGCCGGCCTGGACACGGAGATCGTTCCCTACCGTGTGCTGCTGAATCAGCCCAAAGTGGTGCGCGTGGAGGCATGGGATGCTACCGGGCGGCTGCTGATGAGCGGACCCACACGTGAACACGTGGAGGGTGATCGTTTCGCGGACGACCCCAGGGTAGTGATGCCGTTCAACGGCTCATCGGGTTCAGGCGACGTGTCTGGTGAGGTGGTGTATGCGAATTACGGCCGGCAGGAGGACTTTGACCAGCTTGCCTCGCGTCATATCGACCTGCGCGGCAAGATCGTCATCATCCGCTATGGTGCGATTTTTCGCGGAGTGAAAGTGTACCTGGCAGAGCAACGCGGAGCAGCTGGCGTGCTGCTCTACTCAGACCCGCAGGACGATGGATATTCCAAAGGAGATGCCTGGCCGATTGGTCCGTGGCGTCCGGAGAGTGGGGTGCAGCGCGGCTCGGTACAGTATCTCTTCAAGTATCCCGGAGACCCTGAGACCCCTGGCGTAGCCTCCACGCCGGAGTTGCCCGACTCTGCCCGCATTCCCGGGGACCAGTCGGGCAACCAGCCCCATATCATCTCCATCCCTCTCAGCTATCACGATGCTGCGCCCATTCTGCAGGCGCTGAAAGGTCCCGGAGCTACGCAAGACTGGCAGGGGGCGCTGCCCTTTCACTACCATCTGGGGCCAGGCGGCGTTCGGGTCCATCTGGTGTCGCAGCAGGACTACCAGCGGCGAACGATTTGGGACGTGATTGGAAGAGTGAAGGGCTCGGAGCACCCGGATGAGTGGGTCATTGTGGGCAACCATCGCGATGCCTGGGTGTTTGGCGCGGTCGACCCTTCCAGCGGAACAGCGGTCATGCTGGAAGCGGTGCACGGCATCGGCACACTGCTGCACGAGGGGTGGCGGCCCAAGCGGTCGCTGGTGATCTGCAGTTGGGACGCGGAGGAAGAGGGCCTGATCGGTTCAACTGAGTGGGTCGAGCAGCAGGGCCCGGCTCTGGACCATGCAGTGGCTTACTTCAATACGGATGTGGGCGTCTCCGGACCGGACTTCTCCGCCGCTGCGGTTCCCTCACTGAAGCAGTTTGTCAGGGAGATTGCACGGTCGGTGGCCAGTCCACTGGGCAATACCGTGTACGAGCAGTGGAAGCTCAGCCGTTACAAAGGCGATGAGCATCGGGCATCCAATGCGCCACCCGAGAACGACGAAGATGCGCATGTGAACGAACTTGGCTCGGGATCGGACTTCACGCCCTTCCTGCAACATGCCGGCGTGCCCTCAACCGACATCGGCTCGGGAGGCCCCTACGGCGTTTACCACTCGGCCTTCGACAATTTTGCCTGGTTCACGGCGAACGCCGACCCGCACTTTCTCTATCTGCAGGAGATGGCGCGCGTCTTCGGGCTGGAGGCGCTGCGCATGGCCGATGCCGACGTGTTGCCCTACGACTACGCAACCTATGCGCGCGAGATTACAGCCTACCTGGCCGCGGCAAAGCGCAAGGCCAGCGATATGAACCTCGGCTCGCTCGACTTTACCTCCGCCGAGGCTGCTGCCGCCCATTTTGGCCAAGCGGCGGAGCGGGCACGCCGCCTGCAAAGCGCTCCTGCAGGCGATTCAACCCAGTTCGACCTAACCCTGCGGCGGGCGGAAGCCGCCCTGCTTTCTCCGGCTGGCCTGCCGAACCGGCCGTGGTACCGGCATACGATCTATGCTCCTGGAGAGGTGACCGGCTACTCGGCGGTGGTGCTTCCTGGGGTCAACGAGGCTATCAGCGCCAAGGATGCTACCCGCGCAGAGCAGCAGCTGACGATTCTGGCGCAGGCCTTGGATCGCGCGGCGCAAACCCTTGATTCTGCACATTAAAGCTTCGGACACGAAGGTTTTGGAGGGTTAGATATGGACTCTCAAAATGTGATTTGGATCACACATCATTTGTTGGGTGGTTGACCCCACCCCTTTCCACCCGTATCGTTAAAAATTGGATATGAAAATCTCACCGAATTCCCTGCGGATTGGGATCGCCGTCGCGATTATCGTCGGCACCATTGGCTGGCTCGCTATCTCTGGCGCGCAGTCAAGCAAGAGCTACTACGTCACCATCGCCGAACTGGGCGGGATGGGCGACAAGGCCTACAAGAGTAATCTGCGCGTGGAAGGATTTGTGCAGCCGGGCTCGATCGAGCAGAGCGGCCCCCATGTCACCTTTGTGATGAACGAGTTTGAGAGCCACTCTCCCAAGGCTGCAACCGGCCGCGTGCTCAAGGTGATCTATAAGGGCTCGGAGCCGCCGCCGGACACATTCAAGGACGACTCGCAGGCATTGGCCGAGGGCACGTTTGGCCGCGACGGCGTCTTCCATGCGACGGTGCTGCAAGCCAAGTGCGCCAGCAAGTATGCACCTGCACAGCCGGGTGCGGCACCCGCGCAGCCCAGTGCAGCGCCCGCCAATCCCCGCGCTTCCAAGGAGTCCGCGCCTGGTGCGGGCAGTCTAGCCGCTCGAACCGCAACGAACTGACCGCATGACCGTGCAAGCCCCTGAGGCCGCCAGTTCCACCCTCTGCGCCCGCCTCGATACTGTCTCAAAACTTTTCGGCTCCTTCGCCGCGCTTCGCCAGGTCTCAGTGGATCTGGAGCTGGGGCGCTGCTATGTGCTTATCGGCGAAAATGGCGCAGGCAAATCGACGCTGCTGCGGATTCTGGCCGGACTGCTGCACCCCAGCCACGGCACGGTGAAGGTATTCGGCGGGCAGGATCCGCACGAGGCGCGCGCGCGCATTGGATACATGAGCCACGCGCCTATGCTCTACGACGAGTTGACTGCCCAGGAAAATCTGCGCTATTTTGCCAGCCTCTATCCCGGACGCGCATGCCTGACACCCGTCGAGGCGCTGCGGCAGGTGGGTCTGGACCCCGAGCTGGATCGCACGCTGGGGCAATATTCGCAGGGAATGCGGCAGCGCACCTCGTTGGCACGCGTACTGCTGCCGGCGCCCGAGCTGCTGTTGCTGGACGAGCCTTTCTCGAACATGGATGTCGAGTCCGTCCGCCAGATGGTTGAGCTGCTGGCCGGTTTTCGGCAGGGCAACCGTACCATCGTCATCACTACACACCAGCGAGACTCGGCCGCCCCTATTGCGGACTGGGTATTGGCCCTGCATGCGGGGCGGGTGAAATCGTTTGAGCCGGGGAGCCCAACGCTATGAAGACCAACGGCGCACGATTCCTGGAAAGCCTGGGCATCCCGTTCGAGCTTCGCGAATACGAGGTTGATCCCAACGATCTATCGGCCGTCACGGTGGCCAAGAAGATTGGCATGCCGCCGGAGCAGGTGTTCAAGACGCTGCTTATTACCGGCGGGCCCAACGTGTACAGATTTGCCGTGATCCCCGGGGATGCGGAGCTGGACTTCAAGAAGCTCGCCCGCGCCGCGGGGCTGCGCAAAGCGGAGATGGCTCCGCTGAAAGATGTGCAGCCGCTGACCGGCTACATTCGCGGCGGCGTGACCCTGTTCGGTGCGAGAAAGCCCTATCCCGTTTACATCGACGAAACCGTGGTTCTGTTTGATCAGATCAGCGTTTCGGCGGGAGCACGGGGCACGCAACTGATTCTGAGCCCCGAAGACTACCTGCGTGCCGCCCAGGCACTCGAAGTGGAAGTGCAAACCGCCGACTTGACCAAGGACATCTCGAGGCCCACAAGCACGGAAGGCCACGGAAAATGACGAGCGCCCTGTGGACACACCTGGTTAAAGATTTGCGCATTGAGTGGCGATCAAAAGAGGCCATCAACTCGATGCTCTTTTTCGCGCTGCTGGTGGTGGTGTTGTTCTCGCTGGCATTCGATCCTAAGGGCGCATTCTCAAGGGAAATTGCGGGCGGCGTACTCTCGGTGGCTACGATGTTTGCCTCAGTGAGCGCGCTCAACCAGGCATGGGCACGTGAGATTCGCCACCAGGTTATGGACGCGCAGCGCATGGTTCCCACGCCCGGCGCGGAGCTTTTCCTGGCCAAGGTGCTGGCTAATTTTCTATTTGTTTCGGTGGTGCAAATCCTGCTGGCACCGGTGTTCCTGGTGATGTACAACCTGCACATCGAGGGGCAAGCCTGGCTGCTGGCGCTGGTGCTGCCGCTGGGCACATGGGCACTGGTGGTGAACGGAACATTTTTCGCCGCGCTCTCGATTCGCAGCCGCAACCGTGAGCTGCTGCTGCCGCTGATTCTCTTTCCCATCTTCATTCCCGCTCTTCTGGCCATGGTGCAGGCAACCACGGCGATCCTTACCGGAGAGAGCGATCCTTCGCTCTGGATCAAGATGCTGTTGGGCTACGACATCATCTTTACCACCGTCAGCCTGCTGCTGTTTGACGTGGTGCTGCACGCCGAATAGCGCGCGACGCGCAAGAGCTCGCAAGGCACAGCATTTAAAGTGGAGATGGGTCATGCGGTTCGGGCTGGCCCTTTTTGCATGGCTGCATAGAGTGTTCTGAAGGCCTACATTGTTTCCCTTACCCATTTCAAGGAGCCATTGGTGTTGAACCTGACCCTGGTTGATTGGCTGATCCTGCTCATCTATTGCTTTGTTGCTGTGGGCATTGGCTTCGCCCTGAAGCCGCACATGAAGACAAGCAGCGACTTCCTGCTGGCGGGGCGTGCGCTGCCGGCGTGGATTTGCGGCCTGGCCTTTGTCGCCGTGAATGTGGGCGCGCCAGAGGTCATCGGGATGGGGGCTTCGGGGGCAAAGTACGGCCTTGAAGCTGCGCACATCTACGGCATCGGCGCTATTCCCGCCATGATTTTTCTGGGGCTCTTCATGATGCCCTACTACTACGGATCGAAGGCGCGTTCGATTCCCGAGTTTGTGGGCCTGCGCTTCGATGAGAAGACTCGTGCGCTCAACGCATGCCTGTTTGCGGCGATGACGGTTTTCAGCGCGGGTATCTCGCTCTACGCGGTGGCGCGGCTCATCGAGGGGCTGCACATTTTTGATGCGCTGTTTTATGCGCGGGGCTGGCCGCTCGGATGGATCTTTGGTTTTTCCGTCGTGCTCGCGGCTGCACTGGTGATGGCGTACATCCTGCTGGGCGGGCTGGCGGGCGCAATGTACAACCAGGTGGTGCAGTTTTTGCTGCTGGTCGCGAGCCTTTTGCCCCTGGTGTTGCTGGGCTTGAAAGGGGCTGGCGGCTGGAACGGGTTGAGGACGTCAGTGGCCGCAGTCGATCCCAGTCTGATGCATGAGTGGAAAGGTGTGATGCACGCGGGCACCAACCCGATGGGCATCGACATTATCGGCATCGGCATGGGCCTGGGATTCGTACTCGGCGCGGGCTACTGGTGTGCCGACTTCAGGGTGATGCAAAGCGCGATGGCCGCGAAGGATATGGGGTCGGCGCGACGGGCTCCGCTGATTGCGGCAATTCCCAGAATGTTCTTTCCATTCCTTCTGATCTTGCCGGGACTGCTGGCCATCACATTGCCCACACCACACACCACCACCGTTGTGCGCGAACAGAACGGCATCATCTACCACGAGACGAACGTAGCTTCAAAAGAAGCGGAAGCCGGCAAGGGACTGGTTCCCGCCAAGATGGATGCAGTGAGCGGCCAAGTGATGCTCGACGCGGGCGGCCGCCCACAGCTCGACTACGACATGGCCACGCCGAAGCTGCTGCTGCACTACTTTCCCACCGGCCTGCTGGGGCTGGGGATCACGGCGCTGCTGGCCAGCTTTATGGGCGGCATGGCAGGCAATGTGACTGCGTTCAACACAGTGTTTACCTGCGATCTTTACCAGGCTCATATTCACAAGGGCGCGAGCGACGGGCACTATCTGGCTGTGGGGCGGTGGGCTACGGTGGGCTGCATTCTGCTGTCGGTGGCCGCAGCCTTTGCGGCTGTCCAATTCAACAGCATTCTGGATACCCTGCAACTGGCCTTCGCGCTGGTGAATGCACCGCTCCTGGCTACCGTTTTGCTGGGCATGTTCTGGAAGCGCGCCACCGGCCACGGCGCCTTTGCGGGGCTGATTGCGGGAACCATTGCGGCCCTGCTGCATCACGGGCTGACGCTGCCGATAGCGGCGCATCCGGGCATCCACGGCGGATGGATCGCGATCGTGCACGCCTACCCCAGCGACATGACGCAGAACCTCTTCACGGCCATCTGCGCCTTCAGCGCCAACTTCATCGTGACGGTCGTGGTGAGTCTCTGCACCAAGGCCAGGGTGGAGACGGAGGTGCTGGGGCTGGCTCGAGTGCGCGCGCATATTGTTTGGTGGAAGCGGCCCGAGACGCTGGCCGTGGCCATTCTGCTGGCGGCTGTCGCGCTGAACATTTTCTTCTACTGAGGAGAGGTTGCCACGATGAAACTCGATCTGCGCATTCCTGTGGGATGGATGTTTACGCTTTGCGGCCTGTTGCTCACATTTCTTGGCTACTCCACCAGCGGAAACACGGAGTTGTATGGCAGATGCTTGGGCATCAATGTGAACCTCTGGTGGGGCCTGGTGCTGGTGGTCTTCGGGCTCAGCATGCTTGTACTGGGGTATCGCGCGCAGAAAATGCTGGAGAAAGAGCCTGGCGGCCCACGCTAGACCGGATTAGGAATTCACGTGAGGAAGTCAGCTGCGTGCAAGTTGCCGTTTTCTTGGGGAAAACGGCACTTGAGGGCATCGACTCCCCCGACACCAATTCCTAATCCGGTATAAGCTGTTCAAATCACTACGCTCGCTTCTGCATTCGATGAACCTTAGATCGGCCTTACGACTGCGCCGGTACACTTGAGGCAGGGATGAAGCGAAAAATGATCGCGCATTACGAGATTCAGCGACGCCTGGGTGCAGGGGGCAGCGGAGTGGTCTTTCTGGCCAACGACACGCTGTTGCAGCGCCCGGTGGTGCTGAAAATTCTGCGCGCCGGACTGCTCTCAGCGCAGCAGATGCGGAGCACTGTGCTGCGCGAGGCGCGGCTGGCTTCGGCCATCGAACATCCCAATGTCTGCGCAATCTATGAAGTGGGTGAGGCTGGAGACGAGGGCTACATCGTGATGCAGTATGTGCCCGGCCAATCGCTCGACCACCTGATTGCGCGCGGACCATCGAGCCCACAACTTGTGCTTTCGGTGGGTATCCAGATTGCTGACGGCTTACAGGCCGCGCATTTGCTGGGCATCTTCCACCGCGACCTGAAGCCGCAAAACGTGATGCTGACCGACGGCGGACTGGTAAAGATTCTGGACTTTGGGCTGGCGCGCCGCCTGGACCCGGATGACGCCACCTTCGACCCCGCCAAGCCGGTCCTGGCCAAGGATGCATCCCTTGCGGCCACGTACACGGCCCGCGGTGGCACCATCCGCTACATGGCACCGGAGCAATTTGTGACCGGCCAGTCCAGCGTGCAATCGGACGTGTGGGCGCTGGGCGTGATTCTGTATGAACTGGTGAGCGGCCGCCATCCTTTTGCCCGCCCCGACGCCGAAGATTTTCAGGCTATCCGCGCTATCCAGTTCTCCGACCCGCCAGACCTGAGCGAGATTGTTGCGGAAATCTCCCCAGAGTTGAAGAGCGTGATTGCAGCGTGCCTCGAAAAGAATCCCGCGGCCCGATACACTTCGGCAGCCGAAGTGCGTGAGGCGCTGAAAACAATCATGAAGGCGCTGCAGTTTGAGACCGGTGTGATACCCGGCGATGCGGCGGCCAATCTGCCTACGACGAAAGCAGAAGCGGAGAAGCGTTCCACCGGCATTCTCTCCATGCTGGCGGAACGCTTTCGCGAGTCGGCGGGCGACAAGGAACCGCAAAACTCGCTGGTTGTGCTGCCCTTTGCGAATCTGGGAGCCACTGAAGTTGCACCGTTGTATGGATACGCGCTGGCGGACGCAATCGCAGCACGGCTGGCGCGGATTCCGGCGCTCGTTGTGCGGCCATCGAGCACACTGATGTCATTGCCGATTGCGCAGATGGATCCTCTTTCAGTTGGCCAGCGGCTGCTGGTGTCGTTTGTACTGGCCGGGAGTTTTCTGCGCGCTGAAAATGGATTCGACCTGAACTGGCAATTGCTGGATGTGGTCGCGCAGAGCGTGCGTTCGGGCGGCGCCATCCAGGTGGCTTCGCTGGACCTGATCGCAGTGCAGACTGAGATTTCGAATGAAGTTTTTGCCGCGCTGCACGGGCTCTCAGCCGCGGACAGGATCGAAGCTGCCCAGGTGGATGCGTCGCGGTCCTTGCCGCGCGATGCATCGCTGCCCGGCCCGGTGAGCGAAGAGTATCTGCAGGCGCGCGCGCTGCTGAGCTCGTTCATGGTGCGGACCGGATCGCGCGGCGATCTGGACAGAGCGCACGCGCTGTTTGCGGGGGTCACAGGCAAGGACCGGGAGTTTGCAGCCGGATGGACGGGACTGGGCATTGCCGAGCTGCAGTATGCGCGTCACGGCTTTGGCGGACAGATTCACGTCATACACGCACGCCGCGCCTTTGACGAAGCGCTGAAACTGGATCCGGCCTCAACCGAGGCCAACCTTTATCGGATTTACATGCTGCTGTCGCGAGGCGAGAAAGAGTCGGCACGACACGGCATTGCCAACCTGCTGGCGAGTGCGGCTAACGACTGGAACGTGCACATGGTGGCCGGGCTGGCGCTGCGCGGCGATGGCATGTACGAGGAGGCGCTGGTGCAGTTCAGCCGGGCGCTGAAGTTGAACCCGGCAAACGCGGCGATTCTCTACAATCACCGTGCCCGCGTATATCACTACCAGAACCAAATCGAGCTGGCCGGCGACGAACTGGAAAAGGGCCTGGCCCTGGAACCACGCCACCCACTCCTGCGCACCTCGGCCGGCTACCAGCAGATGCGAATGGGCAATCTGACGGCGGCCATCGAGATTCTGGAAGGCGTGATCCGCGACGACGAGCTGATGCGCATAGCGGTGCCTACGCTGGCGATGTGCTATGTGCAGCAGGGCGATCGCGCCCACGGCGCCGCGCTGCTGAAAGACGATACCCTGGCCGCAGCAGAGGCGGACAGCGAGATGGCGTACCGGCTGGCGACTTACTTTGCCGTCGAAGGCGACTCCAGCGAAGCGCTGCACTGGCTGCGCCGCGCCATCTACCTGGGCAATGAAAACTATCCGTGGTTCCAGAAAAACCCGGCGTGGAACAACCTGCGCACCAACGCGGACTTTGAGCGCATCCTGGAAGATTTGAAGAAGAGCTTCCGCAAGAACCAGAAGACGTGGAAGCGGCTGCTGGAGCAGGTGCCGCCGGAGGGGGAGTAGGATTTCTTCGCGAGCGGAATATGCCGGCCGTCGGCTGGATTCTGGAAGACGGATGGCTGATTGGGCAAGAGCCGAGAGAACGAAGGGCGGCCGATTGTGCTGATGTCTTCGATCATCCTTACCGTGTCGAAAGTAGCGAGCTTGTTGATTTTCGACCCGCTGTTCACGTTCAGGTGGCAGGGTTATTTTCTCTTCGGATTGATGTATACCGCGCTTGTCTTCCGCGGCGAATTATCCAAGAAGAACGCTCTCATATTTAGCAAGCAGAACGTCCAACCTATATCTGCTGTTCTCGTGACTCACGCGGCATTCCTGTCGATTGTCTGCGGGTTTATTAATCTCTTATCGCGCCTTGAACCTTACCTTCCGGATTGGATGTCAAACAATATCGGGAGGGGCTCAACGCCTTACGATCTCCTGGTCATTGTGGCGTTGATTATTTTGGACCGTGTTGAGTTTAGATGGATTTATCTGGAGTCCGGAACGGACACTTCCAAGACCAAGACCAAGACCAAGACCAACCCGTCCGATTCGTCAGTAATTAAGACAGAATGATTTCCCGGCTGCCAAAGGTCGGTGCCTTTGGTCAACTCAGTCGTTCATACGGGTGATAAACCGGCTCCCACACATAATCGCGGAGTTGAGCGGCTAGTGTAGTGTCGTCCGCTGACTCAGCCACTCCTTCCGCAATCGCTTGTTTACCGACGGCTTCGGCGACCACGAGACTCACCTTGCGCGAGTCGGCGATGGGCGGCAGAAGTGCGGCGCTCTTGTCGATGCGCGCGGGGGAGAGCGCAGCGAGCGCCTTAGCGGCGGCCATAATCATTCCGCCGGTGACGCGGCGGGCACGGCTAACCAGAATGCCGAGAGCGAGGCCGGGAAAGATATAGGAATTATTGACCTGGGCGATATGAACCTTGTGGCCGTCGAACTCGACGGGAGCGTAGGGGCTGCCGGTGCCGATGAGCGCACGGCCATCGGTCCATTGCAGCAGGTCGGCGGGCGCGGCTTCAGACTTCGAGGTGGGATTGGAGAGCGGAAAGATGATGGGGCGCGGCGTATTGAGGGCCATCGCGCGCACGATCTCCTCAGTGAATGCACCGGCCTGGGCTGAGACGCCGACCAGCGCCGTTACCTTGGCATTGCGCACCACATCGAGCAAGGATATGTCTTCCGCCCCGGTCAGTTTCCAGTCGGCCACGTCCGCTCTTTTGCGCGCAAGAGGCATCTGCTCAGGGCGCATTCCCTTGCATCCCTCGACGAGCAGGCCATAACGATTGAAGGCATAGATGCGGCTGCGGGCCTGCTCTTCGCTGAGGCCTTCCTCTTTCATGGCAGCGATAAGAAGATTGATGATGCCGATGCCTGCCGCGCCTGAACCGAACATGGCGATGATCTGCTGCTGGAGCGGGATGCCAGTGGCGTGGATGGCGGCGAGCAGTGTCGCGGTGGTGACGGCAGCGGTTCCCTGAATGTCGTCGTTGAAGGAGCAGAGCCGGTGGCGATAGCGGTCGAGCAGACGCGACGCGTTGGAGCCCGCGAAGTCTTCCCACTGTAAAAGAATGTGCGGCCAACGGCGTTCGACGGCAGAGACAAAGGCTTCGACAAAGTCGTCGTACTGCTGGCCGCGGATGCGATGATGCTGCCAGCCGATGTAGATGGGGTCGTTGAACAGGGCCTCGTTATCGGTGCCCACGTCGAGCAAGATAGGCAGGCAGTGTTCCGGAGGAATGCCGCCGAGAGCGGTATAGAGAGCCATCTTGCCGATGGGAATGCCAATACCGCCGGCACCCTGATCGCCGAGGCCGAGGATGCGCTCGCCGTCGCTGACAACGATGCAGCGCACGTCGTCATAGCGCGGGTCGGCGAGCATCTGCTGCATGCGATGCTGATTGGGATAACTGATAAAGAGGCCACGGGGACGACGCCAGATTTCGCTGAAGCGCTGGCAGCCTTCGCCCACCGCGGGGGTATAGACGATGGGCAACAATTCCTCGACATTATGCGCGATGAGAGAGTAGAAGAGGGTCTCGTTGGTGTCCTGCAGATCGCGCATGTTGCTGTATTTGCCGAATGCAGTGGGGCGGCTGTCAAGGACCCGCTTGCGGCGTTCGCGCTGGTCTTCAAGAGTACCGATGTGGGGCGGGAGCAGGCCATGGAGAGCGAAGGCGTCGCGCTCTTCTTCAGTGAAGGCGGTGCCCTTGTTGAGGCGGGGATTCAGCAGCAGTTCGTAGCCGGAAAGGCGGGTACGAACTGCTGCCGGATGGATCGGCTGGGTCGCCGAAGGTTCTGCACTCACTCGAAAATTCTCCTGTGGTCCGACCCCGCCACCACAACGCTGGGAAGGAACTTGATTCTATTCCTCGATGATAGCCAAGTCCCACGGCGCCAGGGTTAATTGCTGCGCGTGCGCGACAGGCTTGCCATCGAGCAGGTTGGTGCCTGCGCCGTAGGAGTACGCCACCCCGACTGGCGCGCCAGAGTAGTTGAAGTAGTAATGAATGTGCTTGCCCAAGCGGTTGACGCCGTGCTGCACGTGAACTGCAGCAGGCAGTTGCTGGTCGGGGCCGGTGAGGCCGGCCTTCTGGAGCGCAGTTTTGAGCACTGCCGTTTGTAACGCATCGCTGAGATAAGTGCCCTCGTAAAGCAGTGTGCCCGTGCCAAAGTCGTTTTCAGTGATGGCCGGCCATTTTCCAAAGAAGGGGTGGTCGTAGTAGGCAATTGCTTTCGCGTGTTCAGGCATGAGGAATTCGGCCCAATGGTCGACCTTGTTTTCGTCACCCGCGTGGAAGGGATCACCCTTGAGCGCCAAGGGATGCTCGAGGTTGGAGAACTCCTGGTAGCTGAAACCGGCGGCCTCGCGCAGCGGGCCGGGCGAGCGCACCCAGCGCACGGCGGAGTTCTCGTTGGCGAATCCGCTCTTGAAGGTCATGACCACGTGGCCACCGTTTTTTACGTAATCGGAGATGCGCTGGAGCAGGGCATCGTCGGAGATGTAGAGCGCAGGCACGATGAGCAGTTTGTAAGCAGAAAAGTCCTGGGTGGTGGGGAAAACGAAGTCGGCACCAATGTTCAGGTCGTAGAGCGAGCGGTGCATCTGCTTGACCAGAGAGTTGTAGTCCGCGCTGGAGCGGCCCGGAAGCCAAGGCATGGATGCGTTGGAGGTGAACGGCATGAAGCTGATGGCGTTGAACGAGTCGCGGCTCCACAAGATGGCGACCTGGTTGTGAATTTTGAGCCCGACGAGATGGGTGCCAACTTTCTGGAGCTCGTGCGCGGTGCGGCTCACTTCGGCATAAGCGCGGTTGGGCTCGAGATCGTGAGAAAGCACTCCCTTCCAGTAGGTTTCCTGGTTGGCGGCGATGGAGGCCCAATGCCAATACTCGACCATGTTGGCGCCATTAGAGAGATGAGTGTAAACGTCCTCGCGCATCTGGCCGTCGTAGGGTGGGAACTGGAAGGCCGAACTCCAGTCGGTGGTTTGGGCATTGGTCTCGGTGATCAGGAAATTGGAGTGCTTGAGGGAGCGCGTAAAGTCGCCCTGGATGGACTGCGTTGCCCCATCGTAATGGTCCTGGGTTCCGTGGTAGATGTTGTCGGCGGGAATGTCGAGGGACTCGACGATGGCCTCCTCGTTGACGTCGGGGCGCATCATGCTGCCGTAGTCTGTGGTGACGAACTGGCGCGGGCCGGCGCACTCACGCACCAGCGCGGCCTGCCAGTGGAGAAAGTCAGTGACGCGCATCTGGCTCCATCGGGTCCACTCAAGCTTGTAGCCAGTGGAGATGGTGCCGTCGCGGGTGGGCAGGTCTTCCCATGTATGCAGGTTTTCGCCCCAGTAGTTGAGGAACCACGCCTTGCTGAGCGCCTCGGGGGTGACGAATTTTTTCTCGAGGTAATGCTGGAAACCGATGAAGACGTCGGGATTGGCGGCACCGTAGCTGCTGGTTTCATTGTCTAGCTGCCAGCCGATGACGGTGGGGTTGTCTTTGTAGTGGGCCACGATGTGACGGATGAGGCGCTCAGCATAGAAGCGGTATGCGGGCGAATCGGTGTCCATGTTCTGGCGCATGCCGTAGGAGTTTTCGCGGCCGTCAGAATAGCGAGCCAGAATCTCCGGGTGCTGATGGGCCATCCAGGCGGGGAGCGAATAAGTGGGAGTGCCGAGGATGACTTTAATGCCAGCCTTGCCCATAGCGTCGACCACGCGGTCCATCCAGGCGTAGTCAAATTGTCCGTCTTCGGGTTCCCACAGGCTCCAGGTGGATTCGCCCATGCGGACCACGCTGAGACCGGCTGCCTTCATCAGGGAGACGTCCTTATCTAGGCGGGCCGCCTGAACTCCGGGCATGTACTCGTTGTAGTAGGCGGCACCGTAAAGCACGGTGGAGAAATCGAGCGCTTGAGCGACTTCGGGCGATGGGATACTGGGGCCGGACTGCTGCGCGGCGGCTGCGGCCACGATCAGAACTGTTGTTGCCAGTAGCGAAAAAAAGCGTTTGCTCCAGACTGACATGATTCGTCCTCGTCCTTCATAAGAAATGCCCAGCAAAGCGGAACATTCATCAGAACACTTCTACTCGAAGGTGAGCAAGACGATCTCAGAATGAGTGCCTACGCGCATGGGCGGACCCCAGGTTCCGGCCCCGCTGGATGTGTAGACCTGCATGCCGCCAAAATGCTGCAAGCCGTAAGTGAACTTGCCAAACGCGCGGCGCGTGATCCAACTGAACGGGAAGACCTGACCGCCGTGGGTGTGGCCGGAGAGCTGCAGACTCACTCCTGCCTGCTCGGCGATGGGCAGGCGGTGCGGCACATGGTTGAGCAGGATGCTAGCCATGCCGCTATTCAGGTGCAGATTCTGAAGAAAGTTTCGCAGGCGGATGGGGTCATTGGAATGGCCATAGGGTACACCGGCAATCTGAACGCCGTCGACAACAGCGCACTCATTTTCGAGTACGTGGAAGCCAGCGCGACGGAGGGCATCAATGTAGTGGACAGCGCCGCCGAACATCTCGTGGTTTCCGGGGACAAAATAAATGCCCAGGGGTGGAGAAAGTTCAAAGAGAGGAGCAGCAATGACGTCAGGATCGGCATGCGTGCCATCAAAGACGTCACCGGGCATGAAGATGATGTCAGGGCTGAGACGCCTGACCATCGCGGCGATGCGCCGGGCAAAGCGCACCCCGTTTACATTGCCCAGATGCAGGTCGGTGGCAAGCAGTGCAGTGCGTCCACGCCAGGGCGGAGGCAGGTTGGTAAGCCGGATTGCCACGCGGCGAATGCGCACCCAGCGGGCGTTGAAGATGCCGTAGACACTGGTCAGCACCGCCAGGCAGAGGAGGATAACGGCAAGGTAGGGGCGGGCCTGCATGTGCGCCGAACGGGGAAGCAGGACGAAGAGCACGAAATCGGCCAACCAGCCAAGGCAGGCAGCGTAGAAAAGAAAATTCAGCATGCCAAGCCAGACGCCAGCGACTTGGTAGATGAGCGCGACCAGCCAATTTGAATAGCGAAAGCCAAGCAGCGCGGCCACCATAAAGCTGATTGACAGCAGGGCGAGCGCGATGCGCAGGTGGAGATCGGCGGCTGGGCTTAACGGCCACCAGAACTCGATCCAGGTGAAATAGAGGAGCCAGTGGGCAAGACATAAAAGGGATTGGACAACCAAGATGCCCAGGATAGGCCACGCTTTCAAAGCGGAACTCCTTATCTAATTCTGGCATGAGCGGGGTCGGGTGGGGCGGGCAGGGTGGATCTGGAGCACGTGAAAGAATCAATCTCATGGCAGGTTCGCAGGGCGATAGGCTCGGCATTTACATTTCGATACCGTTTTGCCGCTCCAAGTGCACCTATTGCAACTTTGCGTCGGGGGTATACCCGGCGAGCGATCACGAGCGCTATGTGGACCGGGTGATTGAGGACATGGGGGCGGCGGGTGCGTGGGCGACGGGCATGGGCGTGGAGTTGCCACGGCGGGTGGATACGATCTACCTGGGCGGCGGAACTCCCAGCCTGCTGGCGCCGGAGCTGATTGCACGGCTATTCACCGCGCTGCGGGCGGAGTTCGTGTTGGAGCCGGACGCCGAGGTCACGGTGGAGTGCGCACCGGGCCAACTGGGTGATGACTCGCTGGAGGCGCTGGCCGCGCAGGGCGTGAACCGCGTGAGCCTGGGCGTGCAGTCGTTCATCGACCGCGAAGCGCAGGTGAGCGGACGGCTGCACACGCGGGCAGTGGTCATGGACGACCTGCGCCGGCTGCGAGCGGCCGGAATCGCCAACCTGAACCTGGATTTGATTGCCGGGTTGGCAGGCCAAACCAGTGATTCGTGGGAGGAATCGCTGGCGGTGCTGATCGACACGGGGGTGCCCCATGCCAGCGTCTACATGCTGGAGGTGGATGAGGACTCCCGGCTGGGGCGTGAGATGCTTGCCGGCGGCGCACGCTACCACGCGGGGCTGGTTCCCAGCGACGATACGATTGCGGGAATGTACGAGAGAGCAGTCGACCGGCTGGCCAGCGCCGGATTGGAGCAGTACGAGATTTCCAATTTTGGCCGTCGCGGCCTTCACTCGCGGCACAATCTGCGCTACTGGCAGAGGCGACCCTACCTGGGGCTGGGGCTGGATGCTTCGTCGATGCTGCGGGAACCTGACGGGACCGGGCCTGGCTACGTGTTGCGTGCGACGACGACAGATGACTTGAAGGCCTACCTTGCGGGACCGGAAGCGGCGGAGACAGCGTGGCTCTCACCCCAGCGGCAGCATGAAGAGGCGTGGTTCCTGGGACTCAGGCTGAATGCGGGTGTGGAGCCGGCGGCGCTGCGGCAGGAGTTTGGCCTCGAACCCGTGGCGCGGGCACTTGAAACGACCGGGCGACTGGTGGAGAGCGGGTTGCTGACTTCAGACGGCGAAACTGTGCGATTGACTGCGCGCGGGCGACTGCTCTCCAACGACGTGTTCCAGGAGTTTCTGGAGACCGCAGCAGAAGAAACCGCGATTTTATGAGATTCCAAGGCTAAAATGGGGCAAAAACAGGGGAAAATCAAGGGGTTCTGTTTACCGATGAGTACATGGGGCTAATTTCCATACTGTTCATTACATTGATGTTATGGTGAAATTCACCCCTCCAGGGGCGGGTTTCGGAGGGGGAGGGGGTGGGTACCCTTCCCGTATAGTGCGGAGACGCAGCTGATACTGGGAGGCGAGAGTGGAGGATGCGCATTCCTTTATTCTGCGCCGATATGCCGTAATTCTCTGCAACGGAGGGGAACCCGGCGCTTGCCTGGCTAGCCTATGCAGAGTTGACCGGGAAGGAGTTGAAAAACCGGAAGCCTTCTAAGCGAGAGGCGGCTCGGCAGGGCCGGGACAGCGGAAGGCGGCTTAGGCTTCCGCTTCGATCCTCGTTTTGGTCCGCGCCGCTTAGGATTCGCGTCTACCTGGGCGCGATACTCCGCTTCGTGGCGCTGCATTTCTTCGCAGGACACAGACAAAACGGCGTCCACCGTTTTGGTGAACGCCGTGTATTCGAAAGAATGCCTCTTACGCCTATTGTATCGAAGCGTAAGCAACGGCGTCGAACCCTTTGACCCAAGATTCAATTACGGTCACACCGCCTGTTGTATATGAATTCAGATGGAACACCACTGGAGCATTGGTACTGGTGAAATAGCCAGTCCTCAATGCCATCCTTGAAGTTCCGCGTGCTCGGTGTGCGTAGTAGTTGCGAATGTGCCGCAGAGGTTCAGCAGGAGAATTAGCGGCACCCAATGCGGCGGAAACGCTGGATAGGTTTTGAATTGTTAGGCTCCTGGCCACGTCCACTGCAATCGAAGCTGTTGCCCATTTTGGCTCATATTGCCATCTCTTCATCCTGAGCAAAATTGGTATTACCGATGCGGGATTGTGGATGTCTGGCCTACTTGGTGTAAGCGCAGTCCCGCCAAGCGTGATAGTGTTGCCTGCTGCGGATAAGACAATCAAATCTCTACAAAATCGCGCCCATGCATCATGCATCCTGATGACAGCCATCTCGCAAGCCAATTGAGATTGCCGGTTCGTCGGTATATCCGCAGCTTTTTTAAACTCCGCGCAAAGCCATGCCGTCTCAGATCTGAGCCGTCTTAGCGGAACCTCAAAAGCGGACGTTGCCATATCCCCTACAAAGGCGTAGCGCTAACGGCTTTTACAAATTCAGGAAATCTTATGCGACGACTTGCGATCTTATGCGCGAAGGCTCTCGCTTTCCAGAAGGCGACATAAGGTGGTGCCGGTTCGTCATCGCCGGACGTAACGGATGCGAGAGTTAAGAGATTTTCTCGTACCTGGTCAAGGTTCTCATTCAGAGGATATCGCTCCGGCATCTCTTCGGGTTTTATGTCCCCGTTTGGAATTCCAACCATTGAATAGGCTATTGCACTGAAGAGCATCAGCAGGGGCGCAGGAGTCAGTATCGAAGTCCCCGTCAAGAATGGCGCAAAATCTACTTTGATCTTCTCCATTACCAGATTGAAATTCGGTACGGTTTGAGCATCGAATCCCAAGTCGTATTTCCTGTAGAGGATGTCGAGTTTGGGCTGACCACCGTCTCTTACACCCTCAAGTAGTACGCTGAACATCTCCGCTGTGAGCGAATCGTCCATCATTCGGACTCGCTCCTTGACGCTTAATACCCCGAATTCTTTCCAAAAGTCCGCCCAATGTCGAGAGCATGACCTGACGGCCCACTTGAACTCCCCTTGCCACTTTCCGTGACGCTTTTCTGGGGCATTCAGTGTTACGGTGTAAGAATTCAGCCGCGCAAATACTTCTAGCACGTCATCTGTGGAAGCATTGAGCAATTGATCAACAGCGATAGCATAGCTCAAGAACCCTTCCTGCTCTTCTGGCGTGAGGGTCGAGTATTTCTTACCAGCGTATTCCGAGGCACGCTTGGTGAGCGCAAACTTGTCTTCCGCAAAATTAAGGATTGCGCGAAGCCTCTGCTGGCCATCTACAACTTCCCGAATAGACTTCTTGGAGACAACGTCAACGTTCGTCCTGAGATACACCTTAGGGATGGGCAATTTCCGAAGGATGGTATCAATGAGAAACGTCTTGGCGGCAGGACTCCACACGTCTCCCCGTTGAAAATCAGGGTTCAATATAAGGGCCTTTTTCTGGTGCCATTCCAGAAAATCAGAGACTCGGTATTGTTCTAGGATTGAGGGCATCCAGTCCTTTGAGGGCACAAAGCCCGATGCGAAATCAGAGGTGTCAATCATAACGCACCTCCGAGACCTGACGAGTCAGGGATATTATTGCCCTTACGTTGAGATTATATTTCGGCACGACCTAGGGTTCGTGAATGCCCTCTCTTGCGACAGATAGAAGTGGGGAGGATTGGACTCTCACGATCAAGCAGCGGCTACCAAGTCAGTAACTCGTCGGCGGGTGGCCCTGGTCTCATACCGCGCATTTTCAAGTTGAGGGTGCCCCCGGTCCCTCGCCTTTGGGGACCGGGGAAGGGGAATCGAGCTGCCTGTTGCGCATCCACGCAGGCAGTTGCCAGCCCCTCTCGCAGGCCGTCCATTCCGATTCGATTTCTACGGTTCCGTGCATTCCCGTTTGATAATGGCGATAGCTTGACCAGAGCCACTCCTCGGGCCTGGTAACGAGGCCGCGCTTGACCGGATTGCGATGAATGTAGCGCAACTTCTCCACGAACTTCTGGTGCGATGAAACGTTGAAATCGTAATAATGCGCCTGCCAAAAGGGCCTTTCGCGGCTGCGCATCGAAACCGACAGCTTGAGGGCCTGAACGGTTCTGGATAAAGGCCCGCGCCCTGGCTCATTGACCAACAGATGAACGTGCTCCGGCATGACCACGTAACCAGCGACTGCAAAGAGATAACGCAGCCGAACGCGCTCCAGCGCATCTTCAAAAAGCTCCATCGCCGCGACCGTCGATAGGTATGGCTGACGCCGGAAACTGCTGAAAGTGAGGAAGTGAAACTCCCCCATTTGCTGATAACGGATGCGCTGGCCTTTCATACAGTGCGAGATTACTCCAACCGAAAGTTTGGGCGACGTGGTGCTTCCGTCCCCGGTCCCCAAAAGCGAGGGACCGGGGGCACCCTCAGCGTGGACTGGAGATCTCACCGGGACCGGCGCCACCCGGCCCGGCTACCAGGACAGTAATTCGTCGCCCGAACCGGCAGACAGGAAGGCAACCGGCGCAGCCTGGGTT
>Ga0181517_10000497_pt1 | contig 52604 bp, 33 predicted proteins | sample PEATcosm2014_Bin_31_FD_119748 | JGI IMG/M metagenome (GOLD analysis project Ga0181517, IMG submission 119748) | Peatland microbial communities from MTU Mesocosm Facility, Houghton, MI, USA - PEATcosm2014_Bin01_30_metaG | ecosystem: Environmental > Terrestrial > Soil > Wetlands > Peat | place... | reverse complement strand
TCCCCGTCATATTGACACCCTGGACCGTCTGATCCATTTCGTTGTCCGGTCCGACCAGCGAGAAGGCCAGGTTGTTGGTTTTGGCGGCGTAAATCAGGAGAGACGCGATCATTTGGGCCCATTCGGGTTCCATCCCGGTGTTCAGGGCGGGGGAACCGAGCCAGGCTGGGCCGTTGCCCTGGAAATTCAGCATGAGGCCGTTGCTGATTCCCTTTTGGTTCAAATACCCCATCAGGCCCCACATTTTCTGGAATTCCGCGGAGCTGTAAATCTGGTCGTAATAAGCCCAGTTCATCACGTAAGGACTGCTGTTTTCATTGGTCGCCTCCCAATCCGTCTTATCGTAGATCACGCGAAACAGCGTCATGCCCGCCTGGTCCACCAGCGCGTCGATCACTGGCGTCAAGTCGCTGCCGTTCCAGCTTCGATGGTTGATGTTCGCCCCAAACCCATCGATGGTCTGGTAAGTCTGCGACCCATCAAAGGTCACCGCCGCCCCGCACAGCCTTGAACAACAGACAAGGAGACTGAAGCAAAGGAGAGGTCGTTTCATATGTTCGTAAGTGCTCTCCGCCTCGCGGCAACGAATCTCTATGGGCAAGTTCCCCGAAGAAGAGCCTATAAAAACCCTGGAGGACTGGCCCACCCTGCGCCTGCCCACTGACCCCATGTGCGGGCACACGGCCTGCAAGGAGACAGCCTGCCTTCCAAAGCTCCGCCCGAGCGGCATCTTTGTAGCCCTTGCCCCCCTGCGCAAACCTGTTGGATCAGCGCCGACACGCGCGCCTCTGCATTCTTCATTCTGCATTAGGAGGGTTTCCGACCCTCACGGCACCCGCATAAACAGGGCCTCCCGTGAGGGTTCAAAAAGGTGCAAAATGCGGAAGTTGCAGAGATGTGCGTCGCTGGCGCATGGTTGAGCCAGTATGGCAGACGCAATACGAACAGACCTGATGAGGCAAGGCAGTAGCCAAGACCCCGGAGGGACGCTCGTCGCGCCACAGCCCGGCGAAGGCGGAAGCTCCCGCGAGTCCCCATTATTTGGGCCTCGCAGAGCTCGACCCTCCGGTGAAAAGCCCGTCCGCTGGCATAGGCTCTTTGCCGTCAGAGAGCTGCTGCTCAAACTCCTCTGTTCCCTCCGTGCCCTCCTGTTCGGTCTGGACAAAAGTGGAAGCGGCGTCCCGCCGCTTGCCCCGGCCCCCTGGCCCATGTCGCCTTCCTTCCACTTGCCGGAGAATCCGGCGCAACCCGGCAGCACCCTCGTAGCGCAGGCTTCCAAACCTGCCGTATCGCGGGTTTCCAAACCCGCGGGCCGTGAGCACTCTCCCAGCCTGCCGACTTGGAAGTCGGCGACACAGCAGGTTTGGAAACCTGCGCTACGACCCATCGGCGCCTTATTGTGGCCATTGCAGTTTGTCCGGTTAACCGGAGAAACTCCCGCCCGCCCTGCCGACAGCCAATTCCTGCGCCTCAGCAACTCCCTGTTTCTCAGCAATTTGCACCTGCCGGAAGCTTGCGGACTTTCTCCGGAACACCGCCGGGATGGGGGGACAAACTCCTCGCTTTTAGCCGACAAACTCCCTCGGGTCCTGCCAGTCTCAACTAACTGGCACTTAGCATGTTGCCAATGCTGGAACCCCTCCGGAGTTTGTCCGGTTTTGTCCCAGCAACCTCCCGCACGCCTCTCTCACATCGCCCGCTCCGACAAACGCAAATACCTGTCCTTCAGAACAAAACGCATGCCGGAACCCGTCGGACTTTGTCCAGAAAACAGGCCGGATGGGGGGACAAACTCCCCCGTTTTTCTCGTTCGACATTCGACCCCTTGCCGCGCCGACTTGCCGCGCCGAAGCATCAGCGCGAAGGCGGGAGCCTCAGCGCGAAGGCGGGAGCCCTGCAAAGGCGGGTCGACCCTCGACCCTTCCCGTGTGGGTCTCAGCGATTGCCTTTTCCACACCCCGCATTACTCTATTGGCCGACACCCACGAAATAACTATGGCATCACACCACACATGGAAGTTTTTCCGCGCGGGCGGGTTTGACCAAGTCAAGCTCGAGACTGGCGCCGACCTCATGGCCCTTGACCAGCTCGACCAAAAGCTATGGGTGGCGCTGGCGTGTCCCACCACCGGCCTGGAGTTCGACTCCAAGACCCTCGCGCTGATCGACACTGATAAGGACGGCCGCATCCGCGCCCCGGAGTTGATAGCCGCTGCCAAATGGGCTGGGAGCGTTCTGAAAGATCCCGACGAGTTGCTCAAGTGCTCGCCCGAGCTGCCGCTGGCCGCCATCAACGAATCCTCGCCGGAAGGCAAACAGATCCTCGCCTCCGCCAGGCACATCCTCGTCAACCTTGGAAAATCCGACGCCTCCGTCATTACGCTTGAGGACACCGCCGACACGGCGAAGATTTTTGCCCAGACCCACTTCAACGGCGACGGCATCATCCCGGCCGATTCAGCCGAAGATGAAGCCACCAAGGGCGTCATCAACGACATCATCACCTGTTTTGCCCCGGAGCAGGATCGGAGCGGCAAACCCGGCATTAACCAAGCCAAAGCCGACCTCTTCTTCACCGAGGCACAGGCCTACTCGGATTGGTGGAAAAAGGCCGAGACGGACTCTTCCATTCTGCTTTTGGACGGCTCAACCAGCGCCGGCGCCGCCGCCTTCTGCGCTGTGAAGTCCAAGATCGACGACTACTTCACCCGCTGCAGCCTGGCGGCCTTCGACCCCAGGGCCGTCAACGCCTTGAATCATGACGAAAAGGACTACCTCGCCTTTACGGCAAAGGATCTGAGCTCGGCTTCGGCCGACATTGCCGGCTTGCCCTTGGCCCAGGTGGCGCCCGCCAAACCCTTGGCGCTGGCCGGTGGTCTCAACCCGGCGTGGTCGGGACGCATCGGCCAATTCCAGGCCGAGGTTGTCAAACCGTTGCTGGACGGAAGGAGCGCCCTGACCGAGTCCGATTGGGCGCGGATCAGCGCCCGCTTCGTCTCCTACGAAACCTGGCTGGCGGCCAAAGCCGGCGCCAGCGTCGAAAAGCTCGGGCTGCCGCGCATCCGCCAAATCCTGGCTGGCAAGGCCAAGGAAACCATTGCCGCGCTCATCGCCCGGGACAAGGCCCTCGAACCGGAGGCCAACGCCATCGCCACTGTCGAGCGGCTCATCCGCTACTACCGCGACCTGTTCCGGCTCACCAACAACTTCGTCTCGTTCCACGATTTTTACAGCCGCAAAACCAAGGCCATCTTCCAGGCCGGCACCCTCTACCTCGATCAGCGAAGCTGCGACCTCTGCATTACCGTCGGCGACGGGGCCAAACACGCCGTCATGGCCAGCCTGGCCGGCAGCTATTTGGCCTACTGCAATTGCGTCCGTAAAGGCACCGGCGAAACCATGGACATCGTGGCCGCCTTCACGGATGGGGACTCCGATAACCTCATGGCGGGCCGCAACGGCATCTTCTACGATCGCAAGGGCAGGGACTGGGATGCCACCATCACGCGCATCGTCGATAATCCCATCAGCATCCGCCAGGCCTTCTGGGCCCCATATAAGAAAGTTGCCCGGATGATCCAGGAGGCGATCGCCAAACGCGCCGCCGCTGCCGATGATGCCTCGGTGACCAAGTTGGCCCAGGCGGCGACTAAGGTCGAGGAGGCCGCCACCAAAGGTCCGGCAGTGGCCGACGCAGCCGCGGCGGCCGCGGCCAAGCCCAAAATCGACGCGGGCCTTATCGCCGCTTTAAGCGTCGGCGCGGCCGGCGTCGGCGGCATGCTGGGCGGCATCATCAGCGGCTTTCTTAACCTGAAAGGCCTGATGCCGATAGGAGTCCTGGCGATCCTGCTGCTCGTCTCGGGTCCCTCGATGCTGATGGCCTGGCTTAAACTGCGCAGACGCAACTTGGGCCCCATCCTTGACGCCAACGGCTGGGCCGTCAATGCCAAGGCGAAGATCAACGTTCCTTTCGGTGCCTCCCTCACCCAGGTCGCCGCCCTGCCCGCCAACGCCAAGCGCGATCTGGTCGATCCTTTCGCGGAAAAGAAAAGGCCCTGGTGGCTTTACGGATCCGGCCTGGCTGCCCTTGGCTTAATTGTGCTCGTTATCCGGTTGGCGTTCGGCTGGCTTGCCGGCGACTACGACAAGTATCTCCCGGACGAAATCACGAGCTCCTGGATCCTGCACCATCGAGCCCCGCACGAAAGCAAGGCTGCTCCGGGCAAAGTGGAGGCCGAGCCCGCTCCCGCGGCCTCGAACCCTTCAACCACCCCGGCTAAATAGCTTGCCTGCAAAGGCAAGGGCGCTGGCGATGGAGCCAAAGCGCGCATTTTCGGTCATTGCGGAGGCGAAATGGGATGCGCAAGGCGGTTGCCCGAACGCCTCGCTTGCCGCCGCCGCCTGGCCGGTTTATCCTGTCGCATCATGCCTCGTGAATCCACTGAAGCCAGAACTGCCCGATTGAAAAAGATTATCGCGCGGCTCAACCAGGCTTACCCGGGCGCCCATTGCGAACTGGATCACGCCAATCCCCTTGAACTGCTGATCGCCACCATCCTTTCGGCCCAGTGTACTGACAAACGGGTGAATCTCGTCTCGGCCGAGCTGTTTAAGAAATACCGCTCCGCCGCCGACTATGCCCAAGCCCCGCTGGCCGAACTGGAGGAGGCAATCCGGACCACCGGGTTCTTTCGCAACAAAGCCAAGAACATCAAAGCCTGCTGCCAGGCGCTGGTCGAGAAACACGGGGGCCAGGTGCCGCGATCCATGGAAGAACTGACGCAACTGGGCGGAGTGGGGCGCAAGACGGCCAATGTCGTGCTTGGAAACGCCTTCCAGATCAACTGCGGCGTGGTGGTCGATACGCATGTGGCTCGTCTGGCCGGGCGGTTGGGGCTCTCCGCACACACGGATCCGGTCAAGATCGAGCAAGACCTCATGGCGCTGACGCCGCAGGAACAATGGACGATGCTGAGTCATTGGCTGATCTGGCACGGTCGACGCCGCTGTTTTGCCCGCTCGCCGGATTGCCTTGGTTGCGAGATCAGAGCCCTTTGCCCTCGGATTGGCGTAAGTAAATCCAAAGGCGGCTAGCTTCCTGGCGGGCATGACGGCATGAGAGTCGACAATCCTAAGGAGCACAGTATCAGCGGCTTTTGCCGCTGCAGCCGTTCAACCTTGCAATCCTGTAGTCTCTGAGCCATGTCCTCCATTTGTCCCTGGTATTTGCTGGTATGCGCCCCGGGCGATTCTGCCTGGAACATGGCGTTGGATGAGGCGCTGCTTGAAGCTATGCCCCGGATTGGGGTGCCGGTGCTCAGGTTCTATGGCTGGGCGCAGCCTGCGGCCTCGTTTGGCTATTTTCAGCGTTTTGCCGATGTCCAGGGACTAACGCCTTTGCGCCCGCTGGTGCGACGGCCCACCGGCGGGGGCATTGTTCCGCACGACGCCGACTGGACCTACAGCCTGGCCTTTCCCCCCAACGATGCCTGGTATGGTCTAACCGCCCGCGAGAGTTACCGCCAGGTTCACGAGTGGATTCAGCAGGCCTTCTCCCGGCTCGATCTGCCCACCCAACTGGCCCCACGCGCCTCCAAAGCGGCTGCTGGCCAATGCTTTCTGGGCTACGAGGAGTCGGATTTGCTCTGGCAGGGCCGCAAGATAGCTGGCGCGGCGCAGCGCCGCCGCCGCGACGGCCTGCTCATCCAGGGCTCAGTTCAGCCGCCGTTACCATTGCCGCGCACACGCTGGCAGAGCGCCATGTGCGAGGCCGCCTCGGCCCGCCAAGGCGTTTGCTGGTCCGACTTTCCGGCCGACCCGCCTCTTGAAGAACGCGCCCGGGGCCTTGTCCTCCACAAATACTCCCGGGATGCCTATAATCGGAAACGTTAGCTGTTTGCCCCTTGTTGACAAAAAAAACCAGCGCCAATTAGGCCGCTGGTTTGAGGGTTAGTATATGAAATCGCAGACACGGCAGTCCTTGTTGACCTTATGGGGAAAGGAACCACCCGCATTTCCAGCATAACCCTAATGCAGAAACAACGATGTCTATTATGCATAAACAGGGGCAACATACAATCCGTTAAAATACGGACCAAGCGTGATTCTCACGCACTTTGCGTGAGAATAACACCTTGAAGAGGGATCTCGAACCGGTTTTTTCGTGATTTTCCTCGAAAAACCCTTGTGGCATCCTCGCTGCTAAGGATACTCTCAAATCGGTTTGACAGTACGGACAATTCCTGGAGTTCGCGAACTGTCTGCCAAAACAAAAAAACGAAACCAGCAAAGAATATGAACAACTTACGCAAGAGAATCCGGGCCTTCACCCTCATCGAGTTGCTAGTGGTGATCGCCATTATCGCCATTCTGGCGGCCATGTTGCTGCCGGCTCTGGCCCGTGCCAAAGCGCGCGCTCAGCGCATCAACTGCACCAACAACCTCAAGCAGTGCGGTTTGGCCTTCAAGACCTGGGCGATCGACAACCAGGAGAACTGGCCGATGGCTGTTACCTCGGACCAGGGTGGTCCTTACCAGCAGACCGCGTTCGGCAACTCGGGTGCCTATTATGGCGCTGTTGTTATGGCTCAGGTCTTCTCCACCATGTCGAACGAGTTGAGCACGCCTAAGATCCTGGCTTGCCCTTCTGACTCAAGAACAGCCCACACCAACTTCATGGTGGATACAAACGGCACGTCGAACCCGGTGGGTGTTTCTCTGGACAACTCCAAGATCTCCTACTGGCTGGGCGTTAATGCCACCGACAATAATCCTCAAATGATTCTCATGGGCGACCGCAACGTCGACGTTGGTGTGTCTGACGGTGCCCCCGGCGGCTCGCTGGTGACCTGGACTTCGACTTCGACGACATCGGGTGACAACGCTGGCTTTGGCGCCACCGGCACCAATTGGTATGCTTTAGGCACCAACGGCAACCAGGCCAACCCCGTCGTCCCGCAATGGACTCCTTCGGTGATGCACCAGGGTCAGGGCAATGTACTTATCTCCGACGGCAGCGTGCAGCAGTTGAGCAGCTCGCGTTTCCGCCAGCAGCTCTCGAACACGGGTGACGTTACCGCCGCCCCGGGACCGAACACCATCCTGATGCCGTAATTCAGCGGCTGGATCTTGCTTTTTAATCAAAGGCGTCCGAAAGGGCGCCTTTTTTGTTTGGGCCAGGAGAGAGCCTGCCGCTGCCTAATTACCGGCGGCACTCCAACCCCGCCGCGGTCAGCTCGATGATCTTCCGCAGAGGCGTCGCCGGGCGGAACCCTGTCGCCTGCGCCAGCTTGTCCACCACGGGTTTGCGCCGGCGCATGTCGTCGAACCCGGGCGCGTAGGCCTGGCCGTAAGGAACCGATTCAATGCTTGAATCCGAGCGGAGCAGCTCGATCACCAGGCCGGCCAGTGCGCGAATGCTGATCTCCTCGGTGCTGCCGACGTTGAAGATCTGGCCGCGCGCCGCTGGACAGCCCTGCAACCGCACCAGGGCTTCGACGGTATCATGGACGTAGCAAAAACAACGGGTCTGCCGGCCGTCGCCGTAAACCCGAAGCGGCTGGCCGGTTTTGGCGGCGCTGATGAACCGCGGCAGCACCATCCCGTAGCGGCCTGTCTGCCGGGGGCCTACAGTGTTGAAGAGCCGCACGATGGTGGCCGGCAGGCCGCGCTCCTGCGCGTAAGCCAGCGCCAAAAACTCGTCCATCAGCTTGGAGCAGGCGTAGCTCCAGCGCGCCTGGTGGGGCGGCCCAATCAGCAGATCGTCTTCCTCGCTGAACGCGGGCTTTTGACTCTTGCCGTACACCTCCGAGGTTGAGGCCAGCAGCACCGGCACTCGCGGCGCCGCTGCCGCATGCAGCAAGACTTCGGTCTCGCGCAGGTTGGTTTCCAGCACATGGATTGGCGAGTTGACCACCAGTTCGACTCCCACAGCCGCCGCCAGGTGATACACGGATTCCGCCTCTTCTACCAACCGCTCCAGTTCCGCGCAGGCCGAAATCTTGCACGGAAATAATCGCAGCCGCGGATGAGTCTGCACCGCGCCCAGGTTTTCCAGGCTGCCGGTGGACAGGTCATCGACGATCACGACGGATTTGCCGTCCGCCAGCAGGCGTTCCACCAGGTGGGAACCGATAAAGCCGGCTCCGCCAGTGACCAGGACGTGATGGGAGACGCGCGAAGAGGAGTGGATCATGCCGATGGAGGCGGGGTTGGTGAAACGCGAAGCGTGAAAGGGCAAACGCAAAAGGTCGCGCCGCGGACTTGGTTCGCAATTCGGCATTTCGGGTTCGCTCGAATCTCGGATTGGGAACTGCCGTTTTCCTCGGCCGGCCCATTGGTCTCTGGATCATGGTTTTCGCCGGCCGGCTCCGGGTTTTGAGCCCCTGGTCGCGGCTTTTCAGCGCCGGCTTTCGGGCTTGGCTGGGCAGAGGCGTCCTGCCCGCGCGTTTCGTTCTTGAGCCCGCGATCTTGGGTCCCCGGGCCTTTCTCCCCGGAGGAGAGCAAGGCGCGGGCTACCGCCTCAGCCAGCTTCTGGCGATAGGCTGGATCGGCGATGAGACGGGCCTCGCTCGGGTTGGAGAGGTAGCCGCCTTCGATCAGGATGGCCGGGCGGTTTTGGCCGCGTAATACCCCCGGAAAGCGGGCATGCCGCACGCCGCGATCATGGTTGCCGTTGACCTGCAGGAGTGCGCGATGCACCCGCAGCGCCAGTTGAAGATTCTCCGCGTCAAAGGCATTGTTGGGAAAGCAAAGCGTCGCGTCGTCGGCAAACTGGCGCGTCAGGCTCGAAGGCATGCCAGCCGGCGTCAGGCAGTAGGTTTCCAGGCCTGCTTCGGCCTGATTGGGTGCCGCCGAGTTGAAGTGCAGGCTCAAGAAGAGGCTGGCCTTATGGTCCTCGGCGAAAGCGACCCGGTTGGAGATTGCCAGATCCGTGTCGTTGGTGCGGGTCAGCCATACCTCCCAGCCGTTGGCGGCAAGAAAATTCCGCAGCCGCAAGGCCCAGTCCAGCGTGTATTCCTTCTCGTAATGGTTGCTCAGAACGCTCCGGGTGCCGGCGTTTTCCCCCCCGTGGCCCGGGTCGATGACGATGACAGGGTTGGATCCGTGCCACAAGCCCGAGCCGCCGCCGCTAATCAGCAAGGGATAGACCGTCTTTTTTAGATCCAAGCCATGCATGTAGGGCTGGCCGTCGATCATTTGGGGCGGGAAGCCCAACCGCAGCTCCAGGCCGTTCCAGTCGGCCACCTGACTGCCCGAGCGCAGGATGAAAACCCCGTTGCTGCCCCGGAGCGCATAGGTTGGGGCGGGCGCAGTCGCCAGGCGGGTCAGCGACGCCAAGCCGTTGACGCGGGACCAACGTTGGAGTGGAATCCACTTTTCGGCAGCATCATCGGAGGGCGTTGGCGGAAGGCCGTTTGTACTCGGCGTGGAGGCCGGCAGTGTGTTGCCTGGCGGGAGAATGGGCGTCGGAGCGGCAGCGGGGGGCGGGGCCAACGAGGCGTTGGCCGACCCGACGTCTTCCCAGTCCGGAGCCGGCGTGCCTGCGCGGTGTGAAGGCGAAGCGCAGCCGCCAGCCAGCAGCAGCGCGAGTGCTACGGGACAACGGAAGGCGAAGCGGGGGATGCAATTCCGCCAGCCAGCCTTCGCTTGGAGGGACGATGAGGCCGAGGAAAGCTCGCCCGCAGGTGACAAGCCGCAAACGGCGGTTTCAGACTTATGATTCAGGGCTGGTTTCCGTTTCCGAAAGGGCCGGCCTGCGACCAAGTGTGACACTCTGCCATTGTGCGGAAGCTGCCGATGAACTCAAGCTGATTCGCAAGGCCGCCTCCTTTGCTTTAGGTTCCATTGCGGGGCTTCGGCTCAGCCGGTGCGCTGCCGCACGCTATCTTTCTTTTGATCAAACTCGGCGCGCAACGACTTGCGGTCGCTGGCCAGTTGTTTTTCCAGTTGTTCTACGGCTTCGTTCTCGCCCCGGTCGATGGCTCTAACGATCTCGCCTTTGAGAAACAATTCACGTTCGGCGATCTTGGCGGCGCATCTCGATTCGAGATCGGCGATCTCCTTCTTTTGCTCGTCAGTCAGTTTGACGGCGGGGGACGCCTTGCTGAGGCGCTCCATTGCGAGTTCATAGGCAGTCTTCATAACAGCCTATAGGAGACAGAAGTCAGGGCCGAGGAGTCAAGCAGGGAGTAGCTCTCAGCAATCGCATCAAAACAGAACGTTAAAAGGCTGAAACCTTAAAACGGGCCGCCTTCAAGCGCCAACGCCGGGCATCCTGCCCGCGGTCCCGCGGCGTGCTAACGGCTTAATATGTGACGCTTCTCTTGCAGGCCAGGAAAACCAACCCGCCAAGCAGCAGGGCGACGCTGGAAGGCTCTGGCACAACTACGGCATCGATATAGTCGACGGTCAGAACCGCGCTGCTCTGAATAGTCAGCGACGTCACGACACCCTTGCTGGCGCCGGTAACCGAGGGGCAGGAACACGTCCAGGCTGGCAGCACAATGTTGGAGGTGCCGATGAAAGCATTCATGGCTGGGCCGGTCAAAACCGTCGAGAGGGTTTCGCTTGCCGTCAAAGGGCCGTAATTGGCGCTCTGGTCCGGTCCCAAGTTGAAACGCATCGCGCTGGCTGAGAAGGAAGGTTCCAACGTGCCCAATCCCTTGGGCAGTTCCAGCCATAGCGTCGAATTGAAGGAAAACCAGAAGTCCTGCGGACACCGGGTGCTGTTGGAGAGGGTCCCCTCTGCGGTGACATCGAAAGTCAGCTCGATATCAATTGACCCCAGCGGGCCGCTCGACGGGTTGAATTGAGGGACGGTGAAGTCCCGGCACCAGTTGCCGGTGCTTTCGGGCAGGGTGTTGGTGCAGGCTGGAACAGCCGTTCCCGCGTGCGCGGCGCCTGTCGTCAAAAACAGGGCAAACGAGGCCGAAGACACCAAAATCGATATGGTCTGGCTAAGGGTCCCACGCATCATGGCTTTCGACGAAGCAAGAGGCATGCCGACGGGCTTGGGGGATTCAGCGTGCTAATCAAGCGGCCCCCGCAGCCAGTGGCTCTAGCACGGTGCCGCGCAACGTAGGATCTCCAAAAAAAGCCGTTCCCAGGCCAACAATTCTGCTTGTTCCCTTTTCCCTTGGAGGCTGCCGGCAGGCCGCCAGAGCCTCTCCGATCGGCCATTCTGGTGCGGACAAATCGGCACAACTTTCCCGCAATGGGAATTTTTGGCCGACGCTACTCCTCCGAGCATCAGGAATCCTGGTTGATTTCCGTGGTCGGCGCCGGTGTTCATTGTTAGTCTCAGAAATGCCAGTCCCGCGGATGACGCGAAAATGACAGCGCTCGGCAGGCTCGGCGCTTTAGATGGGCGAAATGGGATAATATGCAAATCACAATCCAACACACATCGTACGCTGTGAGCGGCTTTTGCGCGTTGCTGGGGGCGCTCTTGCTGCAGGTTGTCGCGTCGGGGGCGGAAAGACCACTCCGCCTGCCGTGGGACTGGTCTGGGGTCATCGGCACCGGCCAAAGCCTGGCGGTAGGTGAAGCTGGGAAACCAGTCCTCTCGACGAACCAGCCCTATGGCAATCTCAAGCTCTCGACTGGGAACCTGCCCTGGCCCGTGGATCCGGAAGATCCGAACCTGGTCATGGTGGCGCTGGTCGAACCCATCGGCAGATATTCGACGGCTTATCCCAGTTCCTGGCCGGACAACATCGCGGGAGAAACCGCGCATTCCGCGATGGGAAATCAAATTACCGCGCTGGTCCGCGCGGCTGCGGGCCGCGATTTCGTCAGCGTGCAGGGAGAAGTCGGCGAGAACGGCCAGTGCATGATCTATCTGAAGAAAAACGCAACTCGGAATGGGGTCAATGGCCGATCCTACGAGGCGGCGATGATCGAAACGAAGGCCATCGCGCGATTGGCGAAAGCAGCCGGTAAAACCTACGGCGTTGGCGCCATCATCGTTACTCACGGGGAATGCGACGCGGGCAATTCAAACTATGAGAACGACCTCCGCCGGTTGTGGCTGGATTACAATGCCGATATCCCCCGGATCACCGGGCAAAGCCAAAAGATCCAGATGATCGTGTCGCAGCAGAATGCAGTGAACGACCGCTCCGCCTCTACACTGGCGCAGTGGAAAGCGGGCGCCGACTATCCCGCGGACATCGTCTGCTCCGGACCGAAGTACCAGTACCCCTCCCACGAGGGCGTTCACTTGACGGCTGAAGGATATCGATTGCTCGGTGAAAAGTACGGGCAGGTCTATTACGAGCGTGTCGTCCTTGGAAGGAACTGGCAACCCTTGCAGCCGACGGTAGTCAAGCGCAAAGGCTCGGTGATCACCATCCACTATCATGTGCCCGTGCCGCCCCTGGTTTGGGACACCGCGCTGCAAGCGCCTCACCCGTCGGTCGAGGAGTGGGAAGCGGCGAAAGGTTTCGAGGTGAATACGGCGGCCGGGGCAAAAGTTCGCATCAATTCCGCGGCCATTTCCGGAGATGCTGTGATCCTCTCCTGCGCGTCGGATCCCGGCCCGGCTGCGCGCGTGGGCTACGCACTCACGGGGGAAAAGACCAGGATGGCAGAGCCTTTCCCCGGGACCTTCCGATGGGGCCTGTTGCGCGACTCCGATCCGTTTGTGGGGATCGGCACAGCCAAGTCCCAACCCAACTATGCGGTCGCCTTTGAGATGACGGCCCCCTGAGCTGCACAATGGTTGCGAGGCCTAATCACGGCCAGCGCAGCCGGTAGAAACGCTGGGGTGCGTTGGTCGCGGCGGGGTCGGTAAACTGGTAGAAGGGAGTTGCCAACCCAAGGTATTGCCAATCGACCAGGTTAGTGGACATGAGCACACTGAAATCCCAGCCGTTGGCGTTGGTGAGCGCGAATTGCACGTTGGTGGAGCGGAGACCGGCAACGTTAGTCATGGTCACCCAAGGGCTGTTGGGCCAATAATTTGACAGCACCGCGTTGAGCTCAGTTTGGTCGACCTTGCCGTCTCCATTGAGATCTCCGGGCACGTATAGCGGTGGCACGGCAACGACCTGGTCCGAAGTGAAGGTAGTTCCCAGGCTATTGGAGGCCACAACGCGGCAGTGGTAATTGGCCCCGGGGACGGCTGAATCCAGGGTGGCGCCGATTGGGCTGGCCACGTTGGCCTGCGGCAATGTTGCCGGCAGGCTGCTGCCGGCGTAGGCCGAGGTCAAACCATACTGAAACCAGGCCGTCGAGTCCGCGTTCTCGGGATTGACCCAGGCGCTGAAGGTCAGGGTCAGGGCCCCGCTGACGGCATTGGTGTCGGTAAAGGAGTAGCTGAAGCCCGAGATGGACGGCGGCCAGGCGACCACCGCCAGCATCACCACGGCACTGGTGACCGAGCCGTAATCGCTGCTCACCACCACTTGATAGTCACCGAGCTGGCCGTAGGTGATATTGGTCAACGTCAGCATCGAATTCGTGGCGTCCTCCAGCAGGTTGGTTTCGTTAAACCACCATTGATAGGCCAGAACACCGCTTCCGCTGGCCTGCACGCTAAACTGTGCGGTTGCGCCGGGCAATAGTGTCTGGTTGGTCGGTTGGAGAGTGATCTGGGGCGGCAGACCAATCGTCAGCGTGCCGATGTTCGTCGTGACCGTGTAGTTGACCAGGCGATTTTGCGGATCCATCAGGCTGGGCGCAATCGGATAGGTTCCAGCCGGACTGTCGATGGTCGCGGTGGTGTTGTAGCTGGCTGTAATGTTGTCTCCATTCAATAACCCCACCAGGCTTCCGCTAAGTACAGGGTTGATTTGCCCGAAAGCGCGCGAGGCATTGCTGGTCGTCAGGCTCAACGGCGCCGGAGTTACCACTAAGCTGCCGTTCGCATACCCGAGATTGTAATTGGTTAACCCGTTGCCCACGGCGGCGCTCGGCACGATCGAATAGGGCGAACCGGGCACACTTGCGCCGGCTCCCGCTCCGGCGCTAACCAACGCCACGCTCGTCACGGAGTCGGCGCCAATCAGCCCGGCCGCAGTGAATTCGCTGCCGGCGAAGCTCACACTTTGGCCATAAACTTTGCTGGTGCTGTTAGCGGTGATGGTCAGCGCGATCTTGCCCACCGTCAGCGTCCCGAGGGTGGTCGTAATGCTATAATTGGTCAGCCGTTGGCCCGGATCGGCCAGGCTGGGGAGGATCGGGTAGTTGCCCGCCGGACTGGACACGGAGGCCGAGGTGTTATAGCTGGCCGTGACCAGGTCGCCGTTGGTAAGGCCCGCGATGGTCCCGCTCAACGACGGATTAGGTTGACCGTAAGGTCGCGAGGCGTCGTTGGCGGCCACGGATAACGGGGCGGGCATCACGGCGAGCGTCACCCCGGCGGTCGTGCCGAGATAATTCGTTGTGTCCGTCGGGCTGAAGGAAACCATCAAGGCATTGGTTCCCGAGGCAAGGACCGTTCCGGCCGGTGGATTGTAAGCGAACACTCCGGGGACGCTCGCCGAGGCGTTCAACTGGCCCGCTCCGAGCGCCGTCCCATAAACGACCGGTGCGGGGGCTGGCCAGCTCAGCAAAGGCGTGGCTTGGACGATGGTCAGCGTGCCGGCGTTGGAGGTCACAAGGTAGTTCGGCAGGCGGCCGCTGGGGTCAACCAGCGCCGGAATGATCAGGTAGTTGCCCAAGGCGCTGTTGGTTGTCGCGGGCGTGCTGTAGGTGGCTGTGATATTGTCGCCGTTTTGAATCCCGGTGATGATCCCGCCAAGCACGGGGTTGGTTTGCCCGTAGGACCGCGAGACATTGCTGGCGGTCACGGTTAATGGGGCCGGCTGCACTGGCAGGTTCACACTGCCGCTTGCCGGCGTATAGTCGAGAGAATCCGCGGGCGTGAAGAGGACTGACAATGCCGCGCTCCCGGCGGGGAGGATCGCGCCGGCAGCCGGGGTATAAACAAAACTCCCCGGCACGTTGGCAGTGGCGTTCAACTGAGCGGAGGTTAACGCTGTTCCGTAAGTCACCGGGGCCGGCGAGGGCCAAGTGAGTGCCGAGGCTGCCTGGAGGATGGTTAGCGTTCCATTGCTGATCGTCACTGCGTAGTCAGGCAGGCGGCTGGCAGGGTCGATAAAGGCAGGGGCGATGGGATACGTGCCGACCGGGCTGCTGGGTGTTGCGATGGTCCCGTAGCTCGCGCTGATATTGTCTCCTGGCACGAGCCCGCTAATGGTGCCGCCAAAAGCGGGATTGCTTTGAGCAAAGAGTCGCGCGGCATTGCTGACAGTAACGGTGAGCGGTTTGGGCTGGACGTTCAGCGGGACGCTTGCGATGGCTCCAAAGAAGCCGTTGGTGTCCTGAGGCACAAAAGCCACATACAGCCACTGGCTTAGTCCGGCATTCAAGACCGTGCCGGCCGGCGGGGTATAGGTGAAAGTGCCGGGGACCGGGGAGGTGGCGTTGAGTTGGGTAGCGCTTAAAGCGGTGCCGTACACGATGTCCGCGGGGGAGGACCACGAGACAGCCGGGTTGGTCTTTCCGCCCGTGTCGGCGCGAATGCAATAGTCGAGCGTGCTGCCACCCGTAGTGACAACCGGATTGGGCCACGTGCCGTAGGTATATTTGCCCCAACGCAACACGCCGTTGCTAGCCGAATAATAAACGGCGGCGTTGGTATCGTCGGACCAGATTGCCAGCCAGTAATACTGGCCGTTGGTCAGAGTCGTTGGAGTGGCGAGCTTGAAAGTGCGCCACCCGGAGCTGGTGTTAGTCAGTTGGGCGGTGCCACCCAACAGCCCTGACGGGTTTCCACCGCTGTCGGTGTAGATGGCGCATTGGTAGCGGCCGGAAACCCCAACCACCTTGGCGGAAACGGTCGAAACCTGGGTATTGGAAGCGGCCAGAAAACGGCAGGCATTGATCCAGGAGCCGCTGCTGTAGAGCGAATCGGTGAGCGTGCCGTCATTGGTGTTGCCAAAAGTGCCGTTGACGTTGGTGGAAACGACGGAAACCAAAGCGGTGCCGGCAACGCCGCCGCTGCTGGCGACGACTTGAACCGGGCCGCCAATGAGGCCCCCTGCGGTGAAAAGGCCCGTGCTATTGATGGTGCCGTCATAGTTGACCGACCACGAAAACGCCGGCTGCGGGTTGAGCACGTTGCCCAGGGCGTCGGAGCCTGTGACGGCGAATTGTGTCGTATCGCCAAGAGGCACGATTGCGTTAGTCGGCGTGATGCTGACCTGCGCCAAGGCCCCTACCACCGTCACATTGACGACCGGGGAAGTGCAGGTATTTCCGGCCGTGTCGGACGCGATGGCGGTAATCGCATAGTCCCCCATCGGCACATTGGTCCACGTAACGGCATACGGCGCCGCATAGGTCTCACCCAGCTCCACCCCGCTGCTGTAAAAGGCGACGTTCTGAACGGTGCCCGTCGTGGTGGCGGCGGCGGCGGCCAACGGAATGGCCGCCGGGGCGTTGAAGGTGGCGCCGCTTGCCGGGTTGGTTATGGTCACCTGAACCCCGGGCGCGCCGGTCAGGGTAAAGACGCAGTTGGAGGGAATCATCGCGTTGAACTGGCCATTGGTCACGCCGATGCTGCCGCCGTAAGCCAGGTTAGTCGTCGGAGAGGTATAATAGAGGGCCAGGCTCAATAGCGAAGGCAACGACGCGTTGGTCCCGACCAGCGCCGCGGGCGTCGAGTTGGGATTAATCCCCACAATCGTAACCCGCCCGAGCCCTCGATGGTAAAAGGCCTGTAAGGGTGAAAAAGGCGACGTCGAGCCGCTCACCCCGATCATCTGCGCTCCGGGCGGCACCCATTTGCTCACCTGCGAGAGCGTGTAGAAGATCTTACGCGCCGTGTAGGTCTTGGCTGCGGCGTTGGTGTCATCCACCGAAAAGAGCCCCCAGAAGCTCCATTGGCCCGGGCTATAGTAGTTGTATTGGCTGTCGTAGGCTTCCCAGACCAGGCCCGCGGAGGCGCCGTTGGCCAGGTGAGCGCACAGATACGCGACCGCAGCGCTGGCGTAGCTCCAGGTATTGGTGCCGCTGATGCCCGAATCGCATTGGGGGCACCAGACGTTGTACTCGGTCATCCAGACCGTGCGGTCCGGATAGGCTGAGCTTTGGATATAACTGGCCACCCCGGCTGAGCCCGAGCCGTTGGCCGCATAGCTATGCAGACCGAAGTGCGCCACCTTGGACATGACCACTGGGTCAGCCAGCATCTGCGGCATATTCGTAATGCCGCCACCGGACAGGTCGGGGCCCACGAAACGCAAGTCGCTCAGCCCATTGGTGTCCAGCAACTGTGAGAGCTTGTGCAGGGCGTTGGTGTATTGGGTGACGGTCATACCCACTCCCTGCACCGCCTGGTCCATCTCGTTGTCCGGGCCGACCAGCGAGAAGCATAGATTGTTGGTCTGCCTTGCCCAGACCAGCAGCGAGGCGATCGTCTCGGCCCATTCCGCCTCCATGCCCTGGGAGAGGGTGGCGCCGCCGAGCCAGGCCGGACCGTTGCCCTGGAAATTCAACATCAACCCGTTGCTGATGCCCTTTTGGTTGAGATAGCCTACCAGGCCCCACATTCTCTGGAAATCGTCTGAGCTGTAAACCTGGCTGTAGTAGTTCCAGTTCATGACGTTGGGGTCGGAGTTGTCGTTGGTGGCCTCCCAGTCGGTTTTGTCATAGACGACGCGGAAGAGGGTCATGCCGGCCTGGTCCACCAGGGCATCGATCACGGGTTTGAGGTCGTCATTGTTCCAGCTTCGGTGGTTGGCGTTGACGCCGAAGCCGTCGATGACCTGGTTGGTTACAGAACCATCAAAGGTGATTGCGGCAGCTTCCTTCATGAAGGGTGTGAAGGCCAGGAAAACAGCCGTCCAAATCAAGGCAGCAGTCGGCTTCTGAGGACAAATCTTCCGGCTGGGCACGCGAGGAGATTAAACCACTTTCTTGTGGATCACAAGCAGACCGGCATTTGAGCGCTTGAGAGGGGCGCACCTGTCGTTGGTCGTGGGTCGACCCACCTCCGCCGAGGCTACGGCGGGCAGGCCCACCTCGGACTCCCGCCTTTGCGTGGCTCCCGCCTTCGCTCGGATGCTTCGGCGCGGCAAGTCGGCACGGCAAGGGAGGGAGTTTGTCCCCCCATCCCGGCGGTGTTCCGGAGAAAGCCTGCAAGCTCTCGGCAGGTGCAAACTTCTGAGAGATAGGGAGTTGCTGAGGCGCCGAAATGGGCTGTCGGCAGGGCTGGCGGGAGTTTGCCGGCGTGTCCGGACAAACTGCAATGGCCACAATAAGGCACAAAAAGACACGAAAAAGTTGAGCAGGCGATCTGAATTTGAAGAGGAGTAAACCGCTAATCTGCGCTGATTGAACGCTGATTCAAACGGAGGAGGCGGCAACAAAAAGAACAGGAGGGAACAGATGGCTTTGAGCAGCGGCCTCGGTTGAAAGGAACCTGGAACGCCGCGTGGGGGCACGCGGCCTACAGGGAATCCGAATCCGCGACGTGTCCGGCCTGTTCGTATTGCGTCTTCCATACTGGCTCAACCATGCGCCAGCAACGCACCTTTATGCAACTTCCGCATTTTGCACCTTTTTGAACCCTCACGGGAGGCCCTGTTTATGCGGGTTCCGTGAGGGTCGGAGACCCTCCTAATGCAGAATGAAGAATGCAGAGGCTGGATCCGCTCTTTGCCCTGCCCGCTAGTCCACAGCCCTTTGCCCTTGCGGGCGGCCGGGCCAAGTGGTCTGCTTCGTTCACGGCTTGCAGAAACTCCCGAGCGAGCGGGAGGCTCCAATTGTACTGGCGCGCCCGCTGGGACTCGAACCCAGGACCCTCTGCTTAGAAGGCAGATGCTCTATCCAACTGAGCTACGGGCGCCGCCAATCTTGAGTTTACTATGCCCGGTTGCGGGGCAAAGGCAAGAGGATCCGACCCACCCAAACTCTCGCCTGTGTGATTTGTTTTAAACCGCGGAATGCGGAATACGCGAAAAAACTGAACCTTTCCGCGTGTTCCGCATTCCGCGGTTTTATCCATTTTCTATAATGTTCCAGGGGATCAGCGACTGCTAAACACTCTGGAAAGGAAATAACGTTGCGTCCTGGGAGGGACGGAAGAATTCTGCGCCCTTCTTCAGGGTCCAGGGGAGATCTGGGACGGCGATCCGGAGGGGTGCGCAGCCTTCTGGCATCCCTCCAGGATGCAAAACAAACTTCGAATCCGCTCCGGGGGTCTCCGCCAAGGGCTCCGACCCCCGGCTACCGTCTGTCAACCCTCCGGGTTGGGGGACCGCAATCGTCAATAGCCAATAGCCAATCGCCAATCGCCAATAGCCGATAGCCAATCGCCAATCGCCAATAGCCGATAGCCGATAGCCGATAGCCAATAGCCGATAGCCAATAGCCGATAGCCGATAGCCAATAGCCGATAGCCGATAGTCTAATATGTCAGGCTCCGGTAGAAGCGGCGGCTGGTGGCGGGGTTGGTGTCAGTGAATCGGGCGGTGCCGTTCGTGTCGGCGGAGTTGGTTCCGAGCAAGGTCCAAGTTACCAGGTTGGTGGATTCGAAGAAGGAATAGACGGAACCCGGCGAACCTTGTTGCAGCGTAATCTGCGGCGAACCGCCCCGCGGGGCCGTGACGGCGAGCGCGCCGGGTAACGGGCGCGTGCTTCCCACCTGGATGCCGTTGCCAAAACTGGTCACCCAGATTTCCGACGGATTGTAAGGATTGAAGAACACGCGCTCGGGTTGGGCAAAGGGGTAGCTGGCCACCGTGGTCAAGGTGGGGGTGGCGGAGCGAATGTTGCCCGAAAACAAGAGTCCGTCCGTTTCCGTGGTTACGTAAAGCTCATTGGTATTCATCGGATTCAGGGTGCAGGAACTGACGCCGTTGTCGCTAATGAGCCGCGTCCAGGAGACGCCGCGGTTGGTGGTTCGGTAGAGGCCGCCCATGTTGTTGGGGGGGCCGCCCCAACCGCTGTAAACGCAGGCATACCAGGTGTTCTGTGCGAGATCGGCCGGGTCCACCAGCAGGTCCATCGTCCAGTACTCCATGTTGGGGTCGGAGCGGTCGATCCAGGCGGACCCGGCGTTGGTGCTGACAAAGACTCCCGAGCTGGCAGTAAAGGCCAGCGAACTCCCGGCGCGCCGGCCGGAATAAGTGCAAACGAGCGTGCCATCCATCAGCGCATGGATGTTGAACGGATGCCCCTGGGTTCGAGGCGGAACAGCCAAATGCTGCCAGGATGCCGCGGCGCCCTTTTGAATGTTCGTGGAAACATAGATTCCCCCCACATTTGCGTTGGTGTTGATCAGGGTGGCAAAGAGACGGTTGGTATTGGCGGGGTCCAGTTCCACCCAGATGACCGGATATCCCAAATTGGTCATCGTCAGCCAGGTGACACCCTGGTTGGTGGAGAAGAGCACGGCGCCAACGGCGCCGTTGATGCTGGAATCGGTCAAATGCGTGCTTTGATACATGTCGTGGACGGAGGAGGTGCCGGCATACAACACGCCGGTGACCGGGTGTTTGACGCAGGAATACATCGTGTTGTAGGTGTCGCCGGTGTAGCCGAACGACCAGGAGTTGCCGCCGTCGGCGCTGATGGCGCCTTTGATGTCGGTGTAGGCGGCCACGACATGATTGCTATCGGCCCAGGCGACGCCCCAGCATGAGGTGGGTTCGAGCCCCACACTATGATAAGCCTTTCCCTTGGGGGTGGACGCGTTGGCGGGATTTTCATCGGCGGGGCTGACATAGGCTTGTTTCCAGAACGCTCCGCCATTGGTGGTGACGTGGACAAAGCCCATGTCGCTATAGGCGGCCTTGGTGGAGTCGTTGGGAGCCACGGCCAGGCCCATGGCGCCCGCGCCGTAGCCCCAGCCGCTGTCGCCCTGGTATCCTGCCCAGCCGGTGAAGGCGTTTTGATTATTCGTCACCAGCAGGGAGAGCTGCCAGCTCGCGCCGCCATTGGCGGTTTTGTAGATGGCCGGGTACTCAGTGTTGGAGTTTTGCTGGCCGGCCAGGTAAACCGTGGAGGTATCATTGAGCGCCATGGCCACAAAGACGGGATCGTCCTGCGAACTGATGCCGTTGGTGGCCGCAAGCCAGTTCGGCTGCCCCCACGTCAAGGCGTAGACATTGATGAAGCTGTAATAAACCTGCTCGACGTCCATGCCGGGAAAAACATCCCCCGGGTGCATGGTGGTGCAGAAAAACCGCGTCACGCCGTTTTGTTTGGCGCCGGCGAACGAAAACAGCGCCTCGTTCGTGGTGTTGATCCCGCCCACGGCCGCCAGGGCGAAGCTGGCGCCGTTGTTCGTGGACACGAGCAGCCCGACGAGCGTGGCCACATAGATATTGCTGGCATCGAAAAAAGCCCCGGCCAGGTAGCAGCCGTTTCCGTAGGTAAACTCAGTGGCAAAGGTGTCGCCGCCGTCGCTGGAGAAATAGAGATTGCTGTAATCCGAAACGAGCAACCGGTTGGTGGAATTGGGATCGGCGTACAACGCGAAGGCGCCACCGCCGGTAGGGTCGCCGGCGAGATGTTGCCAAGTCATCCCGCCATCCACGCTTTTGGTAGGAGTGGTCGCATCGCCGCTGTAATCAAGACCATACCTGACCAGGGGGTTGCTGGTGAATTGAACCAGCGCCTGCCGCCCACCCATGAGTTGCTGGAAACTGACCACACACCAAGCCGCCCCGTAGTTGGTGGAGTGAAATACGTCGCTCATGTCCGAAGCCACATAGAGTTCGCCCGGAAGATAGGGGCTGAAAGAGGGTGAAAAGAATGAGCCGCCGCCGCCCGGACCCCGCGCCGCCCACTGGGTAGGCTGAGCTGCCGGAGCGGAAGGCGCCAGGAGCCACTGCGCGGCCAACAGGCAGAAAAAGAGAATCAGTCTGCGAGGGAATATCGACATCATGCCCGACACAGTAGCAACTCCGATGCCTCCCTGGCTAGCCGCGCTCCGGGTGTCAGTTGCCGCGGTTTATCCGCCCCCGTTCAACGGGCTGTCCCCGATTGGGACAAGTCAGCGGTCAGGGGCGCACGTAGAGCTGGTAGGAATAGGTAATCTTTTGTTCCTGGCCGGGGTTGAGTTCAAGCGTCCAGGTGAGCACGTGCTTGGGATTGACCTGCCGGAGGCCGCGAGCGGGTTGGGTGTCCTTTGGCGAATCCGACTTGTCGAGCACTTCTCCGGAGAGTTCCTTGGTGATTTCCAGGCAGATCGATTTGTCGAGCCGGTTTTGGACTTTGAGCTCGCCGGCGACTTTGACCTGATCGTAGCCGTAGCCGTAGAAGTTGGCCGCATTGCGTTTGCGGTCCGACTCGGTTTCCGACTGGTCGGCTTGCACGTTCATCGCCCGGTTGATGCGGATGGAAGCCTCCGTGCCGGCGGCCGTGTAGAAACAGGTATCCTGCCCGACAAACTGGTCATCCTTGATGAACTCAGCGGACGCGGTCGTGAGGGGCATTTGGGCGGTGTTGGTGAACCGGCAGATATGCCAGACCTCCTCCGCGCTGCGGTCGTCATCGCGCTGCGGCGAATGGTCCCTGTCCAACTGATCGGCAATCTTCCACGTGTAAAGGTGGCGGTAAGGCATGTCGGCATTGAACAGCGGGATGGTAGCGGTTTCGCCGCGTTTGAGTGAAACTCGCGGCAGCGGATAGAGGAAGAGGTCTTCGGCCGTTTGCCCGTTGGTGGCGATCGAGTAGGAAGGCATCGCCGCAGTGTCGTAGGCGGCGTAATTATTCAAGGCAAGCGCCTGCTGCTGCATCATGAAACCACGACCGCCGCCTTCGGCGCGGCCGGCCGCCAATGACCGGAGAAAATCGGCCAGGGTCTGGCTCATGGCCACCGGATTCGGGAGCTCGGGAAACTGGATATTGGGAAACCCGGTGACCAGATCCACGCGCACATCCTGGAGGTCGGCCATTTCGTTAATGATCTGGGCTTGCGCGGAGAAACGGGCGGTTTTGTCATCCGACAGGTCGATGCGATAACTCGGCACCCAGGTAATTCCGCGCGCCAAATAGCTGACCTCGACTTTTTCTTTGCCGGCGGGCTTATCCAGTTCGAGGCGGATGGCCGGCCGCTTTTGCTGATTGGTGGCCAGACAGGCGGGTTCACCCGTCGCAAAATCCACCCGCTGAATGGCAGCCGGGCTGAGCGCTACGATGCCGCGGTCGGTCTTCAGCATCGCCACGCTGTTTTGCGGCGTGATTGAATCGCTGTAGTAAGGACGGTCAACCGGCCGGCGGAACTCCATGAAGTAGGGGTTGGGCGGCTCTGGAACCGGCCGGGTGACGACGGGTTGCACCACGCCTTCGATTACGACCTCCGCGCCATTTGGAGGGCCTACCGTGTGAACGGACACCCGGCGGCCGGGGTTCAATCGCAGCAATTGCTCGATGCTGGTAACGGTGGCGGGCTCATCTACAACTTCCATGGCCGTAACGAGGCTGCGGACTTTCAATCCGCTGGGGTACGCGACCCAGAAGGTGCCATAAGCGGGAATCGGCAACTGGCCGAGCCGGATGGTCAGTGCGTTTTCAGGCAGGCTGGCGACGGCTGTGGCGTAGCCGAGTCCGTTCTTAAAAAGCGCGAGCCGTTCGATCCTGGGAGCCGCGTCGTGCGGCGTGGATGGGTTGGAATCTATTGCCTGAGCGGTTCCCACCGCCCAAAGGCCCAGTGCGCAAGAGACGCACCATGGAATCGGGTGCAAGTTCATGCCACGAGAATAGATTATCGGGGCCGCGAATTGTCAAGCGGGTGTAAAAATCTTGTAAGGGAATTGTTTTCACTCTTGGAGATGAGTTTCTGTACAGAAGGAAACGAACGAAGCAGGGCAGGGGAATAGCCACTATAAGGCACAAAAAGACACAAAAACTAATCTACGAAAAGACCCGGCACGCGCGGCCGACTCCGCGTTCGACGTCGCGGGTTTGGGCGATCTAAAAATGGAGCCGGATGATCCCCGGGGCCTGGGACGGATCATCGAAATAGCAGTTCACCGCATCGCGCACCATGACGCGCAATTCTTCCAATGTCTCCGCCTGCGTGGTGATGCCGCAGCCCAAGGCCGACGCGCAATACCCACCCTCCTCCGCGTCCGTGACCTCAAAGATAATTTCCGACTTCATCATCCAAGCATGGACCGCCCAAGGCCCAATGTCAATCTGTCGGCCAGGTCCGCGGTTTTCCCGTTTGGAGCCCTGGAGGAGAGCGGCGGCATTTCCTGGTCAAGCGCCCGAGGCAGGAACGATGTTGCTTTGTCACACAGCTGCTGTTTATCCGTGGTGGAGCGTAAAAAGCTTTATCGCGGTCGCGGTCGTGGCGTCTGCGATGCGCTCGGGCGGTTGTCCGAGGCAATCGGCGATGGTTTGCAACACGTAGGGGAGGAAGGCGGGTTCGTTGCGGCCGTCCTTTGGCCTGGCGGGGATGGACCGAGGGAGCAGGAATGGGGCGTCGGTCTCGATCATCAGACGATCCAGGGGGATTTCGCGAACGACTTCGCGCAGGTGGGTTCCTCTGCGCTCATCGCAGATCCAGCCGGTGATGCCGATGTGGAGACCCAAATCAAGATTGCTCCCCGCGAGGTGACGCAGATCTGGAATCGTCGGGTCTGTGCAATTCCGGCTGTCGTGTGGATGAACGCCGGCGGTTGCAAATAGCTGGCCTGGATAGCCGCGCGCGAGTTGCACGGCTTCGCGGCTCACCGGCAGGCTGGTGCCGGTGGTGATCATCGTCCTCACCCCGGCCTCGAAGGCGCGTTGGATGACTTGCGCCCGGTCCTTGTGGAACGAACGATGTGCCAGATTCACGCCGATATCGACGATGTGCGGGGATTGTGGTTTGGCTCCGCCATTCTCCGGGAAACTCATGCCCGAGGTTAGGAGTTTTTGGAGGCTCAGACAACCGGCAAGGAAAGACTTTTGTCCGTCACGGGGACTGGATGCGGTAGAAGCGGGTTGGGGCGTTGGTGGCGGCGGTGAAGCGGTAGGAGCTGCCGGGGGTGTTGGTGGTGAGAACGGCGGCGGTGTTGGTGGTCCAAGCGGGGGGCGACAATTGGGTTGCTTGCAGCAAATTAAACGTAGCGGCTGGGCCACTGACGGTGAAGTTCAGGAGAACCTGGCTGTTGCTCAACGTGGGCTGGCCCAGCAGGATGACCGGCGTGAGGTTCGAGGTGACGGTGACCTGTTTTACCGGGCCGAACGCCAGCGGGAACTGGCTGAAGATCACCGGTTGTGCTTGCAGCAGGTAGGTGCCGGCCTGGGGCGGTGTGAACGTGAAGTTCGTGGTATTGGTGACCGTGACGAGCTGCTGCTGCACGTTCGTCAGCACGATGTCTTCGATGTTCCAGCCGACGTAATTATCGCTCTGGGGATAGTAACCGCCTCCCGTGAAAGCGAAGTTGAACTGCAACAGGGTCAACTGGCCGACATAGGCCGCCAGCGACAAGGTGTAGGGCGTGAAGTTGGTCGCGCCCGAGCCGTTCGAACCGGCTTCGACAAACAGATCGTTCCAGGTCGCGCCGTTGTTGGTGGAGGCTTGCACGCGGGCGGTTTCATCGCTGGTGGCGTAGCCCAACTGGCTCGCGAAGCTCACCGTCGAGTTTGCCGACGGCAGGAGTACCTCATTCAACTGAAGCAGTTGCGAGGCGGGGTCCAGGTGCGTGAGGTGGAAGCAGTGCGGTTCCGCGCCCACGGGGGGATTGGTGATCACGTAATAGTATGGCGGCGGCGAAATGGTGAAGTTCGCCAGGCCGCTGTTGGCGGAATCGGCGAGGTCGCCGGAAGCCACGTTGGTGAACGAGGAGGTATTGGTGGCCTGATTGAGAAGCGCCTGGGTGTTGGTGAGCGCAATACCGGTGATATACCATCCAAGGGGGGAGCCGCTATTGTAGAAGCTGCCGCCTTCGAAATCGTAATTGAACCGGAGCAAAACGGTTTGGCCGGCGTAGTTGGAGAGCGAGAGCGTGTGCGGGGTGAAGCTCGATTCGTAACCACCGTTTCCAGCCTGGGCATAGAGGTCCGTCCAGTTGGCACCGTTGTCGGCGGACACCTGTACCCGCGCCGTCTCGTCGCTGGTGGCAAACCCGAGCTCGCTCTGGAAACTGAGGATTGTATTGGTCGTGGGCAGCAGGACTTCGTTCAATTGCAGCAGTTGCGGCGAACTGTTCGTGTCGAAGTGTTCCAGGTTGAAGCAGGTATTGGTACCAAACGGCGCGGTGGTTGTCGGGGAATAGTTCGGCTGGGGAGTCAAAGTGAAATTGACCAGGCCGCCGCTTGCGTTGTCGAACAAATTGCCTGAGCCCAATTGCGCGATGAGGAGGTTGTAGCTGGTCACGTGCGGATTGTTCGGCGCCACCGCCGAATAGACGGTTGGCGTCCCGGCTACGGCCTGCGCCGGTCCGTTGAGCGTCGTGGGCACGTAATCCGCTCCGGGCACGGCCGGATCAAACACGGTTACCGTGTAGGCATAACTGACCCGGTTGCTGTTGTAGGTGATATTGCTGACCGTGACGCTATAGACCGTGTCGGCGCCGCTGAATGGGAACACGGTGGCCTCCGTCGTGGCATCGAGGCCCATCGGCACCCACACCAGCGTGTTCTCGCCAAAGCCGGTTTGGTACGGCTGGATCACGGTGGACACAGGCACCCCGTTGCTTTCCATCGACACGGTTGCCGCGCTGAGATCGGCGTTGGACAGCGCAAAAGACCAATAGGGAAATACCACCTGGTAAGGAACATAACCTTCCGGCGGCCAGGCGACGTAAGGTTGGCGGGTGGCCGGCCGGGCGCCAAAACTGGCGGGATCGAAAACGTAAGTTAGATTGGCCGCGGCGTTGGTGCCGGAAGCTGGCACATCGCCGACGCCCATGACTATTTCCGGCGGGTAGAGAATCCAGCGTCGGTGGCCGACCTCGTTATTTTTGGCGCCGAAATCCCAGATAAAATCGGTAATGGCCTGCGCGCCATTGGCGCCCAGGGATTGGTCGCCGCCGGCATAAAGGGCGGCGAAGGAATTGTAGCAGGCATAGGTGTTGGTGGGATCGTGGTCGAGCACGTTGTTTTCGGACATCAGGACCGCCATCTGCTGCGAGCCCCAATCATCGATGGGGTCCAGGTAAATGGACGCCGGCATGCCGGCCTGGGCGCGAACCCAGTTGATGCGCTGCAGTTCGGCTTGTTGAAAGGCGCTGGAGTTGTGGCCCGGGGTGCAGCTTGCGACATTGGCTGTCGAGCCTTCGGGCACATTCACAGAGGTTGGGTAAATGCCGTTATAGAAGCTTCTCACCTCCTCGCGCGAACCCGTATTGACGGAAAAACCGCCGGTGACGGGTTGCTCCATCGGGGTGGGGCCCTTGGGCGGCGGTGGGTTTAATGCGAGATTCGCTGGGGCTGGCGCGGCTTGGCCCAAATTGGGTCGTGGCGTCAGGCTGATCGTCGGCGCGGCTTGGCAGAAAGTCGAAACCGGAATCGCGGTCATGGCGGCGAGAGTGCAGAAACAGAGCATTCTGACGGTGTACATAAAGCCCTTTCGTATCAGGCGCGGTTTGGGGCGCTGGATATCCATAATGGAATTGGCGTTATCCTCGCCCGGAAGCTCGACTGGGTCAAATGGCCGCGCCGCTGCGCAATGCGTGGGCGGGGAGGAGGGGTCCGCAGCGGACGACGGGAGGAGCTAAGAGCCGGACGGACTCTCTCCCGGAGGGCCGAGCTCTGCGAGGCCCAAATAATGGGGACTCGCGGAGCTCGTCCCCCCGGTCCGGGTTGTCGCAGGTGCCATCTGGACAAGCGCTAAGTCAACTGGGTGCTGAGGCTGGTTGCTTCGGTCTTTACAAAGCAGTCCTCGGGCCGCAGTCTGGTCGGGCAAATCACAATGGAGCGGCCATGAAAGAGAATGTTTTTGCTTTTGCGGGGGCGATCGTCGGGGGACTGGTTGGGTACTTGGCGTTTTTCTGGATCGTCCGCCAGGGTTTCTATGGGCTCATCCTGCCGGGGGCGCTTCTTGGCTTGGGAGCCGGCATCTTTCCTAACCGATCCACGGTACTCTGCGTCATTTGCGGGTTTCTGGCACTTGCGCTGGGCCTGCTTGCCGAATGGCGATTTGAGCCGTTCATCAAGGACGAGGGGCTGATCTATTTCCTCACCCATGTTCATCAGTTGCGGCCCATCACGTTGATCATGATTGCGGCGGGCGCGTTCATCGGATTTTGGTCGCCGTTTCGGCATCGTGAGGTGGCGAAAGCGGCTGGAACCACGCTTTCATGAGGAGAATGCTGTAGCGCAGGCCTCCGGCCTGCCAGCGCATCCGAACTTCTCTCGCTCCCGGCAGTACCTATGCGTCTTGCACCCGGCACGTCATGCAGACTGGAAGTCTGCGCTACGCTGAAGGGGGACGATTGCCACTCAAAGCTTCTGGCTGTGGGAGAGTGGACGGTTGCGCCCGGGCTTTTCAGGCGCCGACGGAGGAGCTTGACGTAGAAGAGGCTTCGCCTGCAAACTCTCGCCGATGAATCCGAAGCACGACTTTTATTCGCCGATTGCCCGAGCCACAAAATCCTTTTCCAGCATCCAGAGCTTCCTGATGGCTGCCTGCGGCCTGAGCGTTGGTTGTTTGCTGGCCGGTTGTGCGAGCCCATCGGCCAGCGTTCATGTTCCGAAAGATTATAAGGGCCTGCCGTTTCAGGACAGCGTCTATTCCGGCGGGGCGCAGAAGATTCCCGGGAAGGTTTACTGCGCCTATTACGATCTGGGCGGGGAAGGCGTGGCCTATCACGACACCACGCCGGCGAACTTGGGCAGCGGCGGTCTTAATCCAGCCAATGGCACCTACCTGAACGAATTCAGAATGAAGGAGGGCGTGGACACCTCGTATGTCAAATTCAACGATGACATCGACAATAACCCGTTCGACCTGGTCAAGCCGCCGGACAAGATGCTTTATGTCGGATGGACCGAGCCGGGAGAGTGGTTCAATCTGACCGTGGATGTGGCGGAGGCCGGGGATTACACCTTTGACTTGCTTTACACGTCCCACCAGGGCGGGACCATCTCCGTGGATCTGAACGGGATGAAGCTCACCGAGCCGGTGAAGATCCTCCCCACCTTCAACGCCTCGGAACCGCTGGCCTGGCGGCAGTGGCACCACTGGAACCTTATGAAAGATGCCGCCCAGGTGAAATTGCCCAAAGGCAGGAGCGTGCTGACCGTGCGCGTTCTGACGGAAGGCAACATGAACCTGGGCTGTCTGGAGTTCAGGCGGAAGTAGTTCCACGCACGACTCGATGCCGGCGATGAGCCTCGCCTGCGTCCTGGCGCGGCCTCAGGGCAGCACCACGACCCGATAGAAGCGTTGCAGATCCGGACTTCTTGAATCGCGAGCGGACAGGGCTCCATTGGTTGCGGTGACGGCGAACCCCAAGAGAACCCAGTTGGAGGAACTCAAGTCGGAACAAAACTCCGTCTGGTAACTTTGGCCTGCGACAGCGTTCCAATTGAGCAGCACAGCGTTATCCATCACGACCGGCGATAGAAGCATTGGGGCCATGGGGATGCTCAGCCTGAAGATGTTGCCGGAGTTGTAGGCTCCGCCTTCGGAAGTCATGCCATAGAGATCGCCGTCGGCTCCTTGTATCAACTTGGTGCTTGGGTGTATGCCGTCGTTGGTACCGGTGAACGAGTAAACTGTGCTGAAGGCGCCACTGGGAGTCAGGCGGAACACAGTTCCCCGGTTATAGGCCCCACCGGAGGTTGTGGTGCCATAGAGATTACCATCGTTCGCCTGCATCAACGCAGCCAAGGGGCTTCCGCCGTTGGTCTGATTGAAAAACACCAGAGTTGAAAGCACGCCGTTCGTGGTAATTCGAAATGCGGTTCCGTAGTTGGCTGTCAGGAACCCGCAGGTCGTGCCATACAAGCAACCGTCCGCGGCTTGCATCAGCCCAGCCGCTGGCCAACAGCCGTTGGTGTAATTGAAAGATGCCAGGGGTGTGAGCGCGCCCGCGGGTGTCAGCCTGAATAAGCTGCCGTATCCAATGTCGCCGCCTTCCCGCGTGGTACCGTAAAAGTTTCCATCAGAGGCCTGAACCAAGCCTCCCATCGGGTCGCTGCCATTGGTGCCATCGAAAGAGACCAGGGTAGTGAGAGTGCCATCGAGGGTCATCCGGAAGGCGGTGCCGATGCCATAAACGCCTCCCAGATCGGTAGTGCCGTACAAGTTGCCATCTCTGCCTTGCGTTAGCCCGGTGGAGGGCATTTGGCCGTTGGTTCCGGCGAATGTGATTAGGTTTGTGAAGGCGTCATCCGGGCCTATACGGAAGATGGTGCCCGAACCATTCGATCCCCCCCCGTCCATCGTCGTTCCATAGAGATTACCATCACTCGCCAGCCTCAGCCCACCATAGGGGCCGCTTCCATTTGTGCCGTTGAAGATTAGCACCGTAGTAACCGTGCCATCCGCACTCATTTTAAACACCGTTCCCGAATCGTATGGTCCTCCGCCCGACGTGGTGCCGTAGTAAGCACCATTAGTGGCCAAGACCAATCCGAAGCGTGGGTCCTCGCCTGTTTGAAGGTTCTGAAAGGAGAACAGGTTCGTAACGGTGGTGCCGGCGCCGACAGGCAGAGAGATCAACATTAGCACCTGGATTCCGACCGCCAGCACACTGGTTTTGAATTGCCTCGTAATCATGACGCAGTCCTTGAGCCCGCACGGGCACAGAATTCTAACCTCTGCATTGGATACTGCCCCGAGAATAGGGCCGATGCCGCGGAATGTAAAGCACGAAAAGCCCGGACTGCTGGAGCCGGTCCCGAGGGACGCGGGGAATGACGAGCGGTGTCCGCGGGAGCACGCCGTATCCAGACTTGGTTTTACAGACTGCTTCCGAGTTTTAGCTCCCGGGGGCGCCCTTCGACAACAATTACCGCGGAGTCGTCATGGATTTCCTTGACGGTGATCACGATGTTGGTGCCGTGGAGTTTGACTTTACCGGTTTCGCCAGTCATCAAGGTGTCATTGTTAATGAGCGCGAAGCGCTGGTTGCCAATGCCGGACACGCCTTTGAGTGTTAGATCGTCGTACTGCCTGACGGGAATGGGCGGGGGAGGCTCAAACACGGGTGGCCGTCTTTGGGGTGCAGGATGGGGGGTGGCGCCGGCAGAGGCGAACTCCCGAGTCCCCGCGGCGTGGCTATGCGGCGCGTGGACATATTTGTCGATATCGGCGATAAAGGACTTTGGACCGCCGGGCACATACTGGCTCTTGCCGATTTGTTCACCGTCGGAGTCCAGGAGGATGACGGTTGGATAACCACGAACTCCGTACTTGGCGGCCAGCGCGTGATTGGCTTGCTTTAGGTCCGGGGCTATCGGTTTATGGTGAGGGAAATCGACTTCCACCATGACAAGATTGACGTTCGCGTAACTGTCGAACTCAGGCTTGTCGAACACCTCCTGCTTGAGCTTCTTGCACCACCCGCACCAATCCGAGCCGGTAAAATCCAGCAGCACGGCTTTGCCCTCGGCCCGGGCGCGGGTCAGGGCAGTGGGCAAGTCAGTGAACCACTCGACCGCGGAAGCCTTTGGACAAACCGCGGCCATCAAAGCGAGGCAGATCAGCAATCGTTTCATAAAGACGTTTTCGTTTCTCGGTCGCAGGGCAGGTTTTTGATGGGACTGTCTATTAACTGGACAGGAGGTTTCATGTTCACAACGTTCGGCCCATATTCCCCAGCAGGTTCGTTTTGCTTCACACCTGCGGGAATTGAAGGTCGTCCCGCCCGACCGATTGAGATTCCCCGCCTGCCGGTCCCCTCGAGAAGTGCATTCCTGGAGTGAACCGGCATGACAGGGCATCAGACAATACGGATCTGCATACTCAATAATCGTATAGCAGGACGAATGCCGTTTTGTGCAGATATGAGGTGTTTGGACGGCTCAGGGAACAACCAGCCGATAAAAACAAGGCGAGCCGGGGGTCAAATCGGTAAAGGATAGACTCGTTTGGTTCGTGCAGACTTTCCCCAGGGTTGTCCAGGTCCCCGACAGATTTGTAACACTCTGGACGGCGTAGATGACATTCGTCAGGCCGGTCCAGCGGAGGCAGGGCGGCGCATTGCTGACGCTCAAGCTCAGCACCGGTTTTGGCACGGTGAATACCGTCCATTCCAGCCTCACCACGCTGTATCCGGGAATGGTGACCGTATTCGTTACGGTGGCGGTTTGGATCTGGATGGGACTGTTTTGCGGGGAGGAATTGGTGGCGCTGGGATCAGTGCCGGTGACGAACGTTTCCAGGAACTGATTCGTGAGCGTGGCGCCGTCCTGTGTGATTTGCACCGGCACCGCGTTGGAACCTTTATTGGTGAGCACGACGTATCTCTTCCCGTTGCCGCCCTGATACGCCTGGGCATAGACGGCGGGGATGGAGGCGGCGCCGTTGGTGACCAGGGGCACGGTTGGGCCGTTCGTGCCTATGGTGGTGGCGTAAACCGTCGTGGACCGCGTCAAAGCCCAATTCGCCACCGCTTCCCCAGCCGCCTGCGCCCCCAGGAAAAAGCCGAACGGCAGCCCGGCGGTATTTGTTGTCCGCCCCTCGGAGCAGGCGGTTGTAATCGCGGGAAAAAACGTGTTGGTCTGGCCGATGCCGTTGGCATCGAGCAATTGGTAAGGGCCGACGAAAGTCATTTGCGGCAGGGTGGACATGCGCAGGGCGTATTCCGCGGAATAGATGCCGGCGTAGAGCGAGGCGCAGGGCGGATTCTGCAGGCCCGCGCCGTTTCCCCGCGCGGGGGCGTATTCCGTGATGAGAAAAGTCACGTTGGTATTGTTCATCGGTATCAGGTAGTCGAGCAGGCGGCTCGTGGTGTTGCTGGCCAGCTCCCAGTTGTCCAGGGCCATCAAATCCGAGAACGACACACCGTTGGTCGGCAGCACGGGGTAATGATGATACACCACGGCATCCCAGTATTTATCGGCGTAGAGGGACAGGTCAGTGTCCCAGGCGTTGGGTTCCGCAACACCGGCGTCGTTGAAGTAAATCGCCACCACCGCGTTGGAGTTGACCGACTTGATGGCATCCCGGTAGGGCTTCATTTTGGCGACGTAGTTGGTTGAATTCTGGAAGAAATCGTACGTGCCTTCACCGGTGAAGACGTAAGGCTCGTTGGCCAGTTCCCAGGCCGCGACGGGAATGTGATTGGTGAGTGCGTAGGCGGCAAAAGCCGCGGCGGAATTTGTCGTGTCGGTGTAGGCGTTGACGCAGACGACTATCCTCGCTCCGCCCACATTCCGGCACATCGCCGCAAAATCGCCGAAGAGCGCCCCTCCCTTCCCAACGAGGGTTTTCACCGTGTCATTGAGAAGATTGGTTTCGGCCGGTGGAAATTCGAAGATCCAATTGGTCACCGTCAGCCCGTTGGTCCACGCAAAGGCGTCCTCCAAGGCGCCGCCTGGATAGCGCAGCCAGCCCGGAGAGAGCGTCGTCGTGATCTGCTGGAAATTGGTGTCGGAATACTCGACCGCACTGGCGAGCAGCTCGGTGCAAAAGCCGGTAAATCCGGGATTAAGCGGCGTGGTATTCGTGGTGGTGGAGAACGCCACCACGACCAGGTTGGTGTTGGTTTGGGCCATGCCCGTCGGTGTGAGCCAAAGGCAGGCCAGGAGCGGCAAGGCGCCGACGCTGGTTTTCATGCGCATCTCGCTATTCGCAGCCGATCATGTGCCAATTCCTGGATGCCCGTGAGGTGGCGTTGAGGGTTGAAGCGAGTTGTGTTTTTAAGCGGGGCGACTTCGCCGGACCCGCGAGGCTGGCGCGCCGGCGGACAACGGGCGTGATCCTGGAGCCTCAGGCCACTCTCCAACAAGCGCCTGGCTCAAGCAGAGCGCAACTCAAAAACTCCCCTTTCGTGTAGCTAGGCAAGCCATTCGTGTCAGGCATAATTGGCAACGTGCAGACTACGTGCAACAGGCTTGGTTCGAGAACCGAGTTCCCCGAGCACAGCCTGGAAGAAAGGTATCATAACCGACAGTGGATTGCAGAGAAACCTACCTTATGAAAAGGCCTTCCCTAAAAACCCTCGTCTGTACTACCGTCAAATCCTCACCACATATGAAAACCATCAGGAATAAAACAGTTCTATTAGCGGCAGCCGGGTTGCTCAGTGCCTCAATGTCCATCGCACAGGCCCAGCCGTACTATCTGACCGGCTCCTACCCGGCGTTTAACCCTTCGTGGAGTCCAGGCGTGGCGGCCTACGAGATGACTGGCGGCCCGACCGTCTACAGTTTGAGCCTGGCCACGGCCGACGAGAGCGGCGACCCTTACTTCGAATGGAAAGTCATTGCCGGCACCGACTGGAGCGCTCCCAATTACCCCGCGAACGGCAACAACGCGCGGATGCAACCTGACGCCACCGGTTCCAACACGTTTTATTTTTACCCTGGGGTCAGCGCGGACGGGTGGACTCCGGTCAACAACCGTCTCGGCTGCGCCGACCCGGGCGGGCTGACGTTTGAAGTCGCGGGCGACTTCAATGGATGGAACGGTGGCGCGGGCTACCAGTTGAACCCCATCGGCAACGGCGTCTATTCCAACAGCATTGTGATCGCAACGGCCGGAACCTATGGATATAAGATCCGGACGGTAGGGACCTGGAATGACATCGCTTTTGGCAGCGATTTCGGTTATGGCAGCGACAACCTCTCGCTGACCACGAGCAACTCGCCGCAAACCGTGCCGATCCAGTTCGACCTTCCGGGTGGCCGGTGGATCGTTGGGCTGGCGCCGGTGCCGCCGGTGACCAACTATGTTGTGTTTGCGGTGGACCTGACGAACGAGATTTTCTACGGCCACTTTGTGCCGGGAGCGGATACGGCCTATGTCAGCGGGGACTGGGCCGGCTGGCCGACGCCCACCTCCGGCAGCGGGTTAGTGCTGGTCAACGATCCGCCATTGTATGGAGACACGAATATCTATTATGGCACCAACGAGTTCATCGGCACCCCGGGCTCCGCCGTCGCACAATACAAATTCACCTCCGACGACCCCTATTGGGTTGATCAGCCTACTTCGACAGGCTATGAGCCAGGCGCCAACCGCGTCGTCACCCTGGCAACGACCAGCGGCGTGATCCTGCCGCCCATCCCCGTTGCCACCTGGGGCAGCCTTTCATTCTCCGACTATGTGCCTGCTGACACGGTGGTGACATTCACCGTGAACATGACCAACGCGACGACGTCCACCAATTCGCCATCGGCTCTCAATTCGCCGCAGCCTTACACGGCTCATACGTTTGATCCCGGCGCTGACTCCGTTTACATCAACGGCAGTTTTCTCTCCGGCGGCTGGACTGGATGGGACCCAATCTCCATAAGCGCCAACCAACTGGACAACAACCCGCCGGAAAGCGAACTCTATCAGTTTACCTTTACGGTGCCGAGGGGGAGTATGGCGCTGATTCAGTACCAGTATTGCCTGGGGTATGGCGACAATCCCAGCACGAACAACATCATGGAGGACGAAGGCGCTTCGAGCCACGAGCGTTATATCCGCGAAACCGAGACGGGTTCGTACAGCCTGCCGACGGACACGTTTGGCAATCAGTACGTTGAACCTGAGTTTGGAGAATTGGCCGTCGCGCCCGCAGCCAACGGCAAAGTCAGCGTGAGCTGGCTGGGGGGCATTGGGGTGCGTGTGCAGACCAGCGCCACGGTGGCGGGGCCGTGGGTGGAGCACGCCGAAACCGACGGGACGAACTGGATCACCGGCAGCACTTCGACCGACGGGTTCCTCAGCAGCACGAATTGGCCGGTTACGGGCTCGAGCCAGTTCTTCCGCCTGGTCAGGAGGCAGTAGTCTTGCTGGAGGGGCTATGGTTGGGCAAAGCCGGGCCGGCGCGCAGCCGGCCCGGCCAAACAACGAAGAAGGTAACTCCATATGCGTTGGTCAAAGAGCACAGTGAGGAGGACGAGATCGGGATTCACGTTGATCGAATTGCTGGTGGTAATCGCCATCATCGCCATCCTTGCGGCGATGCTGCTTCCGGCCCTTTCCAAAGCGAAGGAACGGGCCCTGAGCATCGCCTGTTTGAACAACTACAAGCAACTGGGCCTGGCTTGCACCATGTATTCGAGCGACAACGCCGACAAGCTGGTCAGCAATTCCGACCGTAACGTCGGCGGAGATAAAGCCAACTGGATCTGTCCTTACGGTGTAACCATAGACTTTAGCACGAGTTCGAGGAATACCAATACGCTCTATCTGACGACGGATAGCGCGGAGATAGGAACCGCTTTGGTGGGACCTTACGTCTCGAAGACAATCCCGATCTTCGTGTGCCCGGCGGACAAGTATTTGAGTCCCGCGCAGCGTGCCGCCGGCTTTCACAATCGGATTCGCAGTTGCGCGATGAATGGCGCGCTGGGGGATGGATCAAAATGGTTCGCGCCCGGCAACGGCGGCAACTGGCCGCAATTTGTTAACGTGACCAAGGCCTCGGGACTTCTAACCCCTGGACCCGCGGATTGCTGGATGATATTGGACGAACACCCGGACAGCGATGACGACGCGACCATCTATGTGAATCCGGCCGATGCCGATGGAACAGGCACAACGTTTACAGAACTTCCTGGCAGCATGCACAGTGCGGGTGCAGCCCTGGTATTTGCGGATGGTCATTCCGAACTTCACAAATGGCTTGGCGCCACGACGAAGCTGGCGGTCACCTACCCGCCGCCGAACACATGGATAGCGGGGCTTAACATTAGTGGCGACCCCGCCAGCCAGGGTGACCTGGCGTGGCTCGCCCAACGCACGCCGCACGACTGACTTTTTAACCCCGAACGCTTCAGAAACGTCCTTGCGCTGTCTCCGGCAGGAAGTCCACTTTGGAGTCAAAAAAGTCCCCTTTGCAGGCCTGCCGCTGGCGCGGAACCCCTCATGATGGCCAACGATCAGGCGACGAGACCAAAACTGCAACCCATGTTAGATTAAGATGAAAATGCTGCGCGATATCTGTCGGCCAGGCCTGTTGCTGTGCTGGGTTCTGCTATCGGTCCAGGGTCGCATGGTTGCTGCGGATCTCCCGCGGCAAGTTGCGCCGAACCCGTATGCGTACGTGTACCCAGGCGATGATCTTGGCGCCGTTTACGGCACGAATGCGACCACCATCAAGCTGTGGGCGCCAACGGCAAAGTGCGTTAGCGTTGCCTTGTTCGCAGATGCCGCCAGCGACATCTCTTGCTCGATCCCGATGTCGTGCGACAAGGATGGCATCTGGTCAGCCACGCTCAAGGGAGACATGGACGGCAAATATTATTTGTACGACATTACCCAGGCATGCGCGGAGGGAGAGAAAAAAACCACGGTTCACGTTGTCGATCCGTATTCCCGCGGCTGCTCGGCCAACAGCGGCAGAACATTGATTTACAACGCCGCAAAGACCAACCCGCAAGGCTGGGAAGCGGACCACTTTGTCAGGCTGAAGAACAATGTGGACGCGGTTCTTTACGAGGCGCATGTTCGGGACTTTTCCATTCGCCCGGAATCGGGCGTTTCTGTCGCAAACCGTGGCAAGTACCTGGGCATGGTGGAGGAGGGCACGAGGACACCGGATGGCGAGAAAACCGGCTTGGACCACTTGGAGGAGTTGGGCATCACACACGTGCATTTGTTGCCGGTTCAGGATTATGCGGGAGGCGACGAAACGCAGAAGGCCAGCGAATATGACTGGTATAACTGGGGCTACGGAACGGTGCTGTTCAATACGCCGGAAGGTTCCTATGCCAGCGACCCCGACGGAACGGCGCGGCAGAAGGAGTTCAAGAGAATGGTTCAGACCTTTCACCGGCACGGTATCGGCGTCGTGCTGGACGTTGTTTACAATCACACGTCGAGCACGGGATCTGGCGCCTTTTCAGTTTTTGACAAAGTTTTCCCGTATTACTACTACCGCACGAACGCCTCCGGCCGGTACGCTAACGGAACCCATTGCGGCAACGAGCTGGCCTCAGAACGGCCGATGGCTCGGAAATTCATCGTGGACTCGATTAAGTACTGGATGACCGAGTATCACGCGGATGGATTTCGATTCGATCTGATGGGGATAGAGGATCGGGAGACCATGCTGGAGGTTTATCGAGAGGCCAAGCGGATCAATCCCTGCGCCATCATCTATGGAGAAGGCTGGCAGATGGAGCGAGTGCTGGCCCCTGAGAGGATGATGACGCAGGCGAATGTGAAAGGAACCGGAATAGCCGCGTTCAACGATGGGATCAGGGACAATATCAAGGGCAGCGCGGAGAACGGCGCGGCTCCGGGATTCATCCAGGGAGCCGGTCCCCAGTTTGGCGGCATGGAGCGCTTCATGATGAACATCAAAGCGCAAAGCACCGGCAGAGTCGGCGGCAGCGTCGAGGTGTTCTCGCCGAACGAGACGATCAATTACGCATCGGTTCACGACGATCATTGTCTTTGGGATAAGCTGCGATTGTCGGCGGCGGATGCACCGGACCCACTCCGCATCAATATGGACAAGCTGGCGGCGGGCATCGTGCTGACAGTGCAAGGGGTGCCTTTTCTTCATGCCGGAGATGAGTTTCTGCGATCGAAGAACCTGGTGCGGGACAGTTTCGACGACAACGATCCCCGGGTCAACCCGATCGACTGGGGCTTGAAGTCAAAGCACAAAGAGGTGTTTAATTTTTACCGGGGAATGATTTCGCTGAGAAAATCCCATCCTGCCTTTCGGATGCCGGAAAAAACCAGCGTGGATCGGTCATTGAAGTTTATCAGGGATGCTCCAAAGAACGTCGTGGAATACCTCATTGAGAACGATGGCAGCGATGACCGTTGGCGGAAGATCCTCGTGGTGTATAACGGGAACCGGCAGCCGCAGGAACTGAGAATTCCGGGAAATTGGATTGTCGTGGCAAATGACCAGCAGGCCGGAACCGAGCCACTCGGAGCCAGTTCCAATAGCATCCGTGTTGAGGCCTGTTCGCTTGTGGTTGCGCATTTGGAGGAGCAGAGGAGGTGACGGCGGGAGGAAAGAGGCTGCCTCAAGGGGGGGTGCTGGTTCGGACTTTTGCGGCCGCCTCCATTCGAGAATGGACGTGCAGCTTGCTATAGATGTTTCGGAGGTGCCACTTTACCGCTTCGATGGTGACGCCGAGGCGCTCGGCGATGGCTTTGTTTCCGAGTCCTTCAACCACCAGCTCGAGAACTTCCCGCTCACGAGTCGAGAGGCTTTCCACATTTGTCGCCGTCTTGCCTTGATCCTGGAACTGGCCGATTACCTTTCGGGCAATCTCGGCCGTCATGGGGACGCCACCTTGGTGAACCTCCTGGATGGCGTCGAGAATGCGCTCCGGCGGACAACGTTTGAGCAGATAGCCGCAGGCGCCGTGCTGCAACGCCTGGAAAATGCTGTTTTGATCCGCATAGACCGTCAGAATGATGATTTGGACCGAAGGCAACAGCTCCTTGATCCTGGCGGTGCATTCGATGCCGGAGATGTCCGGCAGGTGGATATCCATCAAAATGACGTCCGGCTGGGCCTGTGGGACTCGTCTGAGGGCCTCTTTGGCCGTGGCGCAGGTGCAAACGCACTGACAGTTCGGCTTCCGATTGATGAGCGTCTCCAAGCCTTCGCGCGTGGTCCTGTTATCCTCGATGATGGCGACCTTGATCATGGCGACCGTGAACCCAAGGGAAGCTTGAGTTCCACTGTTGTTCCCTTTCCGGGCTCGCTGTGGATCTCGCAGCGGCCTCCGAGGGCTTTCATCCGTTCCTGCATGCCCCTCAGTCCGTCCATGCCGGGCGACGGCTTGGCCGAATTCAAGCCGCAGCCGTTATCGGTTACCGCAACGATCAGCTCGTTATTGTCAACCCGGATGCGCAGCCAGGCCTGAGTGGCTCTGGCGTGCCTCACCACATTGGTCAGCGCCTCTTTTAACGCAAGGAACAAGTCGTGCCGGGCTTTGGAATCGATGGAGATGCCGGGCAGATCGTCGGCTGTGTCCAGGCCGCAACGCACGGAGGCCGGTTCCAAAAAGCTGCGCGCGTAGAACGAAAAATAGCTGGCCAGGGATGGAATGGGATCGTTTTGCGGGTTGATGGCCCAGACAATTTCGTCCAACGAAGTCACCAGGCGCCGGGTGACGTCCCCCATCTTGGCAAGGTAGTGGGCTTTCTCGTCGGGCGCAGTGACAGAGTCTTTCGCCAGCGATCCCAGTATGTTGACTTCAGTCAGGCCGGCGCCCAAATCATCGTGCAGATCCTGGGCGATCCGGGAGCGTTCCTGCTCGATGACACGCTGCCGCTCGGCGCGCTGGCGTTCCTGGATTTGCGCCTCAAGCTGCATCGTGCGCTCCGTCACCTGGCTGTGGAGCAGTTTAATCCAGAGTAGCGCGAGGGCGAGGCCGACCAGCAGAAGGCCCAGCATGATGCTCAAGCGTTTGAGGTTCCACCAGGGGGGGCGGGCGAGTATTCGGATATCCGAGGGGGAACCCAGCAGCAGTTGGAAGGAATTGATGGGCTGATCCAGCACCCGGTTGCCGCCCTGGCCCGCATAGACCCCCGTCAGCTCAAGCCGGCTGCCGACGGCCAGCGGCTTGCGCATCTCCCCCTTGTCCTCCAGCACCGCCGTGAACCGGCGCAACCCGCTCTGCATCTCCAGCACGTCGCCTTCCGGTTTGCTGGTCCAACCCGCCAGCACGCCCTCCATCTGCACGAGCGTCGAGTCATACGCCTCGTTGAGCAGGCTCTCGGGTTCCAGCCTGTGCGGCTTGGGTGGTTGGGCCGGCCCCAACCGCCGGACGATGGCCTCCCGCAGCATCGGCGAGGGGCCGGTTAAGTCCGGAAAACCGACCACTTCCACCAAGTCGGAGACTTGTGCCGCCGAGGCCTTGGCGGGGATAAAGCGCAACCCACTGCCTCCATCCATGAGGAAGCACTCGGTGGCACCTTGATGGACAACCTGTCCCGAGATCTTAACCCTTTCCAGGGCTCCCGCCCTTGGATCAAAGCGCAACAGCTCGCTCAAGCGCTTGGCAGGGACAGCGAAGGGGTCGGCGGGCGCCGGCTCTATCACGTTGACCCAGTGGGGATCCAGGCGGATATGGCCCACTCGGGCCGCGCGCGGCTGAGCCTCCGCTCCGGGATCACTCCAGTCGGCAAACAGGCAGCCGCGCATCCGGACCAGCGCGTTCTCCCAGCTTTTGAGGTTCTCCTCCGGCAAACCTTCTTCCAATCGCTCCTGCCGAACCCTGATTCTTCCACCGCGAACCAGCAGTGTCAGTCGATCCTTACCCACCTCGGTAATCACCCCCTCCAATTCAACATATTGGCAGTCCAGGCTTCCGTTGACCAATTGGTCCCAGGCCGGATGCACCGGGTCCGGAAAACGGCCCGGCCCCAGGACGCGGATGAGGGAGCCGCGGATATACGGGGAGAACTCCCCCGGGTCGGCGGTTCCCTCCACTTCGCAATAGTCCCCGACCTGGCCTAGCGTGTCCTGGCTGCCATCGGGGCGAGCCACGCAGATTCCACGGGTCGCGCCTTGAATGACGACCACGCCATTGGTCATGGCGCAGGTGATGACTCCTTGCAGCTTGACCGGATAACCGCGCTTGAGTTCCTCACGGCTCAAGGAGTTGACCTGCTCGGCTGTGGTGAGGACCGGCAGGGCGGCCGATTGCTCCGTCCCGGCAGCGCGCTGGTAGATTCCGCGACGCAACACCAGGTTGGTGCTCTGGCCGCCGCAGCCGGCCAGGACGTCCACCGGATAGCCAACGCATTCGGAGGGTTGAGCGCCCTCCAGCGGAATGGCTCCGGTTCCATCCTCGAGGAGCCAGGGGCCTTGGGGCGTGGAGTCAATTTTGCCGCGCAAATGGACAATCGGTTCTTGGCCGGCCCGGTTGTTCATCATGAGATTGCTTACCGAGGCAAGGGGATATTGAGCCCAAAGCTCCGGGGCGATATAGAGCACTTGAAACGCTTTCCAGTTCTGGACCAGAAACTCGCCGGCCACCTTGTGCCCCTCAGCGGTGTAGATGCTTTGGCAAACCCCCACCGCTCGAACCCGGCTGTGAGGCGCAATGGCCAGTGAACAGTCCGAATCCTCCGCCACCTGCACTTGGAGGCGGCCCGTTTCGGAGATCAGCTCCAGCTCCTGCGCGCCAGGATTGTTGTTCACCGAGCCGACAGTTCCCTCCATCTCGCACCACAGGTATGGTTCGCCCTCAGGCAGGATTTGGCTGATGGCCACATGGCGCGCCGGTGGCAAAGGCGCCGGCCCCAGATCTTTGACCTCCAGGGACGGTTGGCCGATGAACAACTGGCTGCCATCGTCGGAGGTGGTATAGAAGGTGTAGAGACCTTCGCTGGCAATTTCGATGCAGCCGCTAAAGAGCAGCCCCACGTGCTCGTCGCGAGTTCTGGCTTCCAAATCGAAATTGTGGACCGTCCCGGTTTTGACCGCCGGCAGGTGGTTGAGGTTGGGAAGCGCGCTCCATCCCAACGCCTCGCAGCAGCGATAGCTCAAACCGTTGACGAGGTTTGTTGATCCGTTTGCCGGGTCGATTTGGGGGCGAAGGAGCACGGCATCGGGAATCTTTTGGCGCGGCAGTCCCGGCCCCTCGTAAGCCACTTCCAGTCCGTATTTAAACTCGCCATTGAACCAGGCGACCTGAATGAGGTGCCGCCCTGGCTTCAGGTAAACAGCTCCAGATGCCTCGGCCATTCCGTGCAACCCATCGTTATCAACCACCGGGACGCTGGTCAGTTTGATCGCGTCCTTGGCAGAGGAGACAACGGCGTCTCCTTCCAGGCGCAGCCGCTCGCCGGATGAGGGGATCTGGCAGGGCAAATCCAGCTCCAGTGGTTCGGTGCCCGAACTGTCGTGAAGAATGATCCGTCCGGAGGCGGCGTTGGCCCACCAGACCACTCCTTCCAGGTGCACGGAACAGGCGCTGGACCGGGGGTCAAAGGTCTGTTGGCGCAACTGCAGGAGATTGGTCGCCAGTTGCGGAGGAAGGCCGGAGGTGGCTCCCGGCTCCGCGGACAAGCCGGCGGAGAGCGAAAGACCATAGAAGACCCCTGCCAGAGCCGCGAGCCTGCCGCGCCGAGGAACGATGCGCATAATCCGAAAGTGTCGGGCGATTATATCGGAAACGGCCGCCTCAACAAGGTCCTAACCTAAAAACTCCCCTTTTGGGTAGGTGGGCGGGCTGTCGGGGATTCAAACAGACCAAAGACGTGACCGGCTGGCGAACATGAACAACTGGCGCTCTTTGCGCTTGCCACTCACTTTCTTGACTGCATAGTAGCTCTGGCCGGCCGAATGGCGGAGTTGGCTGGGCGCTTGGCGCAGCGGTTAGCGCGTCTCGTTTACACAAAGAAAAGGGTGTTTTTGGGCTCGAATGGCCTCCCCTAGCCCAGAATGGTCTACCCTTACTTCACCCCGATGGAATCTAGCGATTTCTCACTTTCTCTTTTTCGAAAGGCTGGACAGGAATGGCCGGCGATGGGCCGAATTTTTTTCGTCGGGGGTGACAAAAGGGGGTGACAACTTTTTACTAAAAATCGTCACCAGGCTGTTGGGTTTTTGCCGGCGGGCGAGCGGCGACAACGGGCTTCGTGCCCCAGCTCGCGTTGTCGCCGGCCGCCACGCGTAGCGGACTCGCCCGCCTCTAATTCTTCGACGGTCCCCGTTCAAGCATTTGCGTGTCTAGTCCTTCTTCATGGGGAGTCCGGCCATGGCGAAGAACATGCGGGCCAGACGCATGCGTATGGGTCTGGGGATGAGCCTAATGACCAGTGATTCGCTTGAACTCCCGGGTGACGAGGCTGCCGAGGGTTGCGGCTGGGTTGATGGGCTGACAGCGCGCATGCCTGAAGGATTGGCCCCGCCGCCCGCATCACCGCCCTTGGCTGTGTGAATCACGACCGGTGTGGCTATCGTCGCCGGCATCCGCGATGTGGTGGCGGACTCGTCCTTGATGGGGGCTTTCCAAGGTCCACCAGCGGCGACCCAAGCGACATTCTTGCGGTGTTCGCCCTTGAAGCGCTCGGGCAATGGCCCATAAAGACCCTCCGTAAGTTGAGGTGGTACGCCCTCCTTCAGGGCGCGACCGAAATGGATGTCCTCGATTTCTTTATCCCTATGATCAAGGAAGCGCGCATAAACACTTGCCTGCTCTTGTGCGACAAGGTGCAGACTGAGACCCCGGGAGACGATAAAGAGAACTCCGACCGGCACGGCAAAGACTAAAAGGGGCAGTCCAACCAGGCATGTGATGATGAAATCCCGGTTGCTGTTTTCACTGCCGAAAAGGCTTTCGCCCCTGCTCATCGAATGCCAGCGTTCCCCCGTCGCCTGCCTCTGCTGAGTTGCCGCAAGATTAAGCTTGGCCAGGCCGAAGAAAATTGCAGCCACGCATAGGCTAATCACCGATCCAAAGTTGTGCTCGTTTAGCCATGTAGCGAAACGAAAGAGGGGCACACAGTTAACGGTGGCAGCAAAAACCTGGAGGAGTGAATCGGTCCATCCCGACAATCGTCCGGCGACTAACCACAGAATGCCACCCATGACCATGGAAAAACCGGTGAAATACCTCTCGCCCATCTTTTTGCGGAAGAACGGATCGCTGGCCGTTGCCAACGGCTTGTAAAATATCGTCCCGAGCATGGCCAGCGCTTTCAAATTGAAATCGACCATGCTCTTGTCGAGCGTTTTATTCAGTTCGACACCGATTCCGGCCGGGTTCCTTGGTTCGTCGGCAATCATAGGTTTTGATTTTGAATGAATGTTGCGTTTGTAAAATGTCTTCCGCCTTCGGCTGAGAGGCCGAGCCAGGTAATGTAGGCATCAACCTGAAAATCGTTTTCCGGCCCGCCATTCCTGAGCAACGCGAATTCTTCGGGTCTGACGGCTGGTTCGTCATTCGGAGCGGTACTGGTCCCACCTGTGCTGGGAGGATCAACCATACGCCGGATCGAATCCCACATATCTTTTGCCGGCTGCGGGGGTTGATGGCTGAAACTCGTCCTCATGCGGGTTTCGGTCCCAAACATACGACTGGCCCATTCGTTGGTCTCCGGATCGCTGTTCTTATGAAAAATCTTGGTGTTGAGGTTGCCAAAGACGCTGTTGGCAACCTCCCTTCCACCCTGGCCGAACTGCTGGTAAAAGTTGTGGACGTTTTGAGAGAGGAGGACACGCGACACCCGAGAGCTGCGTGCGGTAGCCTGGAAATGGTGGTCGTGCTCGGAAAAGAAATGCTGTCCCTCGTCCTCCCAGAGGAAGACTGGCCGCTGGTGAGGGGAGCGCGCTCGTTCTCGACGCTTGAGGGCGGTCTGGAAAAGGAATTTCCAGGCGCTCTGAACGACCAGCCCGGCATGACCGAGGGAATTGAGCGGCAGGTCAAGAACTACGATCTTGCCTGCCATGATGCTCTCTGGGGTGACGTTAGTGTCAGATGAGATGATGTCGGGGATATCGCGTCCGCGAAAGGCGTCGAGCAAGGAAAAGACACCCAGCGTTACCGACGTCCGTGTCCTGGAACCCAGGCCAGGGTAAACCTTGAACCAATAATCGGTTGCCCGCTCAAAGATGCGGCGATCCTCGTCGGTAGTGGCGGATTGCTTGGCCATTGTTAGGATGCTTCCGAAGACCGGCACCTTCAACCATTCTCCTTCGTTGGATGGCAGTCGCTCTGTTGGGGCGTTCTGAACAAAACTGGCAAGCCGGTCAAAGGTGATTTCCCCGCCTGCGAGCAAGAACAAATCGAAAGTGGCGTTTAGCAAATGATTGCTGGCAGCTTCCCAAAACTGCTCATTGCCCCCCGCGCCCTGGTGGCGAGAGGAAATCCGCAGCAGGTTTCGACAGAAGGCAACAAGGTTTTCAGAAAGTCCCCCACCCCTTCCCGGGTGCTGAGCCTCATAGGCGAGGATGTTGAGTTTCCAGGACCCGCCCCGGCTCACGGAAATAAAATCATCCTCCCGGCCGCAATAGGCGCAGAGACGGCGCCAGCTTTCTGCCTCGTCCTCCTTGACGGTGAGAACAAGCCCTCCAAAGCCGCTTCGGAGAAAGGACTCTGCAATTGCGGCACCGCTGCCGCTGGTTTTCCCACTCCCGGTGGCCCCAAGAATCAGGACCCCCTCGAAAGCGTTTTTCATCGTCCAGGTATATGGAGCATCCTCGTCTCCGAGGCAGATAAGCGGGCTGTCATCCGGCCAGCAGTCGTCAGTCTGAGGAACCTCGAAGAGCCGAGGGTCAATCTTGCGGACCGGCGGCACCGGTGGTTGTGGAGGCTGCGGAGGGGCTGAAACGGGTTCCGCTCTTGGCGGAGCAGGGGGGGTAGGCTCAGGGCGCTTGGCTTTGTCCTCCTGGCGGGGTGCGTTTTCCTGCGGAAGACCGATTCGGAACTTAGCAAGGAATCTGTCAGCGATTGAACCCACCGAAATTGGGGGAGGCGACAGGATCGATGGTGGAAGTGTGAGAGCCTGCTTGGGCGGCTCTTTCTGGGCGGGAACCGGTTCGGGCGGCTTGGCTGGAGGAGGAACAATGGCAGGGGGCAGCTTTTCGGCTGGCGGCGGCGCCGGATTGGCTTTTTTCGCAGAAGCCCCCTCTCCTACTGGGGATTCCGGTTGGCGCGACGGCTCAAGTGACCAAGCCGTGCGAATCCGTTTCGACAAGTCGCGGAGTTGCTTGGGGGTCTTGAGCTGCTCCAAGTCCAGGAATACCTGCACGTTTTCAGCGGGCAGGTAGTCGGATTTTATGAAGATTAGTCGCTCGTCACCCACCTTGCCGTCCGGGTTCCGTGCATCGAAGACCCGGAAAACCCGGCTTTCCTCCCCGCCGGACGGCAAGTACTCGGTAAACAGGGTGAAAACTTTGCCGGTGTTCTTGGCTATGGCGTAGCCGAGGGATGCAGCCAGGCTTCCCTTGCCACCCGAAAAGCAGAATTTCTCTGCCCTCCCCTCCAATCCGGCACACGAATACTCCAGGAACAGGAGGGAAATCGCCTGGGGGACTTCCGTCCAGGTGAAGCTGTTATCCCGCTGCTTCGCCCTCTGCTTCAAATAGCCGAATTGGGACGAGCATTCACAATGGAACTCCACCTTTTCCAAAAGCGGTTTTTCCCTGCCATAAAACCACAAGATCAACCGCTGTCCCGGTCGGTGCAGCTTACCCCCCTCATTTCCTGCCACCAACTCGGTGGCGGATAGGGCGGAGGCAGCTTTTTTGGAGCTTTTTCTGGGTATTGCCATGTCTGATTGGGGACGAACAGTAAAAAAATCTCTACGATCGCACCCCACATTTCTTGGCTTTTTCTCAACTTCCGAAGGTTCTGAGATCCTTCTGAAGGTTCTGCAACCGCCCCTGATTCTTCTGAAAGCGGTTTCCGGCAAAACGGAGGGTATCGCCAAAAACGGCGAGCCAAAACGAAAGAAAAACCATGAATACAAATGCCAGCAAATCGACAGCGCCGGAACCCCTCGTTCACACCATTGAGGAAACGGCAATTATCCTGAATTGCAGCACAAAAAGCGTCCGGCGGCTGATCCACCGGGGGTTCTTTTCGCCGTGCAAAGCGCTCCGGAAGATCCTCATTCCCCGGAAGCAAATCGAGGATTTCCTCACGGCCACCTGCGACACCCCAACCGCCATCCGGTGAACCAAATGACTATTAATCATCTGCTCCTGAATGTCCGCCCTAAGCTGTGCTTAGGGGAGACGTCTGTATCGAAATTTGCTGTTATCGAAGGGGTATTCTCCAAGACACCCATTCTGTTTGAATTCTCCAGGACATCCATCCTGACTAAAGTCTCTCGATTGGTTTGGATGGTTCCAAGGATGCATCTGGTTGATCCATCGGAATTTGATGTTGCCATTGGAAGATCCATGGTCTTGAAAGGTTTATCAGGTTGGTGTCGGAAGACAGCACTGCTGTTCACCAGACCTATGATCACCACCCAATCCGCCGTTCACGCAATGAACGGCTACACGAAGGGGCTCCCCTGCGAGGGCTGCGCCTCCACAAGCCGGGAAACGGCCCGTCACGGGGGCGAAGATTCCGCCCCACAGAAGAAATTCACCAGCAGCGTCCACCGGGGCGCCTTTTTCGCGCTCAGCGCCCCCCGCCCGGTGCGGCGATGCCTTCGCAAGGCCGTGCGGGCGACGCTCAAGGAACTGGAGCGCGAGGCGGCGGCCCTCGCCTGCGGCAACGGGAACACCGTGCCCTGCGGTTCCGCGCCTTGCGGTATGTCCACCACGGTCACGTAGCTCAAGACACGAATTCCAATTCCCAAGACAGTCATGTTGCGCATATCCCCGTCCAAGGCCGGCGCCGAAGCGGTCAAAAAGTATTTCATCCATCCATCCTCCCAGGAAGCCTACTATTCCGAGGGGCAGGACTTTAACGGTATCTGGGGCGGCAAGGGTGCCGCGCGGCTCGGGCTCTCCGGCAGCCTCCAGGAAGGCGCCTTCTCGCGCCTGTGCGACAACCTCCACCCGCTCACGGGTGAGAAGCTGACCCTGCGGATGAAGGAAAACCGGCGGGTGGGCTACGACGTCAACTTCCACGTGCCCAAGTCGGTGAGCCTGGCCTACTTCTATTCCGGGGATGAACGGATTCTCCAGCGAATCCGGCAAGCGGCGCATGAGACCATGCTCGACATGCAGGAGCGCGCCGGGGCGCGGGTGCGTAAGGACGGGTGCGACGAGGACCGCACAACCGGAGAGCTCACCTGGGCGGAGTTTGTGCACAAGACGGCCCGTCCGGTGAATGGCTTCCCCGACCCTCTCATCCACGTCCATTGCTACGTCTTCAACGCCACCTTTGACGAAACCGAAGGCGCCTGGAAGGCGCTCCAGTTTGGTGACGTGAAGATCGAAGCCGATTCCTACGAAAAGGCCTTTCACGCGCGTTTGGCGACGTATTTGAAGGAACTGGGGCTTCAGATTGAAAACAACAAATACGCTTTCGAGATCGGCGGGGTATCCCGGGGGTTGAGAGACAAATTCAGCCGGCGGACGGCGGTCATCGAAGCGGAGGCGGCGCGGCGGGGCATTACTGATGCCGAGGAAAAGGCGAAGCTCGGCGCCCTGACGCGGGAAAGGAAGATCCAGGATGTGCCGATGTCGGAATTGGAACCGATCTGGTGGGCGAGGCTCTCACCGGAGGAAAAGCAGGCGCTCGAAAGCATCAAAGCTCAACTGGCAAAAACGCGCTCCTGCGTGACCGCAGTGGACATACCGCAAAGCGCACAACGGGTGTCCAAAGAGCTGGGGTCGCGGCTGGCGGTCTCCGGGCAATCTGGTATCGCGCCTTGCGTGAAAGTCCCCTCCGGTCACGGAGCCGTGTCGATGAACCGGGCGACGTGGCCGGTGGAAAAGCCGAAGGTTGTGGTGGAACCGACGGATGAGGATCGCAAAGCGGTGGCCTTTGCCGTGGAACACCTCTTTGAGCGCCAGAGCGTGGTGACGGAAAGGCAGCTCATTGGCGAGGCGTTCAAGAATTGGAACTACGGCCAAGCAACGCTTGAGGGCGTTACCGAGGCGATACGGCAATGGCCGCTTGTCCGCAAGGAGCGGAAGGGTCGGATGATGATGACAACGGCGGAGGTGCTGGCGGAGGAAAGCCGTATCGCCGACGCGTGCCTGTTCGGGAGAGGGAAATCCGAAGCCATGAATCCCTTTTGGGGGATTCGGGATGAGGAATTGACTGCGGAGCAAAAGAACGCGGTGTGCCACGTCCTCAATTCCCAGGATTTCATCACGGGCATTGCGGGCAATCCCGGGGTCGGCAAGACGAGGATTTTGCAGGAGGTCAAACGAGGGATCGAGGGGGGATGCCACAAGCTCCTTGTGCTGGCGCCCTGGGGGGTAACGGTGCATGAGGTCTTGCGGAAGGAGGGGTTTGAAAACGCGGAGACGGTGGCGAAGCTGCTTATGAGCGAGGAGCTGCAAAAACAGGCCCGCGGCGCGGTTTTGCTCGTGGATGAAGCGGGGCTGCTCTCGGCCCGCGAAGCGGACCGCCTGATTGCTCTCGCGCAGAAACTCGAGGCGCGGCTGGTAATGGTGGGGGACGTCGGGCAGCATCACGCGGTTGAACGCGGCCAGGCGTTTGATCACTTGCAGAAACAGGGAAGGATGCAGGTCGCCGAGGTTAAAGAGATTCAACGGCAGAAAGGAAGCTACAAGCGGGTTGTGGAGTTGGTGCTCCAAAGGAGGACGGATGAGGCCATCGAGCTATTGCAGGAAACGGGGAAGGTCTTTGAAATGTCCCTGGAGGAACGCAAGGTTGCGCTGGCGAAGGACTACGTTGCCGCGATTGCGGCCGGCGAGAGCGCGCTGGTGGTCGCCCCGACCCACGCCGAATGCAACAACGTAACCGAGGGCATTCGCGCTACGCTGAAGGCCAAAGGGGTAATCAAGCAAGGTGTGGAGTGGGAGGTGCTGCCAAACCTTTCGTGGACGGAGGCGCAAAAAAGCGACTGCCGCCTTTACACAAAGGGTCTGGTGGCGCAAATCAACGCTCACGTGAAGGGCTTTGCCCTGGGCGAGCAACTGGAGGTCATCGGGGTGAGCGATGGCATGGTGAGGGTGCGCAGCCGGTGCAGTCTGAAGGACGGCATCAAAGCCCTACCCCTCGGCACCCCGGACGCGTTTAGCGTCCATGAGCGGCAAACCATGGAGATTTGCGAGGGGGATCGGCTTCGCGTCACAGCCAACGGTCGGACGGAGGACCGGCACCCGCTCAAGAACGGCAGCGTTTACGCGGTGGATCACATCTCGCATGACGGGAAGATAGTCCTGGAAAACGGCTGGCGGCTGAACCGGGATTTCAAGCATCTGGAATACGGCTACACCCTCACGTCGCACGCGGCGCAGGGCAAGACGGTCGATCGGGTCTTTCTCGCACAAAGTCCGGAGTTGTCCGCCGGCGCGAGTGACCTGACACAGTTCCTGGTGTCGATAACGCGCGGCCGAGAGGACGTCAAGATGTATACGACTGATTTGGAGCTACTGCGGGAAAACATCTCCCAGGTCCGGGAGCGGCTCATGGCGACGGAGCTTTTACACGGCCGAACGGAAGAAAACGCGCGAGAAGCGGAATTGGCTGGGATTTCCATCCAGCTTGGGAGCCAGGCCGAAACGATTTTGGAACAGGTAAGTCATTTGGTGAAACCGCTTAACCGCGAGAGCGTCCGGGAAACGGCAAAAGTGGCGGAATGGCTGGGGACGCAAAAGGAAATATCACATGCGGTGGAGTGGGTGCCCGAAGCGGAGGCGGCAGCGGCGCCGGAGCAGGAAGAGGAACGAAAACCGAAGCGGGCAATTGAATTGGAGCTCGACCTGTAAGGGGGCAATGATTCGATGTGCCCATGCGCCGGGGAGCGAAGCGGAGGGCGCGAGCCGTGCCAGATCGGAACGCTGGCCGGCGAGCGGGGGCCGAATTCGGAGCGCGAGGATCGGCCCGAGCGGGTGAAATCGGGGGGCGTGGTGATAACCGGCGGCGAGGTTTCGGGCTATTCGCCCCCTCGCCACCGGCCGGGATCACTTGCGAGAAATGCCGGTGAAGTCGCTTTCCGAGAAGATGCGCCAATCTGCTTCCGGCAGGTATTTGCCAAGGCGGATGCCTTCGGAGCGAAGAATTACCGGGCAATCAAGGGAGTGTTCATATTCCCATGCCCACCAATCCACAATGAAGGGACCGACGATAGCGAAATCATGGCCTCCGGCATCGGCAGCAACAAGGAGGCGTGACTGGTCTGAGGTAATGGAGTAGCCGGCGACGAAGCCGCCAAACTGCCGGGCGATGAGTTTTGCGCCGTTGGTGCAGATGCCGCATTTGCAGTCAAAGCCCTCTCGGGCCAAGCCTTCGGCGTGAGGCCAGAAGTAGAAACCGCCGCCCTCGTCGTAGTCCATCAAGGCGGTTAGTCTCTTGCATTCGGCGAGCAGATTGTGGAACAGGGTTTGTTCGGCGTCAGCCGCCAGTTTATAGGGCTGCTGCTGCGTGTTTAATTGGGGTGTTGTTTTCTGATTCATAGGTAAAGGATGCCCCTCCCGCAGGAAGCGGCAGGGGCTTTAGGGTTAATCTTCTCCGGGCAGGCTTATGGTGATGGCGGGGTTCGGATCATCGAAGTCCATTGCCTCAACCTGTGCGGCGAGGGTCACAAGCTCGGCGGGCTTGTCATTGGAATTCCGAACATAAAGCTCGAATTCCAGTGCGCGGCAATCGGATCGTTTCTTGCCAGCGGCGCAACGCAACATCCAGACGATATCCCAGAGACGTCCTTCCTCGTCCTGACAGGTGACGCCTTCGGGCACTTTGACATACTGGTTATAGACGCCATGGGTGAGGAACACGGGGATTTTAAAGCCCGCTTCTCTGGCGATCTTTGAGATATCCACCTGCACGCCATCGGCAATGGCTTGCTTTCGGGTGTAAGTGAATATCACCGGGGCGAACATTTCCTGTTCCGCCTGGGGGTTGGTGCTCTTGGCGGGTTCCTCGTTGGGAGAAACCTGCTTTGAGCTGGTGGGGTTGGTTTTGTTCTGTTCCATAGGGGTAAGGGTTAGTCTTCCTGCTTGCACGCAAGGGCC
>Ga0181517_10000496_pt1 | contig 52616 bp, 40 predicted proteins | sample PEATcosm2014_Bin_31_FD_119748 | JGI IMG/M metagenome (GOLD analysis project Ga0181517, IMG submission 119748) | Peatland microbial communities from MTU Mesocosm Facility, Houghton, MI, USA - PEATcosm2014_Bin01_30_metaG | ecosystem: Environmental > Terrestrial > Soil > Wetlands > Peat | place... | reverse complement strand
GGGATGAAAATCACAGCCTATAATCATCATGCTCGGCTCCTTTCTTCCCGAGCTTTCGTGGTCGTTTAGCCGCAACCAGTCTACTCAGGTCGAAGGAGCCGACGCTGTCATGCAATCATCCATTCCGCAGCCTCACCGCTGAATGGATGGGAAGTCACAAGTTTCTCCCAATCTGGCTCGCGCCAGCAACAACGGCCTCGCATGCTCAGCACGCGAGGCCGTTGTTTTAGGTAGTTACAACTGAGTTAGTCATTAGCCGTTTTACTCACTTGCGTCGCCCAGTGAGCATTTGTGTCAGCGTGCGCCGATAAAACAGCTTCACGCATTGGTGGTTTTCAAAGGCCTTTTTGTGCGGATTCAAGCGAAATAACCGGTGCGCGATAGTCGGCATAAATATCCTCTGATTCAATCATTTAAAGCTGAAACTCCGGAACATGCAAAAACGCGCATTTGACGCAATAAACGGCAGAATTCTGGCCATAACTTCTTTAGAATGCAAATCTGCTCGAAGCAAATGTAACAGCCTTTTTGTTACATTCTGTCGGCTAACTATATTTATTTGCTTAGGCATGATGCCGACAACCCCCTATTTACTTTCTGGGCACCCCGGGGGAGGGGTGGGGTATGTTTTTTTTGTTTTCTGCCCTCGGTTTTCAGCCTGTAAATGGACGGGAGCAAGCCGTCGGCAGCCTCAAAAGAGGTGAAATCCAGCGGCAGGGTGTCTTCAGCGGTATGCATGTTTATATACTGCGCGCATTGCGCGTAATTCAATGCAATTGGCGGGCAATAAAACTGGCTCTCCGGCAGACGTGTGGGAAATGCGCGTTACGGATCGGGCGCCAGGGACCAGAGCATTTCTCCTTTTGGTATAGTGCTCTAGCGGAAAAAAACAAAGACGCGGCGAGGATGGGGCACCGGAACTTTACACCATCAGGAGAAATGCAATACGGAACGAGTCCGCCTGCGTCCCGCGCGGTGATCTTCGTTTGCGATCAACTGTTGAACGGCAGCCAGGGTTGCATTTCGACTTGGGGCGTGGGAGCCGGGTTCCAGCTCGATTCGCCGACGCGCGTATTCAGCTTGTATTCGCGGCGGATGGATTCAACCAGGTCACCAATGCGCTTGCGATATTCGGCGGAAACGAAAGCGCTTTTCTCGTATCGACGCCGGTAGGCCTCCGCCTGCTGCGGAAAATGCTGGCGCACAAATGCAAAAAATGTTGGCTGGGAGCAGGGCTTGAGGAAGAGCGCACCGGCAAAGAAGAACTCCGCTCCCGCATCGGATGCGGCGCGGGCAACGGACGCGATCGATGAGCGAGTATCCGTAATCCCGGGCATCAGTGGAGAGCAATTCACCCCGGCCCGGATTCCGGCCTGGCGAAGCTCCGCGAGCGCGGCGATGCGCAGGTCGGGTCGCGGCGCTCGCGGCTCCAGCGTTCGAGCCAGCTTTACGTTCATCGTGGTCACGGTGATGTGGACGGTGAGCGCGTGGCGCTGGGCGATTTGCTTAAGCAGATCGAGATCGCGGGTAACGAGCGTGGATTTGGATATGATGCCGATGCGAAATCCGCTGCTGCGCGCAAACACCTCAAGCAGCGAGCGGGTGATAAGTTGCTTGCGCTCGATCGGCTGGTAGGGATCGGTCGCGGTGCCCAGCGCAATGTCGGTGCCGGGCTTGAGCTTTTTCAGCTCCTGCTCAAGCAGCCATGCGGCGTTCTGCTTGAAGAATATCTTGTGCTCGAAATCCTCTGGCGATCGCAGTTCGAGGAACTCGTGCGTATAGCGGGCATAGCAATAGCGGCAGCCGAACTCGCAGCCGCGGTAGGGATTGATGGTGTGCGTGAAAGGCAGTCCGCGCTTTGACGTTGTTTTGCCGAGGATGGACTTTGAGGGCAGCGGGCGGTATTCGGTAAGGTGGCCGGCGGCGTGGAGCGGTGCCTGGGCTGCGGAGCGCGCCAGCGGGCCAGAAGGGGAGGGCTGCAGGATGGGGAAGAGCGAATCAAGTTTCGCCATATATTCGCCTTTTGAGGTAGCCTACGCTTGCCTTGAACCGGCGTCAAGCGGTACTTCTCAAGAGGCAGGGTATTCAACGCTCCCGTTCGCGATCGAAGCGAACTTAACCTCTCTCAAATCAGGAGGAAATCATGACTGCATCCGCAAAAACCCGCATTACCTGGCTTGGCCACGCTACCGTCTTCATCCAGACGCCAAGGGGAACCAACATTCTGATTGACCCGTTCATTGAGCACAATCCCAAATATCCGAAGGGATTTGAACTGCCGTCGAAGCTCGACGCGATCTTGTTGACGCACGGCCACGGCGACCACATCGGCGACGCGGCGCCGGTGGCGAAAAAGCACGGAACGAAAGTGGTGGCGATCTACGAGTTGGCCGACTACATTGCCGGCAAAGGAGTAAAGGAGACAGTCGGCATGAACCTGGGCGGGACGGTAACCATCGGCGACGCGGCCGCGACCATGGTAGACGCCAAGCACTCATCGGGCGCCGACGACGATAAGGGAACCCACTATGTAGGAGTCGCGGCGGGTTTCGTGATCTCGATTGAGGCTGGGCCGGTGCTGTATCACGCGGGCGACACCTCGGTCTTCGGCGACATGAAGCTGATTCACGAGCTTTACAAGCCGACCGTCGCGATGCTGCCCATCGGCGGCTTCTACACAATGGATCCCAATGAGGCAGCCTTCGCGAGCAGGTTGTTGAAGCCGGAAGTAATTCTGCCCATCCATTGGGGAACATTCCCGCCGCTCGTTGGCACGCCAGAGCAATTGGCTGCGTTGGTTGAACCGGGCGTGAAAGTGGTGAACTGGAAGCCGGGGGACGCGTTTGAAGCGTGAGAGACAGGGAACGAGGGAACGAGGGAACAAGGGAACGAGGAAACAAGGGAACTAGGGAACTAGGGAACTAGGGAACGAGGGACCAAGGGACCAAGGGAACGAGAAACGCGGGTACTTAGGGAATCAGAGACTCACCGCGGAACTGGGTTTTGTTTTTCCCTTGGTCCCTTGTTCCCTCGTTCCCTGCTTTTCGTTCCCTGCCTTATTGATCTCTGGTTTGCCGTATGGCTCGCGATGGCTGGTCGACTGAAGTGTAAGTGGAAGGTGCGCCCTGGCTGCCGAGGCGTGGACCAGCGGGTGAGTCGGCGGAGGCGCGACAGTTTTTCAGATCGCGCAGGATCTCGGCTTTTTCGCGCGCGTATTGGCCGGCGAGGCGAGTCAGCGCAAAAGTAATAATGTCGCTGTGGTGCAGATCGGCGGCCAAGGGGTCGCGGCGCATGTTGAGCCACAAGCGATGAACAAGCTGCACATCTTCAGGGCTGAGCGAAGGCGCGTGGGGCCCGATGAAGAAGACCTTGGTTTCTCCGCTCGGCCCAATCACGTAGAAGTTGAATTGGCGCTTGGGCTCGGGCAGCGCCTCCCAGGCCTGGCCCATGTGGAAGGCCTGATCTTCGGCGGTCATGGAACTCGACAGGCCTGACACCACTGAATCGACTTCGAGCGAGTTTGCTCCCTGGGCCAGGGCGGCAAAAACATCGCCCGCGGGAACCACCAGCAGCGAAACCCGTTTGCCAAAGCTCTCAGCCACTGAAACAGCCTTGGTAAAGATCATCTGTTCGTGCTCGCTGAAGCTCTGTTGCTCGGCGCTCAAGTACTCAGGACCGCCAACGCCCATCATGCGCACACTTATCACGACCACGTCGCGATCATCGGTGTCGGTTCGCGCCAGCGTCCACTTGAGCGCGATAGGATTGCTTGCGTCGCGCATGGTTACCATGATGCCGCCGGGGCGCAAGGCCGCCGATTCGCGGCTCACGTTGTCCTGGTGCTCAAGCTGGAAGTGGTCTTTCATCTGTCGCGCAGTGAGCTCGTGGAGGCGCAGATTGCGGCGTTCAGAGATGGTAAAGACGATGAAGAATCCGGCTGCGAAGACAATTCCGCTGACGGTAGCGACGGACTTGGTGAATAGATTCACAACGGCCGTTGCCAGCAGCACCATGAAAACCGAGATCAGGCCGATGGGGATCTCGGTCTTGCCGAAGCGGATATTAGGCGGAACTTTCCAGCCGCGCTCGCCGTGATATTTCGAACGCAGCACCAGCATGGCCAGCGCGTTGAAGGTGAACGACCAGATGACGCCAAAGGCGTACGCCTCACCCAGCATGATCACATTGCCACGGCTCAGCACGATGGTGAGCATCTGCAGGATGAAGACGAGATTGATAATGCGGAAGCTGGTGCCGAATCTACGATGCGGCTTACGGAACCAGTCGGTGAGCACGCCATCTTCAGCCACGCGCATCAGCACTCCGGTTGAGCCGATCATTGAAGTGTTGATGGCGCCGGAGAGGATGAGAAAACCGACCAGCACAACGAAGATGCGGAAGACGATGCGCCAGAACAGCGGGCCGACCATGTACATGGCCAGGCCGGCGATGAGGTTGTCAGAGTAGACCTGGGTGCGCGGGCCGTCGGGGATGAGCATTGAAGCCAGCAGCGTTGCGCCGCCGGTAAAGATGAGGCTGTAAATGGCGATAACGATGGCCGCGCGCTTCAGGTTTTTGAGCTTGGGATGCTCGATCTCGCGATTCACCTGCGCCAGGCTTTCTTCGCCGCTCATGGCCAGGATGGAGTGGCCGAAGGCCATGAGGATGCCGAAGAGGCCCATGATGGGAAGTCCGCGGTGTTTGAGGAAGCCCTGCGCATCTTCACTGAAGTGGAGATGGCTGGGGATGGGCGACGGCGGCAGATGAATGCCGCGAATGAAGACGGAATAAACTCCCCAGATAAGCAAAATCACTACCATGACGGTAGTGATCTGCATAACCCGCAATGCTTTGTCGCTCGACTCCTCAATGCCCTTGATGTTCTGCCACCAGTAATAGATGGTGACCAGCCCGGCAAAGAGCGCCGAAGTGTAGTCCATGTTGAACTGGAAGGGATGGCCGTGAGCGTCCATGAGCGCCGGCGGCAGCCAGTGACTCGTATTGGCTACGGTGAGCAGCTCGTTCATGAGGCCGGTGATGTACTGGCCGGCCGAAACGCCTGAGATTGGCCCGGTAAGAATGTAGTCGAACATCAGCGCGGAGACGCTGAGTTTTGCGAAGCCGCCGCCTAGAGCCTCCTTGACGACGCGATAGACGCCGCCGCGCGTGAACATGGAACAGCTTTCGACGTAGACCGCGCGCACGGCAAAGCTGAACAGCATGATGCCCAGGATGAACCAGGGCGCTGCAGCTCCCACTGCGTGCTCGGCGATGCCGCCGGCATAAAAGGCTGAAGATCCAAGATCGTTGAGAACGATGGCGGCGGCGCGCCAGAACGAAATGAACGTGAGCATTACCGACGACGCCACAATGAGCCGGACGCGGTCTGACGGTGGGGCGGCGGTCGTTCGCGTAGATGCCATCGTAAAAATGCCGGCACTAAAGCCGGCGGTAGAAACCGGAGGGCGTGAAACTGCCGCTCTGCGCTGAGTTTATTGGCGAATGAAGGCGATGTCAATAAAAAATAAACAAATCACAAAGTCGCGGAGGAAAGAGCGGCGGACGGGGACTATTCTTCTTTGCTGTCTTTGCTGAAAAGTTCTTTGCCATCTTCCACAAAGCTGATGATGACCACGATAGACGAGCCAACCAGGCCAGCAAAGAACAGCACTTCAAGCACGCGCATAGCAAAGAGGGTGATTGGCATGAGATCGATTGTAGCGCGGATTTAGGCTGTTACTGCGGTGGGTTGGCAAATGCTTTAGACTCAGGGCTGTATGCAACCAAGTTCGCCTGAGCGTTCCACGCCAAAACGAGCCGCGCCACAATGGCGCTTGTGGGCCGCAGCGGGGCTCTCAGCCGGATTGCTCGAGTTGCCATTTCCGCTGGCCGGGCCTATGCCGCCTTGGCGTTCGGTGTTTGCGTGGTTGGGGCTCGTGCCGCTCATCTGGGCGGTGCTTTCGCCTGCGTGCTCTGACGGGCCGCGACCACTGCGTCGCGCTTTTCTGCTGGCCTGGGTGTGCGGCGTGCTGTGGTACATGGGCAACTGCTACTGGATCTACGACACCATGCTGATCCATGGCGGGCTGCCGCCGGCGGTCTCATTGCTCATTCTGTTGCTCTTCAGCCTGGTGCTGGGGCTTTACTTCGGGCTCTTCGGGTGGGGATTGCAACTGGTTCGCCGCGTGACCGGCTCGACCCGATGGGCGCTGCTGTTTGCGCCGTTTTTGTGGGTTGCGCTGGAACTGACCGGCGCGCGCTTCACCAGCGTGCCCTGGGATCAGCTTGGGTATTCGCAGGTGGACAACGGGATTCTGGCGCTGCTCGCGCCGTGGACCGGTGTTTATGGGATCAGCTTTGTATTGGTTGGGATTAGCGCGCTAACTGCCTCATTGAGTTTTATGGAGTATGGGTCATTGCAAGAGAAGTACAAGGCGAATACTTGGAAAGGGGGATTGATTTTAGGCATTCTGCTTTTAGGGGAAGGGAACTCGGTATTGCCACCCGCGGCCCCGACCACCGCAACCGCAGTCCTCATCCAACCCAACCTCGACGTTGAACACACCGGCTACTGGAGCGGAACGGGCGAATGGCAACAACACATCGCCGACTTTATTCACCTGGGCGGTGAGAATTGCAAAACATACATCGCTGGACTGCCGCAGACCGGAGCGCCTGAAGGCGAGATTGTTTGCCCGCCGTATCCAACTCACCCCGACCTGGTTTTGTGGCCTGAATCGCCTGCGCCTTTCTTCGAGCAGGATCCGCGATTCCAGCGATCGATGGCGGACGTAGCGCGCGCAGAACAGGCTCCGCTGGTGGTGAACGGCGTGGGATCGGAATTCGATAAAGACGACGGCCACTGGCGGGACTACGTTTCAGCTATGGTGTTTGACGCCGGGGGAAAAGAACTGGGCCGCTACGACAAGATTCACCTGGTGCCGTGGGGTGAGTACATCCCGTTTCAGAAGTTTTTCTTTTTCGCGCACAAGCTTACCGGAAAGGTTGCGGCCTTTACGCCGGGAGACGATCGCAAGATCTTTCATGTGACCGATGGCCATGGCGCGATGCATCGCTACGGCATCTTCATCTGCTATGAGGCGGTGTTTGCCGACGAAATTCGCCAGTTCGCCAAAAACGGCGCCGAAGTTTTTGTGACCGGGAGCGACGACGGATGGTACGGCGATACCAGCGCGCCATGGCAGTTGATCAACATGGCGCGGATGCGGGCCATTGAAAACCGGCGCTGGATTTTGCGCGGCACCAACGACGGCATTACGGCAGCGATCGATCCCTATGGCCGCGTGCGGCAAAGCATTCCACGTCACAAGGTTGATGCGCTCCCGGCAGAATTCGGCTATCGCGACGACACCACCTTCTATACGGAGCACGGCGACGTGTTCGCGTGGCTGTGTGCCATACTTTCAATAGCGGTTCTGGGTTGGGCGATATCAAAGCGAAGGACGCGTGGGACGGCAGGTTGAATTGCTAACTCCGCTAACGCCGCTAGCTCCGCTGTTTTTCTATCTCAAAGTCAGGTCATAAAAACAAAATGGCGTTGAACGATCTCGAATTTGTCTACGCTCCCGTGCGCAACCAGGTGCGCGACCTGCGGGAGTATCTTTGACCCTGCCCGCATCCGCAGGGAACTCTCCAACATAGAAACGAAGCTGGCCGATCCGGCGTTGTGGTCCGACCCCAACGCTACCAAGCCCCTGATGCGCGATAAAAAGCGCCTGGAACAGCTTGTTGCCGACGACGACGAATTGATGCGCCGCACCAGTGACATCGATGCCTATTTCGAATTGGCCAAGGAGGGCGAAGACGTTCTCCTCGATTTGGAAAAGGGCATCAACGACCTGAGGACTTTTGCCGAAGAGCTTGAGGCGCGCACCATGCTGAACGGTGAGGCCGATGGGCTCAACGCGATTGTGACCGTGCATCCCGGCGCGGGCGGCACCGAGAGCCAGGACTGGGCCGAGATGCTGATGCGCATGTATCTGCGCTGGGCCGAGCAACAAGGCTTCAAGACCGAGATGAACGACTACCAGGACGGCGAAGAGGCTGGCATCAAGTCTGCCACTTTCACCATCATGGGCGAGTACGCGTTCGGCATGCTGGCCGGCGAGAGCGGAGTGCACCGGCTGGTGCGCATTTCGCCGTACGACTCAGCCAAGCGCAGGCACACGTCGTTTGCGTCGGTGTATGTTTCGCCGGAGATCGACGAGACGATTCATGTCGATCTCAAGCTTGAGGATCTGCGCATCGATACCTATCGCTCCGGCGGCAAGGGCGGCCAGCACGTAAACACCACCGACTCGGCCGTCCGCATGACGCATTTACCAACCGGAATCGTGGTGCAATGCCAGAACGAGCGCTCGCAGCACAAGAACCGCGAGAAGGCGATGAAGATGCTGCGCTCGCGCTTGTACGAATACGAGCTTGAGAAGAAGAAGGCCGTGAGTAAGAAGCTTGAAGACTCAAAGCTGGAGATCAACTTTGGCTCGCAGATTCGGAGCTATGTGCTGCAGCCTTACCGCATGGCCAAGGATCACCGCACGAAAGTGGAGGTGGGCGACGTGGACAAGGTGCTGGACGGTTATCTCGAGCCTTTTCTGCGCGGATACCTGTTGGCCAAGCGCAGGGGCACGGAGGGGCCGGCCGAGGCGGATGACGATCTGGAAGAGTAGAGGCAGGGACCAGGCAATAGGGACTAGGGACTAGGGACCAGGGACTGAGGGACAGATGCCGAATGATCCGGCAGTTATCGACGAAATGCTGCGCGAGGCGCAGAACATCGCCGTGGTGGGCATGAGCGACAAACCGTGGCGCGCCAGCCACAACATCGGCAAGTACCTCGCAAAGGTGGGATACAAGGTCTTCGCCGTCAATCCCGCGCTCAAAGAGATTCTGGACGAGCCGTGCTACCCGGACTTGGCGACGGCGCAGGCGGAGGCGCAGGAGCAGACAGGGAAAGGCATCGACCTTGTCGACGTCTTCCGCGCCAGTGAGCACGTGCCAGCGATCGTGGACGAAGTCATCCGGCTGGGCATCAATTACTTATGGTTGCAGGACGAAGTGGTGCACGACGAAGCAGTGGCAAGAGCGCGAGCTGCCGGTGTCAAGTGCGTGCAAAATGACTGCATCTACCGCGAGCACGCCAAGCGAAAGGGCTAACAAGTGAAGGGATTCGCTTTCCCTGGTCCCCAAATGCGAGGGACCATGGGCACCCACTGCGCCAGCTTGGCAGTCCAGGGGAGTGAGTGCGGTCCTTGACCGCGGTGACGATAGCAGCGTATTTTTTGCCGGATGAAGCTTTCACGTTCGAGCGGTCTTCTGCTCCACTGTACATCCTTGCCAAGTCCTTTCGGTGTGGGCGATCTTGGGCCGTCAGCGCGCGAATTCGCAGATTTTCTTCATGCCGCCGGCCAAAAACTGTGGCAAGTTCTGCCCCTTCATCCCACCGGCTACGGCGAGTCTCCCTACCAATGTTTCTCCGCTTTTGCCGGCAGCCCGCTTCTACTCAGCCTCGAAGTGTTGCGCAATCGTGGTTTGCTGTCCAGCGCCGATCTGGCCAACCCGCCTGAGTTTCCGCTCGATACGATCGAATTCGCAGCCGCTGAACGTTTTAAGATGCCGCTGCTCGCCCGGGCCGCCGAGCGCTTTTTCGCAGAGTCTTCCGGGGGCGACCGCGCCGAATTCGAGAACTTCTGCGCACAGACTCCATGGCTTGAGGACTTTGCCCTCTTTATGGCCCTGAAGCAAGCGCACCAGGGCTTCGCATGGACGCGGTGGGAGCCTGCCTTGCGCGACCGGGACCCACACGCCCTTGAAGAATTCGCGCGGACCCGCCAGGCTCAACTACAAACCATTCGCTTCTGGCAGTTTGAGTTCTTCCGTCAATGGAGCGAGCTGAGAAACTGGTGCGAGGCGCGTTCCATTCGAATCATGGGCGACATTCCCATCTACGTCGCCCACGACAGCGCTGACGTATGGGCGAGGCCCGATCTGTTCCACCTCGATTCGCTTGGCCAGCCCAGCGTGGTTTCGGGCGTTCCTCCTGACTACTTCAGCGTCACCGGCCAGTTGTGGGGCAACCCTATTTATCGCTGGAAGCGAATGCAGGAGGATGGGTTCGCCTGGTGGATTGCGCGCTTCCGCTCCGCCCTGGCGCTCTTTGATTGCGTGCGCCTCGATCACTTCCGCGGATTCGAGTCCTACTGGGAAGTCCCGGCCAATGAGACAACCGCCATTAACGGCCGCTGGGTGCAGGCGCCGGGCGAGGCCCTGCTTTCCGCCCTCGAAAAGGAGTTTGGCGAGTTGCCAATCGTGGCTGAAAATCTGGGCGTTATTACTCCGCCCGTTGAGCGGCTTCGCCACAGGTTTAATCTGCCGGGAATGAGTATTCTTCAGTTCGCCTTCGGCACCGATCCCCAGGGGCCGTCCTTCCGTCCCCACAACTACACGCGCGATCTGGTGGCCTACACCGGCAGCCACGACAACGACACTGCCCAGGGCTGGTGGACGAGTTCCAGTGGCGCCGACTCCACGCGCACGCCTGAAGATGTGCGCCAGGAGCACGACTTCGCGCGCGCCTACCTTAACCTGGCAGACGAGGCAGAGATTCACTGGGCCTTGATTCGCGGCGTTTTCAGTTCTGTTGCCGATACCGTGGTCGTCCCCGTTCAGGACATCCTTGGACTTGGCAGTTCGGCGCGCATGAACCTTCCGGGCACCGTGAGCGGCAACTGGAAATGGCGTTGCCGGCCGAACGTGCTCGATGCTGCTCTCGCTGTGAGACTGCGCGAACTCGCCACGCTATACGAACGCTAGAAAGAGGATGCATTCCCGATGAACAGGCCACCCCGCACGTTTTGGCAGATTTGGAATCTCAGCTTCGGTTTCCTCGGCATTCAATTCGGCTGGGGCCTGCAGATGGCCAACATGAGCGCCATCTACGAGTACCTTGGCGCGCGCGCCGACCAGATCCCCATCCTATGGCTCGCCGCGCCTCTCACCGGTCTCATCATTCAGCCCCTGGTAGGACGTGCCAGCGACCGCACATGGACCCGCCTGGGACGCCGACGGCCGTACTTCCTGGCCGGAGCTTTGCTCAGCTCTGCGGCACTTATTCTCATGCCCCACAGCCCCTCGCTTTGGATGGCCGCAGGTCTGCTCTGGGTCCTCGACGGATGTATCAACATCAGCATGATGCCCTATCGCGCCTTCGTCACCGACCTGCTCCCTCCCGAGCAGAGCACGCAAGGCTTCGCCATGCAGAGCCTGTTCATCGGCCTGGGCGCGGTAATGGCTTCGTTCCTGCCGCTCATCATGATTGACGTCTTCCACGTGAGCGGCACGGCCGCCCGGGGCGTCATCCCCTTCACGGTGCGCTTCAGCTTCTACATCGGCGCCATCGCCTTCCTGGGCGCAGTACTGTGGACCATCTTCACCACTCCTGAGTACCCACCTGACGATCTCGAGGCCTTCCGCAAAGAGAAGAGGCGCAGCGCCGGTATCGCCGCTACACTCGCCGACATTGGCAGGGACTTTGTGAACATGCCCCGCGCCATGCGCCAGCTCGCCTGGGTGCAGTTGGCCAATTGGCTCGGTCTCTTCTGCATGTGGCTTTACTTCCCGGTCGCCATTGCACGCAACGTGTTCGGCGCCACCGACACCACTTCCGCGCTTTACTCCAATGGGATTGCATGGGGCGGCGCCTGCTTTGGCGTCTACTCGGCAGTCTGCTTCGTTTTCGCGTTCGCGTTACCGTCCCTGGCAGCCAAACTGGGACGCAAGCTCACCCACAGTCTCTGCTTGCTGGCTGGCGCGCTAGGTTTGCTCTCGGTGGCTGTCATCCACTCAAAATACCTTTTGCTGCTCTCGATGGCCGGCGTCGGCATTTCCTGGGCCAGCACACTGTCAATGCCTTTCGCCATGCTCGCGGATTCACTGCCTGAAGGCAAGAACGGCATCTACATGGGCATCTTCAATGTATTCATCGTCGCGCCGGAAATCATTGCATCCCTGGGCTTCGGCTGGGTGATGGTGCACCTGCTCCACGAGAACCGGCTGGCGGCCGTGGTGGCCGGCGGCGTCTTCTTCATAGTGGCAGCTCTGCTCACCCTCCGCGTCGACGATGTTGGCGACCCGCGCAACGCCTCCCGGTCAGTGGCCGCGCACTGATGGGTCGGTCCATCGCGTCTGCTCCGGTAAACTGGAATCGCCTACGATCTGCCGGAATCGGTGCGCGAGCACGCGAAACGGAATGCTCAGCAGGCCGGCCGGTCGGACACATTGCTCTCACAAGCCTCAGATAGTGTTAGCGTTGGACATCAAAGAAAGTTCTTAACCTGATGTATCGAATAGGGGAAATGGACACTCACGATCTGTCGCAAATGTCGCACTCATTCCGAATCCGCTCCTGGAGGCTCTTGTTCCCGGCAATGCTCTTTGCCTTCAGTCTGAGTTTTCTCGGGTCTTCGGTGGCATGGAGCCAGAACGATACTCCGCCAGCCGAGCCCAACGCACCGCCTATTCTTAAGATCGGCTCCCCTGCGCCTGGGTTCACTTTGCCCGGCATCGACGGGAAGATACACAGTCTCAAGGACTACGCATCGAGCAAAGTTCTGGTTGTAATCTTCAGTTGCGATCACTGCCCGGTAGCGCAGATGTACGAGCAACGCATCGAGCAGTTGGTGAACGACTACAAGGGACGCGGAGTGGCCATCGTCGTGATCATGGGCAACGATCCGAAGGCGGAAAGAATCGACGAACTCGCCTATAGCGACCTTGGCGACACCTTGGCAGAAATGAAGATTCGGGCCAGGTACAGGCATTTCAATTACCCGTATCTCTACGACGGCGCAACGCAGTCGGTGACGACCAAGTACGGTCCGACGGCAACGCCTCACGTGTTTGTTTTCGACGAGAAGCGAACCCTGCGCTACGAGGGCCGCATTGACAGCAACGCGCGCGAGGAACTGGCGACCAAACACGAAGCGCGCGATGCGATCGATGCGCTACTTGCCGGCCAGCCTGTTCAGGTAACGGATACGCCTACCGTGGGTTGCTCAACAAAATGGTCTTACAAGCGAGCCTATGCGGCCAAAGAGACCGAGGAAAACAATCTGAAGCCAGTGAACCTCGATCTTGCCTCGACTGACGATATCAAGACTCTTCGCGCCAATGCCGGCACCGGAAACCTGGTTCTTGTGAATATATGGGCCACCTGGTGCGCGCCTTGCAGGACTGAGTTTCCGGAGCTTGAGAAGATGATTCGCATGTACGGAGGGAGAAAATTCCAGCTTGTCACGCTTAACATTAACGCCCCCGATGAGCGGGATAAGGTTCTGGGGTTTCTGAAAGAGCAGCATGCATTCAACCGCAATCTGATCTTCAACGGTAACGATGCCGCGGATGCGGTGAAGGCGTTTGGGACCGACTGGACGGGCGGAGCTCCCTACACCGTTCTGATCGGAACCAATGGTGAAATTCTGTACAAGACTACCGGGGATTTGAATGTTGTGGAAGTGCGGCGCGCGATTCTGACCAACCTGGCCGATGACTATTACATTGGGCAGCATGCGTACTGGAACAGCACATTCTGATTGGAGCCCGGAGCAGGCATCTACCCGCACCGCGAACCTTACTTTGGAGCCCCCGTCCGTTAAACTGAGTCCAATCGTCAGGAGTCAGTTTCGCTTGCACATGCGCAGTTTTGTTCTGACCTTAGCTTCCGTTGTTCTGCTCGCCGCGGCGCTGCCCGCGCAAACCACGAAGAGCTATGCCGATGTAGCGCATCTGCATGTGCAGTTGGTGCTCCCGCAAAGTGAGCTTTATCCCGGTGGACCCAACAGCGCAGGCCTCTATTTCAAGCTCGAATCTGGTTGGCATGTGTATTGGCAGAATGCCGGGGATTCAGGCGAGCCGCCGCGCATCAACTGGACCTTGCCGCAGGGAATGACCGCGAGCCCGCTCCAGTTTCCCGCTCCGAAGAGGTTGCCGCTAGGCCCGCTGATGGACTTCGGCTACGAAGACGAAGTGCTGTTCCCGTTTTCATTCGACGTGGCAAAATCAGCCACGCTGGGTCCGGCAAGACTTGACGCGAAAGTTACATGGCTCGTTTGCCGCGAGGTGTGCATCCCAGGCAAGGCGGAGCTCGGCATGCGCGTGATGCTGACCGCGTCCGCTCCAGCTTCTGCTACCACCTCATCGGTGGATGAAACTCTGTGGAAGCGGGGGATTGGCTCGCTGCCTGTGCCGCTGCCATCAACGGCTACTGCACTCTTCCAACCCACGCCCACTGGCTTCCGACTTGGCGTTACAACCGGTCGGCGCGAGACCGACGCGGTCTTCTTTCCAGAAGACCAGAACATCCTCGACAACCCCTCGGCGCAGAAGTTTGCGCCGACAAGAGACGGGCTGGTTCTGGAGTTAAAGAAGGACTCGAATCTTCAGGCGAATCCCACTCAATTGAAAGGGGTTCTTGAGCTCGCAGGAGGGCGGAATTACGAGCTGACGGCGATGCCGGGGACGGTTGCCGCGCCGCCCGCCGCTGCAGCGGTTTCGGTCGCTCAGATCTTCCGCGCGGCAGGATTGGCCTTCCTGGGCGGGATGCTGCTGAACCTGATGCCCTGCGTTTTTCCCGTGCTGTTTTTGAAGGGGCTGGCGCTGGTGCAATCGGGTTCGGAGGAGCGGCACGAGCTGCGTCGCCACGGATTCATTTACACGGCAGGCATCCTGGTTTCGTTCTGGCTGCTGGTGGGTGTGCTGCTGGTGCTGCGCTCGGCGGGCGCGTCGCTCGGCTGGGGATTCCAGTTCCAGTCGCCGGTGTTCCTGATGTTGATGGCCGGGCTGCTGTTCTTCATGGGGCTTTCGCTGGCCGGGCAATTTGAGATCGGGCTTACGCTGACCAGCACAGGCGGGACGCTGATCGGCAAACAGGGTTATGCGGGCAGCTTCTTCACCGGTGTGCTGGCCGTGATTGTGGCCACGCCGTGCACTGCGCCGTTCATGGGAGCGGCCCTGGGGTACGCGATTGGCGCGCCGGTTGCGGTGACATTCACGGTGTTTACTGCGCTGGCGCTGGGGTTGGCCGCGCCGTATGTGGCGCTCACGCTGCAGCCGGCGTGGACGCGTTTCCTTCCCAAGCCGGGCGCGTGGATGGAGGTGCTGAAGCAGGCGGTTTCAGTGCCCATCTTTGCGACGGTGATCTGGCTGGCGTGGGTGGTCACCTCAGGGTATGGCCCGGAGTTGCTGGCGGCGCTGCTTGGGAGTTTTCTGCTGCTGGCGATTGCGGGGTGGTTCCTGGGACGCTGGCCGGCCACGCGATGGGCGACGGTGGTTGCGGTGCTGATTGTTGCCGGGGTGGTGGGGCTGGCGGTTTACGGGCAGAGGCTGGCCGCCGAATCGCAAATGGAAAAGGCGAACATAACATCCGGTTCCCTGACGGGCAGCCCCTGGCAGCCGTGGTCGGCCGATGCATTGCAAAAATCGCTTGCGGCTGGCCAGCCCGTGTTTGTGGACTTTACCGCGAGCTGGTGCCTTAGCTGCCAGGTGAATGAGCGGGTTGCCCTCAGCCGGCCTGAAGTGATGCAGGCATTTGCTGCAAAGAACGTCGCGCTCTTCCGGGCCGACTGGACGCGCGAAGACCCAGCCATTACTCAGGCGCTTACCGATCTCGGGCGCAGCGGCGTGCCGGTGTATGCGCTCTACGCGCCGGGGCAGAGCGATCCCTTGCTCTTGCCGCAGGTGCTTACGCCGGGAATAGTGACGGACGCGCTAGCGAAATTGGCGAAATAGGAGGTAGGCGCGGGCGTGGAATATCGGGCGATTGCTGAACTCCTGTCAACTCTGGGCCGATAGTGTTGCAAGATGGCGATTCTACGGATACGCAAAGTCGAGCCGAAAGTAATTCGCATATTGGAGAATCGCGCTTAGCGGAATGGCCGCAGCCTTGAATACGAAGTGTGCGAAATTCACCGCATTGCGCTTGATCGTGCGGATGAGGAAGACGCGAAGCGACAATCGCCGGCGTAGTCCTCGCCTCTCGCGCCACACTCGCTACGCGCAATGTGAAGCAATTCCAAGACATTGCGAAGTGGGTTGTGAATCCTTGGGAAGCTTAGGGATCAGAAGGCTCCGGTATCAGCTAGCGGACGTTGGGGTTCTTTTGCCGCCAGTCGTGGTACTCTTTCTGCTCTTCCGGGGGACGCTGATTAATATCCTTGTGGGGACGGTGGGTTTCAACCTCCCACTTGTTGTAAATCACGGTCTCATCTTGTGCCGGCTGGACGCTAGTCTGCCCAGCATTGCTCTGGGGCTGGCAGCCGGTGGTCAACACGCAGGTCGCCAACGCGGCGCCCAACAAGCACGAACAGAGTTTTCTCGAGGCCATTGAATTTCCTTTCGTCCGGCACCTGAAGGGACTGACGTGGTTGGATGCAGGATCAATGCGCACCGTTGCCAGTTTGCGGCCCAAGCCCCGGCGGCAGGCGGTCCGGCCCAGATTCTTTGGGCACTGCTTGAGGCATTAGGCTGTATAATTTCGCGCACGGAGACATGTGATGAGATCAGTGGCCGCTGCGCTTCTATTGGCGTGTATCGCCCCTGCGTTTTCTCAAAAGCTTGCGGTGAAGGTAATGGACCGCCAAGATAACGAAACCGACTACTCTTATGTTGTTCCGGGGCAATTCAGTTCTTATTCCACTGCAAGTGTAAATTGCAGCGGCAGCGACAACAGCGTGAATTGCGGTGGCACGGGTTCGACAAATGGCATCAGCACCCCCGCACATGTGGTGCCTTACCACGTGCGGGGAGCTACTCTTACTCTTCTGCTACCAGATGGACGAGCTGTAGTCGTGAATTGCGAGAGCAAGTTTGCCGAACGGATGGCTGGTCCCCAAGGCAACCACCGCAGCTGCCGCGTTCCTCTCGTGGCGGATATAGACGCGGACTTTCACGGCGACAAGGCGAAATTGGAGTGGGTAGTTAGTCTCGATGGAAAGAAAACACAGTCCGAGACCTATAAGGTGTTGGCGGTCTTGGATAAGCCCAAAGGGAACTAAGACCTTTCTTGCGAGGGTGGGTTGGGGTTCGAGGCCCAACAAGCCTAGTCTGATCTCCCGACGTAGAATCAGTGCGAACCGTCTCTTCGAATCAGAATACGACCGGAGTAATCGCCATGATAGTGAGTGCCAGTAATACCCACCCAGCAGCCACCAACCTCGAAGCGTCGGTGAGCATGAGGTGCCCTGCATGCAGGCAAGTAGGCACCTTCGACAGGGTTTATTTCAGCGGCCAACCGAACCTGACTGACGTCCAAATAAGCTCCGGTCAGACACAGGCAGTCTCTGGCTTGCGTCTGTGCCCAAACCGAGTCTGCAGGGTACTCGTATTTTTTATTTGGGATAGGAGTAAGGGCCGATTAGCGGCAACTTATCCTGCCGAGCGTCTTGACTTTGACTCGACGAACATCCCTGCGTCGATAACGAAAACGCTCGAGGAGGCAATCAGTTGCCACGCAAATGAATGCTTCATCGCGTCCGCGATTATGGTTAGAAAAACGCTTGAAGAGCTTTGCCATGTTCAGGGAGCGGCCGGGCCAAATCTCAAGGAACGGATTAAAGCGCTCGGGACGAAGGTCCTTCTACCTCCCGAACTGCTGGACGGTTTAGACGATCTGCGCCTACTTGGGAATGATGCGGCGCACATCGAGTCTCAAGAATTCAACAACGTTGGCAAAGAAGAGGTCGAAATCGGGATTGAATTTGCGAAGGAGGTATTGAAGGCCGTCTACCAATACTCAGGCCTGCTTGCAAGATTGCGCTCACTTAAGCGGAGTCCGTGAGTTCGTGCGAAGAACAACTGCAGGTCCTTCGACTCCGCTGCGCTTCGCTCAGGATGACTGCGCGTTAGTTTGAGCGTGAGTTGTGGGGGGATCAAGGTTCGCTGCGCTTATGTGACCTGATCCGTCTGATCTCTTCCATCCGCTGGGCCAACATTTTTTCGCGGCCTTCCTGGGTGGGGTGGTAGTAGGTGCGGCCGCGGAGGGAGTCGGGGAGGCAGTCCATATCCGCTACTTTGTCTTCTTCGTCGTGGGCGTAGCGGTAGCCTTTGGCGTAGCCCAGATCTTTCATCAAGCGGGTGGGCGCGTTGCGCAGATGGAGCGGGACGGGCTCCTGGCGGGTCTGTTCGATGTCGTGCTGCACTGCGCCGAAGGCGGTATAGACGGCATTCGACTTGGGCGCGAGGCAGAGGTAGACGACGGCTTCAGCGAGGGCCAGGTCGCCTTCGGGTGAGCCGAGAAACTCGTAGGTATCGCGGGCGGAGAGGCAGAGGTTCATGGCCTCGGGCGCGGCCAGGCCAATATCTTCAATGGCCATGCGGACGATGCGGCGGGCAAGGTAGAGCGGGTCTTCGCCGCCGGCGAACATGCGGCCGAGCCAGTAGAGCGCGGCGTCGGGGTCTGAGTTGCGTACGCTCTTGTGCAGCGCCGAGATGAGGTTGTAATGCTCCTCGCCGGATTTGTCGTACATGAGGACGCGTTGTTGGAGAGCCTCGGTGGCGATGGCGCGCGTGATGCGGCGGACGGGAATTGGAATCGCAGGTTCGGAACTACTTCCCCCAGGGGCTAAAGCCCCTTCATTTTTTGGGGCAGTTTCGGCACGACTGAAGTCGTGCCCTTTCAAAACCTCATCACGCACAGCGGCGGTTGCTAGCTGCGCGGCGACTTCAAGCGCGTTGTAAGCACTGCGGCAGTCGCCGCTGGAGTAGGCGGCGAAGAGCTTGAGCGCGTCTTCATCGGCAGTGAGTCCGAGCGCGCCCAGGCCGCGCTCTTTATCAGCAAGCGCGCGGCTGAGGAGCGTGACGATCTGCTCCTCTTTCAGAGGTTCGAGCACGTACACGCGACAGCGGGATAGCAACGCCGAGATCACTTCGAACGATGGATTCTCAGTGGTGGCGCCAATCAGGCGGATGGTGCCGCGCTCGACGTAGGGCAGGAACGCGTCCTGCTGCGCCTTGTTGAAGCGGTGAATCTCATCGATGAAGAGGATGGTGCGCGAGTGCAGTTCGGCGGCCTTGGCGGCGTCGGCCATTACCTGCTTGATTTCCTTGATGCCAGCGAGTACCGCGGAGAACTCAATGAAGTTGGCCTGCGTGGTTTCGGCGATGATCTTTGCCAGCGTGGTTTTGCCAACGCCTGGAGGGCCCCAGAAAATCATCGAACTGGGGTCGTCGTGGTCGATTTGGACACGGAGAGGTTTGCCGTGACCGACCAGATGCTCCTGCCCGACGAGTTCGTGAAGCGATCGCGGCCGCATGCGCTCGGCCAACGGAACCGCTCCGCGGTTTAGCGTTTTGGACGAGTGCGGTGGTGGGGCCGGCGAATCGGGTTGGTTGTCGAAGAGGCTCATAGGGCGACCACTTTTCGAGGCTTGCGAAGCAGGGCAGCGATTGTAAGGAACAGAGGAGCCCAGAAAACGGTCGACTGCAGCTCTTCGCGAAAAACCCAGTCGGCATTTATCTTCCAACTGATCAGCGCATACGATACGGCTACGACCCAGATTGCGATAGCCGCGGCTTGGGTCTCCTTGAGCGCAAGTAAACAGCAAAGCGTTACGAGAACGGCGAAAAGCCGAAGCGCGATGTACTGGAGCGGCAAAGGACCACTAATTTCCGGCCCCGCGAACCACTGGGACAGACAGGTCAACCAGACGTAGGCGCAACTGAGAAATACAAGGACAAGCATGAGGATTTTCATTCTACTTTCCTGGCAGCTTGTTTCGTTGACGGCTGCGATGCACGCTGCTGCGCGGCTTCATAAAGCAGAATGCTGGCGGCGACGGCGGCGTTGAGGCTTTCGACTGGGCCGGGGCAGGGGATGGTGATGGTGGCGTCGGCGCGGGCGGCTAGCTCGGGGGGAACGCCATTGCCTTCGTTGCCGATGATGAGCGCGACGGGCCCGGCGAGGTTGGCATGGTGCGCTGCGATCGGAGTCCCAGGGGCTAAAGCCCCATCATTTTTTGGCGCTTTTTCGGCACGACTGAAGTCGTGCCCTGATACAAAACGTGATTGGTCTGAATCTACCGACGTACCGGAACGCGATTCGCCTGCTGTGCGGCTTCCCGGGTCGTGCCCTGACGCCTCAGTTGCGGCTTCAGGCAGCGCTGCGGTGGACCAGATCGAGACTTCGGCGCGATGCAGACGAGTGATGCAGTCCTCGGCGGTTGACGCAATGAGCGGCACGCGGAAGACGCTGCCGGCGGAGGCGCGGACGGCTTTTGGGTTCCACGCGGAGACAGTGCGGGTGAGGGCTACAATGCCTGTGGCTCCAAATGCCTCGGCCGAGCGCAAAATCGTGCCCAGATTGCCGGGATCCTGCAGGCCGGCGAGAACGAGAATCAAGGGAACAGTGTTCCGGCGGAGGCCGAGCACATGCTCCCACGTCCAGATGGGCGGCTGCACAAGGGCGGCGATGGGCTGCGGCGTCTCGGTGGCGAGGGCGGAGGTGAGAATATTCTGCTCGAGGATGAGAATCTCAACCTCGACGGGAATACGCAGCCCCTCAAGTAATCGCTGCGATCGCTGCGCAAGAAAGACGGTATGGATGGCCAGGCCCGATCGCAGGGCTTCGGCAATCAGGTTGGGGCCTTCAATACCGCAGAGACCGCGATCGCCGGAACCTCGATCGCCGGAACCTGGATGGGCAAGGGCCGCGCGAAGTTCTTTCAGCCGCGAATTCTGTTTACTCTGTACAATGCGAACAGGCATCCGTTCAGAATCCTTCAATGCGCTGAGCAGATTCTACGGCGTTTTGGAGCGGGATGGGCTGAGTTGGGCGAACGGAGATTCCACAGACCTCGAGCTTTGTGCATTTGCGCTCAGTAAAGGCGCGGCATTCAAAGAGTCGCCTGGTCTTGTCGAGGGTGGTGCACTTGCTGGTGGCGAACTTGCACCAAAGCTGGTGCTGTGTTAGTTTCCGTCTTTGTGGCATAAAAATGGCGCATCCCATGATTAGTCACCACCTGAACCGCGCTGCCCAGTGGGCAATTGCCCTCCAATTCGGGGAACTGAGGTAGATTTTCTTGTCCGCGGAGATCTTGCGCGTCCATCCCGATGAACCCCAGCCGGACCGGATCGATTACATCGTCTCGTGCCTGCGGAAGGGTGACGTAGTGGCACTGCCGACCGATACGTTCTACGGTCTCGCGGTGGACCCGGTGAACCTGCAGGCGGTGGAACGAATCTACCAGATCAAAACCAGGCAGAAGCACAAGCCGCTATCGCTGCTGATCTCAGGACTGGCCCAGGCTTACGCATTGGCGCGCGACAGCGACGCAATGCTCGATAAGCTGGCAGACAAGTTCTGGCCGGGTCCGCTGACGATAATTGTGCGAGCCGGCACCAAGCTTCCGCTGCGCTCGACGGCGAACACGGGCAACGTTGCCATACGCGTGCCCGATGCGGCGATTCCACGCGCGGTTGTGGAGCGTTTCGGGTTGCCAATCACCGCAACGTCGGCAAATTTACAAGGGGCGAGCGAGTGTACGCATGCGGCGTGCGTTCGCGACCAGATTGGCGACCGCATACCGCTGATTGTGGATGGCGGACCGACCGGACGTTCGCTGCCCACGACGATTGTCGATCTCTCTTTGGGGCCGGGGCGATGGGAGATTCTGCGCGAGGGCGCGATTCCCACCCATGAAGTTGTGATGGCTCTACAACGATAATTCGGAAAGAAGAAATGAGAGCCCGTACCAAGTCGAAAGGGCGGCGCGCGGTTGCGGCTGCGATCGTGTTGGTGGTATTGGCCGTAGCCGTATGCGGATTCTTCTGGTGCCGGTATGTCTACCAGCAGATTGAAACCTATGCGAATCGCGATGAGGCTGCGCCGGCAGATGCGATCGGGGTGTTTGGCGCGGCCGAGTACGACGGGCGGCCCTCGCCGGTCTTCAGGGCGCGGCTCGATCACGCTGTCGATCTTTATCGAAGTGGCATTGCGCCGCTCATCATCACGCTGGGGGGCGCGGGCGGCGATGAGTACTCAGAGGGTTCAGTGGGCCGCGAATACCTGATGAGCCAGGGCGTGCCGGAGCAATCGATCATCGCCGAAACGGAGAGCCGCAACACTGAGGAATCGGCGCGGCGCATCGCGGTAATTGCGCGGACCAACGGGCTCAAGCGGCTGGTGATCGTGAGCGATGGAACCCATCTGTTCCGCATCCATGCCATCTGCGCGGCCGATGGGCTCGACGTGCTGACCTCACCCAGGCCGAAGCCCGCCGTTGAAGACGAAGAGTCGCAGTTCGAGCGGATCGGGCACGAGATCCTGAGCTACACGCTATGGCGGGTTGGGCTGCATTGAGAAAGGCAGCGGAGTTAGGAAAAAGCGGGGTCAGCGACGTTAGATTGCGACCACGAAGATAGCGAAGGCAGCCGCTGAGATGGTTGACAGGAAGTTGACTGCGTCGTTGTTGAGCCAGCCCTTTCGTTCGAGAGTCGCACCCAGAAGGCTGTCGAAGAAGAAGCCGAAGACGGCGCCGGCAGTCGCGATCAGGAAGAAGCGCAGATCGCCGTGAACGGCGGAACACCCCAGCGCGGCGACAATGGCTGCAGCAGCGATTCCCGCCAACGACCCGGTGAAGGTGATGCCGCCGTCGGTGCCGGGATCGACAGGCCGCAAAGTCGTAATCAATCGCGGACGGTCGCCGAGGACTTGGCCAATCTCGCTTGAAACCGTGTCGGCGGCGGCCTCAGCCATGGCGGCCAGACTTGCGATCAGCAGGACCGTTGGCGAGTGCGGCAGCCAACGGCTGTTTACAGCCCAGCTTACAAAGAGACCGGTTGAGATGAGTGCCGCCGCGCCAAGGTTGGCCGCCACCTGCGCGGCTGAGCGCCCGCGACGCGCTTCCGCTGTGCCGAGCTGCTCCTTCTTTGCCCGGCCCACGCGGGTTGCACCAAAGGCCAAGAGCGATACCGCCAGCACCGGAACAATGAAAGTGCGCCAGGCATAGAAGGGCGTACCTGCCGTCGCATACATAAGCTGAGCGGTGATTACCGCGCCTGTAACCGCCGCAAACGGAGTAGCGGCACGCAGCGCCAGCGTCACAATACCAAGCGTAGCGCTCAAGCCGAGGGTCCAAACTACCGCAGGCGCGCTGCCGTACCAGTCGTTGGTTTCAAACACAACCCCGCAGCCCACCACAGGCATCACCAGCAGCAGGATCAGCTTCGATTGCCAGGGTTGAGAGTTGTGTTTCACGCTTCAATCGTACCGTTCCTGCATGGAGGGTGAAAGCGGTGGTCCAATTTGGTGTGAAGTCGCAAGTCGGCGTCCACTGCGCGGATATGGCGAGTTGGCAGGTTCGCGTTCGAATCGTTGGCCAAGGGCTTCATCGATGAACGGACGATTGGGCAGGCCGGGGATTTACACTCATTCACGCGGCGGAATTGCGTCTGCTTTCGTGAGGCTAATGTGAAAAAACTTTCGGCTTTTGTTGCTGTTTTGGTTTGCGCTTGCTTTGCCGGTCAATCTTCAGCACCGTTTTCGGCCATGGCCCAGAGTTCAACCACGCCGCCTAAGGGAGTCACGGCGAGTGGCGACAGCATCGCAATTGAAGGCGGCGGCGCGACCGTTGTGCTTGAGCCGTATGCCGAAAACATTTTGCGCGTCACGCTCAGCATTAATCATGGGCCGGCAGTGGCAGCGCCGGGATACGGTGTGATTGCGCACCCCGCGGCGAGTGGCTGGAGCGCGAGCTACAAGTCTGGCAGCGTTGTTTACAGCTCCTCGCGCATGGTGGTTACGGCCAGGATTCCAGGGCGGTTTAATGGGCCTGAGTCGACAGTGGCGCAGGCCGGCTATTTTGTTGGATCGACGCCGTGGACGCCGATCTCGTTTCAGACCCCGGACGGGACGACGCTGCTGGATATGCGCGACTGGACGCAAGCCGAGTTGAACCAGAAAGACGGTACAGCCCAGATTGCCAACGACCGGCGGCCGACCGATGACGAGTTCTACACGGTGGGCGCAACGTTTACCTCGCCCGACGATGAACACTATTACGGGCTGGGGCAGAACCAGGAAGGGTATCTCGATCGGCGCGGTCACGCGGTGCACTGCTGGGCCGACTACGAATCTCCGGCGGCGCCAACTTTTTGCGTGCCGTTCGTGGTGACCAACAAGGGCTACGGCCTGCTGTGGGACAACCCATCGAAGACGACCTTCGAGGGTGGATTCAACGGGCAGACCAAGTGGACCTCGCAGGTGGGCGACCGCGTTTCCTTTTTCGTGATTGCAGGCAAGAACGCCGATGAGATTTACGAAGGCTACCGCCTGCTGACCGGGCCCACACCCATGATGCCAAAGGCCGCGTACGGATACATCCAGTGCAAGCAGCGGTACAGCAGCCAGGCGGAATTGCTGGGTGTGGCGAAGGGGTATCGGGACCGCCATTTGCCCGCGGATGTGCTGGTGGTGGACTGGTTCTATTACACCAACATGGGTCAGATGGATTTCGATCCCAAGTTCTGGCCTGATCCGAAGAAGATGAACGACGAACTGCACGCCATGGGGTTCGAGACCATGATCAGCGTGTGGCCGCGGTTTGTGCCGAGCGACCGCTTTTACGACGAAGTGCTGAAGAATAAATGGTTCATCGCCTACGCCGACGGTAAGCCGATTGACGGGCTGCCCTACGACCGCGCCGGATCGGATATAGATACGACCAATCCTGAGGCGGCAAAGTGGTATTGGAACACGGTGCGCGACAACATTGTCGCCAAGGGATTTGACTCGCTTTGGGCCGATGAAACGGAGCCGGATCTGCCGCCGAACGGTGCTTATTTGAAAATCGGGCCGGGGACGGAGTTCTTCAATGTCTATCCGCTGTTTCATACCGCGGCGCTCTACGATGGAATGCGCCGGGACGAGCCGGGGCGCGCGCTGATTCTTTCGCGCGACGCGTATCTTGGCTCGCAGCGCAATGGCACCATCACCTGGTCGTCGGATATCTTCCCGACCTGGGACACTCTGAAGCGGCAGATCCCCACCGGGCTCAACGTAACTGCGTCGGGCATCGCCTATTGGTCGAACGACACGGGCGGATGGCAATACCTGCCTCCGGTGCATCACCCGGCGCACAAGCCGTTGCTCGACCCATCGGACGCGCGCGCCAACGTGGGCGGATACGACGACTATCCCGAGCTCTACACGCGCTGGTTTGAGTATGCGACATTCCTGCCTGTGATGCGCACTCATGGCAGCCGCAAGCAAAATGAAGTGTGGTCGTACGGGCACGAAGCTGAACCGATACTTGAGAAATATCTGCGCTTCCGCTACGAGCTCATGCCCTACATTTACTCGCTGGGCTACCAGACATGGCTGACCGGGGCTCCGTTCATGCGGGCGCTGGCGCTTGATTTCCCGAGCGATGCCAAGGTTGCCGACATGGGCGATGAGTACATGTTCGGTCCGGCGTTCCTGGTGGCTCCGGTAACCGACCAGGGCGCCACATCCAAGCAGGTCTATCTGCCCGCGGGGACCGACTGGTACAACTACTGGACCGGCGAACGGATCAAAGGCGGGCAGACGATTCGAGCGTCGTCGCCCATCGATACGATTCCGCTGTTTGTGAAGGCTGGATCGATCATTCCGATGGGTTCCGAGGTCGAAAACACGCACCAGAAGCAAGCAATTGTGAAGGTGAAGGTGTATCCGGGTGCAGATGCGAGCTTTACGCTGTTTCAGGACGACGGAACGACCTACGCTTACGAAAAGGGTGGGGGCCAGATCACGAAACTGCACTGGGACGATTCCGGCCAGAAACTTAGCAGCGAAGGCCCGGCTGCCTGGAGCGCGCCCGACAGCACGATTGTGGAAATCGAAGGCCATTGATCGGGTGCGGGCGGGGACGCCAGCACTACAGCCGGTCGGGAGGCCGGCGGTACTCCTTCAGTGTATGTGCAGGCGCCGATTGAACAGCGGGATTGGCCGATGCCTTTTTTGCGCGGCGGACGTCTCTATGAGAGAGAGTCTTCTCGCTTTTTTTACTTATGGTTCAGGCAGAGGTGCGAGGCTCGGCGGACCGCCCCACTGATTTACAATCGCCCTAGGACAGGGAAATATTCTGAATGAGGCTTTTTGATATGAAGAAGGGCCGGTTGCGGACGCTGCTGGCACAAGCGGGCACGGCCATCGCGGTTTCAGCCCTGATTGCCGGATGCGGCAATAATTACCGGCCGGTAGTAACGCCCATTACCCCCAGCGGCCCGGCGGCGCAACCGTCATCGTATGCGGTGGTGGTATCCACTACGGGCGCAACGACTCCGGGCGTGGCCACCATCATCGACTACTCAGGTGATACGGTGATGGCGATAGCTCCGATCGGGCCTGGGCCCATTGCGTTCACTATCGATGAGGTGGGTGCGAACGGATACACCTACAACAGCGACGGCACCATGACCAACTTCCCCGTAACTACCAGCCTTCAGGCGAAGAACGTCACCGTTTCCACGCTTCCCTCGACGTCCATGCCAGTCAACTTGATGGCGCCCTCCGCGGGACTTTGGGCGGCGGATTTGAATGGGAATGTAGTCGACGTTTTCAAAGGTTCGCCGCAGACCTTTAATCTGGCAGTCCCTGTAGCCACCATGCCGGTATATGTTACTGGCGCGCCCACCGTGACCGGTCAGCGCCAATTTGTGTTGAGCCAGAATCCCCAGGCTCAGCCCGGATTCACGAAAACGACCTGCAATAGTTCGCCTGCTACGGTGGGTGAAAACGGCGTGGCGACGCCGGTCGAGCCGTCGTTTGTTGCTGACTCGGCAATCGGGCTTGATCCGTTTAACGCGAGCAACGCCGCAGGCGGATCTACCAACGCGCAATGCCCGGTGTTCGCAGTGGAGTCGAACGACCAGAAACGGCTGTTTGTGTTGAACCGGGGTAGTGACACGGTTTCGGTAATCAATGTTCAGGACAACACGCTGGACCAGTGCGTGCCCTTCCAGAACCAAACCGGGCAAACGGTGAACTGCCATCCCATCCTGCCGCTTTCTACTACGGCGGTCAGTAATTTGACGGCTGCGAGCAAAGCAACGGGGATCACAAATGTCCCCGTGGCGCCGCCCAATGGAACGGCGGGAATGACGGCGATTGCCGGACCCGTTGACGCCGAGTTCAACCAGGCGACATCGCAACTGGTGGTGGCGAATTACGATGGCGGAACGATCAGCGTGATTGACGTGAGCGTTGACGAGTTCGGCAACGACAGCGCGACGTTCGGAACCACATACACGATTGCCGTGGGAAATACGCCCACTCCGTACCCGGCCAGCGTCACCGTTTTAAACGATGGCTCGAAGGCTTATACGGCGAACCAGGGCGATTGCACGCCCGACTGCACAACCTCGCCGAACGGCACCGTGTCGGCGGTGAACCTGGTCACCCATACGCTCGAAAAGACGCTGACGGTGGTTGGCAATCCGAGAACGGTGCTGAATACGCAGAACTCTGAGTACGACAAGGTGTATGCTGCGGCGCCGAACAGCCCATACATCACCGTTATCCAAACCACTCCGACAGAGATCGACGTGATCGATACGACGGTGCTGGTGGAGGGAACGGTGGTTGATTTGCGCGTGACAACCCAGACCGGCACAAGCGGAAACAACAACTATACCAGCCGCGTTCCGGGATACGGGCAGCCGTGCAATCTGCCGGGCGCATCGCAAACGGGCTCGCTGGATGCGTGCAGGGCGATCCAGTAAAGCTGCAAAGCACAGTGCAACAAGAGATCGAGGGGGCCATTCCGTAAGCTGGAATGGCCTTTTCAATTGAAGGCCAAACAGGATTCTTAGAGGGAGAGCGGTGGCTGACGGCGGCAAATCCCGTCTCGATGTACTGCTGGTGGAGCGGGGTCTTGTGCCGAGCCGCGAGCGGGCGCGGGCCCTCATCTTGGCCGGCCGGGTGCTGGTGCGCGAGCAAAAGCTGGACAAGGCAGGCGCGATGGTGGCCCTGGATGCGGCGATTCGGCTGCTGGGAGACGACATGCCTTACGTGAGCCGGGGAGGGCTGAAGCTTGCGGCCGCGCTGGAACGCTGGAAGATCGCAGTTGAGGGACGCGCCTGCGTGGATGTGGGCACGTCGACAGGAGGGTTCACCGACTGCCTGCTGCAGCACGGTGCGGCGCATGTGACGGCCATCGACACGGGCTTTGGCCAGATTGCGGCCAAATTGCGCAGCTTGCCCCAGGTGCGGCTTATGGAGCGCACCAATGCGCGGCTTTTGGAGGCTGGGTCTCTCAATGTTTCGGCGGAAGTTTCGGCTGGTGGCGGGCAGAAGCTGACATTGCTGGTAATGGATGTGTCGTTTATCTCGGCCACGCTGGTGCTGCCGGCGGTGGTGGCCGCCGCGGAGACGCTTGAAGAAGCAGTGGTGCTGGTGAAGCCGCAGTTTGAGGCCGGGCGCGAGTATGTGGGAAAGGGCGGCATCGTGCGCGACCCTGAAGCGCACCAGTTGGCGATCGACAAGGTTGCAGATTGCGTGCGTTCGCTGGGCTGGCAAGTGGTTGGCACAATTCCTTCGCCTATCACCGGCATGGAAGGGAACAAGGAGTTTTTGCTTTACGGAAAGCGGAGCTGAAGAGAAGCAAGACAGCGAGTCAGCGAGTCAGCCCGACCCTAGCGCCTAAACTCTGAAGATGGCGGCCACGCGTTTCTTAGGGAAAATGGAGCAGGGGTCGACGATGCAAATTGATTCAAGATTTCCTCCTTACCCCGACTCGAACGAAGAGTCGTGGGATAAGGTGATCGAGTTCATTCAGGAGCACCCGGGTAAGGACTACGACTATTGGAGGGATTACCAGAACTTCCTACTTCCCCTTCTCCGCGCGGCAATCGAGGCAGGCTATCATCATCACTTTCGGGCAGGCGGCTCAATGTCGGACACAGTATTCTCAACAGTAGACCGGCCACTTGAGGTATTTACTCCCAAGCCGCCGCGAGTCACACTCCGCGTGACTCCTGAGAAGAAGTACGCGGCGTACTCGCACGCGAGTATTCAGTTTTTCGATCCGGAAAGAACGGAGCCCATGATCGCGCAGAATGCGTTCAGCGTTCTTACGAGGTATTTAGCTGATCTCTGGCGCGAATCTAAGCCTTCAGAACCGCTTCCCGACTGCCTTGAAAAAGCATTGACCTCGCAACCCCAGCGGGAGGAAGAGTAAGCAGTCTTAGCCCGCGCTGACTTGCTGACTCGCTGACTCGCCGACTTGCTTATCCCCCGACCCCGCTAACTCCGCTGGTTTACACTGAGACCGCATGATACCCGTCGCGATTGTTTCAAAGCCCAACAAGCCGGAACTGGCGCGGCTATTGCCCGACTTGATCGCCTGGCTGCTCGAGCACGACTTCGATCCGCTGCTCGACGATGAGAGCGGAAAGTACACCGACGCGGCTCCCTGGGTCAATCGCGCTGACCTGCCAACCCACGCTCCCAGCCTGGTGATTGTTCTGGGCGGCGACGGAACCCTGCTGTCTGTTGCGCGAATCTTTGCTTCATATGGCACGCCGATTCTGAGCGTGAATGTGGGATTCCTGGGTTTCCTCACTGAGGTGCGCCTGGCGGATTTGTATGCGACGCTGGAGAGCTGGTGCGATGGGTGCCATAACCTGGATGAGCGCGCCATGCTGGATGCGGAATTGTGGCGCGGCAACGAAAAGCATTCGAGCTACACTGCGCTGAACGAGATTGTAGTGTCGAAGGGCGAGATTGCCCGCATGGGCGAATTTGCCGTCGAGTTGGATGGCAGGCCGGTAGCCCGGTTCAGGGCGGACGGGGTGATTGTATCGACGCCCACTGGGTCAACGGCCTACACGCTGGCCGCGAATGGACCGATTCTGACTCCCGACGTGGACGCGATGGTGGTTACGCCCATCTGCCCGCACCTGCTAACGTTGCGGCCCATAGTAGTGCGGGGCGACGCCGCGCTGATCGTGCGGGTGGAAGGCGTCCCGGAACTGGCGCTGCTTACCGTGGACGGGCAACTGGCGGTGGAACTCAAGCGCGGCGACGAGGTGCGTTGCCGCCGCTCGAACTCGACCGTCAAGCTGGTACGGCTTGGAGAGACGGGCTTCTTTGAGGCGCTCAGGAGCAAGCTGAGCTGGGGCGAGCTGTAAGGGCGTTAAATGCGGCGAAGTTTGTGCTATCCCACCCATAAGGCAAAGAACGCCCAATGGATGGGGTACGGAGTTTGTGTTTGATTTGGACAGACGGGGCGCAGCTACTTGCCGGTCAGCTCGTTGAGCAGCACCCGGGCTTTACCGGCCAGGGTGTGCGCGCCATCCACATCGCCTGATGTGAGAGCTGCCTTGGCTTCTTTGATGAATTCGCGGATGTGGTCGGCGGTCTTCTTCTCTTGCTCGTCGAGAGTGCGGTTGATGCCTTTGAGTCCTTGCTCGGTTGAAGCGATAGAGTCTTGAGTCTGGCGAAACAGGTCAGCCGGATCGCCCGATGAAAGCTGCCCGACCGCGCTCACTTCAGGGTTGGGATTGACATTAGCAGCCTGCTCGGTGGTATCGGCGGGCTTTGGCTTTTTCTTCTTTGCCACCGGTTTCTGGACCGGCAGTGGCGGCGTCGGGGCCTCTTGGGTGGGCTTGGTAGGGATGGTTTCGGTGGGCGGCGGCGGCTCGTTGGCCGGAGGGGGGATGTTTGCGACCTCAGGAGGCGCAAGAGTGGGTAATTGTGCCTTCTGTTGCTTGTGTTGGCAAGCAACCATCAGAAGAGGCAATATCAAGACAACGCACTTCAAAGGGAATTTCATTCCCCAGATCCCTCATTACTTACAATGCTTACCGCTCTCGCGTGGCGGCGTCCCCAGTCAATGGGGGCAAGCGGAATTCGCAAACGAAAGTCCGACCCCTGCCCTGACTCTGATTTTACTTCGATACTACCGTGGTGCAACTGCAGAATGCGGTAGGTCATCGCCAATCCGATACCGCTCCCGCCGGCCTTGGTCGTGAAATACAGATCGAAAATCTTTTCACGTATGTCGTCAGGGATGCCCGGGCCCTGATCGCGGATGCTGATAATCGCTTCTTTTGAACCCTGGACGGCGAAGCGGTCGCCGTTGGCGGGGAATTTCTGTTCGCCATGTAGGGTGACTTCAAGCTTGCCGCCCTCGGGCATGGCCTGGGCCCCGTTCTGTATCACGTTGAGCAGGGCCTGCTTAACCAGGTCGCCGTCGATGTTGGCAATGAGCGGCTCGTCGGGCATTGAGCTCACAACCGTTACATCCCGGGTAGAGAGCTCAGCGCTCGAGAGGGCCACAACCTCAGTAACGATATCGCGCAGATCCCGTTCGCAAAGCTGCAGTTCGACGGGCCGCGAGAAGTCGACGAGAGTCTGGACGACGCGATCGAGACGGCGGATTTCGGCGTCGATGACTTCGAGATGACGGATGGCAGGCGAACTGGTATCTCCCAGCTTGGATTTGAGCAACTCGAGATGAACGACGATGGCGTTGATGGGATTCTTGACTTCGTGGCCTACGCCCGAAGTGAGCCTTCCGATGGCAGCCAGGCGGCGTGAGACCTCAAGTTCCGATTCGATCTGTTCAGCGGATTCGATGTCGTGGAGCGTGACCAGCGCGCCCAGTCCCTGGCCATTTTCGTCATCGTGGATGAAATCGACTGAGGCGCGAATGCGGCGGCCGCTCTCAGTGCGAATCTCCTCCTGCACCATCGAGACGCCGGCGTCGACGGCTTCCCAGAGCGAACGGCCGAGAACGGTGTTGCGGTCGAAGATGTCGCGTGCGTGAAGCCCCAGGACAGCGTCGCGGTCCTTGTGCAGGAAGCGGCACGCGGCCTCTGAGATGAGCACCGCGCGGCCGTCGCCGGTGAAAAGAAGGAGGCCGTCCTGCAGGTTTCCGAGAATTTGGTCGAGGTTTTCTTTCAGCGCCGAAAACACTTCTTCCACGTTGCGCATGCGCTGCCCGATCTTCTCAATCTTGCTGGAAACACGAATGGCCATATCCTGATTAGTGCCTGGCGGATCCTCCTCCTCCGCCGCTTCGCCGGGCGGGGTCCAGTAGTCGAGCTGCTGGCTGATTTGTTCCAGGGGGCGGAGAGCGAAGTTCGAAAGCAGGAAAGCGACCAGCAGAGAAAAGCTGAGGGCAAAGCCCATCAGCCAGGTAGCCTGCTTGAGCCACGGTTTGTATACCGCGCCCAGCAGCGTAGTGCGCACGCCGACGTGGACTGACGCGAACGGCTGGCCGTTACGATCGAGGGGAACAACGATGTCAAAAACCTTGGGACTGCCGAAAACTTCAACCAAGAGCTGGGTAGGATCGTCATTGAGCAGCTCGTCGTAGCGCGGTCTCCCCGGCAATGGCAGATCTTCGCCGCCGGCTGCAGTGCTGAGCAGGACGGTGGAGTTGGCATCCCCGATATTTACGTCGTAGATGGTCGGCGAGTAGCGGACAGCCGAGTCAATCGCGTCATGGAGCGAGGCGTCGCTGCGAACAGCCTGGGCCTCAAGAAATCGAAGCTGGAGATAATTGTTGGGGTCGACCTTCTGGTCTCTTAAGCCCTTCTCAAGGGCGTTTTGCAGCACCAGGCGGATCTGCTCTGCCTCGGTGTGGTTGGTGTCGTAGGACTGCTGCACTGCCACGCGCAAAAGCTGGCCCACGTAGACGAACGAGATGAGTCCGGCGATGAGGAACACCAGGCCGGTAATGGAAAGAACGAGTTTGGTCTTAAGGCGCATGAATCGGAATCAGCCCAGTTGTCAGCTCGACGTTTCTTCCCCGGCCCGGTTGTACTCCTTCAGTTTATTGTGCAGGGTTTTGAGGCTCACGCCCAGAATTTCGGCGGCGCGGGTCTTGTTCTGCCCGGTTGCCTCAAGAGTGCGCAGGATGAGCATGCGCTCGGCCTCATCCACAGTGGTGCCCACGTGGACGGGTACCATGCCGGCGTCGGATGGATGCGCGAGCGGAGGCCTGGATTTACCAAAGCCGGGGGGCAGATGGCCCACATCGAGGGGCGCGCCGTCGGGGCAGAGAATCACAGCACGCTCAATGGTGTTGCGTAACTCGCGGGCGTTGCCGGGCCAGTCGTAGCTCATCATGCGGTCGAGCATTGACGAAGCCATGCCTGAAACCTTGCGGCCGTGCTTCTGATTCATCTCAAGCACCATTGCTTCAGCCATGGCCGGCAGATCTTCAATGTGTTCGCGCATGGCCGGCATGCGGATGTTGAAGACGTTGAGGCGATAGAAGAGGTCGGCGCGCAGGTGGCCTTGCTCAACCGCGCTTCCGGGGTCGCGATTGGTGGCTGCGAGCACGCGCACGTCCACGTCCAGTTCGTTGCGCGCGCCCAGGCGGCGCAGCTTGCGCTCTTCAAGAACGCGCAGCAGTTTGGCCTGCGTGGCGATGGGCATTTCGCCCACTTCGTCCAGCAGCAGAGTACCGCCCGTGGCCAGCTCGAAGCAGCCGGCCCGGCGTTCTGCGGCGCCGGTAAAAGAGCCTTTTTCGTGACCGAAAAGCTCGCTTTCAATTAGCGATTCAGGAATGGCGGCGCAGTTGACGGCCACAAACGGACGTGACTTGCGCGGGCTCAGCGCATGCAGCGTGCGAGCCACAAGTTCCTTGCCGGTGCCGCTCTCTCCGGTGATGAGCACGGAAACGTTGGAGGGGGCGATCTGCTCGATCAGCCCGAAGATCTCGCGCATGGCCTTTGAACTGCCCACCATGGCGCCCAGAACGCCGCTCTCGCGCAGGCGTCGGCGCGCCACTTCAAGCTCAATCGCGGTGTCGCGCTGTCGCGTGGCGTTGGCCAGGATGGTGCGCAGGCGCGTCGAGTCGACGGGCTTTTGAAGAAAATCGTACGCGCCCAGCTTCATGGCGTCGACAGCCAGTTGGATAGAGCCCATGGCGGTGAGCAAAACCACGGCCACGTTGGAATTGAGCCCCGACGCATCCTCCGCGAGCCTTGTCAGCAGGCCGATGCCGTCGAGCCGCGGCATTTTGAGGTCGGTGACGATGATGGCAGGTTCCCAGGCGAGAGCCTTCTCCCACGCCTCAATGCCGTCGCGCGCAGTTTCGGTGCGGTACCCCCAGCCGGAGATGAGCTCGGCAAGTCCCATCAGAGCGTGGGGCTCATCTTCGGCAATAAGAACTTTTACGCTGTTCTCCATATGCGGGTGACTCAATTTTCTGCAGCCTGCCTGTACCACGTAATGATAACAATGCCCGCGGTTTGATGCGGGCCCGAAGTGCTGCGTTTACCGCACTTTTGGTTTGGAGAGACGCGGGGCATAAGGGCTGGCGGCAGGCGAGCCCGGATACAATATCGGGATGGACCCTAATACAGAATTGCGGCACTGCGAACCCAGGCAAGTTCGAGCCCGGGCTGGTGTGCGGTTGCGGCTCCATGATTGCGGGTCCAATGCGCGCCAGGCGGCAATGCCGGCATGAAGAATCTCCTGCGCCTATTACGCTACGGGCTGCCCTACACGCTGGAGTGGATTCCGGGCGTGTTGCTGCTTGCGGCGGTGGGCGTTCTCGATACGTTTCGGGTTCTGCTGCTGCAACCCATTTTCGACAAGGTGTTGAAACCCGATGCTCCGGAGGGGCCAATTCTGCTCGGATTGCCGAACAGCCCTTGGCACTTTGACCTTAGGTCTCTGATTCCGCATTTTCTCCACATGCACAATGCGTGGGTTGTAGTGGCTTTTGCGCTGGTGGGCGCGACCCTGCTGAAAGGCCTCTGCGACTATCTCGGTACTTACCTTGTGAATTACGCCGGTTTCGGGCTGATTACCGACCTGCGGAACCATCTCTACGAAGCCACGCTACGGCGCTCATCAAGTTTTTTTCACAAGCACGCGACGGGGACAATTCTTTCCACGCTCATCAACGATGTGGACCGCGTGCAGTTTGCGGTGAGCTCGGTTATTGGCGAGTTTCTGCAGCAGTTCTTCACGTTCCTGGTCGGGATTGTTCTAGTAATCAATATGGGCGGACGGTTGAGCTGGGCGCTTCTGCTGTTCATTCCGGTGGTGGTAACGTCTTCGCGGAAGATCGGCCGGGAAGTGAGGACGCGTACTCGCACCGGGCAGGACAAGCTGGCTGAGATCCAGAACATTCTGCATGAAACTGTGACCGGCAATCGTATTGTGAAAGCCTTCAATACCGAGGTTTGGGAGATTCTGCGTTTCAAGACGGCTGCCCGCCGGCTGTTCCGGGCGAACCTGCGCAACGTTCGCATTCAGTCCATCAGTTCACCGTTAATGGACTCCATCGGGGCGGTCGCGATTGCCATGTTCCTATTCATCGGGCGCAACGAAATTATGCACGGCCGGATGACAATGGGCCTGTTTGGCGCATTCATCATCCTGCTATTCAAGCTTTACGATCCGGTGCGAAAGTTCGCATATTTTTACAACAGCTTCCAGCAGGCTATGGGCGCTTCATCTTCCATTTTTTCCTTTTTCGACGCCGAGGACGACGTTAAGGAGCGGCCACACGCCACCATGTTGAAGCGGTTTGAGCGCTCAATCCAGTTCGAAAACGTGGGATTCTCGTATTCGACTGAAAAGGGCGAGCACCAGATATTGCATAATGTCGATCTCGAGGTGCATGCCGGCGAAGTGCTGGCGCTGGTAGGTCCAAGCGGCGCAGGCAAGTCAACGCTGGTGAACCTGATTCCGCGGTTCTTCGACGTCACTTCAGGGCGCATTCTGATTGACGGCCACGACATTCGCGAACTGACGCTGGGCTCGTTGCGCAAGCAGGTGGCGCAAGTATCGCAGGAGACCATTCTCTTCAACGACACGGTGCGCAACAATATCGCCTACGGGCGGCCCGACGTAAAGTTGTCGCTGGTGGAGCAGGCGGCGCGCAACGCACTTGCCCATGACTTCATCATTCGCATGCCGCAGGGATACGACACGGTAATAGGCGAAAAGGGGTTCAGGCTCTCAGGCGGCGAGCGGCAGCGCATCGCCATTGCGCGCGCCATTCTCAAGAATTCGCCGATTTTGATTCTGGATGAAGCCACCTCGGCGCTCGATGCGGAAAGCGAATCGCTGGTGCAAATAGCGCTGGCCAACCTGATGCAGGGTCGAACAGTGGTGGTAATTGCGCATCGGCTTTCCACTATCCGGCGCGCCAACCGCATCGCCATGCTTGAGGACGGGCGGATAACGGCGATCGCCTGCCACGAGGAGCTGCTGACAACATCGCCGACTTATCAAAAGCTGTATCAGTTGCAGTTCATCGACATGCCGGAGACGAATGGCAACGGCACAACCGGCAACGGCACCACAGGCAACGGCACAACAATGGCTGCGCAGACTTTAGTTGTCGCCGCCGAGGAAGAGTAAAAATGCCTTTATATTCCATGACCGGGTTTGCGCGCGTGCAGGCGCGTGCCAGTGAGCAGCTCGGCTACACGCTGAGCCTGAAGAGCGTGAATCACCGGTTTCTCGATCTGCAGTTCCGGTTGCCCAACGGTCTCGACGCATTGGAGATGGAGTTGCGCAAGGTTCTGAAAGAGGCGCTGGTGCGCGGCCATGTGGAGCTGACGCTCTCAATCGATCGCAGCACGCAGCAGAAGGCGGGTTACAATCGCGAGCTTGTGGATGGCTACCTTGCGGCGTTCAATGAGGCGCGCGAATTGCATGGGCTAAAAGGCGAGGCCGATTTGAACGCAGCATTGCGTCTGCCAGGCGCATTGCAGGCCGACAGCCGCGGCGACGAAGATATGACGGCGCTCGCCGCCAGCGTGATGGAGCAGATTGGACCGCTTCTTGAGCAGTTGAAGGCAATGCGCGCCCGCGAGGGCGAGGCGCTGGCTGCGATTCTGAATGGAACGCTGGACCGGCTGGCCGAGGCGACAGCGGGAGTATCGGAACTGCGCAGCGAAATTGAAGAGCGCTACAGGGAGCGCCTTGCGCAGAGGCTGGCCAACGCCGTCGGTCCCGATTTCAATCAGCAGCGCGTGCTTGAAGAGGTTGCGGTACTGGTGGAGCGCAGCGATGTTTCAGAAGAGCTGGAGCGGATGTCGACTCATATCGGGCATTTCCGCGAACTGCTTAACGGGGGCGAAGCCGGCAAGAAACTGGACTTTCTGCTGCAGGAGATGAATCGCGAAGCCAATACGCTGTTGTCGAAGACCAGCGGCGTAAGCGGCAAGGGGACGCGGGTAACTGAATTGGGCCTGGCGATGAAGTCTGAGATTGAGAAAGCGCGAGAGCAGATACAGAATATCGAGTGAAGCAGGGACTAGGGGAAATCTACTGGCTATTGGCTACTCGCTACTGGCCGGCAATTTCGAGGAGAACGTGGCAGGAATTCTATTCATCATTTCGGCGCCTTCAGGGTCGGGGAAGAGCACCCTGGTAAGTGAATTGCGCAAACAGGTCAGCGGCGTTGACTTTTCGATTTCGTGGACGACGCGCGCGCCACGCGGCTCTGAGGAGAACGGGCGCGAGTATAACTTCACCACGCGCGAAGAATTCAAACGTATGATCGATGCCGGGCTCTTTCTTGAGCACGCCGAGGTTTTCGGCAACCATCTGTACGGAACCGCGCGCACCTCGCTGGACCAGGCCAGGAACGAGGGGCACGATTTACTGCTGGATATCGATGTGCAGGGCGGTGCGCAGGTGCGGGCTAAGATGCCTGAGGCGGTAAGCATTTTTGTTCTGCCTCCCAACCCCAAAGTGCTGCGCACCAGGCTCCGGAACCGGATGCGCGCCGAGGGCATGGTAAACGAGGCCGAGCTGTACCGGCGGTTGAGCGAGGCCAGCAAGGAGATTGAGAATTACCGGCAATACGGTTATATTTTGATCAACGACATCCTTGACCGGGCAGTGGCGCAGTTGGAGGCAATAGTTCTGGCCGAGCGCTTCTACCGGAACGGCGAAGCCATTGCATATCGGCAGCGCCGGGTGCTGGAGGTCGCCGCAGCCTGCCTGCAAATAAACTCGCAGGAGCGTCTAAAACCTGTGCTGGAAGCCTTTGGGATCGACGGCGAATCCGGCCAGCAGCAACTTCCCTTTGGAGACGAACCCGATGACGATTGAGACCAGCTTCGATTCAAACTACCGCAAGGTGCTGGTTGCAGCGCGGCGCGCCCGCCAGTTGCAGACCGGCGCGCATGCATTAGTTTCAACCCAGTCGACCAAGGCCTGCCGCATTGCGCAGGAGGAGATTGAAGCCGGCAAGATTTCATACGTGAAGGCCGAAGTTGCCGTCACCAAGCCGCTCGTCGAAGGCCCCGCAATTCCGATTCTGCTGAGCTGATAAAAGCAGGGAAGAGGGATCAGGGAACAGGGACCGGTTGTTCGCGGCTGCCCCGGCGCCCGCAACTGGCGGAATGTGTGTCTATTTGTCTAGACCGGCATTTGCATGTCGCGTGAAACAGATTGCGCATCATCAATGTTTGACCGCCGAAGCCTGAAGGCTGTTGAATGTTTTTTGGTTTAACCTGATCCCCGATTCTTGATCCCCGATCCGCGACCACCGACCACTGTCCACTGTTCCCTGTTCTACAATCGACACATGAGAGTCACGGTGGGCGTCACGGGTGGAATAGCCGCCTACAAGGCTGCCGAACTGGTGCGTGCGCTGCAACGTGCGGGCGCCGAGGTCCACGTGGTTATGACCGCGTCGGCACAGCGATTTGTGCAGCCGCTCACCTTTGCTGCGCTTACCGGCCATAGGGTCATCACCAGCCTGTGGGATGAATTCGGCCCGGAAGAATCTGCTCCTGAGCAGAACGGAATCGATCACATTGCCGAGGCGCAGTGGACCGAGGCACTTGTCGTGGCTCCGGCAACGGCAAACATCCTTGCCAAATTTGCCAACGGCATTGCCGACGATTTTCTTACCACCATGTATCTGGCTTCAGAGGCGCCGGTGCTGGTAGCCCCCGCAATGAACGTGAACATGTGGAATCACGCGGCCACGCAGGCGAATCTTGAAACGTTGCGCCAGCGCGGGGTGCGCGTTGTTGAGCCCGGCACCGGCGACCTGGCCTGCGGCATGGTGGGCGCGGGTCGCATGGCCGAACCTGAGGCCATTGCCGAGATGGTGATGAAGACACTGAACCGGCGTCACGATCTTGCCGGTGAAGTTGTGCTGGTTACGGCGGGAGGCACTCGCGAAGCCATCGATCCGGTGCGGTTTGTGGGCAATCGTTCCAGCGGGAAAATGGGATACGCGCTGGCCGAGGCGGCGCAGAACCGCGGGGCAAGGGTGGTGCTGGTAAGCGGTCCAACCGCGTTACGCGCGCCGGCGCGGTGCGAATTCATTTCAGTCACTACGGCCGAAGAGATGAGGCAAGCTGTTCTTTTGCGGCAGAGCGAAGCGACCCTGGTGATCAAAGCGGCGGCCGTCGCCGATTACCGGCCCGTAGCCGTGAGCGAGCAGAAGCTGAAGCGCAGCGGTCCGCTGACGCTCGAGCTTTCTCCCACTGAAGATATTCTTGCCGAAGTTGTTCGGCGCCGCCGGCCCAGCCAGATCATAGTGGGCTTTGCCGCAGAGACTCATGACGAGCTTGAAAACGGCCGCGCCAAGCTGCTTAAGAAGGGCGCGGACGCCATTGTGGTAAACAACGTGGCGGGTCGCGGAGTGGGAATTGATGCGGATGAAAATGCGGCCACATTCTTGACGTCGACCAAGGCCATTGAGCTGCCCCAGATGGACAAGCGTGAACTTGCCGATCGCATCCTGGACGAGATTGCCGCGCTGCGCTTGCCCAGGGCTATGATGCTGGAACTCGATGGCGAACATACTGCCGATGAGCCAGCCCGGCAGAGCGACGACCGCGCACTCGATGAAACAGTGGTGGTTGCCGCATCGCGCCGGCAGCTTGTGGTGGAGTAGGCAGGCGTGGCGCGACCGCTCACACCTGAGATGCGCGATGCGCTCGCCGAGCGCATGCGCTTCTATCGCGACCTGGGGCTCACGGAATTCTATCGTCGGCCGGTGGAAGGAACTGAGGCAGGTGCCCCAGTTCTCGCTTCTGTGACCTGGGAAGCGAATTCCGTTCCGCCTCAAGAGCTCCGTGCCCCATCGGTCACTGAACCAAACTTCTATGGAGAGGAAGCAGCCATTCCCGCACGCAGAACTTTTCCCGCAGCCCCGGAGATTGGCGTACAGGTAGAGCCGGCTGAGCGCGCTGCCGCGCTCCAGTTGATTCGCGAAGACATTGGCGACTGTACGCGTTGCGCACTGCACAAAGGCCGCAACAAGATTGTGTTTGCCGACGGATCGCCACTGGCGCGGCTCATGTTTGTGGGCGAGGGGCCGGGCGCCGACGAAGACGCGCAGGGGCTGCCGTTTGTGGGCCGCGCCGGGCAACTGCTCAACAACATGATCGCGGCCATGGGCCTGAAGCGCGAAGAGGTTTACATCGCCAACGTGGTCAAGTGCCGGCCGCCGGGCAACCGCACTCCCGAGCCCGATGAGGCCAATACCTGCTCGCCGTTTTTGTTCCGCCAGATCGACGTGGTTCGGCCGCAAGTTTTGGTGGCGCTGGGCGCAACGGCGGCCACATATTTGCTGGGGCAGAGGCAACCGCTTGCCGGCCTGCGCGGTCGCGTCCACGCCTTTCGCGGATGCCAACTCATCGTGACGTATCACCCGGCGTTTCTGCTTCGCGACCCGCGGCAAAAGAAAGAAGCATGGGCCGATCTGCAGATTGCGATGAAGGAACTTGGCCTGAAGCCACCGGCGAAGGGATAGCGAGTCGGCAGGTCAGCAAATGCAGGGCAATCTGACGTCAAGTTTATTGTTCTCCGCTTGAAAGTCATTCAAATATAATCACCGCCATGATCAAGTTTGCTTCCCTGCTTTTGAGTCTGGTCGTTGTTCCGGTTGCAGCCCAAACGATGAGCCCCATGGCGATGGATTCCGCTTCCGCCGACGGGGGTGAACGGCTGGGCACGGTGTCGTTCCCCGTTTCGTGCGCAGCGGGAACACAGGCGGGCATGAACCGCGGCGTGGCGCTGCTGCATGACTTCTGGTACGAGGAAGCGCGGAGCCAATTTGAACGGCTTGTCAAGAGCGATCCGGGATGCGCGATGGCTCATTGGGGCCTGGCGATGAGCATGTTCCACCAGATATGGTCGCGGCCGGATGCAAAGACCATGACCGCCGGATCGGCGGAAATGGAAAAGGCGCAGTCGCTCACAGCCGGATCGGAGCGGGAGCATGGCTATATTGCGGCGCTGGCCGATTTTTATCGCCCGGATGCGCGGGAGTATCAGGCGCGGGCAGATGGCTACGCGGCGGCGATGGGACGGCTATTTGCCCAGTTCCCTGACGACGTGGACGCGGGCGCATTTTATGCACTCTCGCTGCTGGCGGCCGAGGCTCCTGACGACACCAGCCTTACCCAGGAGCACAAGGCGATGGCGGTGCTGACGCCGCTTTTCAAAAAGTATCCTGACAATCCGGGCCTGGTGCATTACATCATTCACGCCTGCGACAACCCGGCCATGGCCGCCGATGGGCTGGCCGCTGCGAATCATTATGGAGAGATTGCGCAGTCGGGCCCACACGCGTTCCACATGCCTGGGCACATCTATGCACGGCTGGGAATGTGGCCCGAGGACATTGCTTCGCAACTGGGGTCGATCAAAGCCTCAGAGGCCGCTACTGCGCACGGCGAGAGTGGCGTGATGGACGAGCCGCACTCGTACGATTTTTTAGCGTATGCGTATCTGCAGAGCGGACAGGATACGCGGGCCAAGGCGGTACTCGATCAAATTGGGGCGCCTCTGAAAATGATCGAATCGATGCCGGGTAATGGCGGGCGGCGTTACATGGGGGGCATGGTGCCGTATTACCGAATCAAGCTGCCTGTCTTTTATTCACTTGAGAGGCGCGACTGGAAGGCGGCGGCGACGTTGGAGCCGGTGAAGGGATCGCCGGCCGACGTGTCGACGCTGGCGTACTGGGCGCGGGCAATTGCGCATGGACGGTTGCGCGAGCCAGAAGTAGCTCGAGCCGATCTAGCGAAGTTCGACAAGATGATTGCAGAGGTTCGGAAGGGGCCGGACGCTTACGAGGCCGAAGGTACCGGCGTAAAGATCGAACGCGGCGAGATGGTGGCGTGGACTGCGTTTGCCTCTGGCAACGAGGCGAGCGCGCTGACCGCGATGCGGGCGGCGGCCGATTTGCAGGATAAAGTTGGCCAGGGCGAAGTGGACATCCCGGCGCGCGAGATGCTGGCCGATATGGAGTTGGAGTTTGGGCATGCGCGGGAGGCGCTGGCTGAGTATGAGGTGTCGCTGAAACTAAGCCCCAACCGTTTGAACGGCCTCTACAACGCAGGCCGAGCGGCAGAGGCTGCGGGCGACGCGTCGAAAGCCAGGTTCTATTATGCCGCGCTGCTGAAGTCGACGAACGATGGCAAGGACTCGGCGCGATCGGAGTTTGCCCACGCCAGGAGCTATGTGTCGGCGCCGCCGAAGGCAACGAATTAGAGACCCTTCATGGCCGTATATATACTCTGGTCATGCCTAGGACTCTGGCGCTGATTCTTCTGGGCGCGGCGATCTTTTTCCCAACCTTTCTGTTCTCCCAACAGGCTGACATGGTGCTTGTGCACGGTACGGTGCTGACCGTGGATGCCGAGGATTCGGTTGCGCAGGCCATTGCTGTGCGCGATGGAAAGATAGTGGCTGTGGGGACGGATGCGCAGGTGATGAAGCTGGCGGGCGCGAGGACTCGCGTGGTGGATCTGCACGGACGTACGGCGACGCCCGGCATGATCGACACGCACAGCCACTATGCGGAGGCGGGAGCTGAGGACCTGTTCGCAATCAAGTTGGATGATGCGACCAGCATTGCCGAAATTGTGAACCGCGTGAAGAAGCGTGCGGCCGCGGCGAAGCCGGGCGAGTGGGTGCAGGGACGCGGTTGGGATGAGGGCAAGCTGGCTGAGCGGCGGTACGTCTATGCCGCCGATCTGGATGCAGTGTCGCCGCAGAATCCGGTGATCCTGGTTAACACGACGGGACACTATGCGACGCTGAACAGCTATGCGCTGCGGCGGGCGGGCATCACCGATACTACCGCGAATCTGGCCAATGGGACGATTGATCGGGACGCGGCGGGTCACTTGACCGGGGTGCTGAAAGAGGGTGCGCTGGCGCCGGTCCGCAGCCTGGTGCCGAAGTTCACTGAAGAGCAGATCGAGCAAGGCATTCTGAAGGAGATCGACGATTTGCATCGCGAAGGCGTTACCGCGTTCAAAGACACTGCCACGCCGGACCAGTGGAAGGCATTGCACGAACTGAACGAGCAAGGCCGGTTGGACGAGCGCGTGTGCATGCTGTGGCGCGCCGGAGAAACGGTGGCCACTGCCGAAGAGACGCTGGCAGAGATGCAGAAGGCCTCGCCCACTCCGCGCGAATACCAGCAAGGGCGTCTGGCGGCGTGCGGCGCGAAGATTTTTATGGACGGGAGCGCCATCAGCCGCACGGCGTGGAGCTATGAGCCGTGGATGAAGAACGGTGTACTGGACGCCGGAAACACGGGTTACCCCAACATAGATCCGCAGGTTTACCGGCAGATGGTGCGGCTGTTTCACCAGGCGGGTATCAGCGTAGGCACGCACGCCATCGGCGACCGGGCCATCGACTGGGTGGTGGACACCTATGCCGTGGTGGAAAATGAGAAGCCGACGGTGGGGCTGCGGCACTCCATCATTCACGCATATTTGCCGACGGATCCTGCGGTCGAGGAAATGGCGGCCCTGCAGAAGGAGTACGACGCCGGTTATCCCGAAGTGCAGCCGGTGTTTCTTTGGTGGCTGGGCGAGAGTTTGCCGCCCAGTCTTGGCGCCGAGCGGCTGGCACGCACTATGCCGCTGAAGACTTATCTTGAACGCGGTGTGCGCTGGAGCGCCGGTACGGACTACGGGGTTGCGCCGCTGGCTCCGCGATTTGGGTTATGGGCTTCAGTAGAGCGTGAGGCGTTGGATGGGACAAAACCGTACGGCACAGCAGAAGCCGTGGATGTGCACGTGGCGCTGCGCTCGTATACGGCCTGGGCGGCGCCGGAGCTGTTTCTTGAAAAGGAAATTGGCACGCTCGAAGCGGGCAAGCGCGCCGACATTGCGGTGTGGGATCAGAATCCCTACACGATGCCATCCGCGAAGTTGAAAGACCTGAAGTGCGAGATGACGATTGTGGATGGCAAGGTGGTTTATGAGCGGTAAGTGCGCCTAAGAGTGCGCATGAGAACTCGGTCTCAGGTCAAAAAGATTATCCGGAAGGACCCACGGCTGAAGCCGTCTCTGTACTTAGCGCCTTATTGAGCAGCCCAAAGGTGCTGCTCCCTCCGAAGTGCCGATTGAAAACAAGCCGTGACCGGTGCTCACGCAGACACTTAAGCCCAACCCGATCATCGATCACTAATCACTGACGATTGTCTTATTCGTTGCGCCAGAGCGCCACGCCGCCCAGCAGGCCCGTTTCGTTGGAGACGATGGTCACGTCCTTGGGCGGCTTGAAGTCGATCTTCTTGGTGTTGCCGCCGCCCAGGTAGAGGTGGTCGAAGTTGAAGGTGAAGCGGATCTGCTCGATGGCTTCAAGGACGTGCTTGTTCCAATTCTTCTTGCCCAATTTGTCCAGGCCGCGGCGGCCAACATAGTCCTCGTAGGTCTTCTTCTTCCAGGGGTGGTGAGCGAGTTCGAGAGGGCAGAGATGGCCATCGACGTAAAGCGCCGAGCCCATGCCGGTGCCGAGGGTAACGATCATCTCAATGCCCACGCCTTTGATCGCCCCATAGCCCTGAATAGCGGCGTCGTTGGCCACGCGGACCGGCTTCTTCCACCGCTTCTCAAGCGCAGCCTGGAAGTGAAAGTTCATCCACAGGGGATGCAGGTTGACGGCCGTGTAGGTGATGCCGTGCTTGGTGACGCCGGGAAAGCCAACTGAGACGCGATTGAAGCGGTGCAGCGGCTCGATGAGCTTGTCTAGCGCGGCAAGAACGGCGCGGGGCGTGGGCACCGAGGGCGTGACTACGCGCTGGCGCTCGCTGAGCGGCTTACCGGCAGTGTCAAGCAGCATTGCCTTGAGGCCGGAGCCGCCGATGTCGATGGCGAGAGTGACCGGGCCTGAGGATTTACGGGCGGAGGGGGCGGAATGTCTGGTGGCGTTCATCAGCAGGAATTGTAAACGAACAGGCACCGATGGAACGAGGGGACAATAACGCAGGGAACAAGGGAACGAGGGAACAATAATGCAGAGAACAAGGGAACGAGGGAACAATAACGCAAGGAGCAAGGGAATGGGGGAACAAGTAGGCTGAGAGCAGGGAACAGGGTGCAGGGAGCAGCAAACAGCCAGCTACTGACGATGAACCACGAAACACGATATTTACTGTCCGCCATTCAGGACATGCTCATAGAACCTGACGTACTGCGGCACTACGAGCGAGGCGCAGTAGCGCTTTTGCGCGGTCTTGCGACCGGCCTCGCGCATATCGTTGAGGCGTGATTGGTCGCTGAGCAGACCGAGGGCTCCCTTGGCCATGGATTCAACGTCACCCACTTCATAAAGCAGGCCGGTTTCGCCATCGTCAATGAGCTCGGGAACGCCGCCCACCCGCGTGGCGATGGAGGGAACCTTGCAGGCCATGGCTTCGAGTGCGGCCAGGCCGAACGACTCGAGCTGGCTGGGCATCAGCAGCAAATCGGCCAGCGGCAGCAGCTCATTTACGCGCTCCTGCTTGCCGAGGAAGTGGACGCGGGAGTGGATGCCGAGATCGTGAGCCAGCCACTCGGCGGCTGAGCGGTCAGGGCCGTCGCCGATGAGCACAAGCTGTGCGGGAACCTCGCGGGCGACACCGGCAAACACTCTTACGGCATCGAGCACACGCTTCACCGGCCTGAAGTTCGACAAATGCATCAGGATGGCCTCGCTTTGCGGGGCGAAGCGCTGGCGGTCTTCCTGGCGCTGGCCTTCGTCCTTGAATGGCGTGTAGACATCGCAGTTGACGAAGTTGGTGATGGTTTCAATAGGCCGCGTAACGTTGAAGTCTTCGAGGGTTTTCTTTTTCAGATATTCAGAGATGCTGGTCACGCCGTCGCTTTGCTGGATGCCGTGTCGCGTGATGGGCAGGTAGCTGCGGTCGAGTCCAACGAGAGTAATGTCGGTGCCGTGCAGCGTTGTTACGAACGGCAGGCGGCGGCCCTGCTCGGCCAGCATCTGGCGCGCGAGCAGTGCGCTCACCGAGTGAGGAATGGCGTAGTGAACGTGCAGAAGATCGAGGTTATAGAACTGTGCTACCTCGGCCATGTGCGATGCGAGGGCGAGATCGTAAGGGGGAAATTCGAAAAGCGGATAGCTTGAGACCGGGACCTCGTGATAGAAGATGCCTTCGTTGCGGCCGGTGAGGCGGAAGGGCTGCGAATAGGAGATGAAGTGCACCTGGTGGCCGAGGGCGGCGAGCTCAATGCCCAGCTCGGTCGCTACAACGCCCGAGCCACCGTAGGTGGGATAACATGTGATACCGATTTTCATTTAGCCTTTCCAAGCGCATGCAGAGTGCAAAAACAACCAAGAGTTGGCCAAACGGCGAGCTGTTGCCTGTTTCCAAAAATTGTAGATCGCGAGAATTGATGCGATTCGGTCAGTTTCATACGATTTAAGCTTACTCAGAATTGCAAGAAGTGTTGCTGCTTCAAAATTTTACAAAACCCTATGTCTTGTTCCCTAATCACGACTCAAGCATGGAATGTGGTCTATGGAGTACCGTAATATGAAGCACGAAAAAAAGCGAGTATTCTGCGCTGAACTTCAGACGCGAGCAGCTCCATCGCGGCGTTCGCTGGCCGGTTTAGTGCGGGGCGCATTCACAAAATATTTAAGGTGTCGGAACGTCAGTTTGCGTCGAGCAACGAAGTTAAGCTGGTGGCGCTCTGTGCCACGATGCTGGTTGCTTTGCGTCGTCAGCGCTCTTTCGGTGATTACGATTTCGTTGTGGCAAAATCCGACTGTACTTACGCGGTTGAACATCTGAAGAGCAGAAATGGCGGAGCTATAGAGATTGAACGTCGCGTCGTGGCTCGAGTCTATGACACTCTGAAGGACCACGGTTTGAGATTCTATGTGCGTCACGTCAGGGGCCATGCAACGCTCGCTGAACCGCATTTTTATGTGAATCGCTGGTGCGACGAAGAGGCACGCCGATTGATGCGTCAGGCTGTGCAGCAAGACAGGAGACAACAACCGGAGAAGAAGTAGCAGAAAATCTGAGAAGCCATGTGCGAGCGTCCTCTCACGGGTTCCTTTCTGTTCTAATGCCTACCACCGTTCTGGCGGGGCTGGTGGTTCGCTGCGTGAACCTGGGACGAAGCTGCATCGGTGCGCCGCCCGCCGGAATTCGATCATTCTCGATCAGTTGTCCTCTTCAGTTCTGAAAGAGCAGCGGCGCAAAGTGGATGAGGTTGTCGCGCCAAACCAGCGAGTCGTGCAGCCCCGGCGTCTCTATCTGGGTCACCGGCATCCCCTTCGCCTTCAGAAAGGCAACAATCTTGCGGTTGGCATCCATGAGACCATCCTCCGTGCCGCAAGCGATCCAAAGCAACTTCAGGTCGGCCGTCCTGGGGTCAAGCGCGGCGAGCTGGTGCTCGTAATCGAGATGATGGACCGCCGAGGAGAAGCCGCCGATCCAGGCGAATTTGTCGGTATTGTGCAGGCCGGTATCGAGCGACTCAAGCCCGCCCATTGACAGGCCCGCGATCGCCCGGCCCTCGCGGTCGCGTGAGATGTTGTATGCATTCTCGGCAAAGGGCATCAGCTCATCGATCAACATACTCATAAAGAGCTGCGTGTTGTGCTCGACCGTGGCGGGGTCCTTCCAGGTATCGAAGCCGTTCTCGACGAAGCTCATGTCGCCATAGGCAAGCGGCATGACGACGACCATGGGTTTGATCTTGCCCTTGGCAAGCAGGTTGTCAAAAATGAAGTTGGCCTGTTGATCGTTGACCCAGCTGTCAGCTATCCCGCTCCAGCCGTGCAGAAGGTAAAGGACAGGATAGGGCTTGGCGGCGCGGGGATCGTACCTTGGCGGAGTATAGATGACGACCTCCTCCTGATTTGCCGGCAGCCCAAGCGCGATCTTCGAGGTAAACCGATGCGTGTGCACCGCTCCGTGTGGAACATCGGTCTCGTCCCAAAGTTGCGGCGTCTGGCCCGGTACTGCCACGGAGTTGCTGGCCGGAGAGTAGGGACCCGCAGCGACGCGGTGGTTCTCGGGGTCGATTCTTTGCTCGCCGCCAACCTGAAAACTGTAGAAGTAGATTTCAGGCTGGAGGGGCTCCGTGTGGTAAGTCCAGATGCCGCTTTTCCCCCTGACCATGGGGATGGGCTTGGCTACACCTTCCATGTTCAGCTCGACCTTGGTGGCGGCGCGATCCTTGAATCGGAAGGTGATGCTCCGGTCCGCGTTCAGTTCGTGCGAGAGCAATGGCTGCGGAGGCGCGGCAGGCTTGGAGGCAGCCTTTTGAGCAGGCATAGCAACAGCCTGCAAAAGAAACATGACAGCTAACAGATGTCCGAGGGCCATGCGAAGAGTGTACCGGATGATCTTATGCCTCTGTGGCCTTCAAGTTGAAGAACCGCTGCGGCGCGGTTCTTCCCAATCTCTCTGTCTGCGGGAGGGTCGTCGCCGATTGGGAAGTAAAGCCGGTTTCAAGGCGTGAAGAACAATCGCAGTCATTCATGCAGCACTGCGGCACGCGAAAGATTCATTTGCGGACGTCGTTTGCCATGTGGTACGTTCATTCGAGTCGTTCCCCAAGGGCCAATCTTTCACTATTGCGAAATTGACAGTTAAACGCCGCTCAATCATCGTCTCGCTGAAGAGCGTGACGATGAATAAAAGTGGCTGCTGCTATGGCTCTGTAGTGAGCAAGCCCTACTAACAACGAGGGGAAACGTAGCACGGTCCTTGCCGGCCGATTACTCCACAGGCCCCCCATTTGTTCGACCTGAAGTCCGGCCCGCGCTGGGAAGATTCATCGCACCCTCGTGAACTGCAGTCATCCTATGCATCGCGGGTAGTAAGCAGCACGCCCCAGATCTCTCCCCATCGCACGACAGGTCTCCCAAGTGAGGTCTATATGCGTTATCGCTTCAGTTTCAGAATTGCAAATCCAGCGGCCGTAATCTGCTCCCTCCTTGTCTTGACCGTTCTGGTTGCCGGCTCAAGTTACGCGCAAGCTCAGACTCCCGCCGCGGACCAGGGCAATCAAGCTTCACCGGCGCCGGTCTCTTCGGTGGTGCTTGCGGCCCATACGCCGCAAAGAGTGCTGGATGGTGTTGCCTTCCGGCTCGGCCATTACAGCCCTGAAAACAAGCTGCGTCTGACTCTGGCTATCCAGCCGCCGCACATGGCCGACGAAGAGCAGTTTCTCAAGGAACTCACCACCAAGGGCTCGCCCAATTTCCATAAGTTCCTCACCCCCGATGAGTGGAACGCCCGCTTTGCACCGTCCGCCGAAGATGAGCAGGCCGTCGTCGACTGGGCCGTGAGCCAGGGCTTTACCGTCACTCACCGCTTCAGTCACCGTCTGCTCGTGGATCTGGAAGGGACTTCCGGACTCATCGAAAAGGTATTCGGAGTCACCATCAACAACTATCAGGTCGGCGATGAGGTGGACTTTTCCAATGACCGCGATCCGTTAATCCCCGCCAATCTCTCCGGCATCGTCTATTCCGTGCAGGGGCTCAACAACATAGAAAGAGACCACGGGTCACGCCCTGGACCGCAGACGAAAGGGGCCGATTACGCTGAAGGCCCCGCGTATGCCGAAGGCCCCTCTGTCCAGGCCGATGCAGTGGCACCCCGTGCTACACCTGCCTCCATAACCTCGAACGATGCGTCCAACTCCACTCTGTTCACTAATGGCTACGCCAATCCCACTGAAATATACAACTCTCAGACCTACAACTACGACGGTCTCCAGAACCTCGGCCATTGCTGCAACCCCTACAACGACTCCGGCGGGACACCCAACGTCTCCAACATTGCCATCGCCGCCTTCGGCACTTACCTCGACAGCGACGTCTCAGGCTTCCAGGCCGCATATCCCTATCTCGCCTACAGCTACCAGCCTCATTACATCGACGGCACCATCAACTGTAGCGGGAATCCCAGCCCCTGCCCCGATGGAGAAACCACCCAGGACCTCGAGTGGACCATCGCCACCGCCAACAGCTTCGGCTCCTCCAACGACACCGCCAAGATCTTCATCTACGAAGGAGCCAATGGAAATAACGGCACCTTCACCGACATGTACGGGTTTATGCTCAGCGACAACCTGGCCCGCGTCTTCACTACGAGTTGGAGCTGCACCGAGGTCTACGGCTGCTCCACCTCCACCATGGACGCCCGCCACGCCATCTTCAACAACATGCTTGGCCAGGGCTGGACGCTCATCGCGGCCTCCGGCGACCGCGGCTCCAGCGACGATTGCTTCCTCGACAAAAACACAGACACCTACAATACGGCGCATGAGGCGGTGGCCTATCCCGGATCGGACTTTGATGTGCTCGCCGCCGGCGGCACTTTCCTCCAGGTTTATAACGACGGCTCATGGGACTACGAACATGCCTGGCAGGGCGGCACTTCCTTTGGCTCCTGCGGTTATAACAACGGCGGCTCCGGTGGCGGCGTCAGCACCTATTACGGGAAGCCCGGCTTCCAGGGCTACTCCACCTGGAACGGCGAATCCAAGCGCTCGACACCTGACATCTCCCTCAACGCCATTGGCATCGGCCAAAATCTTTACATCAACGGCAATCTGCAGTGCTGCGCCAACGGCACCAGCATCGTCGCCCCAGAGCTCGCCGGCTTCTTCGCCCAGGAAAACGCCTACCTCAGTTACATCGGCAACGTCTGCGGCACCGGCGGCACCTCCGCCTGCACCCCCGTCGGCCCACCCATGCAGTTCTTCTACCCCGCCGCATACTACGGCGCCGGATATGTCTCCCATTTTCCCTTCTACGACATGACCGGCGCCTACTGCAACAGCAACGACGTCACCGCTGCACAGGGCCTCGGTTACTACTGCTCAGGTGTCGGCTGGGACCACGTCACCGGATGGGGCTCGGCCAATATGCTGCAGCTTGCCTGGGCCATCAACTGGTATCTGATCCCCGCAACGGGTACTAATCCCGCAGTGAGCTGGAGAGGTCCCGCCACCGGCCAGTGGTACAACTCCGACCAGGTCGTGAGTTGGACGGTCAGCGATCCTGAACCGTCCGGCAGCACCCCCAGCTCTGGAATCGCGGGCTTTACCCAGGCTTGGGACTCGATCCCGTCGGATTCCTTCAGCCAGCCTCACGGCGGCATCGGCGACACCTTCTGGTCCGGCCCGCATTATGCGAACATCTCCACAGGTTGCCTTTCGTTCAACGGCGCCGACGGATGCTCGTCCCTGGGATCTCCTCAGGGCTGCCATACAGCACACGTCCGCGGCTGGAACAACCAGGGCTGGACAAGCGGCGATCAGACTTACGGGCCCGTCTGTTACGACACGGTCGATCCCACTATCACCTCGTCCACCAGCCCCGCCCTTTCCGGCTGGCTGGACCAATCCGTGGTCGTCACGCTGGCCCCGACCGATCCCGGCGGTAGCAACGCGTCGGGTATCTACAGGACCTATTACGCAGTCAACAACGACACCACCTGCGCACCGGGCTCTGTCAGCGGGTGCAGCGTCTACTCCGGGCCGGTTACCATCTCGGCGCAGGGGCAGACCGCTTTCTACTACTTCACCGAAGACAACGCCGGAAACTGGTCGACATGGGGGCACATAACTATAAGCATCGACACCACCAAGCCCGTTACCACGGCATCCCTGGCCGGAAACCTCTCCAGCGGAATCTACTACTCGGTGGTGACGGTGACCCTCAGCGCAACCGACAACCTGAGCGGCGTCGCGCATACCTACTACACTCTCGATGGCGGATCGCAGACCACTTACAGTGCCGCCTTCAACGTTACGACCACCGGCAGCCACACCGTCAAATACTGGAGCGTGGATGTTGCGGGCAATGTTGAGAGCACGCATACACTCACGTTCACGATCGAACCCGTCACCGCCGCGACCATGACATCGCCCGCACCGAGCAGCACGCTTGTCGGCCCCAGCGTGACGTTCTCGTGGGCTGCTCAGACCGGCGCCACTTCGTACATTCTGGGCCTTGGAACCACACCGGGTGCGAACAACCTATACAGCTCCGGCCCGATCACCGCGACCTCCGCCACTGCACCCAATCTGCCCACCAATGGCGAGACAATCTATGCGACCCTCCTCACCAACTACAACAACGACCAATTGACCGAGAGCTACACCTACACCGCAGCCAATCAGGCGGCGCTCACGACTCCCGCACCTGGCAGCACATTTACCAGCACTACCGTAACGTTCAATTGGACGGCGGCCACCGGTGCAACCGGGTACCTGCTTCACGTAGGAAGCACGGGCGTGGGCTCGGGCAACCTGGGCTCCTCGGGGCAAATAGCGGGCACGACCGTCACGTTCAATAATCTTCCCGCCAATGGCGAGACAATCTACGCGCG